>ERZ780139.824-NODE-824-length-30706-cov-19.923624_pt1 | contig 30706 bp, 25 predicted proteins | sample MGYA00511476_ERZ780139 | MGnify/ENA primary metagenome ERZ780139 (study PRJEB29588, sample SAMEA2158190) | human gut metagenome | biome: human gut; feature: human-associated habitat; material: faeces | place: Denmark | collected 2008/2010 ... | reverse complement strand
GGAGCCTCACCATTCACAGACACGTTGTTTCCCTTCTGGACTGAGACCGTCCCGACAGTCCCGTCCGCTGCGTTTGCCGACAGGGCAAACAAGACGGAAAGTAAAGTGTTAAAACCTCTCATGACATAACGTTTTTATATTGTTATTAATTCCATCCGCAAAGTTACGACATTTTCGTCAAAACACCAAATATTTTTAACTTTATTTTGACCTATGCGCAGCATTACCCCCCCCGAACACGAATATCACCGTTATCTATCTGTATATCAATTAATTACACAGATTTTTACCCAAATATATTTTTTCGGCGAATGTGCGAAAAAAGCCAGCAGTTTGTTCGAAGTTTAGGGAAAGCACAAAGGCCATTGGGAATATAAAGAGCGTCAGTCCCCTTAGTCCCAATGGCCTTATTGTATTTTTTTAATTAATGAATGAAGAGGTCAGCCTTTACTTTGCCACAAACTTCTTGCCGTTTTGGATATAGACACCCTGTTTGGGTGGCTGCTGAAGGCGAACGCCTTGCAGGGTATAGATGTGGTCGGAGTTGGTCGATGCTTCCACGCCCTCTATTCCCGTAGTGTTTCCCACGGACGTTACATTGCGAGTATTCACTACCACATCGCCGTCTTTTGTAATGAGAGTTCCCTCGGGGATGACAACGGAGTAGCCTGTCTCCGCTGCGAGCGGGAATCCGTCAAAGTCTGCCACCAATAGCCATTGACCGTTCTCGTTTCTCATGGTCGGAACTACTTCCTTGACCACGGTACCCGCATGCCCCTCACATAGCTGCACCACGGGGTTTTCAGAGAGCATGACGGGCTGATCGTAATAGAATATCACCTCGTTGAGCTTGCCGGAAGGATGGTGGTCGAACAGGCTGCACCAAGTGTAGGTGAGCGGCTCGACCGGCTTCGTGTAGCCTCCGATGAAGTTGACGATGGCCTCCTCGTTGGTTATGTCAGAGCGGTGCAAAGCGCTCACAGCACCTTGGGGAAGAAGCAGGGAGTAATGGACGCCGTTCTCAAACTTCATCCGATAGCCAAAGTCAATACCAGCGTAGCCCAGGTCCCAATCCCAGCTTACGTCGCAAGGATAGGTCCTTACGGGAACGCCCTCGCGCAGCAAGGTGATACTGTTGCCCTCCAGAGCTGCCGTTTCCGTGCAAAAATAGAAGCCTATACGGTCTTCCTCCGTCACGGTAGATCCCTCGTCAACAGAAGGCGTTGCCTGACCAAGATTCGATGGGACCTCAAACTCCACGCTGATTTCCTCGTTAGAAACATCGCTTGTCCCCTCTTTGAAGATGCTGCCCTGCGGAATCACCACACGGTATTTTTCTCCCTTGGGAAGCAGGAGCTCATCGGCGAAATCTACGGAGACAGTGCCTTGCGTCCTTTTCTTGCCTGTGTAATTGGAGCAGGAGAGGCTGCCCTCTGCAATGGTTTCGTCGCCGTTTTTAAGGTAGGCCTTGGCCTCGGGAGTCACGCTGACGCCAACGTCGAAGATAAAGCGGACACTTGAGATCGGACCATAGACAAGCCGGTCGCCTATGGTACACTGTGTGGGCACTAGGCTGGAGCTAGTGGCAGCGGATGATACCGCAGATATCAGAAGCGATAACAGAGCCAGTAAAAAAGTTCTTGTCTTCATGATGATAAATGGTTTGGGCCGGCATGGCCCAGGGACCATGCCGACGGTTAAACAAATTGTTATTGTCTCGGGGTGTGAATGACCAGTCACAAGGAGAGCTTGAAAGACTAGCAGTAACACTGCTCATGGAAAAGGTCCATTCACACACGTTTATCTGATGAGTATTTTCTGTTTGTGGACAATGGAGCCTCACCATTCACAGACACGTTGTTTTCCTTTTGGACTGAGACTGTCCCGACAGTCCCGTCCGCTGCGTTTGCCGACAGGGCAAACAAGACGAAAAGTAAAGTGTTGAATAATCTCATAATTAATTATATATATATTAGTTACTGGGGGCAAAGTTAGTTTTTTCCCCCGACACCTCCAAATATCTGTGGTCTACATTTTTACTTTTGACCTTTCAAGCATAACCGATTGAAGCACAACACATTACACAGCTTATTGAAATAGGGAAAGCAAAAAAATAGGTCTATCGGCCAAAAAAAAGTTATTCCACCCTTGGGGCTGCGGGGGCGATTTTTGCCGTTTTTCATCAAAAAATCGGGCGCAGGGGGAATTTTCCGTGGATTGTCCCTGTGCCACTAACCGAATATCTTAGCTCATCATTCCGTATTTCGTAGAAGATTGCTACCTTTGCAGCATGGCAAGGAAAAATTCATCATTCGACTACGAGATATTGGTCCGTTACATGCTTCCCGATGGCATTCTGGATTACTTCGAGATCACCAAGATAGACGAAGAGGTTACTAACGAGAAGGACGAAACGGGCACGGTCATCCGAATCCTCCACATCTATCTCGACGAGCGCGACCTTCGTGACAAGGTGTGGCACGACCTTCAGCCAAACGGTTTCACGGAACCCCGCTTGTTCAATGACTTCCCCCAGCGCGAGCACAAGGTGCTTCTCCATGTGCGCCGCCGTCGCTGGTTGGACAAGGACAGGCACAATGTGATCCTTGAAAGCCTCCCCCTTGTGGCGGAAGGAACCTGCTACTCAGTAGAGTTTGCGGACTTCTTAAAAAAAATGGTTGGACACCTTCCCCGTAACGGCCCAATGCGTGGGGCGCTTCTTCCGGACTGACGCAAGTATCTGGGCCGCGTCTACAAGGAGCACCTGAGCGGCTTTGAGCACTGGGAGCAAAGACAGCATGCCCACGAATGGATGCTGCTGGAGAAGAACATGGGCGAACGGCTGAGCATTGACGAGACGGCACTGCAACACGATCTGTTCACCTTCCTCTCCAACAAGGACGGCCACGGCAGGAAGGGCACGCTGGTAGCCGCCGTCAAAGGGACGACCGTTCTCGGACAGCATGATGAGCATCGTCAAGAAGGAGTTCCCGCAGGCAGAGATAGTCATCGACTTGTTCCACGTCATGCAGCTCTTCGGCACCAAGGGGCTTGACGCTATGCGCATGAAGCTCAAGCGTGCAAATGTCACGGAACTCAAGCGAGAGGAGCGCGCGTTCAAGAAAAGACAAGAGCGAAACGCTAGAAACAGGAAGAAATACAGGGAAAAGCACCCGCCCAGGAAGAGCAAGAACGGCAAGCGCATTGGCCGTCCGCCCAAGCGCAAGAATGAGAAGTTTGAGCCGAAAAACTCAGCAATGGCGAGACAAAAGCAGACCTGTTGACGCATGTGAGATATCCGCTGATGAAAAGTCCTAACAATTGGACAGACTTCCAAAAAGTTGAGATGAAGCTGCTGTTTGAGATAGAGCCAAAGATGAAAGTGGCCCACGGGCTGCTATGCGCCCTGCGCAACATCTTCAGCAAAACAAAGGACAAGAAGAAAGCTAAAAAAGCATTGCACAAATGGTACAAGAACGTGGGGAAAACACGCATCAGGGAAATCATCTCTGTACGTGACACTATCAAAAGCAAGGAGGAATATGTCCTGAACTACTTCAACAACGCTTCTGCGGAATCGTTCAATTCAAAGGTAAAGGGGCTGAGGACACAGGTGCATGGAGTCAGTGACCTGCCTTTCTTCATGTTCCGTTGTGCTAAGATATTTGGTTAGTGGCACAGGGGCAATCCACGGAGAATTCCCCCTGCGCCAAAAATCGCCATTATTTCATGTTTTTACGCTTCCTCGTGATTGCTCTTGGGGTGCAGAGAGCGATTTGGGGTCGTAATGAGGCCCTCATGAACCAAGCGTCATCATGGTTGAGCGATATAGTATGGGAGCTATTATCTTCCATTTTTCCCCATTTCATCGCATTTCTTCATTCTTTTCTTTGTTAGGTTAAGCCCAAAAGGAGAAGGTGAGGCGGAGGCAATAGGGCGCAAAATGCTAAAAGTTCTCTATGAATTTGCGGAGCGAGAGCGATTCTCCCTCGACCCCTAATTTTTTCTTATAGAGATAGAGTTTTTGCTTGATCGATTTTTCACTGATTTTGAAGATTTCAGCGATTGTTTTGGTGCTCAGCCTAAGGCGCAGCAGGAACAGCAGCCGTATATCGTTGATGGTGAGCTGTGGAAATCGCGACCGGAGTTTTGAAACAAACTTGTCGTCCACTCTTTCCAGGAAGAGCTCTATTTCCTCCCAGTCCGCATCAGTCAGCGTGAGGTGGCGTTGTTCCTGCTCGTCGTATTTCAGCTTGATTTTCATTTTTTCGACGAAGTACTGGTGTAATAGCTTGATCTGGTTATCTTTGTCTTTCAACTCTTGCTTGTGCAGCAGCTCCGCCACTCGCCTGTCCCTCTCGTTCAATAAATTCACTTGAAGCAGCCTTTCCTTTTCGTATGCCACCTTGGCCATCATCTTTTTCTTTTTGGCTTTATAGACAAAGGCTATAAGGAGAAGCCCAATGAAAATGAAAATCAATATCCCCAAGCAGAAGACCTTGTACAGCACTGTCCAGGCCTCCGCCTGAAGACGTTCCGTTTTCTCCTGCATCAGATTTTCGAAGTAGATCGTCTTGTCACACAACTCGTCATCAAACATTGCTTCTATGTAATGATAGGCGGAGTCGGCGTATGACAGAGCAGCAGGATCATTGAGCTTCACTGCGGCACGATGGCGCATGGCAAAAGCCTCGTAGCGCTGGCCGTTGTTCTCCAATCTGAGGGTGTCCAACAGATTGATACACTCGTGATAGTTGCCTGTCTTTTCATAGGCTTTGGCAAGCATTAGTCGTTTGGACACAAAGCGGGTATCAGAATAGCGACAAGACAATAGAGCAAAGTGGGTGGAGCGTTTATCGCCAAGTGAGACCGCAAAATAGGCCATATCTTGATAAACATCAGAAATAACAGTAGAGTCGCCAAGGGCGAGGGCATTTTTCTCAGCTTGCTGTGCGAGAGAAAAAGCCCGACGTGGATTGCCGCAGAAGTTTTCACATTCACATACCATCAACGTGTTATAAACGATGTTGAATACATTTCTCTTACTATACTTCTCATATAAACCCAAAACGCGTTTTGCATACTCCAGCCCTGCCTCGGGGTGAGTTTTCCGAACCACCCATGAGTATCTTGTCATAGCCAGGCATAGCGTAGCCGTATCCTTTTGCACCTTCGCAGTTCGTTGTGCTTCCTTGAGACAATAGTTGGCACGCTCCAAGCTATCGTTTAATGAATAGTAAAAGCCCATATAGTACATGCACCTTGCGTACAAGCTGTCCTTGGGGAACTTCGCATAGTAGTTGTAGGCGACGCGGATGAGCGAGTCGTTGGCTACGTCGAGGCCACTCTTGTTTTGCGCAAGATAATAGGTCAGGGCGTAGTATGCCTTCTCCTCAGGCGGGAGCGAACGGCGGTCGATGGTATGCAGCATCGCCAACGCACTGTCCGGGTCGGCGTATGCCATTTGCAGCGCGCTGCGCAGGGTCTGTCGCTCCCCACGGTGGCAGGAAGCGAAAGCCAGGGCCAAGAACAGCATTGGTATAATAGCTTTTAGAATTCTCATAGTGTGTGCACAAACTGTTGCGACAAGATGGTGCGAGACGTCGAGGGACGTTGCAACAACAGAGAGGCGGGGAAGAGCGTCCGCCCGCTTGTGCCAAAGACCTTCCCGTCTTCTGAGTTGCTACATCTACGATGGTCGATTGTCCAGTAGTGACGGCAAAGGTAGGACAAATCCTCGACACAGCCAAAAAGAGTGCCCTGTTTTTTCCTCTTTATTTTATAGTTGCGTAGTTTGACCGCGCCAGAATGCCCTTGGATGATACTCTAGAGACCTTCGGGATGGCACTTAAGCAACCCTTAGGACGACACATAAGTAACCCTTAGGACGAGGCTTAAGAGACCTTCGGGATGGTCTCGGGATGCGTTCGGGACGCAGGGCGTGCTTTAGGCCGGACAAAACGCCAGGACACTGGCTATTATTCATAGGGATGCACCATCACGTTTTCAGGTTCATCCGGAAAATCGAGTGATAGGGTTTGTGCTGTTGCCAATACGTCCTACTGAGTTAGGGAAAACAACAAATACAACTTTTACAACAACAACCTACACGCTATGCGTGTATAACAATCTTGCTGCAAGGTAAACAACAAAATACAAGGCTTCGCCAGGACATTATGCTAGGACATTATGCCAGAACAATTAGCAGGAAACGTGTCCAAGGCGAAGCGTTGTTCATAGTTGTTTCCCTTGCAGCAACCCTTGGTCAGCATGGGCCTCGAAGAGGCGATGTCCCCGCGAAGCGTTGTTACTTGTTGTAAAAGTTGTTCAAGTTGTTTTCCATGTGTCCACGTCGAATCACTCCATTTTCGAGAAGAACCAAAAAAAATAGGGGTTCCCCCATAAAATGTGGGAAATAAGGCTTGGATTCCCCCGTAAAATGTGGGAGGACGGGGAATTATTCCCCCATGGAATGTGATTTAAAGATACGGATCATGGAAAGATTGGCCATCAACGAGCTTCTGAAATGGAAGAACAAAGAATATCGCAAACCCCTTATCGTAGAGGGGGCCAGACAGGTTGGCAAGACTTGGCTGGTCAAGGAGTTTGCGCGCCAAAACTACAGGCAGTTGGCGTATGTGAACTTCGAAGAGATGAAGATCCTTCAGAATCTCTTTGAGCAAGACTTCAATATCCCCCGAATACTTACCGCCATCGGAGCTGTAACGAACGTGACCTGCACAGAGGGCGACACGCTGATATTTCTCGACGAGATACAGGCCGCCCCGCAGGCCATCACTTCTCTCAAATACTTTGCAGAGAATGCGCCAGGCTATCATGTCATAGCAGCAGGGTCCCTCTTGGGTATCGAACTGCACCAAGGGGAGTCGTTTCCTGTGGGCAAGGTCGAATTTCTTCCCCTGTATCCTATGAACTTCATCGAGTTTGTGATGGCTATGGGGGAGAAGAATCTGGCACAATTGCTGCAAACGAAAGACTGGAACATGACAACCATGTTTGCTCCCAAGTTTCAAGAACTCCTCAAGTATTATTACTACGTGGGAGGCATGCCCGAAGCCGTATTGAGCTTCAGCCAGCGTCGCGACTGGAAAGAAGTGAGAGCCATACAGAAGGATATTCTGAACAGTTATCAGCGAGACATGTCGAAGCATACCCCCTCGGAGATCATCCCCCGGATTGCTGACCTATGGAAATCCTTGCCCGCCCAGTTGAGCAAAGAGAACAGGAAGTTTGTCTATGGAGTGGTGCGCGAGGGGGCGAGGGCCAGAGAGTATGAGTTGGCCCTGCAATGGCTGCAGGATGCCGGACTGATATACAAGATATATAATGTGAAAGCTCCCAGACTGCCACTTGCCAGTTATGAAGACAGGGCTGCCTTCAAGATTTTCGTCTTGGACGTGGGCCTTTTGGGTGCTATGTCCAACCTCAAGGCTTCCACGATAGTGGCTGGCAACAGTATATTTACCGAGTTCAAAGGGGTATTGACAGAGCAGTATGTCTTGCAGCAACTCATTCTCAGGTATGAACCCTATTATTATGCCAAGTCCAACAGCACGCTGGAGATAGATTTTCTGTTGCAGGACGAGGAGGACGAAATCGTCCCGCTGGAGGTGAAAGCCGAGACAAACGTCAAGGCAAAAAGCCTGCGCCAGTTTGTCGCAGACAACCGGCCCAAGAAGGCATATCGCATCTCCATGAATGATTATCAGCAGGAAGACTGGGTCACGAACGTACCCCTCTACGCGATCAACGGCTTCGACTTTTAGCGACGGGCCGCATGGGGGCAGCACAAACTATCGTGGCGATCCATTTGGTATTTCCAAATATTTTTCGTACTTTTGCAAACTAAAAGAACGAACCCATCATGGACGACGACAAGAGAATAGACAGCGACGATCAGCAGGGCGCCATGCAGCAGGACAGCGAGGAGGCGACGGACAGCCATAGCGACTACCGCCCCACAAGCCGTTTCGACGCATCGGCCGTACACCACCTGTCGGGGATGTACAAAAACTGGTTTCTCGACTATGCGAGCTATGTGATCCTGGAGCGTGCCGTGCCCGCCATCGGCGACGGCCTGAAGCCCGTGCAGCGGCGCATCCTCCACTCGATGAAGCGCATGGACGACGGACGCTACAACAAGGTGGCCAATATCGTGGGCCACACGATGCAGTTTCACCCCCATGGCGACGCCTCCATCGGCGACGCCCTCGTGCAGCTCGGCCAGAAAGACCTGCTCATCGACACGCAGGGCAACTGGGGCAACATCCTCACAGGCGACCGCGCGGCCGCACCCCGATATATCGAGGCGCGCCTGTCGAAGTTTGCGCTGGAGACGGTCTTCAACCCGAAGACCACCGAGTGGCAGTACTCCTACGACGGACGCAACAAGGAGCCCGTGACGCTCCCCGTGAAGTTTCCGCTCCTCCTGGCCCAGGGCGCGGAGGGCATTGCCGTCGGCTTGTCGTCGAAGATCCTTCCCCACAACTTCAACGAGATCTGCGACGCCGCCGTGAGCTACCTGCGCGGCGAGCCCTTCAGCCTCTACCCCGACTTCCCCACGGGCGGCAGCATCGACGCCTCGCGCTACAACGACGGGCAACGGGGCGGCGTGGTCAAGGTGAGGGCAAAGATAGAGAAGCTCGACCCGAAGACACTCGTCATCCGCGAGGTGCCGTTCACGAAGACGGCAGAGAGCGTGCAAGACTCCATCACCAAGGCCGTGGAGAAGGGCAAACTGAAGATCAGACGCGTGGACGACATGACCTCCTCGCAGGTGGAGATACAGGTGCACCTCGCCCCGGGCACGTCGAGCGACAAGACCATCGACGCCCTCTATGCCTTCACAGACTGCGAGATCAACATCTCGCCCAACTGCTGCGTCATCGACGGGCAGAAACCACAGTTTCTCACCGTCAGCGACGTATTGCGCCGCAACGTGGACCACACCAAGGAACTGCTGCGCCAGGAACTGGAGATCAGGCGCCACGAGCTGCTGGAGCAACTCTTCTTTGCCTCGCTGGAGCAGATCTTCATCGAGGAGCGCATTTATAAGGGCAAGCCTTTCGAAAACGCCAAGGACACGGACCAGCTCATCGCCTACATCGACGAGCGACTGCAGCCGTTCTACCCGAGCCTCGTGCGCGCAGTAGGGCGCGAGGACCTGCTGCGCCTGCTGGAGATCAAGATGCAGCGCATCGCCAAGTTCTCGAAGGACAAGAACGAGGAGCTGATCGCCAAGATACGGGCCGAGATAGCCCGCATCGAGAAGGACCTGAGCGAGATGACACGCGTCACCGTGGAGTGGTTTGAGATGCTCAAGGAGAAGTATGGCAAGGACCATCCGCGCAAGACGGAGATCAAGAGTTTCGACACGATCATCGCGGCCAAGGTGGCGGAGCGCAACGAGAAACTCTACATCGACCGCCAGGCCGGCTTCATCGGCACGGGACTGAAAAAGGCGGAACTGGTGGAGAACTGCTCCGACATCGACGACGTCATCATCTTCTACCGCGACGGCAAGTACAAGGTCATCAAGATACAGGACAAGGTCTTCGTCGGCAAGAACATCCTCCACGTCCAGGTCTTCAAGAAGAACGACCACCGCACGATCTTCAATCTCGTCTATCGCGACGGACAGAAGGGCCCCTACTACATCAAACGCTTTGGCGTGACCTCCTGCACACGCGACCGAGAGTATGACGTGACGCAGGGCAAGCCGGGATCGCGCGTGATGTACTTCACGGCCAACCCCAACGGCGAGGCGGAGGTCATCAAGGTGACGCTCGACCCCGACATCAGAAAGAAACGGCAGAACATATTCAAGGAAGTCGATTTCAGCGACATCCTCATCAAGGGACGCGGCGCACAGGGCAACCTCCTCACCCGCGACTCCATCCACCGCATCTCGCTGAAGAGCCACGGCCACTCCACACTCGGCGGACGCAAGGTGTGGTTCGACCCCGACGTGCAACGCATCAACTACGAGGAGCACGGACGCTACCTCGGCGAGTTTGGCGACCAGGACCGCATCCTCGTGATCCTCGACACGGGCGACTTCTACATCTCGACCTTCGACTCCACCAACCACTACGAGGCCAACATCCTGCGCCTGGAGAAGTGGGACAAGGCGAAGATCTGGACGGCCATCGTCCGCGACGCCGACAACCAGGGCTACCTCTATCTGAAGCGATTCACGATGGACGCCACGAAGCGGCCGCAGAGTTTCGTGGGCGACAATGCCGAGAGCAAACTGCTGATACTGACGGACCGACCCCACGCGAAATTTCTCGTCAGTTATGGTAGTGACGACGCTGCCCACGGTACGGAGGAAGTGGCGGGCGAGACGTTTGTCGGCGTGAAGGGATACAAGGCCAAGGGCAAACGACTCACCACGCTCGCCGTGGAGAAGGTAGAGGAGGTGGAAACGCCCTACGACGACACGCCCGAGAGCCCGCAGACAGAGACCATCCCGGCGGAGGACGGCAACGCCACCGAGGACCACGCCAACCTCGACCCCGACCTTGGGAAGAGCCAGCAGCAGGTGATAGACGAGATCACGGGACAACTCAACCTCTTCGACGATGAGGAGAAGTAGGACGACAAGAACCACGACCAGCCGAAGGCTACTGCGGGGCGTGGCTATCACGGTCTGCATGGTCCTCGCCTCCCTGCCCGTCCCGGCACAGGAGAGCTGGCTGGAGGCAGCAGGCGACACGGCTCGTTGCGGAGCACAAGGGGCGCTAGAGACAGAAAAGGAGGCGAAGCAGGCGGAACGCCATGTGACGCGTGCCACGATGCTGGCCGTGGGCGGCACCAACCTGCTGGAGACCTATCTCTCGCCCGAGAAATACACGGGCGCGGAGTGGCGACTGATGCAGCACGTCACCCGCGACTACCCCACCCGGCCGCGCTGGGCACACCAGTTGCTGCACGAGGCCCATCTCTCGGCTACCAGGAACAGGGCGGACAACGCCAGCTACCTCTCGGCCTTCTACCACTTCGAGTACGACTGGCACAGACGACTCGCCACCCTGCCCTTGGCCGGAGGCACGATCAGCCTCAAGGCCGGACCGGGCGTGGACGCACTGGCGGGGATGGTCTATAGCACACGCAACGGCAACAACCCGGCCCAGGCTCACCTCGCCCTTGCGGGGGCAGCCTCCTTCGTGGCCGACTACGCCCTGCCACGGGTGGAGGGCAGGTGGCGATGGATCGTGCCTGCCTCGGTCCGCTACGAGCTGCAGGTGCCCTTGGTGGGACTGCAGTTCTCGCCGCGTTTCGGCCAGTCCTACTACGAGATCTTCACGCGGGGCAACTACGACCACAACGTGGTCTTCACCACACCTTTCAACGCCCCGTCGATGCGACAGATGGTCACGGCCGACTTCCGCATCTCCGCCCATAGCGCGCTGCGCCTGGGCTACCGGGCCGATATTCAGCAGTCGAAGCTCCACGACCTGAAGTTTCACGAGTGGTCGCACCTCTTCGTCCTCGGCTTCGTCAAGTCCTTCACCCTCACACCACGACACTTATGAGACGCATCCTCCCCTATCTATTCCTCCTGTTGCTCACCGCCACGTCGTGTGTTGACAACGACACCTACGACGACAACCCACAGGGCAATCTCGAAGCCCTGTGGCGGATCCTGGACGAGCACTACTGTTTCTTCGAGGAGAAAGGCGTGGACTGGAATGCCGTGCGCGAAAAATATGCCATGAGGATGAACGCGGAGATGAGCGAGAGCCAGCAGTTTGAGGTGATGACCCAGATGATCTCGGAGCTCCGCGACGGCCATGTCAACCTCTACACGACCTTCAACACGGGGCGCTACTGGAGCTGGAAGGAGGACTACCCCACCAACTTCAGCGACACCCTGCTGCGCCGCTATCTCCGCACCGACTATCTCATCGCAGGCGGCACGGACTACACCATCCTCGACGACAACATCGGCTACCTGCGCTACGAGTCGTTCCAGCAGGGCATGAGCGACGCCAACCTCGACCAGGTGATGCTCCACATGGCGGGCTGCAACGGTCTCATCATCGACGTCCGCGGCAATGGCGGCGGACTGATGACCCATGCCGAGCGACTGGCGGCGCGCTTCTGCAACGCGGAGACCACCGTGGGCTACCTGCGCCACAAGACGGGACGCGGCCACCAGGACTTCTCCCCGCTACAGGAACAGACGATCCGCCCCGCCAAGGGCCTGCGATGGCAGAAGGAGGTCGTGGTGCTCACCAACCGCGGTGTCTTCTCTGCCGCCAACGAGTTTGTGAAGTACATGAGCTGCTTCCCCCGCGTCACCATTGTGGGCGACCAGACGGGAGGAGGCGCGGGAATGCCCTTCTCGGCAGAGCTGCCCAACGGCTGGGGCGTACGCTTCTCGGCCTGCCCGATGTACGACCGCGAACGGCGCCCTACGGAGGAGGGTATAGCCCCCGACTACTATGCCTCGCTGAGCGACGAAGACTTCCGCCGTGGACGCGACACACTCATCGAATGGGCCCGAAAATGGCTCTCAGAAGGTGGAAAAGGGGCGCGGGAGAGGGTTCGCCAGCGTTAAATAGCATTAACGGCCATAGTTTTCTCCGAAGACAGAACGAGAAGTGAAAAATAATTGGTAAATTTGCACGCAATAATTTTCTAACGATTCATTTTATGTCATCATTTATTGCAGATAAAGTAGCGATGGACGGCCTGACCTTTGACGACGTCCTGCTCATTCCAGCTTATTCAGAAGTGCTGCCCAAAGAGGTGGAGTTGAAAACGCAGTTCTCGCGCAACATCACCCTCAATGTGCCGATTGTGACGGCGGCCATGGACACGGTGACCGAAAGTGCGATGGCCATCGCCATTGCCCGCGAAGGTGGTATCGGTGTCATCCACAAGAATATGACCATCGAGGAGCAGGCAAGACAGGTAGCCATCGTCAAGCGTGCGGAGAACGGCATGATCTTTGACCCTGTCACCATCCACAAGGGATGCACGGTGTCAGACGCGCTGCAGATGATGCACGACTACCATATCGGCGGCATCCCTGTCGTCGATGACGAGCGCCACCTCGTCGGTATCGTCACCAACCGCGACCTGCGCTTCGAGACCCACCTCGACAAGAAGGTGGCGGAGGTCATGACGTCCGAGAACCTCGTCACCACTCATCAGCAGACGGACCTCAAGGCCGCTGCCGCCATCCTCCAGGAGAACAAGATTGAGAAGCTCCCGGTGGTCGATAAGGACAACCATCTCGTCGGCCTCATCACCTACAAGGATATCACCAAGGCCAAGAACAAGCCGATGGCTTGCAAGGACGCCAAGGGCCGCCTGCGCGTGGCTGCAGGCGTGGGCGTGACCGCCGACTCGCTGCAGCGTGCAGAGGCACTGGTCAACGCGGGCGTAGATGCCATCGTCATCGACACGGCCCACGGCCACAGCAAGGGTGTCATCGGCACGCTGGAGGCTGTCAAGAAGCATTTCCCCGACGTGGACGTCGTCGTGGGCAATGTGGCTACGGGCGAGGCTGCCCGCTACCTCGTCGACCACGGCGCCGACGCCATCAAGGTGGGTATCGGCCCGGGCAGTATCTGTACGACCCGCGTCGTGGCAGGTGTGGGTGTGCCGCAGCTGTCGGCCATCTACGATGTCTATACGGCCCTGAAGGGCACGGGCGTGCCTCTCATCGCCGACGGTGGCCTGCGCTATTCGGGCGACATCGTCAAGGCGCTCGCCGCTGGTGGCAGTTCCGTCATGATCGGATCGCTGGTGGCTGGCACGGAGGAGTCGCCGGGCGACACGATCATCTACAACGGCCGTAAGTTCAAGAGCTACCGCGGCATGGGATCGCTGGAGGCCATGGGACAGAAGAACGGCAGCAAGGACCGCTACTTCCAGGGTTCCACCACCGACGTGAAGAAACTCGTGCCGGAGGGTATCGCCGGTCGCGTGCCGTACAAAGGCACGGTGCTGGAGGTGGTCTATCAGCTGCTTGGCGGTCTGCGCTCGGGTATGGGCTACTGCGGTGCCAACTGCATCGAGACGCTCCACAACGCCAAGTTCACACGCATCACCAATGCTGGTGTGCTCGAGAGCCATCCGCACGACATCACGATCACGAGCGAGGCGCCCAACTATTCGCGTCACGAATAATCAAGACAACATAGACACGGGCTCTGTCACGGGGGAGGGATTCCCGACGTGGCAGAGCCTCGATTCTCATTATTATATAATAGACAAGACAAAGACAACATGAAACTGAAGTCTCTTTTCTCGGCACTGCTGCTGGGTTGCGCGATGATGGCGCAGGCCCAGAGCGCGAACGATCCGACGATTATGACCATCAACGGCCAGCCGATCAGCCGCTCAGAATTTGAATATTCCTACAACAAAAACAACTCAGAGGGAGTGATCGACAAAAAGTCGGTGGAGGAATATGTGGACCTTTTCATCAATTATAAGTTGAAGGTGCAGGCTGCCATCGACGCGAAGATGGACACCATGCCGGCCTACAAGCGCGAGTTTCTCAACTACCGCGACCAGCAGATCCGCCCGACAATCATCAACGACGCCGACGTGGAGGCCGAGGCTTACAAGATCTACAAGGAGACACAGGAGCGCATCGACGGAGCTGGAGGCATGCGCCAGGTATCGCACATCCTCATCATGGTGCCGCCCAAGGCCACGGCCGAGGAGATGACGGCAGACTCCGCACGTGCAGACTCTATCTACAGCGCCATCATGAAGGGTTCCGACTTCAACGAGATGGCGAGAAGATACTCTGACGACAAGGCATCGGCAGCCAAGGGCGGCCAGCTCAACTGGATCACCAAGGGACAGACGGTCCCGACTTTTGAGAACGCAGCCTACTCCATGCGACCGGGAGAGATCTCGCGCCCGGTGAAGTCGCCTTTCGGCTGGCACATCATCCGCATGGACGGACAGCGCAACTTCTTCGAGTATGACTCCCTGAAGGCCGACATCATGAAGTTTATCGAGATGCGTGGCCTCCGCGAGAAGATCATCAACGACAAGCTCGACTCTCTGGCCAAGGTGCAGAACACCACGCCCGAGGCCATCCTCGACCAGCGACTGGTGGAGATGGAGGCCAAGGATCCGGATCTGAAGAACCTCGTGCGCGAGTATCACGACGGCCTGCTCCTCTTCGAGGTCAGCAACCGCACCATCTGGGGCAAGGCCGCCAGCGACGAAGCAGGCCTGCTGCAGTATTTCAAGAAGCACAAGAAGCAGTATAAATGGGACGAGCCGCGCTTCAAGGGCATGGCCTACCATGTCAAGGACGAGGCCGACGTGGCTGCCGTGCGCAATGCCGTCAAGGGACTGCCCTTCGGCGACTGGGCCGACAAGTTGCGCAGCACGTTCAACAACGACTCCGTCATCCGCATCCGCGTGGAGAAGGGCATCTTCAAGAAGGGTGACAACCCGCTCGTGGACCGCAACGAGTTCAAGGTGAACGTCAATGTCACACCGACCAAGGACTACCCCATCGACGCCACCTATGGCAAGATGATTAAGGCACCGGAGGAGATGAACGACGTGCGCGGACAGGTGACTGCCGACTACCAGAACCTGCTGGAGGAGCAGTGGGTGAAGGAACTGCGCAAGAAGTATCCCGTCGTCATCAACCACGAGGTATTGGCCACGGTCAACAAGCACTAACAAACAGGGGGTGGCCTCAAAGCGGGGCTTCCCCCAATAAGCCACACGAATTGCTACCGTAATGAAGAGAAATCAAGCGATAATGGCACTACTGCTGCCGGTCTCTATGCTGGCCATGGCGGGACTGAACACCCGCGGGGGCGCAGAGATGGCGGCATGGGCTGCCAACGACTCGGTGAAGACGGCCACCATAGTGGGACGACCCGCACCCCAGAGTGTCATCGACGAGGTGATATGGGTGGTCGGCGACGAGCCGATACTGAAGTCGGAGGTGGAGATCACCCGACTGCAAAGCGAGGCCGAGGGCATCAAGTGGGACGGCGATCCCGACTGCCAGATACCGGAGCAGATAGCCGTACAGAAGCTCTTCCTCCACCAGGCGGCTCTCGACAGCATCGAGGTCACGGAGTCGGAGATCAACCAGGCCGTGGACCAGCAGATCAACTACTGGCTCTCGCTGCCGACCATCGACGGCTCGCGCGAGCGACTGGAGCAGTATCAGCGCAAGACGATCTCACAGATGCGGCAGGACATGCACGATGACTTCCGCGACCGGCAGTTGGTGCAGAAGGAGCAGCAGGAACTGGTGAAGGATATCGAGGTGAGCCCAGCAGAGGTGCGCGCCTATTTCAAGGACATGCCCACAGACAGTCTGCCCGAGATTCCCACGACCGTGGAGGTGCAGATCCTGACGAAGAACCCCATCATCGAGCAGGAGGAGATCAACCGGGTGAAGAACCAGCTGCGTGAGTTTACGGAACGCGTGACAAAGAAGGAGACTTCCTTTGCCACGCTGGCCCGCCTCTATTCCGAGGACAAGGGTACGGCACGCCAAGGTGGCGAACTGGGCTACACGGGACGTGGTCTGCTCGATCCAGCCTTTGCCAACGCAGCCTTCAACCTCACCGATCCCAACAAGATTTCGAAGATCGTGGAGACGGAGTTTGGCTATCATATCATCCAGCTCATCGACCGTCGGGGCGACAAGGTGAACGTCCGCCATATCCTGCTGCGCCCGCGGGTCTCCGAGGCTTCGCTGACGGCAGCCGAGGCACGTCTGGACAGTATCGCCGACGACATCCGTGCAGGAAAGTTTGAGTTTGGCGCCGCCACGGCCTTCCTCTCCGACGACAAGGACACGAAAGCCAACCATGGAGTGATGGTCAACAGCAACGAGTCGTCGCGCACCTCGCGCTTCCGCATGCAGGACTTGCCAACCGAGGTGGCAGCTGTCGTCGATACGATGAAGGTGGGTCAGGTGTCGAAGGCATTCAGGATGACCACCGACCGCGGCAAGGTCACGACGGCCATCGTCCGGCTGATGGCACGCACGGACGCTCACAAGGCCAATATCCAGGAGGATTTCCAGGCCATGAGCGACATCGTGACGAGCCACGCGCGACAGAAGAAAATCCACGAGTGGGTGGTGAAGAAAATCAAGGACACCTACGTTTGGATCAGTCCGCAGTATCGTGGGTGCAATTTCCAATACGAGGGTTGGGTCAGGTGAGATGAGAACAAACGCCTTTCCCTCACTTCCAACAAAAAGCGGGCATAGAACTTCCCTATGGCGGGTTCTATGCCTGTTTGGGTTATTCCTGCTCCTTGCCCCAATCAGTGCGCAGGGGCAGAAACCGACTGGACAGAAACCGACAGAGAAAAAGAAACCGACGGAGAAGGTCTATATCGACCATGCCGACGTGCTATGGCACAACCAGTCCGTAATGCCCGACATCCAGGTGGCGCGGGGCAACGTGCGCTTCCGATACAACGGCATGACGCTTCGTTGCGACAGTGCTTGGCTGAGCCAGGAGCGATCGTTCTTCCAGGCCTTCGGCCACGTCAAGGTGACACGCCCCGGAGGAGCCACGCTGGAGTGTGGGCGCCTCCACTATGAGGGGCTGGGACAGATGCTACGGGCACGCGGGCATGTGGTGGTGCGCGAGCCGGGACGACTGTTGCGCTGCGACAGCCTCGACTACAACTTGATGTCTGACGAGGCAAAGTTCTTCGACGGCAGGGGTACCATCGTGGCTGGCCCCAATACCATCATCGCCGACGAGGGCCACTACAACACCAAGACCAAGGACTTCCGCTTCATGGGCGACGTGGTGATGCGGTCCGCACAAGGACGCATCCGGTCGGTCCACACACCAACGGCAGCAGGCAACATGGAGACGGGCGAGGTCCACGTGGTGGGAAAATCGACGCTGCGCATGAGCGACGGCGGCGTGATCCATACCAACGAGGGCTTCTTCAACCAGATAACGGGTTCGGCACGGACGGTGGGCCATACCACTATCACATCGCCAGAAAGAGACATCGACGGCTACAACATCACCTTCAACAACGAGACGGGTGACGCCGAGGGCCACCAGGGCGTGACCATCAACGACAAGAAAGCGCACCGCGTCATCAAGGGCAAGGATGTCTGGTACAACAGCAACTCGGGCCACATGGAGGGCAGGGGCGACGTCGATATCGAGGACAAACAGAACGACCGCACTATCCGCGGACAGCATGTGGTCTATAACGCCACAACGGGCGAGATGGAGAACTATGGCAACGCCTGGGTTGATGACCGTGGGGCCCAGCGGGTCATCAAGGGCGACACGCTATTATATAATGAAAAGACACGGATGGGCGAGGCGCACGGACGTGTCGATTACCTCGACCGCAAAAACAAGAATGCGTTTCGCGCCGAAGACTGCTTCTACACCGAGGAGGCAGCACTCGCTTACGGTGGCGATCCAGGGCCCTTGGCTCTGGACTTCTCGCAGGGCGACACGCTCTACGTCCATGCCGACACGGTGAGGATGAGAGCGTGGAACGTCAATACCGACTCGGTATATCGGGAGGTCTATGGCGTGGACAACGTGCGGGCGTACCGCACGGACATCCAGGCGGTCTGCGGACTGCTCGTCGCCAACACGCTCGACTCCTGCATCACGCTCTACGACGATCCCGTGCTATGGAACGGCGAACGACAGATCCTGGGAGACAGCATCCGGGCGTTCATGAACGACTCCACCGTGCGCGACGCCTATGTCATGGGCAACGCCCTCTCGATAGAACGGATGACGGACCGCGAGCACTTCAACCAGATCAGCGCGAAATCCATGCACGCCCACTTCATAGACGGGGCGGTACGACAGGCCACGGCCGTCGATAATGTGCTGACCATCTTCTACCCCACCGACGACAAGGACAGCACACTCATCGGCATGGTCTATGTCGAGACCGACACGATGCGGATGTTTCTATCGCCCGAGCGAAAACTGGAGAAGATATGGATGCCGAAGACAGAGGGTATGATGTATCCGCTGAACCAGATTCCGCCTGAGCACAGGCAGCTGCGGGGCTTTGTATGGCTGGAGAACCTCCGCCCACGCGACAAGGACGATGTGTTCCGCCGTGTGACCAAAGCGCAGAGCCTGCAGAGACTGTATCGCAAGGTGGCAGCACCACCCCACCAACACATCGTCGATCGCTTCAATCCGGAGACGACACGACGATGAGGGGACTTTTTCATCAGCCAAAGCCGCGCCACTTCTCCCACCGCTTCCAGTTTATCGACGAGCGCAAGGAACAACTGCGCCTGCTCAGGGAGGAGATGAGCAAAGATGGGGTACGAAAGACGGAGGACAAGGTGTCGGACCGTCAGGAGAGACTGCACATGCTCTTTGCCGAGGCTGCAAGGCAGCGCCGGGCCAAGCGCCATAGCACGACGACGGCAGCATGGCTATGGGGTGCGATCACGGCAATAGCTGCCGCAGCAGTCCTGCTTTTGCTGGGCGCGTGGGGATAGGATGAAAGGGTGACGAGAGAAGATATGACGAGCGTATAGAGAGTAGATGAAAACCGAGTGAAGGCAACAGTAATATAGAAGACAACTAATATGAGCGACATCATTCAACTGCTTCCCGACAGCGTAGCCAACCAGATAGCTGCGGGAGAGGTGATACAGCGACCGGCATCCGTCATCAAGGAACTGGTGGAGAATGCGGTAGATGCGGGAGCCAAGCACATCGACGTGCTGGTAGTGGACGCAGGGCGCACCTCTATCCAGGTCATCGACGACGGAAAGGGCATGTCCGAGACGGACGCACGACTGGCCTTCGAGCGCCATGCCACCTCGAAGATCCGGCAGGCCGACGACCTTTTCGCACTACGCACCATGGGTTTTCGTGGCGAGGCGTTGCCTTCGATTGTAGCCGTTTCTCAAGTGGACCTCCAGACAAGGACGGAGAACGAGGAGGTGGGCACACATCTGACCATCGCCGGCAGCCGTTTTCAAGGCCAGGAGCCTTGCGCCTGCCCCGTGGGGGCCAACTTCCTGGTGGAAAACTTGTTCTATAACGTGCCGGCAAGACGGAAGTTTCTCAAGTCGAACGCCACGGAACTAAACAACATCATCGCGGCCTTCGAACGGATCGCATTGGTCTATAACGACATCAACTTTACGCTGCGGAGCAACGGGGCGGAGGTGTTCAACCTCAAGGCGACAAACCTCCACAAGCGCATCATCGACATCTTCGGACGCAAACTCGACAAAGACTTGCTGCCCGTAAGGGAGGTGGAGACTTCCATCTGCACGCTCCAGGGCTTCGTAGGCAAACCAGAATCATCAAAGAAGAAGTGCAACACGCAGTATTTCTTCGTCAATGGTCGCTACATGCGCCATCCCTACTTCCACAAGGCGGTGATCTCGGCATTCGACCGACTGATTCCCACCGATGAGCAGGTGCCCTATTTCTTCTATTTCACCGTGCGCCCGGAGGACATCGACGTCAACATCCATCCCACCAAGACCGAGATCAAATTTGAGAACGAGCAGGCCATCTGGCAGATTCTCATGGCGGCCGTCAAGGATGCGGTGGGCAAATTCAACAACATTCCCACCATCGACTTCGACTCCGAGGCCAAACCGGAGATTCCCGTTTTCGACGACTCGCCAAGGGATATCTGCGCGCCCAAAGTACAATACAACCCGAGCTACAATCCTTTCAAAGAGACTCCATCGGAGAACTACCGCCAACCCGCAGCTCCCGAGGGATGGGACCAACTCTATGAGGGACTGAAAGGCACAGAGGCAGAGAGTCCATCTGAACCTCAGACGGACCTGTTTGCCTCGCAACAGAAAACCACACCCACAGAAACGATAGTGGAGGAGAAAGCTCCCTCCCACTACCAGTTCAAGGGACAGTATATCATGTCGTCCGTGAAGTCGGGCCTGATGATGATCGACCAGCACCGTGCCCACACGCGCATCCTCTACGAGGACTATCTGCGCCAGTTGGCACAGCGCAAACCGAGTGCACAGCGCTTGCTCTTCCCCGAGATGGTGCAGTTTGCCCCAGCCTCACAGCAACGCCTGCCCACCGTCGTACCAGAACTGGAGGCGATGGGCTTTGAGTTGTCCGATCTGGGCAACGGCTGCTACTCGATAGGGGCCGTACCCACGGGACTCGAGGGACTGAACATCCCGGATCTGCTCCTGCAAATGGTGGGCGACACAGAGGCAAAGACGGCAGAGGTGAAGGATGAGATCGACCGTTCGCTCGCACTGACCATGGCACGGAGCGCAGCCATCCCCATCGGCCAAGTGCTCAGCAACGAGGAAATGGAAAGCATCGTCAACCGGCTCTTTTCGTGCGAAAACATGAAATATACGCCCGACGGAAAGGTGATAGTCGCCATACTCTCCCAACAGGAGATAGACCATCTTTTTGCCTCATAACCGTATATTTTGAATGACTGAGGTCAAAAAATACACGGTAGATGGAAAAAGATTTCAATTTATTTGCATTGATTTGGAAAATAATCATTAACTTTGTAACCAAAAGCCATTCAGAATTAATCACGGACTTGCAACCGAGAGGAAACTCTAAATAATAAATTTAAATTATAGTAGTTATGAAAAAGTTATTAATGGTTATGGCTCTTGCCGGTATGACGGCAACGGGTTTCGCTCAGGAGGCTCCTGTACAGAAGCATAGCGTCGCTACAAATTCTTTCTGGAGCAATTGGTTCATTCAGGCTGGTGCCAACTGGAATGCATGGTACTCAGGTCAGGAGCATGGTGCTGGCAACAGCAACAGCCCGATCGAGGATTTCCGTTCTCATGTAGGTGCTTCGGTTGCCGTGGGTAAGTGGTTCACGCCGGGCATCGGTCTCCGTACCAAGATCAATGGTATTTGGGGCAAGACGGTCTTGGACAACGAGACCAGCAAGAGCAACAAGTACTGGACGGCGAACGAGCAGGTGCTCTTCAACCTCAGCAACTTGATCTGCGGCTACAACGAGAAGCGTGTCTGGAACCTCATTCCCTTCGCTGGCGGTGGTATCACCCGCAACATGAGCTACAACACCTATGCTATGCAGCTGGGCGTTGGTGTCCTCAACACCTTCCGTGTTTCTCCGAAGCTGGCTGTCAACCTCGAGTTGGGTTGGGATCGTCTTGAGGGCGATGCCGACGGTATCGACAAGACCAATGGCAAGCGCGGATGGAACAGCCACGACAACCGTCTCTATGCTGAGATCGGCTTGACCTACAACCTCGGCAAGGCTACTTGGAGCCGCACCCCGGATGTGGACGCCATCAACGCACAGCACCAGGCTGAGGTCGACGCTCTCAACGCTCAGGTCAATGAGCTCCGCAACCGCAAGCCGGAGGTGGTCGAGAAGATCGTCGAGAAGCGTGTAGAGGTACCTGCTGCTCATCACGATGTGTGCGTGTCTGACCTCGTCTTCGTCGCCTTCGCTCAGGGCAAGGCCAACCTCACCAAGGAGGATATGAAGGCGCTCGACGCTATCAAGAAGGGTGCACACGTACAGATTGTTGGTACGGCTTCTCCCGAGGGTTCTAAGGCTATCAACGATCGTCTGTCTCAGGCTCGTGCCGACGTCGTCGCTAAGTACCTCAAGGGTCGCGGCGTGATCGTTGACGAGGCTACCGGTAAGGGTGTCCAGGGTGTCACCTCTAACCGTCTCGCTATCGTTTACGTGAAGTAAGCATAGACCGACCACATTACAGAAGGACTATTCCTTCAAGTAATAGGATATCAATCCCCAGCACAATTCCTCGTGCTGGGGATTTTTGATGATGGGTCACAGCGTTTAGTGACGAAGAGAGACACTGTATCTTAGACGAAAAGACAGAAAAACACAGTTTCTAAGAAGAAAACACACGGCTTCCAAGGGAAAAAGAAGAGAAAACACAGGATGAAGGAAAAGAATTTTGTAATTACTGCAAAAAATATTAGTTTGAAAATAGTTCAATTCAGATTTATTTCGTACTTTTGCAGCCAAGAGATCATTCCAAGCCCAAAAGTGGGTGTTTTTTGAAACCAAGTAAGTACTTTTCACAATAAAGAGGAAGTAGCTTCTCAATACTTTTCATTATGACGCAAAACTATCTCCTATACCGTATCTACAGGTTCTACGCCGACGGTTTCCGACAAATGACCGTGGGGCGTGTGCTGTGGACGGTCATCCTCATCAAGCTCTTCGTGATTTTCGTGGTGCTCAAACTTCTGTTCTTCCCCGACGTTCTGGCACAGAAAGCCAAGGGCGGCGACAAGGCAGAGGTGGTCGCCAGCGAACTAACCAACCGTAAATAAAAATCCAAAACAATATCCTATGAATCATTTACTCACTATCGACCCCTCAGTCATCGACTGGTCGCGTGCGCAATTTGCCCTTACGGCCATCTACCACTGGCTGTTCGTACCGCTCACACTCGGTCTGGCTGTCGTCATGGGCATCATCGAGACCATCTATTATCGCACGGGGAAACCGTTCTGGCGCGAAGCAGCACGCTTCTGGCAGCGCCTCTTCGGCGTCAATTTTGCCATGGGCGTGGCCACAGGCATCATCCTTGAGTTTGAGTTTGGCACCAACTGGAGCAACTACTCATGGTTTGTGGGCGACATCTTTGGTGCGCCACTGGCCGTGGAGGGCATCGTGGCCTTCTTCATGGAGAGCACCTTCGTAGCAGTGATGTTCTTCGGCTGGGACAAGGTATCAAGGGGCTTCCACTTGGCTTCTACCTGGCTGACAGGACTGGGAGCTACCATCTCGGCATGGTGGATTCTCGTGGCCAACGCCTGGATGCAATATCCCGTCGGCTGCGAATTCAATCCTGACACGGTCCGTAATGAGATGGTGAGTTTTGCCGATGTCGCCCTGTCGCCATTCGCCATCGACAAGTTCTTCCATACCGTCACCTCGTCGTGGCTGGTAGGTGCCGTCTTCGTCTGCGCAGTAAGCTGCTGGTTTCTCTTGCGCAATCGCGAGAAGCGACTGGCAGTAGAGAGTATCAAGATAGCAGCCATCATCGGCTTGGTTTCTTCGCTCCTTGCCATGATGACGGGCGACTTCTCGGCAGTGAAAGTGGCCAAGACCCAACCGATGAAGTTGGCAGCCATGGAGGCTCTCTACAATGGAGGTGAGGGAGTAGGACTGACAGTCGTAGCAGCTATCAATCCTTTTGCCCAGCCCGACTACGCCAACGAGAAGGAGCCCCCTCTGCACCTGGCGATGCCCAAGGGGCTCTCGCTACTTGCCACCCACTCTCTCGACGGCTACGTGCCTGGTGTCAACGATCTGCTCAACGGCTACACGCGTCCGGACGGCAAGCGCGAACTGTCGGCAGAGGAGAAGATGGAACGCGGAAGGCGCGCCATCGCCTCACTGGCGGAATACAGAACGCTGCGGGCCAAGGATGCCAACAATCCCAAACTGAAAGAACTGGCAACGCAACTGAAGGAAGATATGCCTTACTTCGGCTATGGGTATATCAAGGACAGAGCCGAACTGGTGCCTTATATTCCTATCAACTTCTACGCCTTCCGCGTAATGGTCGGCGTGGGCACGCTGCTCCTGCTATTCTTCATCGTCATCGGTCATGTGGCTTGGCGCATGGATATCTCACGCCGCAGAACATGGCTCTACCTCACGGCCTTGGCCATGCTGCCCTTGGTCTATGTGGCGAGTGAAGCCGGATGGATCGTGGCCGAACTAGGACGCCAACCCTGGGCCATCCAGGACATGATGCCCACCATGGCTGCGGTATCGGACCTGCGGTCTGGAAGCGTGGCCCTGACTTTCTTTCTTTTCCTCATCCTCTTCACGGTACTGCTCATCGCGGAGGTCAGAATCATGTGCCATGTGATCAAAAACTATAAAAGCCCGGCATCGGCTACTGAGTAGCAGCAGACAACACGGACTAACATCAACATAATAAAAAGCAAGATTATGAGTTATACGTTTCTTCAACAATACTGGTGGTTTATCGTTTCGCTGCTTGGCGCATTGCTTGTATTCCTCCTGTTCGTACAAGGAGCCAACTCGCTGGTCTATACCCTCGGATCGACAGAGGACGGACAGCGCAAGGTGCTGGAATCGACTGGACGGAAATGGGAGATCACGTTTACGACCCTCGTCACCTTTGGCGGCGCGTTCTTCGCCTCCTTCCCCTTGTTCTACAGCACAAGTTTTGGCGGGGCCTACTGGCTTTGGATGATCATCCTCTTCTCGTTCGTGCTCCAGGCAGTGAGCTATGAGTTTCAGTTGAAGCGAGGCAACCTGCTCGGTACGCGCACCTACCGCTACTTCCTCATCCTCAACGGCATCTTCGGTCCGCTGCTCCTTGGCGGTGCGGTGGCAACCTTCTTCAATGGTTCCAACTTCATCGTCGATAAGGCGTCGCTCACCTCTGTTGGATCTCCCGTCATCAGCCGTTGGGCCAATGCCTCGGCAGGACTCGATGCGCTCCTTGACCCATGGAACCTGATGCTGGGTCTGGCCGTCATGTTCCTTGCACGCATCCTGGGCACGCTCTACATCATCAACAATGTCGAGGACGAAGCAATCCGCACCAGAGGCAGAAGACAGTTGCTTGTCAACACCGTGCCCTTCCTGGCCTTCTTCCTCGCATTCTTCATCCGCACGCTGCTGAAGGATGGTTATGCCGTCAACGCAGAAACTGGCATGATTTTCATGGAACCGATGAAGTATCTCCACAACTACCTGGCCCTGTGGCCGACAGCCGTGCTCACCCTCGTCGGTGTGTTGCTACTGCTCTACGGCATCGTGCGCTCACTCCTCCATTCCGCCTACACAAAGGGGATATGGCCAGCAGGCATCGGTGTGGTACTCGTCGTGCTGTGTCTCTTCCTCTGTGCGGGACTCAACGACACGGCCTTCTACCCCTCCAACGCCGACCTGCAGAGCTCGCTCACCATCCAAAACAGTTGCAGCAGCGAGTTTACCCTGCAGACCATGGCTATCGTTTCCGTCCTTGTGCCATTCGTCTTTGGCTACATCGCCTACGTCTGGCGCGTCATGGACCGCAAGAAATAGCCTGCCAAGCAAAACTTACTTGCTTGGTGCGCAACTATCTATAGCGAAAAAGAGGGTGGCCCGAGAGCCATCCTCTTTTTTATATACTAACCATGTGAAAACTACTTAGAAATCCGTGCTGAACCTTAGCCAATCTCAACCTGGCGCTGGATCTTCTTCTCCTCCACTGGTTTCTCCTTCGGCATGGTGATAGTCAGCACACCGTGCTCCACCTTAGCAGAGATCTCCTCCTTGACGATATCCTCCGGCAGAGCGTAAACCTGCTGGTAGTTGGAGTAGCTGAACTCGCGGCGCAGATAGTGCTCCTTCTTGTCCTCACTCTTTTCCTCCTCCTTGTGCTCCAACTTGTTCTCGATGGCCACCTCAAGGTTGCCGTCGGCATTGATATTCACTCGGCAATACTCCTTCTTCACGCCCGGTACTGCGATCTCCATTGTATAGGATTTAGCGTCTTCCTTCACGTTGACTGCAGGTGCGGTAGCCTTTGCTTTCGGCATCCACTCATTGTTGAAGAACTCGTCAAACACTGTCGGGAACCAATAGTTAGAATTCAAAACTGGTAACATAATAACCTCCTATTTTTTTATTTGTTGTTCTATGTTGTAGTTTCGAGCTTCTTTTGGGCTTTTTGCTGTCCTCGGGAGCTTTCCGCTTTCACCAGTATCTATCGCAACCTCCGTGCCAACGACACCTCGCGTGACACGACGGCAGCAAAGTATAATTATTTTAAACTTTGCCGACAGGATGACATTCCGCGCACCGTTGCTTTCCTCTATTCCTCCTCGCTGGAAGCGGCACGAGGCGTGGCGGAGAAGATACTGAAGTTGACACTTCCGTAGCTTCTGTGCTCCAGAAAATGAGGGTGGGAAGAGAAGTCGTTGTGTTTGCCATGCTCGAAGACGAGGATGCCATCGGGCTTCAGCAATCCGCCATTTATCACCAAGTCGGGCACGGTAGGCAGTTCTGGCAGCGCATAGGGTGGATCGGCAAAGACCAGGTCAAACGGCTCGTGACACGTCTTGACAAAGCGGAACACATCGCCACGGATGAGGACATGGTTCTGGGCGCCTATCTTCTCGACACACTGCTGGATGAAGCGTGCATGATCGCGATCTTTCTCCACACTCACGACCCGCTCGCAACCACGCGAAAGCAGTTCGAGCGAGATGCTTCCCGTGCCCGAGAAAAGGTCGAGTGCTGTCGATGCGTCAAAATCGAGATAGCCACGGATGACATTGAATAAGTTTTCCTTTGCAAAATCGGTCGTCGGCCTCGCCTTGAACGTGCGAGGTATCTCAAAATGGCGACCTTTATAGATGCCTGTTATGATACGCATAGCAATATTGCTGTTTAGTTTCTATTAGAGTCGTGTCCCACCATGATCTGTCTCTGCCGGAGCGATGCCCTGCCAGCCTTCCTCGTCGAGATAGACGGCCTTGAGGTCATAGGGAATGTCGGGATTCTTAGCCATGGCGATGTTGCGGAAGTCGGCCTGTGGAGTGACTGCCACAACACGGCGCAAGTATTGGCGCAGTTGGCTGCAGAGCCATCCGTCTTCGGTCACCTCCCCCACCAGGTGGAGTTCATCTTTCTCCACACTCATGCCCAGCTGGCGCCAGACGAAGAGTAGGTAGTAGAGGGCGTCCTGCTCGTGAGGCACGTCGAAGGTGTTGCAAAACTTAAAGCGGCTTTGGCCAAAGCGGAACACGCAGACTTGCTTTCCAAAGAAGTAGGCAAAGAGCTTTTGGCGCGAACCCATGAAGTTTCGCTTGTAGAGGTGGGTCCACACAGGCTCACAGAGTGTGGTGAGTCGGATATCCTCGAAGTGGTCCTCAATGACCATCAGCAGGTCTTTGTTCATTGCAAAAGCCGCCACACCATTGAGTGCGGGCAACTGGCGACACACCACCTCGTCGCTACCACCCGTTCTGAACGTGTAGCGGTAGAGGGTGTCAGCCTCCTCAGCCACATATTCCTCTTCTGGGATGATCAGGACGGGGGCGTCGTTGAGGATGAGGGCACGCCGATAGCCGCTCTTCAGCAGCTCCGACCGTTGGAAGGCCTCACGAAGATTGGCCGCGGGCGAGATACCGTTGTTCATCTCGTAAGGCTCATAGACGATACTGCCGAGCGACTGTGGGTCGCCGACGGAGGCCGACAGTCGCCCATGTGAAAGGCGAAGCGTCAGCCGGAGCATCTTGTCGGAAAGGTTGTCTTTGTTTGCCATTGCAGCGACAAAGTTACGTATTTTCTCCCATATATGCAAAATCACTTCGCCTGGTACAGCTTCTTGTTGCCGCTTTTTTGTAACTTTGCAGTCCAGTCATACGAAGAGAATACAGATAGCATGCTCCAAGACGAGACAACCCACCAGATACTGCAAGTATTTCGCTTTGCACCTACCTCCGACCAACGTCAGGCCCTCGACACGTTCGCACGCTTCCTGCTCGACCGCGACGAGCAAAGCGTGATGATCCTCCGTGGCTCCGCGGGCACGGGCAAAACGGCCTTGGCCAGTGCGATGGTGCAGACGCTGCGCCATTTGGGACAGAAGGTTGTGCTGATGGCGCCGACCGGCCGCGCGGCAATGGTCTTTTCGCTCCATGCCGGACTGCCCGCATGGACTATCCACCGCCGCATCTATCGCGAGCGGACGTTTGCAGGACCAGAGGGACAGTTCAACCTCAATGCCAACCTCGCCAGCGACACACTCTTCATCGTCGATGAAGCCTCGATGATAGCCAACTACGGAGGAGGATCGTCCACCTTTGGCAGTGGATGCTTGCTCGACGACCTCGTGCGCTTCGTCTATGGCGGACGGGGCTGCCGCCTCATGCTCATCGGCGACTGCGCCCAGCTGCCTCCCGTAGGCGAACAGGAAAGTCCGGCACTTCAGGACGACGTTCTGGAACGAATGGGACTACGCGCCTACTCCTGCGACCTCGACGAGGTGCTCCGACAAGGAGAGGGATCAGGCATCCTCGTCAATGCGACGACTATCCGCCAACTTATCACCCGCGACACAGCAACACTGCTGCCACGCATCCGTGTGAAAGGCTTTGCCGACGTGGCGGTGGTACCGGGCGACGAACTCATCGAGACACTCTCCTCGTCCTTCAGCGAAGTGGGAACGGACGAGACTATGGTCATCACGCGGAGCAACAAGCGGGCCAATATCTACAATCAAGGCATACGACGCACGGTGCTCGACTGCGAGAGCGAGCTTTCCACAGGCGACATCATCACCATTGTGCGCAACAAATATCTATCGGGAGAACAACAGAAACTGATGTCCCTGCTGGCCAACGGCGATCGGGCACGCATCCTCAGGGTCCACAACACGCGCGAACTGTATGGATTCCACTTTGCCGACATCACCATCTCCATGCTTGACTACAACGATGTGGAAATCGACACCACCGCCATACTTGACACATTGACCTCCGACGCACCTGCGCTGACACGCGAGCAGGATGCCGCACTGTTTCAGCAGGTGATGGAGGACTATGCGGACGTGCCCCGCAAAGCCGACCGGATGCGTCAACTGCGAGAGGACGACTACTACAACGCGCTACAGATCAAGTTTGGCTACGCCGTCACCTGCCACAAGGCACAGGGCGGGCAGTGGGCGCATGTGTATATCGACCAAGGCTACATGACCGACGAAATGCTCTCTGCCGACTACCTCCACTGGCTCTATACGGCCTTCACACGCGCCACGGAGCGACTCTACCTCGTCAACTGGCCCAAAAAGCAACTTTTGGAAGATGAAGACTGAGGATAGACTGAAGGAAAGAGAGGTGACGGTCGAGTATTTGGAGAAGGCCTTTGACCATTACAACCACCTGTGCTTTGGCGGACTGCTGCCGAGGCCAAGGCTGAGATTGTCGCGGGCAAAGAGTAGGCTGGGATGGATGAGATACAAGGTCGATGCGAATGGTGAGTCACTTATCCCCTACGACTTCACCATCGGCATCACAACAGCCTACCGTCTCAATACAGAACAAATAGACGACGTGCTTATCCACGAGATGATCCACTACCACATCGTCTATCACCAGCTAAGGGACAATGCGCCGCACGGGCGTCGCTTCCGCCAGATCATGGAAACCATCAACCACGACTACCAACGTCACATCCGCATCTCAGTCCGACACGCCAACCTGCCCACGAGAGACGGGGACGATTCCCGGCCTCCCCACAACGGTCCAGCTCAGAGCCGCCCCAATCGGTTGCCACCCTACGTCGTACTGGCTATCCAGACCAAGGACGGCCACTACTACCTCTCGTCAGTAGCACCCAACGCAGTAGCAAAACTAAATACCATCGTCGGCCACCAGAAACATTTCCGAGAGGCAAGATGGTATGTCAGTCACGACTCCGCCCTCTCCCGCTATCCCCGGGTGAGGACACTCCGCGGCGTGCGCGTCTCGCAGAAGGAGTACGAGCGAATCACCACACAAGCCACCCCGCTATAGGCTGGTTTTGCAACTTTGCATTTCTGGCAGTTTTTACAATTTCCGTTGTAGGCAGATTTTGTAGATTTCTTGTAGTTTAGGAGCAAAAGGAAAGATCAAGAGCAAAAAAGCAAAAAAGAGCCTCCAAGCATATTGCTCGAAGGCTCTCCTGTTGAAAGGGGGCGGCCACC
>ERZ780139.811-NODE-811-length-30985-cov-4.217006_pt1 | contig 30985 bp, 37 predicted proteins | sample MGYA00511476_ERZ780139 | MGnify/ENA primary metagenome ERZ780139 (study PRJEB29588, sample SAMEA2158190) | human gut metagenome | biome: human gut; feature: human-associated habitat; material: faeces | place: Denmark | collected 2008/2010 ... | reverse complement strand
AAAAGCACGGAAATTGCGGCGTTTTGGCAAGGTTCGTTTTATTCTTGTCTGGCATGGTTTACGGGACTTGAACGGGTGGGAAGTCGCATTGCAAACGGAGCATAGTGACACGAAAAGGCAATGCAATTAAATAATTTTTAGCAAAACGCTTTTTCAGGCAGGTTTAAATTGAAAAGAATAATCGGCGGCATCGAAACTGAAATAAGAACAAAAAAAGTTAAAAACGTCAGCATCAGGATAAAAGACAACGGCGACGTTATTTTAACCGTACCGAAAAACAGAAATCTTTCCGACGCCGAAACGTTTTTTCTTTCAAAAATCGAATGGATAAAAAAACATAAACAAGCGGTGAATGAATTTCCGCCGCGGCCGATAGCGGACGGCGAACAAATTTATCTGTTCGGAAAGCCTATTACGTTGAAATTTATTCGCGGCGCCGCAGACATACCTAATCCGAGCGCTTATTTATCGGACAATATCCTGTATATTGCTGATAACGGAAGAATTGAACCGCAAAAAATTGTCGACGAGTTTCTTAACGAAGAACTGAAAAGAACTCTCGACGAATTATTTCCGAAACAAATTGCCGCGACGGGACTTTCCCCATCTTCGGTTACGATAAGAAAAATGACGTCTAAATGGGGGAGTTGCACGCCGAAAACAAAGCGAATAAGAATGTCGTTTTATCTTGTCGGTTTGCCGTGTGAATGTATCGATTACGTCACGTTGCACGAACTTTTGCATATACGTTATCCCGACCACGGCGCGGGGTTTCACGCCGCTCTCGAAAAATATATGCCGGAATGGAAAAAGATCCGGAGATTTATGCGCGAGAACGGCGCGAAAATGAAAGTAAATCTCTGAATACATCTCAAAAAAAAGTATGGAGCAAAACGTCCCATACTTTTTTAATATATTCGGTTTTCAGTCCGCTTTTACGTCAAAATAACTTCCGCTTCCGAGCAACGAATATTTAACGATCGGGAACAGCGGTATGTTGAACATTATGACGAACGGAATAACAATAAACGCAAGAACGTCCTTTATGTTGTTAAAATCAACCTCGAAGAAAAGCGCGACGCAAAGATCTACGATCATAAGTTGGAAAGTTATGATCAAAAAGACGGTTATGGCGTCTTTAAACTGCGTTACTTCCCTTATTTTGCGCTTCGGCGATACAAGATATATCACGAAGAGAACGAGCGGTAAAAGGGCAGGTATGCCGACGATTGACGCTTTCGCTTCGAGCGGCCACCCGAGAGCGCCTGCAAGTGCAAAATTCAGAACGAGCATTTCTATAAAGAAAATGCCGTAAAAGAGCAGTGAAGCGTGAAAATTGAGTTTATTGATAAAGATACCGTTTCCGTTGAATTTATTCGTCGAAGCGGAGGTTCTGACCTTAAATCCTTCGACTTTCGCCATTTTATAAAGGTCGGAAAAATCGTAATCGTTCTGCCTGGAAACGTTTTCACCCGTTATTTTTTCGGTTTGATAAATACGCGGAGCGGAATTTTGCGCGGCTACGCCGACCGTCGTTTCGTCGGCTTCTTCGTCGTTCGCGTTTTCCTCATATTCGTCGTACTCAACTTTATCGTTGTTAACGTTTTTAGAGGTCGAATATTCCTCAAAGTCAATCTGACGATTTTCGTTCTGAACTTCATTTGTCGGTTTGTTTTCCGGCTCGTCGTTCCTGGGGAAAAGTTTACCTAAAATCGTTTTATATTCCCTACGATTTGTCGGCGCGCCGTCCTCGATATAAAGCGAATCGTCTTTATCGCGTTCGTCTTTTTTAACCGGTTCTTCAACCGGTTCTTCAACCGGTTCTTCAACCGGTTCGCTTTCAACGACGCTTTGCTGCGCGTTTTGTTTTGCTGCGATTTCTTCCTGCTCGGCTGTTTTATCTTCCGCATCGGTAAATTCCGTTTCGTAAACAGGGCAGTTTTCTTCAGGTTTTATCGAGGAATTTTCAAGGTTTTCCGATTGTTCGTCTTTGTCTGTTTCTTCGATTTGAGCGTCGTTTATCGCGTCGCTGTCAACGAGAGTTTCTTCGGTGGTAGATTCGATTTCGTTTTCGACGATTTCGGGTTTATGTTCCGGAAGTTCGAAATCATACACAAATTTATCTTCCGACAATTCGTCGTCATTCGCGGTATCGGCGTAAAGCCTTTCCGCGGCTATATCGTCGTCGGAAGCGTCGGTAACGAACTCGTTTTCATCGGGAGGCAAAAACTCGGTGTAACCCGGCGTTGCGCCGTCGGATTCGGTTACAACGCCCGGGGCGTCTTCGTGTTCTTCTTCGGATTTAATAGAATCGAGTTCTGCGGTAAGATCGTTTAAAACCTCCGAACCAAGCCTGTCAAGATAAGAATCATCGGTGTTGTCGGGGGCGAAAAAAGTATAATCGGACGTGTTTTGTTCGGCAAATTTTTTAAATTCGTCAAATTCGTCCTTGACTTCGGGGATTACGACTTTCTCAGATTGCGGCTGCTGTTGCGGCGTATCGATAAGGTTATCGATAAGTTCTTTGGATTTGGTCCATTCTTCGCGATTTTTTTCAAGGGATTTCTTGCCTTTTTCGGTTAAAGAATAGTATTTTCTGCGAATTCCGTCGGCAGCGCTCGAACGATATTCCTTGATAAAATTTTGTTTGACGAGCCTTTGCATGGCGCTGTAAAACGTGCCTTGTTTAACCGTAAATTTATTATCGGACCTTTCTTCTATGGCTTCTTTGATTTCGTTAGAATCCTTATCGCCGTTACAAAGCGAAAGCAAAATGAACGTATCGACGTGTCCGCGGATCATTTCGCCTTTTATTTCGTTACCTGCCATATGTAAAACTCCCTCATATGTAGATTCGTATAAATTATATCATTATTAAATGTCCGTGTCAATTTAAAAGAACGAAAAAGCAACGATTTATAAAATTTTCCAAAAATCAAGTTAATAAAATTAAAAATTGAACTTATTATGAATTGACAAATTACAGAAAATGTGTTAAAATTCACTTATCACTGCGTAAAACTTGAATTTTACGCAGTGTTTAAAGAGGTGTTTATGGCTAATAAAAACGATTATTTTTCTTCGCGAAACGAAATTACCAACGATAAAATCGACTCTCTGCTCGCCGATTTGCCGTTTTTTGCCGCAGACTTTTTTTACGGGATTGCCAACAATACGTCTGCGCTTACGCGTTTGAATTACGCTTACGATCTTAGAATTTTCTTCGGATACGTTTCCGAAATAAAAAAAATTCCCGTCGAAGATATGAAAATCGAAATTCTCGACGATCTGAAAGCAATCGATATCGAGCGTTTTCTGAATTATTTGTCGCATTACAAGGTAAACGGGAAGAATCTTTCGTGCAACGAACGAGGAAAAGCGCGAAAACTTGCCGCAATACGCGCCATGTACCGTTATTTTTTCGGGCGCGATATGATTAAAGCGAACGTTGCGGCAAAAATCGACACGCCGAAACTTCACGAAAAAGAAATTATTCGCCTTGAGGATAACGAGGTTGAAAGACTGCTCGACTACGCCGAATCGGATAACGCTTTCTCGGACAGCAAGCGTAAACAGGCTTATCACAACAAACTGAAAACGCGCGACTACGCTATTTTATCGTTGTTTTTAGGCACGGGAATCCGTATAAGCGAACTTGTCGGTCTGAACGTTGACGACTTTGATTTTGACAACAACAGTTTTGTCGTCACGCGAAAAGGCGGAAACAGAACAATTCTTTATTTCAACGACGAGGTGAAAGAATCGCTTTACGAATGGCTCGACGAAAGATACCTGATCGAAGGGCTTCCGAGAGATGAAACCGCTCTGTTCATTTCGTTAAAAAATAACCGTATATCCACCCGCGCCGTGCAGAATCTCGTTAAAGATTACGCAAAAGAAGTTACGCCGCTGAAAAAAATAACTCCGCACAAACTGAGAAGTACTTTCGGTACGGATTTGTACAGAAAAACTGGCGATATTTACGCCGTAGCAGACTTTTTGGGTCATAAAGACGTAAACACGACAAGGAAACATTACGCCGCGATAAGTCAGGATTCGAGGAAATCTTCGGCAGAAATAGTTAAATTACACAACAAAAACGACGATAAATAATATTGATATGACTGAAAAGAAACTGAATGAAAAAGTTTATCTGCTTGTTCCGGTTTTCGGTGAAAAAGAAAACGTAAAAGCATACGACAATTTCGATGAAAGAATCGCCGAAGCGGAAGCGTTGGTCGAAAGCGCGGGCGCTACAATCGTCGGATACGGAACGCAGAACATACGCGAAGTAAATCCCGCGACGATTTTCGGAAAAGGAAAACTTGCATGCTTTAAAACCGACGCGGAAGAAAAAGGCGCAACGACCGTCATTTGCGACTGCTCGCTCTCCCCTGCTCAGGCAAAAAATCTTTCCGACTTTTTCGATTTGAAAACGATTGATAAAACTGCTCTGATTCTCGATATTTTCGCTTTGAATGCCCGCACGAACGAAGGTAAACTGCAAGTCGAAGTCGCTCAACTGGAATATCTTCTGCCAAGGCTCAAGGGACAAGGAAAATCCATGTCGAGATTAGGCGGAGGTATCGGTACGCGAGGTCCGGGCGAAACGAAACTCGAAACGGACAAACGGCACATTCTCAGCCGGATAAAAAATCTTAAATCGCAATTAAAAGAACTTGCCGAACGTCGCGAGCGTCAAAACGAAAGACGAAGCAAAAACGGAGTTTTAACCGTCGCGCTTGCAGGTTACACCAACGCCGGGAAATCCACTCTTCTGAATCTTTTGTCCGGTAGCGACGCGCTTGCCGAAGACAGACTCTTCGCCACACTCGACCCGACGGCGCGAAAGGTAAGACTCGGAAAAACCGACGTCGTTTTCTTTGACACGGTCGGTTTCATAAGGGATATTCCGACCGATCTTATCGAGGCATTCAAGTCAACTTTGTCATGTATAAAAAACGCGGATTTTATTCTGAACGTGTGCGATCTTACGCGCGATTTTATTTCACAATCCGAAACAACGGACAGGATCTTAAAGGAAATCGGCGTTATGTCGCCTGTCATAAAAGTTTATAATAAATGCGATAATATAAGAGATTTTACGCTTTGTGATAAAAACGCGATAATAATTTCGGCAAGGACCGGACAAGGCGTTGACGAGTTAAAACGAAGGATTGAGAATTTCTTTGACGAACAATTCGTCGAATGTGTCATAAGGCTCGATTATTCAAAACAGGACCTCTTTTTCAGACAAAAGAAATATGTCGAACGCTCCGAAATAAAGTACCTCGATAACGAAATCGAAATCAAACTCCGCGTCAAAAAAACCGAATATCACAGATTTGCGGAAATGGTAGAATCGGAAAAAATTAAAAGCGAAGAGCCTTAACTCCTCGCTTTTTCTTTACCATTTTTCGCCGATATTCTTAACGTAATCGAAATAAGTTTTTTTCGATACGTCCTCGACCGCCTGAACGTTTACGCGTTTATATTCCACGTTATCTCTGTAAACGATCAGTTCTCCAACCCGATCGCCTTTTTTAACCGGCGCTACGACTTTATCGGGTTTGAAATCAATCGTCACGTTTTCCTTTTTGTTCCTTTCGGAGAACACGTACACGTCGCTTTCGGGAATTATTTTGATTTTTTCCTTCGTGCCTTTGTCTACTTTAACGTCAAGATCAAGAGGTTTGGACGAATCGACAACGTTTTTTGAAGTAAAGTTCTCGAAACCGTAATTAAACATCGACGAAACTTCGGCGAATCTCGTTTTTGAATCGGGAGAGTTTATCGCGACCGCTATTAGTCTTAGTGCGCCTCTTTTTGCCGTGGCGGCAAGACAGAACCCGGAATCGGAAGTAAAGCCCGTTTTACCGCCGTCGCAACCGTCGTAGAATCTGACGAGTTTATTCGTGTTTGTAAGCCCCGTCTTTCTGCCCGTTTTATGCTCTATTTCGTCTGTCCATATCTTAGAAAACCTGAAATAATCTTTGTGACCGATAAGTTTCGAGATCATAATCGCAACGTCTTTCGCGCTGGAATACTGCGTCGGCTTCGGGAGCCCGGTACAATTTGAGAAAAGCGTGTTTCCGAGATTCCATTCGCCGCATCTTGCGTTCATTACGGACACACATTCCGCCTCGCTGCCAAACAGTCTTTCCGCCATGGCGACGGACGCATCGTTTGCAGAAGCGACGATAATGCTTTTAATCAGGTCTTCTGCCTTATATTTCTCATCGGCTTCGAGAAAAACCTGAGATCCGCCCATTCCGCTTGCGGTTTTTGAAACGATAATCTTTTCGTCAAAATTCAGTTCTCCGCTTTCTATCGCCTCGAAACACAAATTCAGAAGCATAATTTTTGTCATGCTTGCTATGGGGCGTCTTTCGTTTTCGTTTTTGGCGTACAAAACCTGCCCCGTACCCGTTTCCGCAAGATATAAAGAACAAGTTTTATAACTTTTGTCCGGATTTGCCGAAGCGATAATATTGACAGGAAAAATCGCCAGCGAAAGAATGACCGCTATAATTAACGACAGTACTTTTTTTCTCATACTCACACCTCTGTTACCGAGAGTTAACCAAATCAAATCCCGGTTATGGAATAAGTATGTTTAAAATTTTATCTATTATTCAGAACCATAACGTAAGCGGTCTTAAAATAAACGTCAAAAAAATCAGTTCGTATAAAACGCCCGCGAGGCATACGCCGAATGAAACGATAAAATTTGCGATAAGTTCGTTGATTTTACAGTTTAAAGGGCTGTCGGAATAATACGCGTTCAATACGACGGCGACAACCATTCCCGCTGTTATGATAAGATTCTGAATCAGAACGAGAAGAACGTAAACGAGGAAACCGGAGATCCCGTAAAGAGATATAAAAATCGCAGCCACGCTCCCCAGAATCAATCCTCTGTAAAAAACGATTATCGAAGAAGCAAACGTGCTGTATTTGTTTATTCCGAGAAGAAATACGACCGAATACACCCCGAGACAGGCAAAAAATCTTTTGAAGAAAATGGCAAAAACGCTCGTTTCTACGTTGAAAATACAAATAAAATAAGCATATACTCCGTTGAAATAAGGCGAATCGCAACAGTTATTTCTGAAGAATATCCCGAGAATAAATCCGAGAACGAAAGACGCTGATAAAAAAATCAATAACGCGATATTGCATTTAAGTATTTTCAGTTTATTTTTTAATAACGGCATAAAAAAACTCACAGACTTATTATAAGTCTATGAGTTTATTCGCATCGAAATGTCATTTTTCGAGCATTTTATCGATTGAAATTCCGAAACCTCTCGAAGGATCGTTGATGAATACGTGCGTAACCGCGCCTACGATTTTTCCGCCCTGAACGATAGGGCTTCCGCTCATTCCCTGCAAAATTCCGTTTGTTATCGAAAGCAGTTCTTTATCAAGGATTTTTATAACGAAATTCTTATTTTCTTTGTTGTTCTTTTCGATTTTAACTATGCTTATCTGGTAATCTTTAGGCACGACGCCGTCGATACATGTCGTAACCGTTGCTTTGCCGATAATCGCTTCGCCCACTTCGGTTTTGGGAAGTTTTTTATAATCGTAACTCTCGTCCGCCTTGCCGTATAAGCCCGTCTGTCTGTTTTCGGTAAGCGAACCTATCGGGGTATCTTCGACGAAAATTCCTTTAAGTTCCCCCGCTTTTCCACGCTCGCCCTTAACGACGTTGATTATCGAACACAAATAGGCTTTTCCCGAACTCATATCGATTGTTTTTCCGTTATCGTCCGAAACGGGATGCCCGAGCGACGCAAAATCGCCGCTTTCTTCAAAGTAGGTTATCGTTCCTATACCGTTAAGATCATCTCTCAGAAAAAAACCGAGTTTGTATATCCCGTCGCCGCCTTTATGAGGTTGAACGTACTTAATCATCGTTTCTCCGTTGCGGTCGATTTCGATTTTTACAGGAGAATTTCCCTCTTTATTTATAATAGCCGTAATTGATTTCGAGCCGTTAATCGGCTTGTCGTTTATCGATAATATAACGTCGCCGACTTTTATATCGGCGTTTTTAGCGGGAGAAAAAATTCCGTCTTTCGTTACGATATCGCTTAAGCCTATCACCGTAACGCCTCTTGTTTTTAACGTAAACCCGGCAGGAATTCCGCCGAGATATAAGAACCTGCTTCCGGATTCAGCCGCCGCGCCGTAAATATTTAACGATAAAGGCAGAATCAACGATAAAATTATTGCTAATAATAATCTGAACTTTTTTCGCATCAGCCTCTCCTTAGCCACAGGTGATTGCCCGTCACAAAATCAAGTATGCGCTCAAAACGCAATATTATACGAACGGAAATATTATATGAATGGAATCCCTAAGCAATAAAAAATCCCGATCAGGAATCGGGATTTAAATTTTTTTTGAAATTGTCGGCTTTTGTAATCATTTCCCGCGCGTGGCTCACCGCCGGAACGCTCGACATATCTCCTCCGATAAGCCTTACGACCTCTTCCGTTTTTGACTTTTCGTCGAGTTTCTCTATCAGAGTGAACGTTTTTTCGCCGTCAGACCGCTTGGATATTTTGAAAGAAGTATCCGCAAAGGAAATAATCTGCGGAAGGTGCGATATTGCTATAACCTGAATGTTTTTCGAGATTTCGGCGAACTTTTCCGCAACGATTTCGGCTGTTTTACCGCTGATTCCGGCGTCGATTTCATCGAAAATATAAGTCGAAATTTCGTGATATGACGATATTACGGTTTTCAGCGCGAGCATGAATCTGCTCATTTCGCCACCGCTTATTATTTTAGACATAGGCTTGACAGGCTCGCCGAGGTTTGCCGAAAACAAAAACGTTATCGCGTCACCGCCGTTTGCTCCGTACTGTTTATCCGTCGCCTGTTTTAAGTCGCCGAATTCCACGTCAAAGCGGGCGTCTTTCATACCGAGTTCTCTTAACTGCGCGGTAATGCCCGAAATGAGTTTTTCGGCGGCTTTACGACGGATTTCGGACATTTTTACATATAATCCGTTAAGTTTGTCAAGCAAACTTTGCTTTTCCGCGGTGAGTTTTTCGTATTCCGCATCGAAATCGATCAATCTGCTATACTCGGCTCGCGCTTTATCCAAAAAGTCAAGCACGGCTTTTTCGTCCGCGCCGTATTTTCTTTTAAGCGTCTTTATTTTATCGAGCCTTTCCTCGATTTTATCGGCGGTTTCCTCGTCGACGTCGATATCTTCCGCCATAGATTCCGCTGTCGAGGAAACGTCGTTCAATTCCTCCGCGACAGACTTTAATCTGTCATACAACGCGAGATATTCGTCGTCAAGCGACGTTATCGGCGAAAGTCCTCTGATTGCGGAATTGATATAATCTATCGCGCAGTTTTCGCCGCTTAAAGCGCCCTGCGCAACCGCAAACGCCTCGGAAAGTTTTTCCGCGCTTTGGATTTTCTTTTTCTGCGCGACGAGTTCATTTTCTTCGCCCTCTCTGATTTCCGCGCTTTCGATTTCCTCTATCTGGAATTTAAGAATGTCCGCTCTTATCGCGCGGTCGCTTTCGTTTCCGCCGAACGACTTGAATTTTTCGTCCGCAGCCTTGAGTTTATCGCACAACTCCGAGCATTGCCCTTTAAGCAGCGAAAGCGCGTCGCCCGCAAATTTATCGAGAACTCCGAGTTGTTCCGATTCTTTGAGCAATAAATAATGTTCGCTCTGCCCGTGCACGTCCACAAGAAGCGAAGTCACGCTTTTAAGCATCGAAAGCGTAAAAGGGATTCCGTTTACTTTCAGCGAACTTTTAGAGTCCTGAGAGAGTTTTCTCGTTACAATGAGTTCGTCCGAGTCCTCGATATCGAGATCGGCTAAAACCTTTTTAACTTCCGTTAAGCCGGAAATATCGAAAACGGCGGACGCAAGACATTCGTTTTCGCCGAATCTAATCATTGATTTGTCTGCTTTTGCGCCGAGAACGAAGTTAATGGAATCGATTATCACCGATTTGCCCGAGCCCGTTTCGCCTGAAAGAACGTTCAATCCCCGCTCGAACTCTATTTCCGCGTTTTCGATAAGCGCGATGTTTTTCAGATGTAAAGACTTAATCATTACGGTAATTTTTGTAAGAGATTAGTTTTTTTAAGGATTCGAGTACGAATTCGGCGTCTTTTTCCGAATGGGTAACGATAAGCAAAGTGTCGTCGCCGGCAACGCTGCCGACGATTTCCTTGATTTTCAGTTTATCGACGAGAACACCGGCGGAGTTCCCGTTTCCGCCCAGCGTTTTGACTACTACGAGATTCTGGGCGCGGATAATATCCACAACGCAGTTTTTGAACAGGTGCAGGAATTTATCGTCGTGAGAAGTTTCGCTTTGATAGGACGTAATCGAATACCTGTGCTTGCGTTTGATTCCGTTGATTTTTATCAGTCCGAGTTCCTTCACGTCCCTCGAAACCGTAGCCTGCGTAACGTCGAACCCGGACGAGTTGAGCATCTGCGCAAGTTCTTCCTGAGTGTCGATTTCGTTTGTTGAAATAATTTCGATTATCTTGTTTTGTCTTACTTTTTTACTCATAATCTCACCTTAAAGTTTACAATGTAATCTTTTATAAAAATTGCTGTTATTATCGACGATTTTTAAACTTTTTACGTATTTTGAAATCGTGACCGGAGAGTTCGCGCGGAGTTTTTCGACAGGTCTGCCGTCCACGCTAAGCACGCAATCGCACGAATTGTCGCCGACAGTTATTTTGAGTTTGCTTTCGTCGTTAAAAACCACGGGACGAGTCCCGAGCGCGTGCGAACAGATGGGCGTTACGATAAACGATTTCAGATCGGGCGCAAGAATTACTCCGCCCGCCGAAAGCGAATATGCCGTTGAACCCGTGGGCGTGGCAACGATTACGCCGTCCGCAGAAAGATTATAAACCAACTGCCCGTCAATGGAAACGTCGAGTTTGGTCACGATTGTCTTTCCGTCGATTGAACGATCTCTTTCGACAACCGCGTCGTTTAAAGCGATATACTCGTTTTTTCCCGCTTTGACGCTTAAAACGCTTCTTTCCGAAATGGTAAGATCGTCGTTTTTAATGTCCTCGACGCATTTTTCAACGTCACCGCTCTCGTAACTGCTTAAAAACCCCACGGTCCCCGCGTTAATCGCAAGAATGGGCGCGCCTGTGCGTACGGCGTAAGACGCGGTACGCAAAATCGTGCCGTCGCCGCCGATAACGACAATCAAGTCGGGAATAATGTCCGCTTCGCCTACGCGAAAACAAAAATAATTATCGTCAAGAAGTTTTCTCAGCGTTTCAAAACCCGACGGTTTTCCTTCGATATTCTTTTTTTCAAAAAAAGCAATATTTTTCATAATTATTTACGTTTAAAAACTTATATGCCGTATCGCGGCGTTTTTCATTATTACGTCGCTTATTTCTTTATCGGTAATCGCTTCGGCTTTTCTTTTAGTCAACAAAAAGAGATACTCTGCGTTTTTTCCGGGTTTTATGGGCGCGAACGTGAATTTAACCGGCGTCAGCCCGACCGACACTGCGAAGGATTTTATCTTTAATGCCGATTCGAGCCTCGCTTTTAAAGACGTGACTATACCGTTCTTATTCAACTCTTTTTTCCCGCATTCGAACTGCGGTTTTAAGAGAACCACGGCAAAGCCGTCGTCTTTGAGAACGTCGCATATCGGCTTTAAAACATAGGTCAGCGAAATAAAACTGACGTCGCAAGTTACGCCGTCGACAAATTCTCCGATGACGTTTGCCGTAAGGTTTCTCGCATTGAAATTATCGATGACGACTACTCTGTCGTCACTCTTCAGTTTATCGCTCAGTTGGCTTTCTCCTACGTCTATCGCAAAAACTTTTTTCGCGCCCCGACGAAGCAGACAATCGGTAAAACCGCCCGTACTCGCGCCGACGTCCGCAAATACAAGCCCGTTAACGTCAACGCTGAAATCGGAAAGAGCCTTTTCGAGTTTATAACCGCCGTTGGAAACGAATTCGTTGCTCTCGCAGACGGCAATGACGTCGTTATCGCTTACGTTTTGCGAGGGTTTTAAAACCGTCTTGCCGTTTACGCAAACAAAACCTTTCTCTATAGCCTCGGCGGACTTGGTTCGCGACGAGAATTTTTTTGTCGAAAACAGGTACGCGTCTAATCTCATTTTCCTTTATCCGATAATCCGTTTTTTAAGCCCGTCGCGCCGACGAAATCGTCAATCGATTCAACGAGGCGTATGAGAAATTCCGTTCTCTGTATTTTTTTTAGATCTTCAACGGTTTTCGCGATAAGCAACCGCATTTCATCGGTTACTTTTTCAACGCCGTAAACCGACACGGAGGTAAATTTACGTTCGCGCGCGTCTTTGCCGGAAGTTTTTCCCGTCTGTTCGGACGAAAGTAAAACGTCTTTCAGATCGTCGGCAAACTGAAACGCTCTGCCGAAATTATTACCTATACTTTCCGCAATCGGTATGAGTTTATCTTCGCCTTTCAGAAGGGCCGTCATCGCGAATGGCGCTGTCAGAAGTTTTCCCGTTTTTAATTCGTAAGTTTCAAAGAGTTTTTTTTCGTTCTTATCGGTTGCGTTTTCGCTTTCTTTATCGGAAACCTGTCCGGAAACCATTCCGCTGTACCCCGAACAGTCGGCAAGGTATTTGAGGGCGTTTATTTCATTTTTCGTAGAAACGACGCCGAGAATATGCTCGAAAGCGAAATTCAGGAGAGCGTCGCCCGCCAGAAGCGCGGTCGCCTCTCCGTATTTAACGTGGCAGGTCGGTTTTCCGCGGCGTAGCGAATCGTTGTCCATCGACGGCAAATCGTCATGAATAAGCGAATAGGTATGAATACATTCCAGCCCGAACGCAAACGGCATAACGACTTTTTTATCAAGCCCGAGCGCATCGCCGAAAGCAAGGGTGAGAACGGGTCTTATCCTTTTCCCGCCGGCGAAAAAACTGTAGTTCATTGCGTCCGCCAAAGCGTTCGGAGTTGATACTCTGCCAAAAACAGTTTCGGAATACTTTAAAAAATCGTCTGTAATTTCGGCGTATTTTACATTATATTCCGCTTTGGTCATTTTAAAATTTTCCTCATGCCCGTAACGTAGGTGTTATATAGCAGCATCGTGATCGTCATCGGCCCGACGCCACCCGGAACGGGAGTTATGTAGGACGCTTTTTTGCTTACGTTGTCAAAATCTACGTCACCGTAAACTTTACCGTCTACTCTGTTTATGCCGGCGTCGACAACGACAACGCCGTCCTTAACCATGTCGGCGGTTATGATATTTTTTTTGCCCACCGCGCAGACAAGAATATCCGCCGTTTTTGTGATGTCGGCGAGATTTTCGGTTTTACTGTGACAAATCGTAACCGTGCAATCTTTCTTTAAAAGCATAAGCGCGACGGGTTTGCCGACTATGTTGCTCCTGCCGACAACGACCGCATGTTTTCCTTTAAGCGGGATATTATAGTACTCGAGAAGTTTGATTATGCCGTACGGCGTGCAGGAATAAAGCCCGTTATCCGAAAACATGGCAAGACGACCTATATTGCTCTCGCTGAAGCCGTCAACGTCTTTTTCGGGCGGGATAAGCTTAAGCACGCTCTCCTCGTCGATATGGCGCGGTAACGGAAGTTGAACGAGTACGCCGTCGATATTGTCGTCCGCGACTTTTTCATTAACGATATTCTCAATTTCAACCTGAGAAATCGTTTCGGGAAGAACAACCGTTTCGGAAATAATCCCCGCTTCTTCGCAAGCCTTGCTTTTACCGCGGACATAAATTTGAGATGCGGGATCTTCGCCGGCAATAATCACCGTAAGGGTGAATTTCTTACCGTATTTGTCGTAAGCCTCGGCGATTTTCTGCTTTAAATCTTCTCTTATCGTCTTAGCGACGAGTTTTCCGTCGATTAACTGCATATCACGCCTCCTGTTCTTTTTTAACGGAAGCAAGTATGCCGTTGACGAAATTAAGGCTCTCTTCGGTGGAATATTTTCTCACGAGAGAAAGGGCTTCGTCTATCGAAACGACGGTCGGAATATCGTCAAAATATTTTATTTCCGCAACGGCGATATAAAGCGCGCATTTATCCGTAGAAAAAATACGCTCGAAACTATAGCCCCGCGCGTGTTTGCCGATTATTTCCTTGAGTTCGCTTTTATGTTCTTTTATTGCGGAAAGAAGCGCGTTCGCAAACTCCTCGTCGTCTTTTGAAAGCGACGATTCTTCCATCGTCTCCTTTTCGAATTCATCGTCGTTTTCGTAAAATAAATCTGCGTATAAAATCTTGTAAACCGCTTCTCTCGCGTCTCTTCTCATAAATCCTCTCTTGTATTGATATCATAGCCGACCGGGGATAAAACCAACCGTTGTCCCTCGGCGTGTTTAACTGTCTTGACCGACATAAATCCCGATCGCCGCCGAAAGGCGACAACCGAGATTTTTACGGGGAAATTTTAAATTGTCTGTAAACCGCGCGTCACTATTATGCCGTGACGTTTTCTTCGGGGAAGATTACGCCGTTCACTTTAACGTCGATAGAGCCGATTTTGTACTTCGACATCGATTCGACGCTGTGCTTTATGTTTCGCTGGATATCGTAAGCGACGTCGGAAATGCCGTAACCGTAATACACGTCCACCGAAACGGCAACGTTGATAAGTCCGTTTGAACAGTCGACCTTAATGCCGTCCGTACTCTTTTTTACGGTTCTTTTCTTATACTGAATGGCAACGCCGGAAACGTCTTCAACGGCAAGCCTGACAATACCTTTTACAATGCCTATATTGTAAATAACTTTACCTTTCTTTTCGGAAACGTTGTTTTTGTAATCTGCCACGATAAACCTCGGTTCGCCTGACGGCGTATAATACTTTTTAAGTATTATAGCACACTTTTTCGCTTTTGAAAAGCATTTTACCGGATTTATTCGGCTTTATCGCGAATTATCACGAAATTGCCTGAATATAAACGTTATCGGGCGAAGCGTTCACTTCGTTTGCGCAGATCGTGTAAATAAGTATCGCGTCATCCTGATCGAATTCGGCGTCTTTAACGATTATGCTTACGTTATCGGAACTCATCCCTATCGTTACGGCAACTTCTTCATAGCCTTTGGCTTTAATCAGGTTTTCGAGGAGGTTTTCCTGCTCCATTATCTTCGAGATTTTGAGTTTCATTGCAAGCGCTTCGTTCTTTGCTTCCTCGTTTTCGATATCGGAAGTTATCACCTCGTCGATCTGAGTGAGTTGTTTGTTTCTGGAAGTGTTTCTCGTCGCTTTCACTTCGGTGAAATAACTCGCGGTCGGGGTTGCGTCGTCATTCGCCGAAACGGATTGAGCAAATACGAAGTTAAGCACCGCCGTTGTGATAAGCAAGGCGATCATACAGGACAATACGATGATTTTTTTCTTTTTTGACATGTTTTTTCTCCTTTATTATTTTTTGATTGATTAAAATTTTTTATAAAAACGCCGTGTCGTTCAGAGTTCTTCGACAGCGCGTCTTTTTTCGTTTCTTTATTGAGCAATTATCCTGATTTTATCGCAGGAAATATCGAATACGGCGGTGACCGCGTCGAGAACGTTCATTTTTGACGTTACGTCGTTGACGCCTTTAACGACGACGAGAACACCCGTTATCTCCGGATATTTTTCGCCGATTTGCAACGGTTTACCGCCCGAAAAAACCGTCGACGTGGTAACGGTCGTTTTTCCGTTTTCGGTCACGCTTTTTTCATCCGTCTGATAAAGTTTTTCGACCGCGCCCGAAACGGAAACGACTACTCTGACTTTTTTTATCCCGTCGATTCCCGAAATTGCCTTTTCGAGTTTATTCTCGAGCGCGCAGACGTAATATTCGGTTTCGCTTTTCGGTTCGGCGCCGTCGTTTTTGTTAAGAGAAAAGAACGCGACGGCAACGACGACTGCAAACAAAACGGATGCTATAACGTATTCTTTTTTGAATTTACGATTTTTTTCGTTATCCATACACGGTCAATATCTCTCTTTGTAATCCGAGTAAGTTTGCTATGTAATCGGTTATCACGTTAATATTTATATGCTCGGATTCGTCCGACATAACCGGATTGCTCAAATAAATTTCAGTTTTAATCATTTTTTTATCGCATATTTCGACAACGACTTTTTCGCATATCAGATCGTTATCTTTAAGAACTTGCTCGAATGCCGCCGAATAATACTTCCCGAGATTTTGATCCACGAAATCGTTGAACGACGCCATATTGTCCGCCTGCAAAGTTTCGTTTGTTTTTCCCTTTCCGGCGCCGACGTCTAACGAAAGCGTATTAAGCGGTTTTAAAAAGCAAAAAATCATTACAAACGATAAAATCCCCGTCGCCGCAACGGATATTTTGCCTTTCGGCAGGATTATCTGAGCGAGAGAAATCAATATCACGGTTATAAAAATCGATATTATATAACTTTTCATTTTTCAGGAAAATATATATCTCGTGCAACCTATAACCGCAACGAACGTGACTACGTACATAAACGTGACGATTACGAGCGCGGCGATTATAAAATTGATGACCGAAATTCCGCCCGAAATAAACTCCCCCGTTCTACCGTCGGAAAACGGTTCGGTTACGGCGGCGATGAGTTTTAACACAAGCGTTAAAACTATTATTTCGATAATCGGGATAACGGCAACCGAAAAAACGATCAGTACGGCAAGCGCGCCGAAAGCGTTTTTTATGATCGCCGCCGAAGCGATAATCATATTCATTCCGTCACCGACAATATTGCCGACAAGCGGTAAAGTCGTACCAAGGGCGTATTTTGCGGTCTTGTATCCAAGCCCGTCCAGATAGCCCGAGTTCAACCCGTTCAGTCCGAGAAAAAGGGAAAAGACAACGGTGAAAAGTCCGATCGCCCATTTCATAAAAGCAGATAAAAATCCAAATATATTCTTTAATTTTATCGATTTATTTATATTTGAAACAATAGACGCGACAAACATAAACACCATTATCGGAAAGAATACGTTTTTGATTAGAACTATAACCGTGTCCGAAACGAATAACGCCGCGGGCGTTACCGTAAGCGAAGAATTCGTCGCGCCGCAGGCAACCGTCAGCGTCATCACGATCGGATAAACCGCCTCGATAAATCCCGACAGTTTGTCAAGCGTAGATTCGGCTTTCGCTATCGTTCCGTAAATCACGCCCGCCACAATCCAGATTATTGCGGTCGCCCGCCCCGGACTTGTCCGACGGCGCAAAAAGTTTCAACAGCGATGAAAAAACGATGAGAACAAACAGAGAAACGAATGCGGGCAACTGCTCCCTGAATCCGCTTGTTACCAGCGAAAGCAAATAATCGAAAAGCGTTTCGTAATTTTCGCTTTCGCCGTTTATCATATTTTTGATAAAGTCTTTAAGACTACCGCAACTTGCAAACGGCGGGATAAGATCGGCAAGATATTTTTCGATTTCCGCCGTGTTCAGCCCGTCGTAAATTTTGTCGGCAATGCTTTCGATTTCGTCCGCTTTAATCCCGTCGCCGCTCGTTTCATCATTTACGGTTTCCGCTTTCGCGTAAACGTAATTTGTCGAAAAAAACAATATAAAAAGCGGAATTATTAAAATTATTACAAATCTTTTTTTCATAACAGCCCGACCACGGTCCAGATCATTTCGCTTATCAGCGGCATTGCGAGAGTTATCATAATCACCTTCCCCGCAAACTGAATTTTTTCGCCCAGCGCGGCCTGTCCGAAATCGCTCGCAACCCCGCTCGAAAAATCTACCAGATAAGAAATCGCTATAATTTTAAGCGAGAGTTTAAACACCGAGCCGTCCAACCCGCCTTTATCCGACAATTCAGAAAAAAACATCACAAAATCTTTAACATAAGTCAAAGACAAAATTATAATCAGTAAACCGCTCGCTACTCCGGCGATAACCGCGATTTCGCTGTTGACGGTTTTCAGATAAGCGATGAGAATTACCGATATGATTCCGATCGCCACGATTTTACAGATTTCCATTTCAGTAAAGGTCGAATATGTCTTTTATGGAGGTAAACAATTCGCTTATCATGCTTATGACAAGAGTCAGAGCGATGACAAGCCCTGCCAAAGCGACAAGCGTCGCGATGTCGTCATTGCCGGATTTTTTCAGTATCTGACATATCACCGTTATAAGAATTCCTATCGCCGCAAGTTTAAAAATAATCTCTATACCCATAAATTTCTCACAATATCAAAATGAAAAACACTAAACCGAGGCTTAATCCTAACTTTTTGCCCAGACTTTTATATTTACAGTTTTCAACGACGCATTTGTCGTATTCCGCTTTAAAAACTCCTTCGTAATAATCCAGAAACTTCTCTTCCGCCTCGCCGTCCCTTTTGCCTACCGAAGAAAAATATTCTTTCACGACGTCGCTCTGCTCCTGCGCGAGAAATTCGGAAATAATTCTTTCAGCCGATTCCTCGTCCGGGCGATAAAGCCCGCAAAGCGAAGCGTATTCTTTTTTAGACTGTAATATTCCGGCAACGTTTTCGCGCCGAAAAAAAAGATTTCTCTTCAATTCGGAATTGAAAGACAAGAGCGACGAATAGAAATCGACGCGCTTTTTGTACACTCCCGAATAAGCCGAGCCTATTGCCGCGCAAAGTAAAACAGCAAAACCACCGATAAGAACTTTTAACATTTTTCCCCTGCTTCGTTATAAACCGTTATATTCCCGCCATAGAAAAGTTCTATATAAAAATCAAACACTCGTTTTTTTATAATTTCAGTAAATATCGCTTTTTTTAAAAGGTTTTTCAGATTGTCGGAATGAGCGGAAGCAAGAACTTTCACACCCGATGCAGCCGCTTTTTCACACGCGTCGATATCGCTCCCGGTCATAATTTCATCACAAACTATAACCTCGGGCGCAAGCGTTCTCACCCCGCACGAAAAGCCGTATTCTTTATCCGCGTATTTCAGCGCGTCGGAATTTTTACCGAGGTAAAATCTGCCGCTTGCCGAGAACTCGTCGCGTTCGTCGATAAAGACGACGTTTTTATTTAACTTATCGGAGTAAATTCTTCCCAGATCTCTCAAAAAAGTCGTTTTACCCTGCCCCGGCGGGGAAATAACGAGGCAACCGACCGCTTTTTGCGCGTAATCACAAAAAAACGGACGCGCTATTCCGTCAACGTCGTTGGGCATACGCACGCAAAGCGAGGTTATCTGCTTTATCGTCGAAACTTCTCCGTTCTTTTTTACGACGTTTCCGCAAATTCCTACCCTTTCCCCTTCCGACGACGTTATGAAACCCTGCCTTATAGATTCTTCCTTTGAATAAAAGGTGTAATCGCATAGTTTCATAATAATGTTTTCGATATCTTCTTCGGAATAAATTCGCGATAATATCTTTCTTTTTCGCTCGCCGTTATAAGAATACAGGACGTTTATCGGTTGCCCTTTTCTTACGCGTAACTCCTCTATCGCTCCTCTCGTTGCGAGAATTTCGGCCCTGTCCCGCTCGGGTAAAAACTTCAACATACTTGTCCTATGATATTTATATGCGACGATTAACTTTATAGAACGATTTTTAGGGATTTCATCCGTCATAAAAAAAACCGCGAACTAAATCGCGGTTTTTATCTGTTTCCTATTATATTTTAAATATCTGTCTGTTTAACAATCGATCGTTTTGTATAAATCAGCGTTTAATATACGCTTCGAGTTTATATATTCGTTTCCCCTGCGAAACAAACATTTTTTCATATTCCGTTTCGATGTTTTCGGATAAATCACCCGAATGAAGGTCGAGAGATATGTTTTTTAACGCGAAACCGTTTTCGGAAAGAGATTGCAACGAAAATTCAAAAAACTCTCTGTTGTCGGTTTTTAAGCGTATCTCGCCGTCTGAAGTCAAAAGTTTTTTATAAATTTCGAGATACCTGTAATAAGTCAGACGTCTGTTTCTGTAAGTGTATTTCGGATAAGGACATGAAAAATTAAGATAAATTCTCGAAATCGTTTCCGGTTTCAGATAATAAAGCAGATTTTCCGCGCCGACGTTCATAAATCTTAGATTCGCAAGTTTTTCCGTGTCCGCTTTTTCGCACGCCTCGATTATCACGTTGCTGATTTTCTCCACGGCTATCAGATTCACGTCGGGATATTTTTCGGCGTGTTCAAAGGCAAATCCGCCCTTTCCGCAACCTATTTCAAGCATAACGGGCGCGTTGTTTCCGAAAATTCCGGTCAAATCGATAACGTCGTATCTGTCTTCGGGCGATTTCGCGTAAAAATCCTCGCGTTCGGTTTTCAACAAGTATTTTCCGCAGGCGGCGACACGCTCGTCCAGATGACTTTTTCTTCTCATTCTCATAACGGAATTATATACTTTACTAACGTAAAATGTCAAGAAAACGTCGATAAAAAAATCCGTAATGACGAACGGAAATCCTATTTAAATTTGTTTTTTGAAAGATTCGATGATTTTATTTTCTATTCTCGATATCTGTACCTGCGACACGCCGAGCGCTTCGGCTATTTCGCTCTGAGTATTATCCCTATAATACCTCATTATGATTATTTTCTTTTCCCGCGGCGGCAATCTTTCGATCATGCTTTTAAGAAGTATTTTATCGACCATGTCGTCCTCCCTTTCTTCCGAGGGAATTCTGTCGATAAGTTCGGTTTTCTTTTCGCCGTTATTTTCACCCGTCGCATCGTAAAGCGAAACGGGCATTTTCGCGCTGTCCAGGGCTAAAACAACGTCCTCCCTGTCAATGGACAAAGCGGCTGATATTTCGTCCACAGAGGGCGATTCTCCCGTCTTACAACTATATTCTTCGATGTACCGATTGATTTTGGTCGCCTGCGCTTTGATTATCCTCGAAACTTTTATACAGCCGTCGTCGCGAAGAAATCTTTTCACTTCCCCGAGGATCATCGGAACGGCGTAAGTAGAAAAAACAACGCCGAATTTTTCGTCGAAATTTTTAATCGCTTTTAAAAATCCGACGCAACCGAGTTGATAAAGGTCGTCGTAGTCTACGCCTTTGTTTTTAAATCTGCGGATAATACTCTTTATTAAAAGCGAATTGTTTTCAAGCAATATTTCGGCTGCTTTTTTGTCGCCTTTTTTTGCTTTTCGTAAGTAATAAACGGTTTGTTCCGCTTCAAGCATTTCAAACTCCCTTGTCAGGCAACGGAAGAAAGACGTTTCGTCATATCGACGATTGTTCCCGCGTTCTGTTTGGATATCACCTTAACTTCATCCATAAAGGTTTTTATTATGGTGAACCCCATTCCCGAACGTTCGTCGTCGGGTTTTGTGGTGTAAAACGGCTCCAACGCCGCTTCGAGGTCGTCGATTCCCACTCCGCTGTCCGAAATAACGATATGTACGTTTTCGCCGTCGGTTTCGGCAAGCATCGTAACTTCTCCGACGGTGTCGGGATATCCGTGAACGATGGCGTTAGTCACAGCCTCCGAAACTGCGGTTTTTATATCCGTCAGTTCGCCTATTCCGGGATTGAGCGGCAAAAGAAACGAAGCGATAACGTTTCTTGCAAAACCTTCGTTTTCGGATACTGAATCGAATTTTATCAACATTCTATTTTTCATAATTTTCTGCTCCGTTTTAAATTTTAGGCATTATTTCATATAATCCGGATATCTGCAATATCTTGTTTATGCTGACGCTCGGGTTCTGAATGTAAATCGGTATTCCTGCTTTTTTCAGGGTTTTATATCGCCCGAGCAGGACGCCGATTCCCGTGCTGTCCATAAACGAGGTATTCGCAAAATTAAAAACGACGCATTTTATGTTTCCGGACGAGGCGATGGCGTTTTCGATTTCCGATTTCGCCCTGCCGGCCGTATATTCGTCGAGTTCTCCGTTCAGATATATGTAAAGTTTACCTTTCGATTGCGCGTATTTTATTTCCATAGTTCACCTCACGAAAAAAATTGTAACATACCTTAGCGCGAATATTTTGCAAAGAACTGTCGGATAATAGTATTTTTTAGATAATACGGCAATGAAAAAACCGCCCGAAGGCGGTCTTTCCGATTATTTGGTTTTGTTTGCTTTGAGGTATTTAACGGGATTCGTTATGCAAGGAATATTTATTATAACGTGAATAAGCAAAAGTATTGCTCCGATAAGCACGCCGCCGATCAAACCGCCGATAAATCCTAAAATCGCTCCTCTGTAAGGATGATTGGAAGTGTAAGCCGTGTTGCCGTAAACCGAAGTGGTATAACTGTTCGCTCCGTCACGGTAACCCTCTTTTCCTTGTTTGAAGGCGCCTTTAAGCGTTGTTCCCAAAATCGGAACACAGCAGAACCCGCCGCAGATAAGCCAGTTGACGAAGTTCATCTCACGGAAAAAGAACACGAGTCCTATTGTTCCGAAGATTGCCGCGATAACGTACCAGATTATCGTCAACGTGAGTTGTTTCTTGGCGTCGGCGACGCTTTCGATTGGTCTTGTTTTCATTTTTTCTTCTCCTTTGTGGTTATATTTTAACGACTTTTGTCGAAAAGTCCGCGTTTTATTGCAAAGCGACGGCAAAAATAAAGACTAACATTATAACGAACGTCAGAATAAAGAACAGCATTATCGGGAAATTATATCTCATTCTTATCTTTCCGCTGCGCCCGTACGTGTTCATATAGAATTGTTTGTTTCTGTCAAACACGTCGTGTTCGGACATTCGCCAGATGACGATCGCGTTTGCTCCGCCGAATAATACGACCGACAAAATTCCGTTCAGCAGTCCCGCGGTAAAAATCTCTATTATCGATAGAACGAGAGTTATTCCCGCGCACGCAAAACCGAGGATTTTGAACGCAATGTAAGCCGCGTACGCCCTTTTCGCCCCTTCCGTGACTTTTTGCGAAGCGGGATAATAAAGATAACTGCAACCGTTATGTTTGTTTACGACGCAATAGTATCTCGTACCGTTATAATCAACGTAAATACATACCACGGGTACGAATACAGCCATACATTCGTATCCGTTAACGGTGCACGTTCCGATATGACGCGGCGCGGCGAGTTCGTAAACTCTGTCATCCATTTCGTAGGAAGAATAACAATATTTGTTACCGTATAACGAATTCGGCAAATCGTCGACGTGCGTCAAGGTGAAAAGCCTGTTGTCGTTTCTGCCTACAAATTCCCCCATATTGAGAGAATCGAAAAAATTCTTGGTCGTACTTTTATTGAAGGTGTAAGTATCTGTATGCGTCGTGGTCGTCGTAACGTCGCCGTCCGTTTCGACGTCGCTGTATATGTAAGTCGCTTTTATCGTGAGAAGATATACGGGCGCGAATCTGTTATCGAAAGTCACGTCTTTCATCGTCGCCGAAGATACCTTATTATAAAACCCTTGATCGATTCCCCCTATCCCCGCAACGCGTTTCTTGAGAATTTCAAGACATTCCGCGTCGCTGTAATTTGTTTTTGCCCTCGCAATCTTGTCGCACCAGTCGAATGTGTTGTTTGATTTTTCAACAGCCATTTTTCTCTCCCTCTTTTGAAAATTTCCCGAAAATTCGTAAATTTATAATCATAATATCACATAATGAGATATATGTCAAATAATAATTATCTCGTTTTGAGATTTTATAATAAAAAAAATAATATGTCTATATATTTTGAGATATGAGATTAAAAGAATTACGCGAGGAAAACAAATATACGCAACAATACGTTGCCGAAATACTTAATATCAGACAAAACACATATTCTCAATACGAAAACGAAAAGCGTGAGATTCCCATCCGCGCCCTTATAGTTCTCGCAAAACTGTACGACGTTTCAGTTGACTATATACTCGAACTTACCGATTATTGATTTTCAAACCGAAAAACCACCCGCGTTTGCAGGTGGTTTTTCTATAAACATTATATATAACGAAAGCCGCTACGGGATTTTCCGCAACGGCTTAAATCTTTATTTCGTATTATTTCGCGTACTCAACGCAACGCCATTCTCTTATGACGTTAACCTTGATCTGACCGGGATATTCGAGTTCGCTTTCAATTTTCTTCGCGATATCTTTAGCAAGAAACATCGCCTGATTATCGTCGATCTGATCGGGTTTGACCATAACTCTGACTTCTCTGCCCGCCTGAATCGCGAACGCTTTTTCAACGCCTTTAAATTGCGAAGAGATAGTTTCGAGTTGTTCGAGCCTCTTGATATAATTCGTGCTTGTTTCGCGCCTTGCGCCCGGTCTTGCGCCGGAGATTGCGTCTGCCGCCTGAACAAGTACCGCCTCTATGCACTTAGGTTCTACGTCGCCGTGATGCGCCTGAATACAGTTGATGACGTTTTTGTTTTCTTTGTACTTCTTCGCAAGGTCTACGCCGATCTGAATATGCGTGCCTTCGACCTCGAAGTCGACAGCCTTACCGATATCGTGCAGTAAGCCGCCGCGTTTTGCGAGATTTACGTCAACGCCGAGTTCCGCAGCCATAAGACCGGCAAGATGCGAAACTTCGAGCGAATGCTGTAAAACGTTCTGTCCGTAACTGGTTCTGTATTTAAGTCTGCCGAGCAGTTTGATAAGTTCGGGGTGAATCCCGAAAAGACCGACTTCGAACATAGCCGCTTCGCCGGCTTCTTTGATCTGAACGTCGAGTTCTTTTTTGACTTTTTCGACCGTTTCTTCGATTCTCGCCGGGTGAATTCTTCCGTCGGCGATAAGTTTTTCAAGCGAAATTCTCGCAACTTCTCTTCTCACCGGGTCGAATCCGGAAAGGATAACGACTTCGGGCGTATCGTCGATGATTAATTCTATACCCGTAGCGTTTTCGAGCGCTCTGATGTTTCTTCCCTCTCTTCCGATGATACGAGCCTTCATATCGTCGCTCGGAAGGGGAACGACGGATACGGTGATTTCGGAAGCGTGGTCGGTACAGCATTTCTGAATCGCAAGGCTTATGATATCTTTAGCCTTTTTATCCGCTTCGTCCTTAGCCTCCTGTTCCATACTGCGGACCTGCATGGCAACGTCCTTTCTCGTATCGTCGAGAATGGTTTCGGTGAGTTGCTTTTTAGCCTCTTCTTTGGAAAGACCGGAGATCTCTTCGAGTTTCTGAACGACGCTCTCGTATTGCTGATCTATCTTTTCCTGTTTCGCCTGAATGGAGGCAACCTTTCTGTCGAGGTCCTTTTTCTGTTGTTCGAGTTCTTCCTTCTGCTTTAAAAGACTTGCGTCCCTTTTATTAAGAAGTTCCTCTTTCTGATTAAGTCTTTGTTCCGCTCTTTGTAATTCCGCTTTCTTTTCCCTCGTATCGCGTTCAAAGTCGTTACGAAGTTTAATCTCCTGCTCTTTTGCTTCGAGTATAGCCTCTTTTTTGATTGCCTTACATTCCTGCTCGGCTTCCTCTTTCATTTTCGCTATAACCGCTTCGGCTGTTTCGATTTTGGCTTTTCTGATTTTTTCGGAAATTGCTCTTCCGATAAAAAATCCCGCAACGCCGAATACAACGACGCATGCCGCCACGATGCCTATCCACGGACCGTCTGACAATAAAAGCAGGGAGTGAATGTAGTAGTTCATACACTACCTCCCGTAATTTATTAAGTAAAAACCGAAAATTACCTCATTCTCGGCAATACACTTATTATATTTTAACTTATATTTTTCATAAAGTCAATCTATTTCGGGGATAATAAAGCGCGGCGAGCGATTTTTTTTGAGAAAAACCGCTCGCCGCGTCGATATTTTGTGTTTTATTTAAGGTCCGCCACAATATTTTCGGGTGTGAAGCCCGCTTTTTCCGTCTGACTTTGCGTCTCGGCATGTTTGACGAATACGTCGGGAAACGCGTAAATTTTTAATTTCGCGTCGATATTATGAGCAACAAAAAATTCCGCTACCGCGCTTCCGAAACCGCCGCTTGATACGTTTTCTTCGAGCGTGATCACGTTTTTTCCTCCGAGTTTTATCAGAAAATCCTCGTCGAGAGGCTTCACGCTCCGGCAATTTACGATCGTAATTTTTTTATCCGTAATATTTGTCGCCTGTTCCGCTAAACGGAGCGTTCTCGGTCCGACGCATAAAAGCACGTTTTCTTCGATATTTTCGCCGTATTCCCAAAGTTTTTCCGATATCGGCGTATGCGAATCGAAAAGATCGTGCGAGCCGTTCGGGAATCTGATCGCGCAAGGCGACGATAATTTAAGACAATAATCGAAAATATCCTTTAATTCTTCTGCGTCTTTCGGGGCGAAAACTTTCATATTCGGTATCATTCCGAGATAAGACAAATCAAACAACCCCTGATGCGTAACGCCGTCGTTTCCTACGACTCCTGCTCTGTCTACCATAAAGATTACGGGCAGATTCTGTATGCAGACGTCCTGCATTATCTGGTCGTAAGCCCTTTGCAAAAACGTGGAATAAATGCAGACAACCGGTTTTAAACCGCCTTTCGCCTGCCCCGCGGCAAAAGTGACGGCATATTCTTCGGCTATCCCTGCGTCGTAAAATCTCTCGGGAAAAGTCTCGGCAAAAGGTTTAAGACCCGTTCCGTCCTTCATTGCCGCGCAAATCGCGGTTATTTTATCGTCTTTCAGAGCGGCTTCCGTAAGAATTTTACCGACGGCATCCGAAAAAGTACACTCGTTGACTTTAAGGTTTTCGCCCACGCCGTGATAGATTTCCGCGTGATTTTCTGCGTCGGCAAGTCCTTTGCCTTTTACGGTCTTCAGGTGCAGAATCACTCCCCTGTCGGAGTTTTTTACGTTGTTGAGAATCCGTACAAGTTCGCTCATTTTGTTGCCGTTGAAAATCCCGACGTACTTGAAACCGAGCGAATCGATAACGGAAAGTCCGTTGATACTTCGTTTAATCCACCTTTTGAAGCCTTTCAGTCCTTTTCCGATAAAACAGTTACCTATCGTACGCGAAAAGAAGTCCATAAACCGCCCGTAGGTTTTTTTCGTAGTCACGGACGACATGATTTTGTAAAGCGCGTTGTTGTTTTTGGATATGGACATTCCGTTGTCGTTCAGGATGATTATGAACTTCTTGGGCTTTTTCTCGTTGGCCGTCGCCGCTTCGAGGTTTTCGCCGTTAAAAAGCGAAGCGTCGCCCACGACGTCGATAACGTAATAATCCTCTTTGAGGGTATCTCTCGCCGAGCAATAGCCTAAGCAGGCGGATATGGAATTACCCGCATGTCCTGCCGCGAAAGCGTCGTAAACGCTCTCGGACGGATCGGGGAAGCCGCTTAAACCGTTTTCTCGGCGGATTGTCTCGAATCTGTCGTTTCTGTCGCTTAAAATCTTGTGAGCGTAACACTGATGCCCTACGTCGAAAATCAGTTTATCTTTCGGGAAGTCGAAACAATAGTACAATGCAACGATTATTTCGGCAACGCCGAGGTTGGAAGCAAGATGACCGCCGTTTTTGTTGACTACTCCGATAATACGTTCTCTGATTTCGTCCGCAAGCGTCCGAAGTTCCTTTATATTCAGTTTTTTCACGTCTGCAGGCGTTTTAACGTTATCGAGCAACATAAACGGTTTTCAATTCTACTTTAATACTTCTTTTCGGAATAAATTTCTATTATTTTTAAAATCACTTCGGTCATTTTGCCGAGAGCGTGGGAAGGAATGAATTCCTTTCTGCCATGGAAGTTAAGCCCGCCCGTGGAAAGATTCGGACAAGGCAAACCCTCGAACGAGAGCCTTGCTCCGTCCGTTCCGCCTCTTATCGGAATGATTTCAGGCTCGATTCCGCATTCTTTCATAGCCTTTTCCGCATTTTCGATAAGGTGGTAATTCTTCCTGATGATTTCGGACATATTGTAATAACTGTCCTTTATATCCGCAACGAAAACTCCCTCGCCGTATTTCGCGTTCAGAAAATCGACGACGGAAGCGAAAAACCTCTTTTTATCCCCGAATTTTTCCATATCGTGATCGCGGATTATGTACTTCGCGGTAAGTTTTTCAACCCCGCCCGAAACCTCGTCCGCCATATAAAATCCCTCGTAACCTTCGGTGTTGACGGGGCGCATATTCTCCGGAAGCATCGAATGGAACTCCGTGAAAAGATCTATCGCGTTTTTCATTTTGTTTTTCGCGCTGCCGGGATGAATACTCGCTCCGTTTATCGTAAGAATCGCGGAAGCGGCGTTAAAGTTTTCGTATTCGATTTCGCCGAGTTCGCCGCCGTCTACCGTAAAACCGAAGTCCGCGCCGAAGCCTTTCACGTCGAACAAATCCGTTCCTCTGCCGATTTCCTCGTCCGGCGTGAAGCCTATGAGAATTTTACCGTGCGGAATGGTCTTGTCGTTGAGAAGAATTTCAGCCGCGGTCATTATTTCCGCCACGCCCGCTTTATCGTCCGCGCCGAGAAGGGTTTTTCCGTCCGTCACGATGAGTTCTTCGCCCTTATAATTCAGAAGTTCGGGCGTTTCTTTTACGGATATAACCGTTCCGTTTCCGAGGATTATATCGTTTCCGTCGCAAACAATCTCTTTCGGATTGACGTCCTTGCCGCTTACGGCGGGCGAAGTGTCGACGTGCGAAATAAAACAAAGGTTATTCAGCCCCTCTTTCGTAGCGGGAATAACCGCCGTAACGTAACCGTTTTCATCCTGTCTGACAACCGCGCCCATAGCGGCGAGTTCGTCGCGCAGAACTTTTAAAAGTACGGTTTGTCCCGGCGTACTCGGGCAAGACGGAGAATTCTCGTCCGACGTCGTTTCGTATCTGACATATTTCAAAAATCTTTCTTTTGCATTCATATCGCTCTTTTATCCTTCGGAGTAAATATTTCCCTCGTCGAACACACTCTGTCTATAAGAATAAGTATCCACGCCTCCTTACATCTCGGCAGATGCAAGAGATTAAGGGGAAACATATGACTTTCTATAATGTTTTTCTCTTTCGGCGTAAGTCCGTAATCCTTTTCGGCGTTCTTTGCGGCGATCAGCGCGTGTTTGAACCCGTGAAACGTGAATTTGGGCGTTTTGTGCCAGTCGTAAAGATAGTAATCGTGAAGAAGAGCCGCTTTGACAAGCGCTTTCAGATCACAATCAACGTTGTTCGTTATCGCGTATTTATAACATTCTCTTGCAACGCTCACGCTGTGATCGAACGTGGAAACGTCCGAATGAGCGAGATGTTCTTTCATCGACAGATAGTTGTCGGTAAAGCATATTTCGTTGAAAAGTTCGTCGAATACTTTATAATCTATTTCTTCATACTCTTTCTTTTTCATTTTATAAACGCCGCGAACGCCTCGTAAGTGCTGTAAAGGTCGCCCTTGGAAATCACTTCGTACGGAGCGTGCATAGAAATTACGGGGACGCCGATATCAATCGTGTCGATATTGAGTTTCGCGATAAACTTCGCGACGGTACCGCCACCGCCCGCGTCGACTTTTCCGAGTTCCGCGGTCTGCCAGACGATTTTGTTGTCGTCAAAGATTTTTCTCACTCTTCCGCAAAGTTCCGCGCTCGCGTCGTTCGATCCGCTTTTTCCGCCCGAACCCGTGAATTTACAAATCGACGTTCCGTAAGAAACAAGACTTGCGTTCTTCTTTTCGTAAACCCCCGCGAAATTCGGATCGTAGCCGGCGGTTACGTCCGCCGAAAGGCAAACGCTGTTTGCGCGAACGAGAGCCGAAGGTTTATTTTGCGACGCTGCGATGATGTCGATAATATCCTCGTAAACCCTGCACTGCATACCAGTGTTACCCTCGCTTCCGATTTCCTCTTTGTCGGCAAGAACGACGAGTACGGTGTGTTCGTCGTCTTTTTCGTCCAGAAGAGCCGTAAGAGCGGGATAAGAGCAAACTCTGTCGTCATGCCCGTATGCGCCGATAAGGGCTCTGTCAAAGCCTATATCGCGGGCGTTAAATGAGGGAACAACGCAGAGTTCCGCGCTGAGAAAATCGCTTTCACACATACCGAAATCATCGTGAAGGTGTTTTAAAACGGTAAGTTTAACGGCGTCTTTTACGTCATCGTCCTTAAACGGAAGTCCGCCGACGAGAACGTTCAAAGTTTCGCCGTCGATTGCCTGCGAAAGATTTTTGGCATACTGCTCTCTCGAAAGGTGCGGAAGAAGATCGTTTACGTAAAACACGGGATCGTCAGCCCCTTCTCCGATCGCAACGTCGACGGTTTTGCCGTTTTTCAAAGCAACCGTTCCGTGAAGAGCGAGAGGAATTGCCGTCCACTGATATTTTTTGATTCCGCCGTAATAATGCGTTTTAAGAAAAGCCATCGATGAATCTTCGTAAAGGGGATTCTGTTTGATGTCGAGCCTCGGCGAATCGATATGCGAAGCAAGAATTCTTATTCCGTCCTTTCCGACGTCGGCGGTACCGATTTTGAAAACGGCAAGACTCTTGCCTCTGTTGTTGTAATAATATCTGCCGCCGGCTTTGAGTTCGTCGCCGAAGCGATATTCCTTATATCCTTTTTCCTCGCAAAGAGCGATCGACGTTTTGACGGCCTCTCTTTCGGTTTTGGAAAGGTCTATGTATTTTTTATAATCCTCGGCATAATCGAACGCCGCTTTGATTTTTTCATCGCTCGAAACGACGAAGAAATTCTCTTTTTTGTAGGAAAGTTCTTTTTCGAGTTTTTGCCCTTCGGTTTTTTTCTTTTCCATTGTTTGATCTCCTTCCGCAAGCATACGCGTGTTATTTTTATTTAGTATACCATATAAATATGATAAAATAACGAATTAAAATTATGTTTTTGTCGTTTTCCGAAAAAAATTTTGTATTTTACGAATTTATATCCCGTTTACATCCCGTTTATATCCCGCCCGGCATCATATTTCAGGCTCGTTTTTTCCTTAAGGAATTTTTTCATCATTTTCTTTTCCCTGTCGAGCGGAATAAGCAAAGTGTCGATATAACCGAATTCGTTATCGAGCAAACTGAATAACCTTTGATAAGTTTCATATAAAGGCAAATTATCGCTGTTTTTCGTATAAAACCCTAATATGGTTATT
>ERZ780139.796-NODE-796-length-31324-cov-10.299914_pt1 | contig 31324 bp, 23 predicted proteins | sample MGYA00511476_ERZ780139 | MGnify/ENA primary metagenome ERZ780139 (study PRJEB29588, sample SAMEA2158190) | human gut metagenome | biome: human gut; feature: human-associated habitat; material: faeces | place: Denmark | collected 2008/2010 ... | reverse complement strand
GCGCTGCCCCTGCACCCTGCAAGGGACTTCGTCCCTTGACCCTTTCGCGCGATTGGATTGGTAACACTCTCATGCAGTTTTCGCGTGGTTATCCGTAGAAAGTAGCGGAACAACTCAAAGAGCAAATCCCCTGTGATATTCTTGTCCGCTTACACCGTTTTCTCTGCCATAAACTCTCGAATATAGTCAATGTCCGAAAGCTCTGGATTCTCTCGAATCGCCGCAGACAGAAAAATCCGTGTGAGTTCGCGATTCAGTTCATACAAGTAGCCCATATTCCCATTACCAGCCTTATCAAATGGACTGTACTTCGCTTTGCAGTATCGCAAAATATCGCTAAGGAAATCCGACGTTTTAATCGGCATTGCAAAACGGGTATATTTGAGGTTTACGCGGCGACCATGGTTATTCCATGCGTTCTCAAAAGCCCGTTCTGCCGGCCTATCGCAGTCATAGCAGTCCGAAACGGCACTGCTCACCGCTACAACGCGCCCGTTGCATCCGTGAAGCACAATGTCGCCTGTTTTAACATGCGCCATGTTTTCCCAGTGAAAAATTTTGCTTCCGTTTTGGCTATGCTGCGGTGCCCAAATAAAGCCGCCGCGATACTCAATATCGAAAGTTTCACCTTGAAAAACATAAAACGTCATAGGCTTACCGGGAATCCGCTCAGATTTTTCCTGTACAGGTTCGCTTTCTGCAATTTCAGGGACAGCTGCTGCCATTTTTACTGCATTACGTTGCTGATCTGCAAGACGTGTCTCTTCGACTTCATGAACCACGGCATTGTGAAGATCTTCATCCACCAATGTCAAGAATTTCCCAAATGTGTCCGGATTGGTATACACAAAGTTGCTCGTTTTTGAAGCAAATGCTACCGTGATGTACTTGTCATCCTGCGCAACAATTGTTCCTCTTCCCAACATTTTGTGCTTTACCAATTGATTCTTAAGGTCCATGTCGTTTCTCCTTCTTGCCTCCGCAGCGGTGAAATCCCCTGCTCCACAGCAGTCAGCTGCCCCAAAGGCACTTACCCCTTCACCGCAATCGCCTCAATCTCCACCTTCGCATCCCGCGGCAGCTTCGCCACCTGCACACACGCACGCGCCGGCGGATTCTGCGGGAAGAACTTCCCGTAGGCTTCATTCACCGCGGCAAAGTCGTTCAAATCCTTCAGGAAAATCGTCGTTTTCACGATGTCCGCCAACGTGCAGTCCGCTTCCGCCAGAATTGCGGCAATGTTCTTCATGCACTGCTCAGTCATCTCACCAATCGTGCCTTCCAGCAGCTCGCCCGTTTCCGGCACAAAATACAGCTGTCCGGACACATACACCGTATTGCCCGCCTGAACGCCCTGCGAATACGGGCCAATCGCGGCGGGTGCGTTTTTCGTCGAAAGAATCTTGTTCATGGAAGAGAATCCCCCTTCATCTTAGTGCGTCAGAAACGCTGTCTGCATTATACCATGATTATGCGTCGAAAACAACACCGGAGGTAGAGAAAACCGCCCCCGATTTCTCGAAGGCGGTTCGTATTAAATCCCGTAGTAATAGAAGATGAGGCACACGCCGGCCAGCAGGATGAACGCCAGCCCAACCAGCAGCGGCGCATGCGTGGCCTTGCCGCGGTTGGCTTCCTTCGCCATCTTGTAGTCGTAGTAGTGCTGATGCTTATGCTTTCCGGGCGCGAAAAGTACCAGCAGGTTTCGGAAACCGTAGGTAATGATGTCCAGCACACCTTCGTGCGCCGTGAACGTCAGCAGACCCACACAGGTCAGCAGCGCCCCCGGCACGAAAAGCGCATCGCACAAACCGCTCAGGATTTCCTCCCGCTCGCTCAGCGTCCAGATACTGCGCATCGACGCAACGCCAACAAATATCAGCGCGCCGATGGCGATGCAAATCCAGTAGGGCATCGCCCGCTTTGATTTTTTCAAAGCCCAAGCTCCTTCTTATACCGTTCAAACTCTTCGTCGTTGCAGTTGATGAAGTGTCCGGGTTTGATTTCCCGCAGGGACGGCTTGTTCACCGAGTAGTCATGCTCCTTCAGGGGCTTGTACTCAATGCGCTGACGATGCTTCTCGTGATGCGGATCCGGGTACGGAATCGCGGACAGCAGCGACTTGGTGTACGGATGCAGCGGATGCTCGAACAGCTCGTCGGAATCCGCCAGCTCCACCAGCTTGCCGTAGTACATGACACCGATGCGGTCGGAGAAGTACTTGACGACGGACAGGTTATGCGCAATAAACATGATGGTCAAGCCCATCTTGTTGCGCAGGTCGTTCAGCAGGTTGATAACCTGTGCCTGAATCGACACGTCCAGCGCGGAAATGGGTTCGTCGGCGATGATGAGGTCAGGCTCCAGCACGATGGCGCGGGCAATGCCGATACGCTGGCGCTGGCCGCCGGAGAACTCATGCGGATAGCGGTCGGCGTGCTCGCGCACCAAACCAACCAGATCCAGCACCTCGTAGACCTTTTCGTCGATGTACTTTTCGTCCTTGATGCCGCGGATTTTCAGACCTTCTGCAATAATCTCACGCACAGTCATGCGCGGGTTAATCGAGGCAATCGGGTCTTGGAAAATCATCTGCATCTTGGTCATGATGTTGTCCTTCGCGGCAACCTTCATGTCCTGTTCGTAGCGCGCCTTCCGTTCCTCCAGCGCCTGACCGGACAGCGTCTTGCTGTCTGCCTCAAACGCCGCGGTCAGCTCTGCCTTGCGCTTCTCGCGGTACTTCTCGACGCACTTGCTCTTTTCCACAGAAGATTCCAATGCATTCGTGCGGGCCTGACGGATTTTCTCCTTCAGTTCCTTGCGCATTTCCTTAATCTTCCGGTCGTATTCCGCCTTCAGTGCCGCCGCCTGCGCCGGATTCTTCTCCGTTTTTTCCTTCAGCGCGGCCTTCATCTGGCGCTGCTTTTCCTCGAAGTCGTTTTTCAGGCTGCGAATCAGCACCGGCAGCCCGTTCTGCGTGGACGAAATGCGCAGACCCTGGAAGTACACGTCACCCTCGGTCGGGTCGTACAGGTTGATGATAGTGCGGCCCGTCGTGGTCTTGCCGCAGCCAGACTCGCCCACCAGACCAAAGACTTCGCCCTTCTTGATGTAGAAGCTGACGTCGTCGACAGCCTTGTTGATATAGTCGCCGCTGCGGAAATACTGCTTCAGGTGATTGACACGCAGGAGGACGTCGCTTTCTTCCTCAATGCCCGCGTGCTCCAGACGCGCCAGCGTCACCTTGTCCGTGATGGCGTTCATCACACGCGCAATCACCAGCAGCACGATGCCAACCAGCCACAGCCACACCCAGCGCGCCGCCAGCCACCACAGCGCAATCACCAGCGAAATGGCGTTGCTGTCATCAGACTTCTTGATGGTCGTTTCTGCCAGAGACTTCAGCGCGGTCTGGTATGTCGGCGCTGCCGCCACGGATACCTGCACCGCCTTCAGCAGGCTGCTGAGCGAGCCGTCAAAGTCTTCGCTCTGCATCCGCTCCAACAGCGTCGTCGCGAACACATCCAGCGTGCCGAGGTTTTCGCTCGGATAGCGTGCCTGAAGCGCCTCGTATTTGCTCTGCACGAACGCTTCCAAGTCAATCGCTTCGCCCTGCTTCTTCTGCTCCACCAGCGCGGCAAACTCGTCGCGGATATCCTCCGTGTCGACGCGCTCCATCGTGCGCTGCTCTGCCAGTGCAGCGGCGTAGTCCTCAAAGGTCAGTGCATTCAGATATTTCTTCATGGAAGCCGGCTTGTTGCCCGCATCCACCGACGCACGAACCATCGTCGTCAGCGTTTCCACAAATTCCAGATAGCTGCCTGCTTCTTCGCCGTGCTCCTGCGCAAACGTTTCGTAGAACGCTGCAACATCCGGCTCAGTATTGGCGGTAGCAATCTTAATCGGCTTGCCCTTGGGCGCCGCCGGCGTCATGACTTCGTTCAGGTAGTCAAACGATTCCGCCAACAGGCGGCTGTCGCTGCCGCTTTCCTGCTGCTCATAGAGCGTCAGATACGCATCCACGTCGAAATTCTGATCGAAATCAGCGCGGAAAGCATTCAGCTTCTGCTTGGACAGCGCGTCCTGCCCCGCTGCCAGTTCATTCACCCACGTCGTATAGAACGTCAGCGCGCGATTCTGGCGCACGTCCCCGCCCAGCGTCTTGGTGGACGCAGCATCAATCATGGCGGAGAAATACTGCTTGTCGAACCAAGCGCGTGTAACCACGGAAGCGTTCTGCTGATAAGAGCGCAGCGCCCCCGATAGCGTAGACCATCCCGCACCGTCATTCGCCACAACGTAGATGCTCATTACGACGGCGATGGCCATAACCACCAGCCCAATCGTTTTCAGCACCGAGGCGATTCCCTTTGCGATTTTCATGCTTCGGCGGCTCCTTTCTTCGCGTTCTGCAAGGCTTCTGCTGCTTCTCGTTCAGCCTGCTCCTTCTTCATGCGTTCAATGCGTTCCACCACAATCGCCGGCGGATTTACCTTCGGCGCATTCGGATGCAGCAGCCACGTCGCCGCCATATGCGTCTCGCTGACATGGAACATCGGCGGCTGTTCCTCAAAGTCGATTTCCATTGCGTACTTGTTGCGCGCGGCGAAAGCATCGCCCTTCGGCGGCAGAATCATATCCGGCGGCGTACCGGGGATAGCTTCCAGTTTCTCGCGCGTCTCCAAGTCCGGCATGGAGGACAGCAGCGCCCATGTATACGGGTGGCGCGGGTCGTAGAACACATCATCCGCCGTGCCGTACTCGACAATCTTGCCGGCGTACATGATGGCAATGCGGTCCGCCATGTTCGCCACAACGCCAAGGTCGTGCGTGATGAAGATGACCGACAGGCGGCGTTCCTTCTTCAGGCGGTTAATCAGTTCCAGAATCTGCGCCTGAATGGTCACATCCAATGCGGTTGTCGGTTCATCGCAGATGAGGATATCCGGGTTCGCGGACAGCGCAATAGCAATAACAATGCGCTGACGCATACCGCCGGAGAACTCAAAGGGATACTGATAGAAGCGCTTGTGCGGCTCCGGAATGCCGACTTCCTTCATCAATTCGATGGCGCGGTGGCGTGCCATGCCCTTGGTGAGCTTGAAGGCATAATCCTGCGCGCGCGCCTTCATGTAGTCCACCATTTCCACCGCCAGCACGTCAAAGTCCTTCGTTTCGCTCGCCGCGATGAGTTCCTCAAAGTGCTTCAGCAGGCTCTGGGTCATTTCGCAGAGGTTGTGCTGCGCCATATCCGCGTCAATCAGGTTCTTCGGGATGACGGACGGCGGATTCTTGCCCTTCGCCTTCTGCGCCTCAAACTTCTTCTGCTCGCGGGCGTAGCGCTTTTCTTCCTTCGGATTATGCGTCTTGGAGCGGGCATAGCGGTCGATGTAGGACTGTGCACCCGAACGGTAGACGTACGCCTGATTGTCCTTATCCAGCTGCAGCTTGTCGATGGCTGCTTCAACCGCCGCAGCCGATTTGTGCAGCGCTTCCTTGCATTCGCCCTCGTTCAGCGGCTTTTGCTGATAGACCTTCAGGGCGCTGCGGAGCGTATCCACCGCCGCCTGCTGCGATTTCGCCGCCTGCTGGCTGGAGTACTGGAGCGCGTGAGCAATGTCCTGCAAGAAGTCAATCATGAACTCGCGGTCGAGCGTTTCGCGCGCCATCTGGTTCAGCTCGGTGATGGACTGCTTTTTCGGGTCGGGCGTTTTGCCACTCGCCGCCAGATAGCCGATGCAGAAGAAGTTCGGCTCCTGCGCATTCACCATCGCGCCCAGCTTAGCGGTCATGTCCGCCATCAGCGCGCGCATTTCGCTTTCGCGGCGGCGCGTGTAGTTCTTCTGGAAGCCTTCCAGCGCCGTATGCCACTTCGCGATTTCCGGGTCATTCTCATCGAAGGTGTACGGGTCGAAGATATGCTTTAGGGACTTGCGGATGCGGCCGCAGATTTCGCGGACATCCTTGTCCTTGCTCGTCAGGATGGCATTGTCGATTTCATCCATGCCGTCCATGCACTCAACGATGGATTCCATTGCTTCCTTATAGGTATATTCCATCTTCAACCCAACGGAAGCAAAGTGGTCGAACTGCTTCGTTTTGGCGTGGATGGCTTCGCGCGCCTGTGCGCCCTGTCCGCGCGCCTCGGCATCCGCCACCATCGTCTTTTCGAGCTGCGCCAGCAGGCTGTTGAAGCGTTCCTTGCCATCGCGGCGGCGTTCCTTGTTGTTCAGCAGCATGGCTTCCGTCAGCTGCTTGCCGATGCGCATGATAGGGTTCAGGGCACTCAGCGGGTCTTGGAACACCATGGCCAGCTTGTGGCCGCGCAGGGTGTGGAACTCTTCTTCCGGAATCTTCAGCAAATCCTTGCCGTCGTAGATGATTTCGCCCGCATCCACCATGGCGTTGCCCGCCAGAATGCCCATGATAGCACGGGTGGTGACGGACTTGCCGGAACCGGATTCACCGGCGATGGCGAGCGTTTCGCCTTCCTCCAGATTGAAGGAAATATCGCGCACTGCGCGAACCGCACCGTTGTTTGTGCGGAAGGAGATGGTCAAGTTTCGGACTTCCAGCTTTGCCATATCAGTCGTCCGCTCCTCTCAACGAAGGATTCAGCGCGTCGCGCAGGCCATTACCAAACAGGTTGAAAGCAATTTCCAAAATGGCGATGAAGATTGCCGGGAACATGATGATGTGGGGGTAGGTGCTCAAGTACGCCTGACCGCCGGAAAGCAGCGTGCCGATGGAGGTCAGCGACGACGTTTCCAGATTGATGATGTGCAGGTAGCTGAGCATGGATTCGGAGAAAATGACGCCGGGGATGGTCATGACCGCGCCGGTCACGATGGTGCCCAGGCTGTTCGGGAAGATGTGCTTGAAAATCAAGCGAGCGTCGGATGCGCCCAGCGTGCGCGCCGCCAGGACGTATTCCTGACCCTTGAAGCGGTAGAACTGCGTACGCACGCGCGCCGCCGTACCAACCCAGCCGGTCAAGACGAAAGCGAACAGCAGAGATGGCAGCACGCCCACCTTTTCCGCCAAATGCAGCTGGAACAGGGTTGCGACGACCATGAACGGCACGCTGTTCAGCACGTCGGAGATACGCTCCATCACCATGTCAACCGCGCCGCCGTAGTAACCCTCGATGGAGCCGTACAGCACGCCGAGGATGAAGTTGATGCTCGCCACGACGATGGACAGCAGGAAGCTCAGGCGCGCGCCGACTGCCAGGCAGGTGAAAATATCCTGCCCGTAGTTGTTCGTGCCGAAAATGAACGTGGGTTCATAGCCGTTGACATAGCGGAAGTACTCCAGATAGTGCACACGCACGCGGTAGCCAGTCTGGTTCTTCTGGGCGTAGGTGTACCACTGCCCATCCGCGCCGTCGTCGCCGGCAATGCGCTTGCTGTTGTAGTTCGCCTTGTTCGGGTTGTCGGACGTGAGGTAGTTCGGAATCAGGCTGCCGTTTTCATCCAGCGCCGGATCACCGTTGGTGTTCACGCTCTCGTCCTTGAGCTGGTACCAGAAGTTCGCGCCGCCGTTGCCCATCATGTACTGCGAATTGTGGGTCTTCTGCAGCGGGTAGATGACCTGAATGTCCTTCTCGTTCTGATACGCCATCAGGTTGTTGTATTCCGTTTCGCTCAGGTTGACATACGCGAAGCCGACCAGCGCGTAGGAATCCACACGCAGGTTGTAGTACGTCACACCGTTTGAATCGGTGTAGTGGTCATATTCCTTCTTAACGACCGGCACGCCCGTTTCCTGACCGATGGCGTTATAGTAATGATAGCCGATTTCGCTGACCTTTTCCTTGCGAGCGCCATCCCAGAAGCCCGCGTTTTCAAACAGCGTGTTCTTCGGCAGCACCGACTTGTAGTAGCCGTCGCGGAACTGCACCGTGTACGGCGAGACAAACGGCGTGATGATGGCAAACAGCAGCAGGAACACAATCAGGCAGAACGCCACAACGGAGGACTTGTTCTTGCGGAAGCGCAGCCACGCGTCGCCCAGATAGCTGATGGACTTGGTCTGCAGCTTTTCGTCATGGATGCGCTCATCCTTGTGAATAAACGCAAACTTCTCCTTCGGGATTTCCGGATACAGATTCTTTTCCATCATTTCTTCGACCCCATTCTGATGCGCGGGTCAATAAACCCGTAGCTGATGTCAATGACAATGCCCGAAACCAGGCCGATTGCCGTATAGAACACGTTCAGCGCCATGAAGAAATTATAATCGCGGACATTGATGGAGTTGATGTACAGGTTGCCGATGCCGGGAATGCCGAAGATGTTTTCGATAATCATCGAGCCGCCCAGAATACCGATGAATTCACCAATAATCATCGGCAGGATGACGACCATTGCGTTGCGCAGCGCGTGACGGGAAATTGCCTGTGCCTTGGTCAGACCTTTCGTGCGCGCCAGCAGCATGTAGTCACCGGTCAGCACCTCGCTCAGCTCCGCACGGGTGTAGCGCGTCAGACCTGCCACAACGCCGAAGCCCAGCGACAGCACTGCCGGAATCAGCGATACGAACATCGTCCAGCTGAACAGTGACCCGCCCGCCTGTGACAAACTTGCCGCCTGCAAGGGGAACCAGCCGAGCTTGAAGCACAGGAAGTACTGCACCAGGAAGGCGTACACATAGCTTGGCACCGAGATGAAGACCATGACCATGGTGGAAATGAAGTTATCCTGCCACTTGTTCTTCTTCAGCGCCGCATAGATGCCGAAAGCAAGACCCAGCGGAATCGCAATCAGGATAGAATACAGGTTGACCAGCACCGTGTAGGGCAGCTTCTGCATCATGACATCCCACACGCCCATGCCTTCATACATCTGCTCGCCGACGCCCCAGTCCCATTCGGTCAGGATGCTCTTCAGGTACAGGAAGTACTGCACCATGATCGGCTTGTTGTAGCCCATCTTTTCGCGCTTGGCGAGCACAAGGTTGATGTCGCGGCCCATTTCGCGGACGGCGGGCAGCGGCAGCAGCTTAATCAGGATAAAGCACATGGTCATGATGATGAACAGCACCAGGAACATGTACAGGACACGCTTGATGATGTATCGTGTCATACCATTTTTGGACATTCCACGTTACCTCCGTTTTTCATATTGAGCGGAAGGGGCGGGAAACCCTGCTGCCCCTCTGCTTCCGGCCGTCAGAGTGCGTCGCCCCACCCGTGACGGGTCGCGGAGGATGCGGCTGGAGGTTCGCATCACCGCGGACTGGGCTTGCCTGACTGGATTGAATCCCTATTGGGCATTTCTTAAGGAATCACTATTCTGTACTTTTCTCTTTGGAATCATAGCGTCCCCTTAAGAAACGCCCGAAAATCAACCGGTTTTTAACACGCACATCGGGCATGGGGGTCAAAAGGCCCCCATGCCCGTGCCGAGTTTCAGAGAATCACGGCAAATGTGCGCCTTGAATTAGTATTCCAGGGTGTTGTTGGCGATGTAGTCCGCCCACTCAGCGTCATCGTAGTTGTACGTCATGTACTGAATACCGCCGAAGCCGATCAGCGTAACGTAGGTATCAACAACGGTGTTCACCTTCTGGGAGTTCATGCTCGCGGTGTTGCGGTAGTAGATGGAGGAGCAGGGATACCAGTTCATGAACGCGCCTTCGACAGCGGTCGCAAACTGCAAACGAGTGTCGTAGGTGTAATCAGCGAACTTGCCCAGCTTTTCCTCGATGGACGGAACGTTCTGGCTGTTGCACCAGTTCGCCCAGTTCTGCAGGGTGTCGGTGATTTCGCCAACGCCTTCCACATTGTAAACAATGTCGATGGTGGTGGTGTCATAGCCGTATTCGTTCTGGTTGCCTTTGCCGTACGCATCGTCGGTGTAGCAGTTGCCGAACACGCCGAAGGGAGCCATCGTCGCGCCGCCCCAAGTGGTGAAGATCATGTCCGCGTTGCCGGACTGCATGGTTTCGTAGTAGTCGGTGTCCACGGTCATGGTCATTTCGACCTTGCCTTCAAACGGCGTGCCAACGCAAGCGTTCTTCAGCGCGGCGTTCAGGTAGTTGAACATGTTGACGTAGATAGCGTCGCTCTGGTACACGCGCAGGTCAATCTTGATGTCGCTGGTGCCATCATAGATGCCGGCAGCAACAGCCTTGTCATACGCAACCGCCATCAGCGCGCGAGCCTTTTCGACCTCGTAGCCGGTCATGGCTTCGTACGCTTCGTCGAGGGTGTCGTAGTCGCCGCCCTCGCCCCAGGTCAGGTCGAACAGACGGCAGAGGACTGCCTTCGCGGGTTCGCTGTCACGATACAGCGCGCCGGTGAAGGGGTCGTAGCAGTACAGTTCGTTGATCAGGCCAAAGCCAGCCGTGCCAGCCGCGGTGAAGGAGGAAGCAAATTCCTTACGGTCATAGGAGTAAGAAATCGCCTGACGGAATTCCGGGATCACCAGAACCTGACTATTGGTGCCGTGAGACAGCAGCTTCTCATAGTCGGTGTTCATGGTCAACTTGGTGGTGTAGCCGTTGTTCGGGCCGTACTTGATGTACTTGCTGTTGCCGTACTTCTTCAGGTCGTCCGCCTGCAGAGCGATGTCATCAATCTCGCCCTTTTCGAACGCCAGCACCTGGGTCGCGTGGTCGGCAATGCAGGTCACCTTGTAGTTGTCCGTCTGATACTGGCCGACATGGTTGCCGTCATGATAGCCATACCAGTTGTCATTGCGGGTCAGGGTGTATTCCTTGTCCAGTTCGAAGGAAGACAGCTTGTACGGACCGTAGGAAACCGTGTTCTCCACAGAACGGCCGTAGCTGGTCTTCACTTCGTCCGCTTCTTCCTCGGTGGCAACTTCCTTGCCGTCCTTGTAGAAGGTCTTGCAGGCTTCGTAAACGGGCTTGTAGACCAGGTAGGAGGAAGACAGGTTGTAGGGCACATAGAAGTTCGCTTCGTTCACGGGGTTAGCCAGGATGAAGTCAACGGTGTAATCGTCAACCTTCTTGAAGCCAACTTCGTCCCACGTTGCGGCATCCGCAACGCTGGCGGTGTACAGGTACTGAGCCTGCATGGACTCATACTGCTGACCCGCGGCGAAGTAGTTGTCAAACAGGTACTTCGCGGAGACCCACGCTTCCTTAGCGGTTTCGTCTTCAACAGAAGCATCGCGGTACATCGTGTCGTCCGCAATGTTCACATACTGCGGCGCGGGATTGCCCTCCGCGTCCAGCGCGCCGACCATGCCCCAAGCGCTCATGTCGAGGTACACATCGGTGCCGGCGGCAACGAGGTTCTCGGCAGTGTCTGCAATCAGGTCATAGGTCGTCTTGCCCGCGTAGAGGTAGTTCTTCGCGTTGTAGATGACGAACTCGCCAGCATAGTAGCTGTCAGCGCGGCGATTCAGCATCTTCGGGTTAAGCAGCTGCTGCATGGAGTACACATAGTCATCAGCAGTGATGGGGGTGCCATCTTCCCACTTGGCGAGCTTATTCAGCGCGATACGCCAAGCCTTGGCGGTCTCGCCTTCCTTCACGCCGTACTGACCGACATACTCAGCGGTCACGTCCACCGGCATTTCAGCAGCCAGTTCGGGCATGACGGAGTAGCCATTCTTTTCGGAATTCAGAACGAAGGTGTAGAAACCAGAGCTGACATTGTTCAAAATATCAGTGTCTTCGTTCGTTTCCCAGGACAGCGGGTCCCAGTTCAGAGAAGAGTTAATGCCGGGAGTGTAGGAATTGTAGGTGTACACCTTTTCATCGGTGTAGTCCTTGCCAGCTTCGCCGACATACTGATCGGTAGAAACCGTCTGCGCGCTCCCCTCGCTCTTTTCCAGCGTGACAGTGCCCGCGTTGTACACGCGCTCACCGACATCGTAGGAATCAGCAGGCGTGAACGTGCCTTCTGCCAGCGCAGCCGCACTCAGCATCATGCACGCAGACAGGACCAGAGAGAGAATCTTCTTCATGGTCTAACCCCTCCAATTCATTTCGTACCAGATGACACGATGCAAATGATACGTTGCATCTATTATAGGGGAATTGCCGCTTCCTTGTCAAGTGTCTGCCGCTTGCAATTTTTAACAAATCTTCCTGCAAAATTCCCCACTTGCACAGCAATCCCTTGATGTAACGCCGTGAAATCGTTTTCGCATGGAAATTGTTTTTTTTGTGTATTTTCGTTCTTTTCCCTTGATTTCTCTGCCTTTGCGCCATGCTTGACGTTTCCCTTTTTTTCGCCTATACTATCCTGTGAAATGAAAGGAGAATTCCCGCATTATGAATGTTGACCTGACCCATGGTTCGATTTTCCGCGGACTGCTCCGTTTTTCTCTGCCGCTGATGGCGGGCAATCTGCTCCAGCAGCTTTATAACCTTGTGGACACCTTCGTCGTCGGGCGATACTGCGGTGAAATCGCCCTTGCCGCCGTCGGCAGCGCGTTTTCCGTCATGATTCTGCTCACGAGCATCGTCACCGGGCTGTGCATGGGCAGCGGCGTGGTTGTCAGCCAGCTTTTCGGGCAGAAAGACGATGCCGGCGTGCGCAAAGCGGTCGGCAATGCGTTTGTGCTGATTGCGGGCGTATCAGCGCTGCTGACCATCCTGTCCTACGCGCTCCTGCCCGTCATGATGGCGCTCCTGCGCATTCCGCCTGAAGCGCAGGGCGTTCTCTCCCGCTACCTCTTGATTGTGTTCATCGGTATCATCCCGACGTTCCTGTATAACTTCGGAGCGTGTATGCTCCGCGCCGTTGGCAATTCAACCGCGCCGCTGGTTTTCCTGCTGATTTCGTCGCTGACGAACGTCGCGCTGGACTTTCTGTTCGTGGCGGTGCTGCCGTGGGGCGTGGCGGGCGCTGCCATCGCGACGCTTATTTCGCAAGTACTGTCCGGTTTCCTGTGCTTGGGATATGTGCTCTTCCGCGTTCCGGCGCTGACGCCCTCGCAGCACGACCTGCGCCCCGACCGCGCGCTGTTCAGGCGCATCTTCTCCGTCTCTGCCATGACCAGCATTCAGCAGTCCATCATGAATTTCGGCATCCTGTGTGTGCAGAGTCTCGTGAACAGCTTCGGTCAGGCAGCGATGGCGGCATTCACCGCCGGCGTGAAGATTGACTCGCTGGCGTACAGCCCCGCGCAGGACTTCGGCAACGGCTTCGCGACCTTCGTCGCCCAGAATCAGGGGGCGAATCAGCCGCAGCGCCTCCGTCACGGCATCCGCACAGCGTTCCTGCTTTCCGGCGGCTTCTGCCTGATTGTCTCCGCGCTCGTGGCGATTTTCGCCGAGCCGCTGCTGCTCGTGTTCCTCAAAAATGCATCGGCAGAGTCTCTTTCCATCGGCGTAACGTACCTGCGCACCGAGGGGCTGTGCTACATCGGCATCGGCTTCCTGTTCCTGCTTTATGCCATTTTCCGCGGTTTGGAGCAGGCAGGCATGAGCATCGTCCTGACGGTGCTTTCGCTTGGGCTGCGCGTTGTGCTGTCCTACGCCTTCGCGCCGCATTTCGGCATGATGGCGATTTGGCTGGCAATTCCGGCAGGCTGGCTGATTGCGGATATTGTCGGTTTCGTTGCCCTGGGGCGGCGCGGACTAATGCGTTCCGTTTCCAATAAAACGGGCAAAAGTGCCTGCTGACATCGGGATGGATTCGCCGCTTTGTGACAAGTTTGTAACACCTGCGCGCGCGCCCCTTGACGAATCCGACCCGGCGTTGTATGATGGGGATACTCAATAACGAAAGGATTGTGCGGAGCGGGTATGAAGAAGGAAACGAATCCCAAGGCGAAGCGGAATGGCCTGTGGTGCAATGTGCTGATTGTGGCAGCGCTGCTGCTGATTGTGGCGGTGCTGATGGTTGTGCTGCGGAGGAACGCGCCCGCGAATGTAGACGCCAATGCGCCTTTGCTGCCCCTGACCGCAACAGATGCGCCGACCGAAGCGCCGACCGAGGCTCCGACAGAGCTTGCGACCAGCACACCGGAGGCAGCGGCGACCCCCGAAGCCACCGCCACCCCCGACCTGTCGCAGGTGGAAGCATTCCTCGTCGTCACCGTCGGTGACAAAACGTATCAGCCGATTCCGCTGACCGAAGAGGGCTATTATCGCTTCCGCCACGGCGACTGCATCAACATCGTCCATGTCACCCCGACAAGCATCGACATGCACGAGGCGAACTGCGACAATCAGGATTGCGTGGAGCAGGGTGAAGTGACGCTGGAAAACAAGGACACACGCATTTTGGGCAACATGATTATCTGTCTGCCGAATCAGGTGACGCTCCAGCTGTACAGCCGCGACGAATTGATGGACTGGCTGACGACCGTGCAGGAGGACGCAGCAAATGAATAAGCAGCGAATCACCACAAAGCAGCTTGCGCTGTGCAGTGTGCTGCTGACGCTGATGCTGGTGCTGAGCTGGGTAGAGAGCCTGTTTCCACCGCTGATGGGCGTGCCGGGCATCAAGCTGGGTTTAAGCAACGGTGTGCTGATTTTCGCGGTCTACATGCTGTCCCTGCCGACGGCGTGGGTGCTGATGCTGCTGAAAGTGGTGCTGTCCTCGCTGTTTTTGGGCGGCGTGGCGGCGCTGCCGTACGCACTGGCAGGCGGTGTGCTGTCGCTGGCAAGCATGTGTCTCCTTTCGCGCATGAAGTGGATGCACCCGGTCACGGTCAGCATTGTCGGCGGCGTAATGCACAACGTCGGGCAAATCGTGATGGCAATGATTATCCTCCACACGTCGCAATTGGCGTACTACATGGCTGTCCTGATGCTCAGCGGCATTCTCTTCGGCGCGCTGACCGGCGTGAGCGCCACGCTGGTGATGAAGCACATGAAGCACATCAAGCAGTGGAAGTGACCCCGAAGGTTTCCAACAGGCGAGTGGAAAACCCTTTGTTCTCCTCCGCAGAGACGAAATTCCTGCGCATCAAAACCAATAATACAATGATAGAAAAGCAGGACTACCTCCACGCCGGAGACAGCCCTGCTTTTTGTTGTGCGAATGAAACCATCAGAAGAAAAGGAAACGCTTCTTCTGATACGGCTCGCTTGACATGCCCTTGAAATCATAGCCCGTCGCGGCAATCGCAGCTTTCACCTGCGCTTCGTCCAGCGGATTTTCGGAAATGACCACCGTTTCACCCTTGCCGTGGGAGGAAGTCACCTTCTTGACCGCCGGGAAAGCCTTGCGGATTGCGTCGTTGACATGGCTCTCGCACATGCCGCACATCATGCCATCAATTTTCAGCGTCGTTTTTATCATCAGCCCTCATCCTTTCGATGAATGCAATATACCCCATCGGGGTATCTGAATGATAGCACCAGCGTGGCGGATTGTCAAGCGGTTTCGTTCGATGTGACTAACTTTTTTAAGGTAACACCGCACAAATGAGGTGGTGCCTTAGCGGATGCCCGACCAGAGCGCGTCATTTTCCGCTTGAAACGCTTCCCTCAGCGCATTTTCATCTTCAGTGGATACATCCTGTTCAAAAATCAGGATGCCGTCCATATCCGGGTCATGTTCCCAGACCTGCAGGGTCAGCACATCATTGTAGTGCCGGACGGTATAACCATCCGCGTCGAACGTCCAGTCCTCTTTCTCCTCGCCAACCGCCCAGCGCAGCAACACCGCCTCCGTCCCCTCAAAACGGTACAGCGTTTCTCTGTGAATGCCGCCCGCCAAGCCGCCGTTCACAGAACTCCTTACAATCTTGTGTTCCGCGTCAAGGTCATAATTCGTGAACGTCAGCGGACAGAGAACATACTGTTCGCCATCAAAAATGAAAAACTGGTAGACGAAATTGCTCGCGCCGCGCTGTGTCAGTATCACCACATCGTTGATGCCGTCGAAGTTGACATCCGTATAGGAAAGGCACGGGTCTTTCTCGCCAGACACGAAGCAGAGTTCCTGCCCGTTGTCCGCAATCAGGCGGTGGATGTACTCGTTCTCCGTCGTCTGCCCGATAATTTCCGCGCGGATAGGGGCGATGGTCATCAGGAGAAGCAAGGCAAGCAGGCAGAAACGGGAAATACAGTTCTTCATAAAGAATACTCCTTTCGCATTGGTATGCTAATGAAAGAACGAATGGAGGGCGGCAATTCATCCGCAGAAAAAAAAGGAAATTTCTTCATCGTCTGAAATAGCAATGCTTGCAAATTACTGATGTTTGCGTTATAATGAAAATGGTAATTTATGATTCATACTATTTCCAGATAAGAATGCGCCAAGATGCGCGGCGAATTTTTCATTCTGGCTAACGTGAATGGAACGCAGCGTAGCAGCGCTACGCTAAGTGGAATGAGCGGACGCCAGAAGGGAAAAGGCGCAAGCAGATGGCGCAGATGAATCTGGAAATAGTATCAAGGTTTCTTGCTGGGGAAGCGGGGAAAGGGGTGTTTGCCACGGCGCACGAAGGAGCAGCGCAATACTGCCGCAAAGTGGACAAGCGTGAAATTCCGGTCTGTCCGATTTTAGGGGTCAATATTGCTGTCATCAACATGAATTGGCTGCTGAAATATTTGGCGCAGAATATTCATCAATTGCAGGGAGATTACATCTGCGTATCGAATGTACATACAACCGTCGTCAGTTACGAGGATGCGGACTACCGTGCCGTGCAGAACGGCGGTTTGATGGCGATTCCGGATGGCAATCCGCTGGCGCAGGAGGCGCGGCGGCGCGGGTATCCGCAGATTCAGCGGACAACCGGGCCTGACCTGATGATGGAGGTCTTTCGGCAGTCCACGGCACACGGCTGGCGGCATTATTTCTACGGCAGCACGCAGGAAGTGCAGGAGAAAATGATTGCGCGCCTGCAGCAGGAGTATCCGGGGCTGATAATTGCGGGCACAGACGTGCCGCCTTTCCGCGAACTGACACCGGAGGAAGATGCGCTTGCCGTGGCGCGCATCAATCAGGCGCAGCCGGATTTTGTGTGGGTCGGGTTGGGAGCGCCGAAGCAGGAGCGCTGGATGGCGGCGCACCAAGGGCGTGTGCATGGGCTGATGATTGGCGTCGGCGCGGGCTTTGATTTCTTTTCGGGCAACGTCAAGCGCGCCCCGTTATGGATGCAGAAGCACAGCCTGGAATGGCTCTATCGCCTGATGCAAGACCCGAAGCGGCTATTCCAGCGCTACTGGAGCACGAATCTGAAATTCATCTGGAACGCGACCATCAGGAGAAAGTAAATGCAGCAAGCGACAAAACAGCCCGCTGTACTGCTGGTACACGACTATTATCAGATTCCCGGCGGCGAGGATGTCGTTGTGGCGAACGAGAAGCACCTGCTGGAAACGCACGGTCACGCTGCGGCGCTGTATGCGCGGCGGAACGAGGAGATTTCGCGCATGGGAGCGCTGGAGAAAATCCGCAGTGCGCTGGGGATGTTTTTCAGCATCCGTACATACCGCGAGGTTCGGCGGAGCATCCGCGAAAACCGGATTTCGCTGGTGCATGTGCACAACACGCTGCCGCTGATTGGCCCGGCAGTGTATTATGCGGCATTGTGCGAGGGCGTTCCCGTGGTGCAGACGGTGCACAACTTCCGCCTGCTCTGCCCGAACGCGCTTTTCTACCGCGACGGCCATATCTGCGAGGACTGCACGAAAAAGGGGCTGCACTGTGCGGTGAAGCACCGCTGCTACCGCGGCAGCCGCCTGCAGACGGTGCTCTGCGTACTCAGCACACGTTTGCACCGTGCCCTCAAAACGTACAGCCGCCTGCATTACATCACCCTGACGGACTTCAACCGGCAGAAGCTGCTGGCGCTTAAGCAGATTCCGCCGGAAAACGTGTCCGTAAAGCCGAACTTTGTGGAACCGCCGGAGACGATTGTGCCATATGCGGCGCGCGAAAATCAGGTGGTGTACATCGGTCGGCTGGATGCGCTCAAGGGCATCCGGCTGCTGCTGGAGGCGTGGGTGCGCTACGAGCGTTCAGGCGGGGGCATGAAGCTGATCATCTGCGGTACAGGGCCGGAGGAAACATGGTGCCGCGAATATCTGACGCGGGAAAAGCTGAAGCAGGTGGAGCTGCGCGGCTTTGTGCCAAATTCGGCGGCACGGGCGCTGATGGGGCAGTCCAAGGCGCTGATTCTGCCAACGCAGTGGTATGAAGGCTTCCCAATGACGATTGTGGAAGCCTTCAGCGCCGCCACGCCGGTGATTTGCTCGGATTTAGGCAACGCGGGTTCCCTGATTTCGGACGGCGTGACGGGCTTCAAGTTTCCGGCGGACTCGGCGGAGCAGCTGGCGCAGACGCTCAACCGGCTGCAGCACGCGGAATCCGTCAGCGAGGGCGCGCTGAAAACGTATCAGGAGAATTTCACGGCGGAAGCAAATTATCGTCAGCTGATGGCGATTTACAGCAAGGCGATGCAGAAAAGCGGCGAAAGGAACGAACCATCATGCGGCTGATTGTGGCAGATGTACGGAGCACCAGCACAGACGGCATTGCCGCTGGGCATTATTTCACCGTCGCGCAGAATTATCTTGACCTGTTCGGCGCGGAGATGGATGTGCGCATTGCGGGCGGGCCGGTGTACGGCGACCGCTTCGGGAATAAGCTGATTCGTCTGCCGCATGATTACATCGTGGGCAGTTCGGCGGCGCGCAACAAACGCGCCGTGTTCCAGAACGTGCGCGCGCTGCTTCGGGAAGCGCAGGATGACGTGATTGTCCTCCAGTGCAGCGCCGTCGCAACAGCGTATCTGGGGCTTGCGCTGTTCAAGAAGAAAGAAACGCGGGTCTACACCATCCAGTACAGCGCCGACGGCGTCAATTCGCTGCTGAAACGGGGGCTGTATGCGCTGTGCAGGCGGAAAATCAGCGGCGTTATCTGCCCCAATGCAGCCATTGGCGCGGCGTACGGGCGGCCGATGTGCGTCGTGTCCGATTACATCAGCACAGGAACGATGCAGCCGCCTGTGCCGTATGCGCAGAAGCGCTATGATTTCGGCATGGTCGGGCTGATTACATCGGACAAGGGCGTCGTTGAGGCGGCAAAACAGCTGCGGAACACGCCGTATCGGGTGCTGATTGCGGGTCGGGTGCAGGAAGCGCCGCTGGAAACGGAGCTGCGGGCAGTCTGCGCGGGCGCAAAGAACATCGAGCTGCGGCTGGAATACCTGTCCGAAGCGGCGTATGACGAGGCGATTCGCCAATGCCGTTACTGCATCCTAAATTATTCGGAGAATTACTCCCTGCACAGCAGCGGCGTTGTATTCGATATTCTCTTCCGGGGCGTGCCGATTGTGGGCAGCCGCTGCGGGACGCTGCAAATGTTGGAAGCAAACGAATTGGGCAAAACGGTATCCAGCATGGCGGATTTTGCGCCGGAAAGGCTGCTGGATGAAGCCGTGCATGACCGCTATGTGCGCAACATTGCGCGCTACTGCCAATCGCAGGCGCAGGAGCGGGAAAAGCTGCGGGATTTTCTGACGCGGGGCGCGGTGGAATGACGGATGCCGCACAGCGCAAAGTGAAAGGAGGGGCTGAAGCGTGAAGGTCATGTGGATGGGGAATATTATCCTCCCTGCCATTGCGGAAAAAGAATCGCTTCCCCCGGTGTATATCGTGGGCTGGCTGGTCGGGCTGTCGCGGCGGCTGACGCAGCTGCCGGATGTGGCGCTGACGTATGTGTTTGACGCGCCGAAAGCGCTGACGGGCGAAGTGGACGGCTATCGCTATTACGGGCTGGTCAACCCCACACGCCCTACGCAGCGGTGCGGCGAAGCCTACACCCGGCAGCTGGAGGATATTCTGCGCAAAGAGCAGCCGGATGTCATTCACCTCTGGGGCACGGAAAATCAGCACACGCTGGCCATGGTTGACGCGGCGGAACACATGGGGATGCGCGAGCGGATTGTAATTTCCATTCAGGGGCTTCTGTCCATATACGCGGAGCATTATCGCGCTTATCTGCCGGAACACGTCTGCCACGGGCACACGCTGAAGGACTTGGTGAAGGGCAATATCGTCCGGCAGGAGGCAATCTACCGCCGCGTCGGGCAGTATGAGCAGGAAACCCTGCGCAGGGTGCAGCACGTTATCGGGCGCACCGACTGGGATGAGGCCTGCATGAAGGAGCTGGCACCGCAGGCTGCCTATCATTTCAACAACGAAACGCTGCGGGACGAGTTCTACACCGGCGAATGGTCGCTGGACAGCTGCGAGCCGCACAGCATCTTCTGCAGTCAGGCGCATGTGCCGCTCAAGGGGCTGCATCTGCTATTGCAGGCGCTGGCGATTGTCCGCAAGCGCTATCCCGATGTCAAGCTCTATGTGGGGCGCAAGGACTATGGGCGCATTCCGCCGCTTGCGCGCAATGCCTATGAACGGTACATCCACCGTCTGCTGCGCGAAAACGACCTCTACGACCATGTTGTTTTTACCGGAAGCCTGAATGCACAGCAAATGAAGGAGCGGTATCTAAAAAGTCAGGTGTTTGTGCTGCCGTCGAGCATTGAAAACTCCCCCAATTCGCTGGGCGAGGCGATGCTGCTTGGCGTACCGTGCATTGCGTCGGATGTCGGCGGCGTGCGCTGTCTGATGACGCACGGCGTGGAAGGGCTGATTTATCCGGCAGACGACCCGCATTTGCTGGCATATGATATCTGCGAGATGTTCGCGCATCCGGAAAAAGCGGCGCAGATGGCGCGCGCCGGGCGAGAACACGCTGGAAAAACGCATGATGCGCAGAAGAATCTGGAGATACTGCATCAGATTTATACGGAGATTGCACGATGAAAATCCGAATCACAAAGAACCATGTGGATGTACTCTGCGTGCTGATTGGCGTGCTGGGCATGGGTTCGCTGTATTTTCAGGTGCTGCGGATGCCGCTGATGGCAGCCATGCTGATTGCGTCGATTCTGCTGCTGACGCGGGCGCATCATCCGAAAATCAGCTTCCAGAATGTACGCCTGACGCTGCTGCTGACGGCGGCGCTGCTGCTGACGAGCTTCGTCAACCCGCAGAACGGCATCCACATCAACGATATTGTCATTTGGCTTTGCAACATCGGTTATGTGCTGGTTCTGCAAAGCTGCATCGGGTATCGGACGTATATGCGGCTGTATACCAAAGTCATGCTGGCAGAGGCGGCCATCAGCCTGATTTCCTTCGTCATCGGCGATTTGCTGTCGCTGCCGCTGCCGCTGCTGCACTACGAAGTTTCCAGCGTCAACGGATTTTATCTGACACCTTATTTTACCTTAGGCTGGCTGAACATCCCGGTTTTCCACCGCAACGCGGGTATGTTCAACGAGCCGGGCAGCCACCAGATTTTCCTGAACTTCGCGCTGCTGTTCCTGATGAGCGACGAAACGCGCATGGGCATGAGCAAGAAGAAATACTGCTGGGCAATTGCGCTGCTGATCGTTACCATCCTCAGCACGCTGTCCACAACAGGCTTTATTTGTCTGGGCGTTGTGCTGCTGACGGTGGCATTCCGCAAAAAGGGCAGGAAAATGGCGCGCAGCATCAAGATGGCGGCGTTCATTGGGCTGATTTTGCTGTTTGTCATCGAGTCCGTCACGGGCGTGGTGGAAAGCAAGATTATCGGGCGAAATTCCGGCGGTTCGTTCTACACGCGGTGGAACGACACCTTCAGCGGCTTTGAAATCGGGCTGGAATCCCCCATTGCGGGGCAGGGCGTTTTCTCGGAGCGAAAGGCGGAAATCCTGCTGAAACACAGGGTGCAGAATATTTCCAACGGCTTTGCCGCCTTCGTCATGGATACAGGGTTGATTCTCCCGGCAGTTTGGCTATGGCTGATGTACCTCGGTATCCGCACCAAATTTGCCAAGGAGCGGCTGCTGTATGTGCTGGGCGTTTTCCTGCTGTATTTCCTGTGCATCAACACGGAAGGCGTTTTCCTGAACATACTGTTTTTGGGGCTGCTGGGCAAGTGGCAGCCGGACGCGGAGGAAGCGCCTGATCTGCCGGCAAATGCGCGCAGGCAGAAGAAACGCAGGAGGCGCTGCACTGTGCCGCCGGAAAAACTGCGCCTGACGTTTAACACGCAGCCGGAGGACGCGGCGCAGGAGCAGACAGGCGAAACAGGCGGAGAGGAATCATGAACACAGCATCAAGGAGCGAAAACACAGCGCGCAACATCGGCGTGGGCGCAGTGCGGCAGGTGGTTACGCTGCTGCTGGCTTTTGCCGTGCGAACGGTGTTTGTGCGCCGGCTGGGCGCGGATTATACGGGCGTCAACGGGCTGTACAGCAACATTCTGGCCATGCTGTCACTGGCGGAACTGGGCGTGGGCAACGTGCTGGTGTACAGCTTGTACGCACCGCTGCACCGGGGCGACACGGGCGAAATTCAGCACCTGCTGGGCTATTATCGTCGCATTTACCGCCTGATTGCGCTGGCGGTAGCGCTGCTGGGCGCAGCGGTAATTCCCTTCCTGCCGCTCATCATCAGCAGTGAGCTGCCGATGGCACAGCTAATCGTCTACTATGTGCTGTACCTGGCGAACTCCGTGGCATCCTATTTGGTCATCTACAAAACGACGCTGATTCAGGCCGACCAGAAGGCATATTTGCAAAACATGGTTTCCGCCGCGGCGCTGGTGTTGCAGTATGCGGCGCAGATCGCGTGCCTGCTGATTTGGGGCAGCTATCTTGGCTATTTGCTGATTCAGATTGCCTGCACCCTCCTGCAGAACGCGGTACTGAGCCATTTAGCGGATAAGATGTACCCCTTCCTGCGGAAAAAGCAGAAATGTGCGCCGATGCACCGCAAGCAGGAGCTGAACGACAACATCCGCTCCATGTTTCTCTACAAGCTGGCGACAATACTCATCAACAACACGGACAACATTCTGATTTCCGTCATGCTGGGCACGTTGTTCGTCGGCTACTACTCCAACTACGCGTCGCTGACGACGTATGTGACAACGTTCGTTTCCATCGTGATTACCGGCATTTCCGCCAGCTTGGGAAATCTGAATGCCGAGAAGAATTCGGAAAAGTCGTACGCCATGTTCCGCAACCTGATTGTCCTCTTCGGGGCGATTACAGGCTTCTGCGTCGCCGCATACGGCGCGGTTGTGCAGGACTTCATCCCCATCTGGGTGGGCGAAGAATACCTGATGGACACAGGGACGGTAGCAGCGGTGCTGTTCACATTCTACCTGAGCACCATCGTCGCGCCTGTGTGGATGTACCGCGAAACGCTGGGGCTCTTCCATCAAATGAAATATGTTATGTTTATGACGGCGCTGGTCAACATCCTGCTGTCCATCCTGCTGGGGCACTTCTTCGGCGTGGCGGGCATCATCGGCGCAACAGGGCTGGCGCGGCTCTGCACCATCTTCTGGTATGAGCCGAAAGTGCTGTTCCATCGCACCTTCGGGCGCAGCGCTGCCGCGTATTTCAAGGCGCAGGGAGGCTTGCTGCTGCTCAACGGCGCGGTGATGTTGCTGTCGCTGCTGCTGTGCGCGCGGATGGGGCATACGCTGATGTGGATTATCCTCAAGGGCATCACCTGCGCGGCGGTGACAGCGCTCCTGTACACGCTGGCACTGGGGCGGACGGCAGAATATCGCTGGATGCTTGAAAAAGGGCGGAGTTTCTTGCGCAAATGGAGGAAGAAGGCATGATCGATCAGGAAATGCAGCACTGCCGCAAAATTGTGCGTTTTGACCCTACCATTTCAACAGCGAATCAGGGAGATTTCATTATCCGCAACGCCTGCGAGCATGTGCTGTACGACTGCTTTCCTGTGCAGCTGTCCGTCGCCGTGCCGGTTCGGGACAGGCTGTCGAAGGTATCGATGAAGCACGTCGGCAGTGCGGATTACGCATTTGTCTGCGGGACGAATCTGCTTTCCTCGGACATGCTCCGCCAAAGGATGTGGAATATCCGCCTGCGGGACGCGGTGATGATGCGCTGCGGCGCTTTGCACAAGCGGGAGCTGCTGAATTTCCGCCTGATTCGTGAAAAATTTCAGCGCACGCATGTCATTTTGCTGGGCGCGGGGTGGTATCAATACCAGGACGAGCCGACAGGGTACACGAAGCGGATTCTAAAAACGCTGCTGGATGGGCAGTACCTGCACGCGGTGCGCGACGAATACACGCGCCAGCGCCTGCTGAAGCTGGGCATCACGAACGTGCTGAATACGGCGTGCCCGACAATGTGGGGGCTGACAGCCGACAAATGCGCGCAGATTCCGACGCACAAGGCGGAGCGCGTCGTGACAACGCTGACGGACTACCGCAGCAGCCCGGAGCAGGATGCGCAGATGCTGACCATGCTGCAAAAGCACTATCGCGAGGTGTATGTGTGGCTGCAGGCAGTTGAGGACTACGCCTGCCTGCGCCAAATGGATGCGCGTGTGACGCAGAATTTGCACCTGATTCAGCCGAATCTGCGAGATTACACAGCGCTTTTGGCATCAGGCGGGATTGACTACGTTGGCACGCGGCTGCACGGCGGCATCCACGCAATGAACATGGGCTGCCGAAGCCTGATCCTGGCGGTAGACAACCGCGCAAGTGAAATCGCGAAGGACACGAATCTGCCCGTCCTGCCCCGCGGCGGGAATTTGGATGTGCTGGAGGAGCGCATCTGTTCCGCATGGGAGACGCAAATTGATTTGCCGACCACGGCAATTCGGCAATGGAAAAATCAGTTCCGAGAGACAGATGCAGAGAAAGTGCCTTGATTTTCGTATAAAATTCGGCTTTCTGCGCGGTAAGTATTGACAGGCGACTTGTAATTTGTTACAATATAGCTGGAATTGGGAAAGAGATTGCTATATCCACCGGAAGCACTGCAGCTCGCCGCGAAAAGAAAATGGAAAGCAGCAGTCTCTTGCCACTGGCACAACCATACGTCGTGCCGGAAGATTGCACGGAACAAGGAGTGAGGACGATGAAGGACAAAAAGTGGATGCGAAAGGCATTGTCTTTCCTGCTGGCTGTATTCATGGTGACGGGCAGTATGGGAACAGTGCTGACGGCGGCTGCAGAAGAGCCGGAAACTCCGCCGACGGAAACGGTTGAGGTCGTGCCGACGGAAGCACCGGAAGTGACGGATGTTCCCGAAGCAACGGAAATCCCCGAAGCGACGGGTGTTCCTGAGGTAACGGAAATCCCCGAAGCGACGGATGTTCCCGAAGCAACGGAAATCCCCGAAGCGACGGGTGTTCCCGAAGCAACGGAAGCGCCCGAAGCAACGGAAATCCCCGAAGCGACGGATGTTCCCGAAGCAACGGAAGCGCCCGAAGCGACGGATGTTCCCGAAGCAACGGAAATCCCCGAAACGACGGATGTTCCTGAAACAACGGAAGCACCCGAAATCGTGGACGAAGCAGCCGTAGATTACAGCCGCTCCGTGCTGGATAACGAGTTCTTTGACTCCGGCTTTGCCGCGACGTTCAGCAGCGCACAGCTGTACCTGAATCCGACGGGCGATGAGCTGGTTGGTCGTGTAACCGGCGTGGTGTATGTGACGCATCGTCCGCAGAAGGGTCAGCTGAATGAACGGATTTCCGTCTGCGTGTATGACCAGACGGCTGGCGTTGCATATGGCTATCTGGCGGCGGATGCAGTGCATCCCGTGCCGGAAGAGGGCATTGAGAATCAACGTCACACCGGTGTTTTCGCGAGCGGCGTGGAAATGCCCAGTGCCCTGCTGGTGCTTGCGGCTGCGACGGAAGAACCCGTGCCGACCCCTGCACCCACGCCCGTGCCGACCGAAGAACCCGCTGTTGAGCCGACTGAGGAACCCGTTGTCGTGCCGACCGAAGAACCCGTTGTCGTGCCGACCGAGGAACCTGTTGTCGTGCCGACCGAGGAACCTGTTGTCGTGCCGACCGAGGAGCCCGCTGTCGTGCCGACCGAGGAACCCGCTGTCGTCCCGACCGAGGAACCCGCGTCGACCCCCGCGCCTACGGACGTGCCGGATGACCTCGAAAACATCGACCGCGCGGATGTGATTATTCCGGGCAAACCGACGTTCGAAATGGACAAAGCGACGGCGGAGCTGGGCGAGAATATCACCTTCACCATCCACACGAAGAACGCCACCAAGATTTTGATGTACATTGACGGCAGCGTCAACCGCTACATCTACGACGTGCCCACTGACACATCGACGCTTACCATGTCCTTCTCCTCGATGGGGAGCAACGGGGGCAAGCGCACCATCGCGTTCCAAGCCTACAACGGCAATACGCCCGGCGAAAAGTCCGCTGAACAAACGATTACGCTGACGAAGCCGTCTGTCAAGCCGCAGGTAACGGTAAAGAATATCGACAAGACGACCGTGGGTCTGGGCGAAAACATCACCTTCACCCTGAGCATCAAGAACGCCACGAAGGTGCTGATGTACATCGACGGCAGCGTCAACCGCCGCTTCGAGAATATCACCCCCGACATGACGGAATACACCTTCACCATGTCCTTCTCGTCGCTGGGGAACAATGGGGGCAAGCGCGCCATTGCGTTCCAAGCCTATAACGGCACGACGGCGGGTGAAAAGACCTCCGAACGTGTTGTGACTGTCGCAAACGAAAGCCCGAACAAGCCGACCGTGACCAGCTGGAGTTTGGACAAATCCACGGTTGATTTGAACGAAACCATCACCTTCACCATCAACACCAAGAACACGACGAAGATGCGTGTCTACATTGATGGCAAGCTGAACCGCTACATCTACGACGTGAAGGACGGCGCAACGACGTTCCAGATGTCCTTCTCGACGCTCGGTTCAAACGGCGGCGTGCGCACGGTGGCGTTCCAGCCCTACAATGGCAACACGCCCGGCGCTATGTCCGACACCAAGACGATTACCATCAGCGTGGCGAACAAGCCGCGGGTTGAGCTGCTGAAAATCAGCAATCCGAATGCGACGCTGGGCGAAAATATCACCTTCACCCTGCGCATCAAGAACGCCACGAAGGTGCTGATGTACATCGACGGCAGTGTCAACCGCCGCTTCGAGAACATCACCCCTGATATGACGGAATACACCTTCACCATGGCGTTCTCTTCGCTGGGGAACAACGGGGGCAAGCGTACCATTGCGTTCCAAGCCTACAACGGCGCAGTCGGCGGCGACAAGACCACCGCAACCACCATTTCCCTGACGAGTGGTTCGTCTGCTGCCCCCGTGATTGCGAATGTCAAGATTGACAAGACGACCGCGGTGCTGGGCGAGCAGATTAAATTCACTGTTTATCTGGACAACGCAACGAAGCTGCTGATGTATGTCGATGGGCAGGTGAACCGCCGCTTTGAGGACGTAACGACCAGCATGTCGAAGTACGAGTTCACGATGTCGTTCTCGTCGCTGGGGAATAATGGCGGCGTCCGTACGATTCAGTTCCAGCCTTACAACGGCACGACCGCGGGCGAAAAGTTTAAGGCGTACACGATTACACTGACGACGACCGTGGTCAACAAGCCGGAAGTCGTCAACTTCACCATGAATCCCAGCCGCGTGAAGCTGAATGTGCCGGTGACGTTCACGGTCAACACCAAGAACGCGACAAAGGTCGTCCTGTATGTGGACGGCAAGGCAAATACCAGCTACCCGACGACTGGCGATGTGACGGTTATCGAGCGCGCCTTCGCTTCGCTGGGCAGCGGCAACGGTGTCCGCACGATTCAGTTCAAGCCCTACTACGGAACGACCGCTGGCGAACTTTCCCCAGCGCAGTCCCTGACGCTGTATGTGACTGACGATCCGCTGACTGTGACCGTTCCTGCCGCGAAGCAGGGCGACGACCTGACGGTGACGTGGACGGCTGCTGGCGGCGCAGCGAAGTATCAGCTGCTGCTGACCACGCCCGACGGCACAGCTGCGCTGCTGGGCGAAACGGCGGCGCTGAACTACACGGTGCCGGGTCTGAAGCTGCTGCAGCCGGGCGACTACACCATCACGATTAAGGCGCTGTCCGGCAATACGGAGCTCGAATCTGTCAACAAGGCATTCACCGTGACAGGCGACTTCGTGTTCGCGGTTCGTGACGACTCAACGGGCATTGTGGTCGTCAAGTACAACGGCACGGCATCGACGCTGACCGTTCCGAACACGGTGGCGGGTCTGCCGGTGATGGAAATCGGCGCGCAGGCGTTCGAGGGCAACACGAAGCTCAAGAGCGTAACCCTGCCCGCGACGATTGAAATCATTGGCCGCCGCGCGTTCGCGGAATGCAAGAACCTGCTGGAAGTCAAGTAAGGGTTCATTGGGATTACGAAAGCCGGGGATTGCTGGTAAGGCAGTCCCCGGCTGTTTTGTGCTTCATACGATTTTTTCAATTCACCTGCGTTATCTGCTTGCCCTTTTTCCCTTCTCCATTTTCCACAATTCTTCCACAGAAAACTCCGCATGGCAGTTCGGGCAGGCAAAATACGGATTGCGGAAGTCAACTGTGCCAATCATCCTGCCGTCTTCCGTGGAAAAATCGTAGTTCTTCGCTTCTTCGGAACGGGAGTTCACCAAATGATGCGCCGTTTCCACTGTGAGTGCTGCCTTGCAGTGCGGGCAGAAATGCTTCTTCATGAACACAAAGATAGGATGCGTGACGGTGTACTTGATATTTTTCATCAGGACAGCCTCCTTCCCCCTTGATTGTAGCAAAAGCAGCAGATTTTCGCAAGTCTCTCCATTCCCCCTGAAATAATAACGCAAAATCCCCCGGAAGCCCATACTTCCGGGGGACAAACTATCTTATTCCGCCTTTGCGCTCTCTCTTGTATAATTCAGCAGTCCGCCATAGAGGATGCAGCCCTGCTGGCGCGCGGTCAGCGGCATCAGCACAATGTAATCCTCGTCCTTTGTGTCGTTGTGCAGCACAAACGTGTCGCTGCCGCTTTCCACCGTCTCGCGGACGTTCGGCAGGCTCAGCGTGTCGCCCTGCGCGATGCGGTCGTAATCCGCCTCATTCTGGAACGTCAGCGGCAGAATGCCATTGTTGATAAGGTTCGCCTGATGGATACGGGCGAACGACTTCGCGACGACAGCGCGGATACCCAGATACAGCGGGACAAGCGCGGCGTGTTCGCGGCTCGACCCTTGCCCGTAGTTCATGCCCGCAACGAGGATGCCGCCGCCTTCCTTCTTCGCGCGCGCCGGGAACGTCGCGTCCACGGGGGTCAGGCAGAAGTCCGACAAGTACGGCACATTCGAGCGGAACGGCAGAAGCTTCGCATCCGACGGTGCAATGTGGTCGGTGGTGATGTTGTCCTCCATCTTCAGCAGCACCTTGCCGGAAATGGCATCCGCCAGCGGATTGCCCAACGGGAAGGGCTGAATGTTCGGGCCGCGGACGACCTCCACCGTGTCCTCTTCGCCCGGCGCGACCGGGGGGATGACCAGATTGTCGTTGACGGTGTACGTCTCCGGCATCGGGATGTCGAGGTCAATGTCAAGGCAGCGCGGATCCGTCAGCACGCCAGTCAGCGCCGTAACAGCCGCCGTCTCGCAGGAGACAAGGTAAATGCCGGCGGACTTTGTTCCGCTGCGGCCGTAGAAATTGCGGTTGTTCGTGCGGACGGAGACGGCGTTCGTGCGCGGCGACTGCCCCATGCCGATGCATGGCCCGCAGGCGGATTCCAGAATGCGCGCGCCCGCCGCAATCATGTCCGCCAAAGCGCCGTTGCGCGCCAGCATCGTCAGCACCTGCTTCGATCCGGGGCCAATGACCAGGCTTACGTCCGGGTGCACAGTCTTGCCCTTCAAAATCCGGGCGACGCGCATCATATCCGTATAGGAGGAGTTGGTGCAGGAACCGATAAACACCTGATCGACCTTAATCGGGCCGCACTGCTTGACGGTTTCCACGATGTCAGGCATATGGGGCTTCGCGACGAGCGGCTCAAGCGCGGTCAAATCAATGTCGAGGATTTCGTCATACGCCGCATCCGGGTCTGCGGACAGCGGCACGAAGTCCTGCTCGCGCTGCTGCGCTTTGAGGAACGCATGGGTCACTTCATCCGACGGGAAGATGGAGGTCGTCGCGCCGAGTTCCGCGCCCATGTTCGTAATCGTCGCGCGCTCCGGGACACTCAACGTTTTCACGCCGTCGCCGATGTACTCCATCACCTTGCCGATGCCGCCCTTGACGGTCAGCCGGCGCAGGACTTCCAGAATAATGTCCTTCGCCGCAACGCCGTAGGACAGCTTGCCATGCAGGCGCACGCCGACGACACGCGGGCACGCCAGATAATACGCGCCGCCGCCCATCGCGACCGCAACGTCCAGTCCGCCCGCGCCGATGGCAAGCATCCCGATGCCGCCGCCCGTGGGCGTATGGCTGTCCGAGCCGAGCAGCGTGTAGCCCGGCACGCCGAAGCGCTCCAGCTGTACCTGATGGCAGATACCGTTGCCGGGCTTAGAGCAGTAAATGCCATGCTTTTTCGTCACCGTTTGGATGTAATAGTGGTCATCCGCGTTTTCAAAGCCAGTTTGCAGCGTGTTATGGTCAATGTACGCCACGGACTTCTTTGTCTTGACGCGCTTGACGCCCATCGCCTCGAATTGCAGGTACGCCATCGTACCGGTGGAATCCTGCGTCAGCGTCTGGTCAATGCGGATGGAGATTTCCGAGCCGGGGACCAGCTCGCCGCTGAGCAGGTGCGCGGACAGGATTTTCTGGGTCAGATTCATCGCCATGAGGAAAGGACTCCTTTCATAATATGCACAATGCCCAAACGGGCAGAAACAGCCGAATGAACAGCTTCATGATACAGGATTCGGCGCGGTGCGTCAATGCTTTCGGGCGGAAAGAACACAAAAAGCGCAGGCTATGAAAAACTCGCCGGATGTTTTAGACATACGGCCTCTTGACAACAAAGCTCCTATATGGTATTATTTGAAGCAAACTACTATATAGGAGCATTTGTATGAAAATGAACGGCGGATTTCTTGTTACCAAAATAAAACAGCTTGGAGACCGAATCTTTGAGAAGATTCTCAGCGAAAAGAATATTGATGCGTTCAATGGAGCCCAGGGGCGCATTCTTTATGTGCTGTGGCAGGAGGATGGAATCTCAATCAGGTCACTCTCGGTCAAATGCGGATTAGCGATAACATCTCTTACGACGATGCTGGAAAGAATGGAACATCAAGGGCTGATAAGCCGTGTTCAGTCTGAAACGGACAAAAGGAAAACACTCCTGTTTCTGACTGAGAAAGCACATGCCTTAAAGGGCGAGTACGATTCTGTATCTGATGAGATGGGCAGTATTTACTACAAAGGTTTTTCAGAGGAAGAAATTACCCGGTTTGAGGAATGCCTCGACCGCATCAGAAAGAATCTTGAGGAGTGGCAGAAGTCATGAGTATTTGTATCAAAGATCAGATTCAGAACATGAATATCGTCATTGGCTGCA
>ERZ780139.790-NODE-790-length-31447-cov-5.243342_pt1 | contig 31447 bp, 27 predicted proteins | sample MGYA00511476_ERZ780139 | MGnify/ENA primary metagenome ERZ780139 (study PRJEB29588, sample SAMEA2158190) | human gut metagenome | biome: human gut; feature: human-associated habitat; material: faeces | place: Denmark | collected 2008/2010 ... | reverse complement strand
CTGAATTCAATAATGTTCTCTTGCTTATTTACGATTTTCATTCGTTTTGGGGACATTTGAATATTGTTCTGCCATAATGGATGCATACCATCCATATTGTACATTGTTACAGTGTATCCTTCGGCACCTTCAATATTCTTTTCAATTGTTATTCTACGATGACAATTGTAGTTATGTCCGGAGACATTTTGCCCATTTTGGAAGCGGACATGGTCTGATGAATCGAAAACAATTTTCCCACAAGGAGGATTATTGTCTCCTTTTATTATGCTGGATAAAAAATCTAATTCCATATAACTAATATTTTTATTTATGTATTGTTAATCATTGATTATCTTTATAGCATCTTTGGGTATATAAGCGGTTGCGACCAAATAGCCCTCAAATAACTCCACGACAACTCTTTGCTGCCCAGTAATCCTTGCTACTCTGCCATGAATACCCTTGAATTTACCTTCCGTCACAACTACGTTATCACCCAGTTTAAACTGGATGTTGTCGGAAGTGATTGGGATGATGTGAGGATTCTTGATAGAAGTGAGGCGGATAAAGTTGTTCATGGCTTCATTTTGGATTGTGAGCGGTGGATTGTAATAAGGATTGTCTTGACGATGGATTGTGTGGGCAAAGTAGTAGCTGAGCAAGGCTCTACTTTCATTTGTCACAACTTTATTGTCGTGAATCAAAGTTTCTACTTGTTCTGCTGTGACGTGAACAAATAGAAATGAGGGAAGAAGTGGTTCTGTAATGATTCGTTTCTTGTCATGTTTCTTCACTTCTTTGTATCGCATAGGAACATAACATTCAAATGCTTTTGCCTTGATAATACGTCCATACAAAACTCGCAGAACAAACCATTGCCTGTTTGCGTCAGGCACATTCTCCACCGACACCCCACCTCTGTTATTTAAGATGGAGGGCGTACAAGAGGTAAGTCTTGCACTTGGACACGATGAGCCTGTGTCGGTAGGCTGCCCATTATACAATGAAGCGTCAGCCGTTAAAGGCTGTTTGGTGTTATCTTCCAATGTTATTGCTCAGAGGTTAGATTAAACCAATAGACTTTCTTTTGACAGAATTGTCAATTATTGACCACAAAAGTAGGAAATCTTATTCAGACGAAAGAATAAATAATTGGAAATCTTTACTTCTGGCATCACATTTCTGTGATTCGAGGTGATTTGTAGTACTGATTGCTACAAATCGCCTCTCATTGTCATTATCTGGATAAGCCTTGTGGCTTCTTTTTTGGTGATGCTCCCAACCCCAACTTCTGTGTTCCGTCCCAATTAGTGAGTTGGTCAGCACAACCATTGGAGCCGCCAAGAGAAACGTATGTATCTGCGCTGCACGACATGTGGTTAATGAACGAAAGGAAGTTCTGAATGATGGGTTCGGTATAAACAACCTCATCGGTAGCAAAGAGTTTTGTCCAGTGTGCGACACATTCTCTCCGATAGTTGCCACAACCATTCCAATCCATACTCGCGAGAAATCTTTCAACGGCAAATTTGGCTCCTTGTGGAGAACAAAGCGTAATGTTGGATTTTGTGGCAGTAGCCATAATACCATAATAGATTGCTTTGGCTTCTTTTTCCTCGAAATCTATTCTGCTTGATTGCGAAAATGCTTTGAGCTGTTCGTGACCTTCACTAATGAATCGGTCAAGTACACCTTGGTATCTGTCTTGTCTTGCCTGTTCCTCATGTTTTGCCTCCGCCTCTTGCTCCTTGCGTTCTTCCACACGTTTAACAGCTTCAATTATTTCAGGCTGCTTTGTCAAGTCGTTCCATTGAATAACCAAGATTTTGTATTTCTCCCATAAAGTATTGTAATCAGTCTTGAGTCTTGTAATGTCCTCGTTTTTTGAGACTAAATGGGTATTGAGACTTTCAATAACTGCATCCTTTTGAGCGGTTACTCGTCTGACTGCGTTCTCGTCAAGTTGCGATATGCGTTGTTTCACCTCCGTATTTTCGGCCTTTAATGTATCATTCTCATTCTGCAATGCCTTATTCTCAATAATCAGTTTGTTGAGTTGCTGCATATAATAAGTGTAAGTTTTGTTAACAGATGCTCGTATACCATAATTCTGCTTATCACGTTCAACATTGATGGCGGTTACAAGAGCCTTGATAGCATCATTGATGTTTGTTGTCCGTTCCTCTCGCCAAGTCTTTTGTCCGATAAGTGCAGGAATAGGAATGGCAAGTTCTTGCTTAACGGCATCCATTGCCTCTTGAACCGGTGTCTTGATGTTAAGAAGAGGGAATGTAAGCTCTTGCTTGTCAATAGTGGCAAGAACAGCGTATTTCTCCACCTTGTCAAGAGCAGCTTTCGCCTGTCGCTCGGCTTCAAGAACGACTTTGTTCTTATGCCTTCGTCCTCGCTTTTCCTCCTCGGACAATTCATTGTAAGGGATGCCGCGTGCAAGACCATACTTGCAGCCAACCTCATTGTGATAGTCTGTATGAAGTTGCGAGAGATATTCCGATTTTGCTTTTCTCGTCTCTCCCCACACCTCGGCATAAGACACACACTCAACATAATCCTTTGAGGCAGTCTGCTTGGTGTAGTTGTCTCGCTCCTCTTTGGGTAATGCTCTCCATTCTTTAGTTGAAAGCACTATGTCAGGATTGTTCTTGTTGACATACTTGCTACCGATGCGTCCACGTTTCTTGACTTTCTCCACAGGAATAGTCTGCACATGGGCATGGATGCTTGTTTCGTCACAATGGACTGCGAAACTGATAATATTATCCTCACCCCATTTGCAACAGGCAAAGTCGTAGGTGTCCTTTGCCCATTTATAAATGCCTTGTTGCAATACGATGTGGCTATGATCTGCATCAGGATTGGCAGTGTCTATCCTTTGGTTGCCAAAAGCGAGGTTGTACAGCATGTCGTGGTCGCCACTGAATATCATGCCGACAGTGCAGTTCGGACTGTTCTTTGATACTTGGTCTGGATGCCTGGCATCCATGTATGGCTTGAATCCCAATTCATCAAGGCGCATCTGAATGCGCTCATGGAGTGGAATGGGATTGGAACCAAGAGGGACAATCTTTCCATCCTTGACTATCTCGAAGTTGAGATTCTTGCGAGAGAAGTTGTAATGATTGTTCTTCTCCTTGTCGGCATTCTTCAGACGATAAACATTCTCGTCCCAGCCTCTGCGCTCGGCTTCGTTGCCCACTTGGGCGGAGAATGATTTCTTGTCTTTGCCGACATGGATAGCGGCACGTGGTATGTTGCTTTGCATATTGTATTTCTGTCTTGTTGTACATTGTAAAAGGCGTAACTCGGTATAATGGCAGCAGGTCTCGGGCGAAGCCTGAGCATAATAGAAGGACTTTTTAAGTGAACAGCGTCAGCAGGTGAATCTAAAAGTCCCTATTATGTTCATGGACTTTTGCAAAAAGTCGGCTCCCTCACGAAAGGCTGCCTCTATCCTTGACTGTCCGCCATCTGTGCGTTTTCCGTCCGGTAGGTTGGATTACGAAAGACCACCTTTGTCATCATCTCGTTGAGTCGGTCGGCAATTCGGTCACCATATCGCTGACGGATTTCCTTGGGCTCAAGGTTTGTGGTGAAGACCGTGAACAGTTGTGCGTCATACCGCATAGCCAAGAGTTCCTTGATGGGATAAATGAAATTGCCGTAGTCCTGCACTTCAGCAGGTTCTGTACCAATATCGTCTATACCTAATATATCAGCTTCCGCCAATTTGCAAAACTTATTATAGTCCGTCTTGCGGATTTGCACAATCTGCATGGCATTGACAATGGTAAAACTATAGTAGTTATCAGAACTATGTCCAGCATTAGGCGATAGGTTCGGTTTGAGGATTTCCAATCGTCTGACAAGGTTCTGCAATGCCTTGAGCATAGTGGTCTTGCCGTTGCCGCATCCGCCACATAGAACGATTCCGAACTTTGCAGTGTTTGCAGTCAGGCAATTGGCTACCTGTTTGAGTTGCTCTTCAACAAAACCATTATAGATAAACCTGCGATAGCGGAGCTGTACTTCCATGATATATGCTGCCAGAAGATATTCGTATGCCTGCTCCTCCAACATAGGCAGTCTAAAACGCCCCGTCATAGTCTGTCCCTTCCGCAGGAACTGGACAAAGTCCTGCGATTTTCTTTTCGTTTGCTATTTCCATATACACCTCCGTTTTTACTGTCAAAAATCTCACACCTTCCCTTTATAAAAGAATCTTTGCTTTGGTGTTTGTCTTTATCTTTAATATGTGTCAAGTCCTGTGTCAAACCATGCGTCAAGTTATCCGTCAAGCCTACTGTCAAGTTATCTGTCCATTCAAGCAGTGTGTAATTGGACGGTAGATGGCGGGATTTGCCTTCTGTAAAAGCGATAAGTTTGCGCTCGGATAGGTGCTTCCGTGCCGTGATGACAGTTTGCCTTGAAAGGCGCAAGTCTTCACATATTCTTGTTGTGGAGCACGCAAACGGCATTTTCCAATACCGCTTGTTGATCTCGTTCACAAGGTAGGCAAACAAGGCTATCTCACTCGCTGGCATTGGCGACAACAAAGCAGAACGCCAAAGCTGGTTCATGTGTTCGATATACGTCATACGCTCTCTTTACTATCGTTGTCGTAAGCATTAGGCAAGTTCTTGTCCACTTTACTCTTCCGTTTGCAATAGCCTACAACTGTTTCGTTCATGGAGCGAGCGTGTGTAATGGCTTTGACTGCCGAGGCAGGGTACATGTTCTTGTTGCCAAACTTGATGTGTTGCAAGTAGCCTGTGCGATGCCACTGCCATAGGGTAGCAGGACATACATTGAAAATTTTACAAACGTCCTCTGTTGTAAGAAAGGTTTCCTCAGATTCTTCCTTGCGAACAGACGCAGCTTGTTCCTCCCATTCCTTGCGTGACTGCGCCAAGAGAGCATTTGCAAAATGGTGAAGGTCTTCAGGAGTAACGGTTAGTGCAACCTGTCCTCCCATCTTTGTCAATGACATGATGTCAACCATATTTTTTCTTTTGATATTCGTTATACATACGCTGTCTTGCTCGTAAACCAGGATGCTCTTTCTCGCTGCGTGATAAAAAAGAAACACCGCCAATCCGCTGGTTTGTCGGATTGACGGTGCAAAGGTATATGGCTTTTGACGGCTCTCGATGAGATTTGAATAGGCATTAGGATGCGACTACTATTGACTACTCTTTGTTAATGGAATTAACGTGACAATATCAAAAATCCTTAGCCAAATGCTGTTTTACGTTTGACTAAGGATTGTAAATGGTAGCAGATTGTCAGAAACGAAATATGCTGCGACAATATGCAATAATCATAGAAAGGAAGTTCTTGCGTCCTAATTTGCGGTCGTAGAACTGCACCTTATTTTCATTGGTGACATTGTAGCCTATGGCATTTCGTAAAGACCTTCTGTGATACTTGATTTTCTCCTCAACCTGTTTCTTGACGGCATCGGACTCGTATTTCAAGTTTATATGATACTTGCTGAAATACTTGTCGAAACTACTTTTCTTCAGGTTGAACTCATCGACCAGCAGACTGCGGCGCAGATCCAGACGCTCTATCTGCGGGAATTGCAGGAGACATCCATTGGGCAGCTTCAGATCATCTCGCCCTACCGGACGGATGGAGAAGCGTCCTCCAACGGCCTGAACGCATTGATTCGGGAAACGGTCAATCCGCATACGGACAGCAGCGAAGAATTGCTGTTCGGAGAGCGCGTATTCCGCCTGCATGACCGTGTGATGCAGACCAAGAATAATTATAGTCTGGAAGGCTATGATTCCGCGTGCAAGCAGAAATTCAAGGGTGTGTTCAACGGCGATATCGGGAGCATCTGCACGATCCTCCCAGACAAGCTGTGCGTAGATTTTGATGGGCGCATCGTGGAGTATTCCAAAAACCAGCTCGGTGATTTGGAGCTGGCGTATGCCATTACGATCCACAAATCCATGGGGTCGGAGTACGAAACGGTCATTATCCCCATTTTAATGGCGCACCGCATTTTGCTGACGAAGAATCTGATCTATACCGCCGTGACACGCGCAAAGAAGCGTGTCATTCTGGTTGGTCAGAAGCGCGCACTGTTTCTGGCAATCCACTCCGGCAGAAAGGTCAAACGGAACACCTGCCTTGCCGAACGGATCTTAAAGTACAATCAGGTATTCAGACAAAAGGCTCTGCCGCAGGGCGCGACAGAGCAGAAATTGAAAAAAGCCGGTTAAGTTGAGATGGATGTGCAGAATTTGCGCAGTCATCTCTTATTTTATTTATGGAAGGAGTTCTAAGAAATGAATGACAACAAATCCACCGTGATGAACAACGCCGCCGTGCAGCAGCTGCGCAAGGTGCCGGGCTTTGACCCGATGAAGCTCCTGCGCAAAACGATCTCCGTCAAAACCGGGCACCCGGTTTGGAAGCTGGATCTCCGCTATAAGCGGCTCTGGTTCCGTCTGGCCTGCCCGAACGGGAGAATGCTCCTGAAGCCGCTGCGCATCAGCGACCAGCTGGCAATTATCGAAGCGCAGGTTTATTTCAGCAAGGACGATCCGGTTCCGGCCGCCAGCTTTACCTCCGAACAGCGCAGGGAGAATGTCCCCGGTGGGGAATTTCTCCGTGCCGCACAGGAGGACGCGCTCAACATGGCACTGGAAAACGCCGGCTTCGGTATCCAGTTCTGCGACGTGAGCCGCGACTACGGCGGCGAGCTGTTCGGTTCGGAAGTGCCGGTCCAAACGGAAGTCGAAGAAGCAGCTGTTGAGGAAACCAAAGCACCCATTGTAGAGGAAACCATCGCAGAAACAGCCCCGACGATGGATATGGATTCCGCGTCCGCCGAACAGCACGTTGCGGAAACAACCGCGTCTGATGTGCAGAACGTTACGGACGGCTTTACGTCCGTTGCGGTAGATGTGCGGCAGGAGAAGTCGGTCAGTGCAGCACAGGAAGAAGTACCTGATCTTCATGTTTTGCCGCCTCAGCAGGAAGAAGCCGCGGAAGAGCTTGCAGAACAGCCGCAGGCCGCGTCCTATACGGCAGATATGGATGTCAGCGAGATCACGCAGCGTATGACGGTGGACGAGGCAAAGGCCGTTGTGGTGCAGATCGGCACCTGCCGCGGCTGGACGCTTGAACAGGTCGCGCAGCGCCGTCCGGCGAGCCTGAAATGGTATCTCTATGGCTGCGATCAGGCGGACAATATTCTCAAAGCCGCAGCGTCCGTTCTGCTGGACAATCTGCAGCAGAAAGCCGGATGAAGCGTCAAGTTTGGATGAAAGGGTGTGGCCGTTATCAGAGCCGGTTCTTCACAGTTTCCGTTCCACATTACAGATATTGCATCGCTGCTGCGGCTCAATATCCGCAGGCGCGGCCCGGATTTTCTGTATGTGGACTGCCCGCTTTGCGGCGATCATCGCGGCAAGCTCTACCTGAAAACGTCACGGGACGTATGGCACTGTAATTACTGTCAGGAGTCCGGTGGGATGCTGGCGCTCTATGCAAAGGTCTACGGGATCAGCAACGCGGACGCCTACCGGGAGATCTGCGAAGCGCTTCAAACCGGAGATTATGCGCCAGAGTATCAGAGCTACCAGAACCGGCAGCCGCAGGAAATCGCGCAGTCGGTCAGAGCACCCAGACAGGCAATCCATCAGACGCTTTCGATGCTGTTTTCCATGCTGTCGCTGACGCCGAAGCACCGTGCGCATCTGCGTGAGGTGCGCGGCCTGACGGACGACCAGGTCGAACGGTTCGGCTTCAAAAGCACCCCGCCGCCTTATCTCTGCAAGAGTCTGACGGCGCGGCTTTTGAAGCAGGGCTGCATCGTACAGGGTGTCCCCGGCTTTTATATGGCAGAGGACGGCAGATGGACAGTACGATTTGGAACACGCACGGCTGGGATTTTGATCCCAGCCAGAAGCGCGGACGGACTGGTCTGCGGCGCACAGATCCGGCTGGATATCCCCATCCGGGAGGAAAACGCGCCCGCCGATAAGGAGGGCACGAAGTACCTCTGGCTGTCGTCGAGCAGCAAACCGATGGGGACATCCTCGGAAAGCCCCATCCACTTTGTTGGCGATCCATGTTCCAGAGTGGTCTATGTGACGGAAGGACTTTTGAAGGCGGACATCTGCCATGCCTTGATGAACCGCACCTTTGCGGCGACCGCCGGGGCGAACAACGTGTCCAAGCTGGATGAGCTGTTTGCGTTCCTCAAAAAGAACGGCACGGAGGAGATCATTGAGGCGCAGGACATGGACAAGTATCGGAATGTTCACGTTGAGAAAGGTGCCTCCAAGATCTATCTGATGGCACGAAAGCACGGCCTGCAATGCCGCCGGCTGACATGGAATCCCAACTATAAGGGGTTAGATGACTGGCAGCTTGCGCTCCGGAAGAACGCTGGGAAAGCACCGAAAACAATGACGTTCCGGGATCGGTATCTGTATGGCGCGTGTGCGTTTTCCGAGATAGATGCCTGCGTGGAACAGTGGCACAAGACGCAGCCGGATGGTGTGCCCTTGCAGGCGTATCTCGGCTTGTCGGATGAAGAATACCACGCCTTTTTGCAGCCCGGCGGTAACGCACAACTGGCAGAGCTTTTGAACGCGCAGCGTAAGCAGCTCGGCTGCCGCATTTATCAGCTGGAATTTACGGACACGGAGAAAACGAAACCGTTCGCGTTCTCCGGGATCGACGCGCTTCACAAGGCAGGCTTTCAGCAGCCACCCGCGAGCGAATACCGGCTGGTGCGTGATGAAGCGATATTTTGCCCAAAAGATGAGCCGGACTTGGCTGTGCTGGAGCGTGTATTTGACCACTATAACGGCAAGCTGCCAGTAGACTATCCGGGGCGCTGCGTTGCACCGTCCGATGTACTGGAGCTGTACGATGCGGAAAAGCGGCGGTATTACTATCGGGATATGAAGCAGTTCGTGCCGGTGGCGTTTTCTCCGCTGCTGGCACGGCCAATACAAAAATGAAAGGAGACAGCATATGAGAAAAATTACGGTTCTGGATTTCGCAAATCAGATCGGCGTTCTCAGCGACGAGGTTCCGGTTGTCGGGAAAACGGACAGGAAGGTCATCGGCCGCTTCCGCTGCTTATATGAGATGCCGGAAACGGCCATGCCGGGGGTTCTTGAAGCAAAAATCGACCATGTCATTCTGCGATCCGACGAGATCACGATCCAGGTCAAGCTGAAAGCAGTCACGACATAATGACCGCGACCAGAGAGATATGGATGAGAGAAATGAGATCGTGCAGCTTTGCGCATTCTGCCGTAGCCTTGGCGCGCACGTCCGCGAGGTGCAGGACGGCGCCAGCTTTACGGCAATGCTCTGGGAGGATGAGGACAGCGTCAGCGAACGCGATGCCGCTGAGATCCAGAGGAAAATCAAACGAAAGACCGCAGAATATCCGGGATTCGTGTGCTACTGCTTCGACGCATTCAGCACGCTGATCTATCGGGTATAACACATGGATGGGCGCAGCAGGATCGCTGCGCCCATTTTCTATCAGAAAGGAGCTTTATCATGGGCGTATTTTCAGAGCTTGATCTGGAAAACCAGCAGACAGAATTGGACGGACACGATTCCAAAACGGCAGAAATGCAGACCTTGCAGGCAAAGCTGATCCAGCAGCACGAGCAGAAAAAAGCTGCCGCCGCTGCGGAAGTGACGAGCAAGGAGCCTGTGGCGGAGTTGGTTGCCAAAACGGAAGCAGAGCAGGAAGATCCTGCGGCAGCGGAAACAGAAAGGCGCCGTCGGCACGAGGAAGCAGAAGCCAAACGGAAAGCGGAATGGGAGCGGCAGCAGGAGGAAAAACGTGCCGCAGAAACGGCAGCGATTGCAAAAATTGAGCAGATGAGCGAGACGGAGCTGGTCAAAGCGTCGATGGAGCGCATGAAAAAAGAAACCGAGCGGCTGACGCGGCGGAATCTCAAGGAGTGTGTTTCCGAGTATGTGCAGACGCTCTGTCTCAGTGATCCAGCGTTCGCGCGGATGGTCATGCACCCGCGCAAGAGTATGGCACATTGTCTGCAATTCATCAACCGGAAAGCGCGGGAATATCTGCTTGCGGAAATGAAGGATAACGGCATGGAGCCGCAGCCAAACGGCATTTACGGCGGCGATGTGCCGGAGGATACCTGTTATGACTGGGCAGAAGAGTATTTCCGGGATGCAAACGCCGAAGAGGATGAGATCAAGGAGGAACCGTTTGTTCCAAAACCGTATCCGGGTGCGCCAGTCAAATCCAAGCGTCAGCCCAAAAAGGAGAAGACAAAAGCTGAGACAAAGACTGCAAAACCGGAGCAGGTCATTCAAATGCCGCAGCCGGAGAAATCGCCCGATGAAGAACAGTTTTCTATGTTTGATCTGATGGGAGGCATGGCCGGATGATCGCTTATAAAGGAATGTGCCCAGGTATGGTCTGTCTTGGCTATCAGCTAAAGATGGGCTTGAATGTAACGGAACAGGCAAATTGTCAGGCAAACGGTTTCCACTGCGCGGCAAACCCGATGGACTGCCTGCGCTATTATGGGGATTTTCAGCATTCAGAATACTATCTGGTTCGTCCGTGCGGCGATCTGGATGAGGATGCGGTAGATTCCAGAATCTCCTGCACGCAGCTCTGGGTGCTCCGAAAGCTGGAGCCGCAGGAGTTTTTCCTGCATGCGCTTGCGTATATGGCAGACCATCCGCAGATGCCGGATGGCTGTGATGTCAAAAGAGAACGTGCGCAGGCATGGAATGGCTACGCCGTCGTGCGCGGCAAGCACCCGCGCGCAAAGGGCAAGCTCGGAGATATTCTGGCATTTGCCAGAGAAGCTGTGAACGGACCGAAGATCGAGCATCTTTCGCTGTGCGTGATCGACGGCAAGGAGCGTCTGCCGGATGTCTGGTATGACGACAATTTTAAGGAATGTGAGGCGGCATAAACGAATGAAGCGAAAAGAGTTAGAAAAACTGACCATTCTGCAGGCAACGACTGCGATGCTGAAGCAGGCGGAAAACGAACCGATGATAGAGAGCGGATATTTCCGAAAAGAACTGCGCTATGAACACGAGTACTACGCCAGATGCAAGCGGTTTGATCGGATTCTGAAGGTCGCAATCTATCTGACAAAAAATCTGGCTGCCGGCGGCAGAAAACCGGTCTATGAGCTGTTTCTTGACTATGATGCGCAGGATTTCCTGACATACAGCTTTATGGAAAAGAAGTGGCGTACCGCGATGCTCCGCAATTTACCGCAGCAGGGATTCGGTATCCGTGATGTGCAGATCTCATCCCGTGATTCCGCTGTGATCGGTCAGTATCTGCATTCCAAATGGGAGGCGATTGTGGCAATCCGGGAGTTTCAGGAAGGGATTCGGGAAAAGCAGCTTCTGGCCCGGCACAAGAAAGAAACCGATCCGTGGGATGCAGCAATGGCGCTTGTGCCTCCGCTTCCAAAGGGCTGGGACAGATGGGTCAGTAAGGTCGGCGTTGAGCAGAATTATATGTTCTATCAATACCGGCGCGGCGGTGCCAAAACCGGCTATTGCAGCTACTGTGACCGCGAGGTTCCGATTCGGAAGCCGAAGCACAATGCGGTTGCCAGATGCCTCAGATGCAGAAGAACGGTGCAGTTCAAATCCTTCGGCAAGATGGGCCGGCTGCGCACAGGGCGGAATATCCTGTATCTAATGCAGCCTTATCCGGGCGGCTTTGTGATCCGGGAATTTTGGGCGGAACGAACCTATGACAAAGAGAAATACAGGAATATCAAGGCATTTTACCATGAGTTCCGCCGCGCGATCTTTAACGCGGACGCAAAACCGGTGCAGGCATTTTACTGGGGTGTTTATAAGCAGCGCACATCGCGTTGGATCAAAGGCTGCAACTGCAGCGAGGGATATTACCCGGATGAAAGCGGTCGCGTGTACGGGAAAACGGTTCCATATCTCGCAAGAACATATTTGCAGAAAACTGGATTGCCGGAGTTGACCCGCACCAAAATGAAAATAGACCCGGAAAAATATCTGGCTGTACTGAAAAGGATGCCGAATTTGGAGCAGCTGACAAAAGCCGGTCTGTTCCGGCTTGCAGTGGAATGTACGCAGGATTATTACAAATTGAGTTCAATTTTTCAGACAACACCCGTGCAGAGAGGTCTTGCACCAAAACTCGGCCTGAACCGACTGGAACTTGCACGGCTGCGGAAGAATCAGGGCGGGCGTGCATTTCTGGAATGGCTGCAATTTGAAAAGCAGACAGGAAAGCCGATCTCAGATTTTGCGATCCAGTGGATGTGCAAGGAACATATTGACCCGCAGCAGCTGCAATTCATTGCAGATCGGATGCGCTATGGGCAGATCCAGCATTACCTGAACAGGCAGATGCAGGAACTGAATTTGAGCAGCGAACGTGTCATTGAACTGTGGCGGGACTACCTTTCCATGGCGTTCCGCTTCGGTTATGACACAAGCGACCCCATCGTGTATCGTGTACGCAAACTTCAGCAGCGGCATGACGAATTGGCCGCCCGCGGAGAGGAAAAGCAGTTGACCCTTCGTGCCGGAGAGCTCCTTCAGACATATCCGCATATAGAACAGAATTTGCAGGCGATCCGGGAGAAGTTTGCGTTCACAGGGAAGCAGTTCCAAATTCAGGTTCCAGATAAGCTGGAAGATATTTTCATGGACAGCCGGAAGCTCTGCCACTGCATTGCCAACAGTGATGTCTACTGGGAGCGTATGGAGCGCAGGGAAAGCTATCTGCTGTTTCTGAGAAAGACAGCCGAACCGGATACCCCCTATTATACCGTAGAGGCAGAGCCGGGCGGCACGGTACGACAGGTCCGAACCCAGTATAATCGCCAGAATGACGATATTGGCGAGGTGCGCGCATTCCTGAAAATCTGGCAGAAGCAGCTTGCCAAGCGGCTGACGCAGAAAGATAAGCAGCTTGCGGCAGACAGCCATGAACTGCGCATCAAAGAACTGGTGCAGCTGCGAAATGATCAGGTCACGATTCACACGGGCGACCTTGCAGGTCGTCTGCTTGTGGATGTGCTGACAGAGGATCTGATGGAAGCGGCATAACAAAAACGGAGTGGGAGCGCAGCGGCGCTTCCACTCCCATAGAAAGGACTGAAAACATGGATCATATCACAGAGGCGTTTTACAACGTCATGTATCAATACAGGCTGGCCTTTACGCCGGACGGCGTGCAGGCAAACCTCGACCTGTGGCGGCAGCAGAAAACGCCACTTCTGGAGCTGCTGCGCCGCCACCCGAACTGGCGGGAGCAGGAGCTTGCGGTTGTGTTCGATCTATCCGAGCAGCGGCAGCTTGACCGGGCCTGCGTGGACGAAACAAAATTTGAAATGTTGACGCTCGCGGAGGAAGCGGGATTGACCGGCGAACGGCTGGAAGAATTCCGGGACGCGCTGGACGCTGCGACGGCGGATTATGCGACCGTTCCGGATGAATCCCGGCTGCCGGTGATCCGGAACCGCGGACATATCAAGTGCGACGCTGGCATGAAGGCAAGCCGCATCATCAACCGGCTGTGCGCAAAATTCGGCATCGACCAATATGAAACAGAGCGGGAGCTTGGACACGGGGATACGCTCCATACCGCACGAGTCAAGCCCTACAACGCGGTTTTCGCGCGGCTGGCTGACGCGCTCAATCCGGTGCGGATCAGCAAGACCGGCGTTCTATCCGTTCATCCGTGCGACTTTTTGGAGATGTCAGCGAAGAAAAACGCATGGCATTCCTGTCACTGTTTAGCAGACGGCGGATGGCGGGCCGGCTGTCAGTCTTATATGGGCGACGGCGTGAGCATGGTATTCTTTACGGTCGACGATGGCGTCAAAGAGCAGTTCTACCGCGCGCCGAGACTGACGCGGCAGATTTTCTGCTATCGGGACGGTGTGCTGCTGCAATCAAGGTTGTATCCGCAGAATGATGACGATGTGCGAAAGCTCTACCGGAGCATGGTGCAAAGCGTGATCGCAAGATGCCTTGGTCTGCCGAATCTCTGGAAAACGAATACGACACTTACGGAAATCCGACCTTATTGGACAACCGTGCAGGGCAGCCTGCATTACACGGATTATGAGAACGGCTATGCCGCGCTTTCGCTAATGAAGGGCTATGGAGACTATGGGCATTTGGATATCGGAAGCGCGGCGCGCTGCGTTGGCTGCGGTCGGCCCTATGATCGACACAACTCAACGCACTGCGGCGAATGTGAAGACATGTGTGTTTGCAAGGCGTGCGGAAGTGTGGTTCCGAAAAACAGCGGCCATTTTTTAGACGGCGACGGATTTTACTGCGCGGAGTGTATGCAGCCGTGCAGCTGCTGTGGGAAACTGCTTCCGAGAGAAGCGCTGCGAACGGTGATCGACCGGCGCGGACGGACAAATCAGCTTTGTCCAGCTTGCGAAGAAGCAGAACTGGCAAATTGCCGTACCTGTGCGGCGCGTAGTTGTTGTAAGGATTTGCGCGGCTTACTGTTTTGCAAGAGAAGCCGCTATACACAAGTAGAATTGGAGGGGCAATATGCGTAATTTATATGAGCAGTGCTTAAAGCTGACGCAGTTTGCGGCGATGGAGTTTGAAGAGATTTTTCAGTTTTCACAGGAACGTCTCAAGCAGGCGTTAGAAACAGAGTTGATTGAGAACGGATATGCCGTGCGGAAGCAACGAGGCTTTTTGTACGCGGAAGGGACGGTGCCTGTCCTGCTGGTTGCGCATCTGGACACGGTCCATCGCACACAACCGGAAACGATCTGCTATTCCGCAGACGGCACGGTCATGATGTCACCGCAGGGAATTGGCGGCGATGACCGGGCAGGCGTGTATATGATCCTGCGCCTGATTCAGAGTGTCCATTGTCACGTCCTGTTCTGTGAGGATGAGGAAACCGGCGGACACGGGGCACGTGCCTTTACAAAGTCCGGAATCAAACCAGACGTCAATTATATCGTGGAGTTGGATCGCACGGGCAGCAACGACGCGGTATTCTATCAATGCCGCAACCGGCAGTTCGAGCGACATATCAACAGCTTTGGCTTCCAGACAGCGTTCGGAAGCTTCAGCGACATTTCCATTTTGGCGCCGCATCTGAATCTTGCCGCGGTCAACCTCAGCACCGGCTACTACCATGCGCACCAGCCGGGAGAATATGTCCGGCTGGACGAGGTAGAAGACCTGGTCGGCCGCATAGCGAAACTCCTGCAAACGAAAACAGAACAGTTTTCTTATACGCAGAGGTTTACGGCAAGAAAGCTGGACGAACCGGACGGTTTGCAGCGGAAACGGCTCATTGCATTGTCTGACGCGCATATTGTCCGGATCAATCATCAGAATATTGCCGACGGCCGCGGATATTTTATGGACATAAGCGGCAGAATTTATCTCTATCTTGATGAATGTGACCGCATGGTACATATCGGAGACGCAGAAGCACTTTGCATGGACGGCTCTGCCGCTGCGTATCAGGCGGGGCAAGCGAAAGAATACAAGACCATAGAAATGGAAGAAGCCATGCGCCTGCTGGAGCAGGAGCGCACGGCAGGATAATATGCCGCCCACCCTGCAAACAGGTATCCATCTGCTTGCAGGGTGGGCATACTTCTGATATAATAATAAAAATTGTAAAGGAGGCGGAACGATGATAAACGGATGGATCATGAGCGGAGACACTGCGGTTGCGTCCTTTCATGGCAGAGTTGTAACACCGATTCTGCCAGAGCGATGCCCGCTTTGTTTCCAAAAGGGTGGAGACCTTGAAATATGGCTGGAATCAAGAGCCATTGACCGACACCGCACAAACAGCAGAATACTGAAGCGGATTCTTCGCCTTGGCGATACATCCGATCTGAACACGGCACTTCATGTGCATGGCGCAACGATCACGGACAATTACTGGGTCAAGACGGAGGATGAAGCCAATCTTACATGGGCGGATGTTGGCTTCCGGGAAAATTATTTTGCCGACCTGGCACTCAGCGGCCGGTTCAGCAGCATCGCAAAGAATTACACGCCAAAGGAGCTGCGCACGGCAACACCGGAGCTGACAAACATCGGCAGCTACGAAAAATGCTGGCGGCAGAAGAGTGGCCATTGGATCATGGTGAAAAGCGGAACGCCAGAAGAGCATTTTTCCGAGATTTTCACGGCGGCGATTGGCACGCACCTCGGCTTTCCCATGGCAGAGTATACTCTGGACGGTGCGTATGTCATTTCAACGGATTTCACAGATGGCCGGCTGAATTTCGAGCCGATGGCGAATCTGGTGCAGGACAATGAAGAATACGATTTCAACTATGATGTCCTGCAAAATTTGAATCCGTTGCTCCTGAAGCCCTATCTGGACATTCTGTTTATGGACGCGCTGGTATTCAATGTTGACCGCCATACGCAGAACTACGGTCTGCTCCGCTCCCGTGAGACGGGCGAAATTCTCTCGATGGCGCCAAATTTTGATAATAACATGGCGCTGATTTCCAGAGGCTACGCAAGCGACCTGAGTAACATCGCAAATCCGCTCATCGGACAGTTTCAGGAGTTGCTGCGAGAGAAAAGCATCCAATATCCTGTTCCGAAGCTGACAAAAGAGACTTTGGAGCGTATCGTAAACGAAACCATGCCAGACGCAGAGATCCGCAGAGATTATGTTGTCCAGTTCGTCTGGCAGAATTATGAGCGCCTGTGCGCAATATAAGCAGGAACCGAACCGACAGCACACTTCTAAATGTGTGCTGCCGGTTTTTTGTGTGCCTTTTGTTGAACCTGCCGTACTCCATACGTATAAGAGAAGTACGGGAGGTAAAATACAATGCTAATTTCTATTGACCACGGGAACAAACAGGTAAAAACGATCCACCATGCGCCGTTCACATCCGGGCTGGTATGCAGCGAGGTACGGCCATTTGGAGGTGAAACGCTGACCTATCGGGGACAGTATTATACGCTCACCAACCAGCGGATTCCATACCGCCGCGACAAGACAGAAGACGAACGCTTCTTTGTTTTGACGCTCTTTGCAATCGCATATGAGTTGGAAGCCGCGTCTTTCTACGGAGCGGGCCCAGTGCGGGTGCAGCTTGCGGTCGGGCTTCCGCCGGCACATTACGGTGCGCAGCAGAAACGGTTTGCAGAATATTTTCTGAATCGAGGGACGGTCAGCTTCACGCTGCATGACAAGCCGTATGAGGTTCTGATCGACGAGGTCAGCTGCTATCCGCAGTCGTATGCCGCAGCAATTACGGTATTCCAGACGCTGCAAAGCAGCCCCAGGGCGCTTATCATTGATATTGGCGGCTTCACAGCGGATTATTTGCTGCTCCGGAACGGCGAGGGCGACCTGAGCGTCTGCGATTCGCTGGAGAACGGCGTGATCCTGCTCTACAACCGGATCAAATCGCGTGTCGCGGCCGAACAGGACTTGCTGCTGGATGAGACGGAGATCGATGCGATCCTGCTCGGCAGGGACAGCGGACAGTCTGATGCAGTATCGCAGATCGTGCGGCAGCAGGCACAGGAATTTGTCAGTGACCTGCTCAGTTCACTGCGGGAGCGGATGCTGGAATTGAAAAGCGGGAAGGTAATCTTCACTGGCGGTGGGGCCGTTCTGCTCCGGCAGCAAATCGAAGCGTCGGACAAGGTGCGCGAGCCTGTTTTCATTGAGGACATTGCCGCAAATGTGAAAGGCTATCAGCTGCTCTATCAGGCGGAACGGATCGGTAGACACAATGGATATTAAAAAAGACCCCGGATAATTCACGATCCGCTTCTGCATGGCCGACCCAAGACAAAAGCGGGCCGTCGAGGAATTGAACGCCCAAGGACGCTTGAAGGCACAGTTCCTGACCAATGCCATCCTGCACTATGTCGAGGGTACGGCAACTCTGCCGCCGCAGGAAGAACTGGAATCGATTCTGGAACGACTCATGAAGCGCATGCTGGACGATCGTGCAGATATGAGCGCAAAGCCGACTGAAAAGATTGACAGCAGCGAGCCATTCAGCGCTGACGACCTCGCTACTATTGCGGGTACCTTGCAGGCGTTTCGCAGATAATAATGCGCAGATTGTAAATTCGTTGCATTTTGCCTAATCATCGTGAACAACGACTGCAATTAGACTTAGGCGCTTCATCTAACGTCTACTCCATAAATATATTTGATTTCATGTGCTCCACTATCAATCGGCATCTGTTATTTTTATGAGCAATATTTTGGCGGGTTTTAAAAAGGTAAATGTGTTTGCCGGTACGATGGCTTCCAAAACATTGGGTGTAAAAACGGACGTAAACAATTCTATTTCTCGGCCGCCCACTGAGCTGCTATTTGAAGCCGTGAGCCTCGGAAAGAGGACGCACATTGCCTTGCAGATAGTTTTACGCATGTTTTAAAGCTTTAGCAAATTTCCTGCTCAAGCTCAAAAAACAGGCTGTGGTTGAAAAAGTCAACAATGGAGATTCCAAGACCATCGCACAATTTCTTGATCGTTACGATTGTGGTGCTGCGGTTCCGACCACTGACGATGTTGTTTATAGTAGACTGCGTCACGCCGCTGATACTGCATAATTTGTTGATGCTGATTTTGCGCTCTTCACATAATCCGATGATCCTGAGGCGGACGGCATCTCCGATACCCACGTTCACCATCTCCTGTTTTTAAGAAAATGATAACGAATGTATCTTGAAAAGATTAACTCTTTTGAGTTATAATGACTCAAAAGAGTTAAAAAGCACGGATACGTTGAAGGAGCACAATGGAGAAGCACAATGATTAAGGTACTAATTGTGGATGATGAATTTCGTGTATGCCAACTGATCTGCAATCTGATCGATTGGGAATCGTTGGATATGCAAATTATAGGTGTGGCCCATAACGGGATCGAGGCACGGGAACTGGCACGGGAAACGGTGCCGGATTTGGTCATTACGGATATCCGGATGCCCGGATGTACGGGATTGGAGCTGGTTGAACAGCTGCGGGAAATCTACCGCAGTGTCTCCTTTATTATTATCAGCGGTTACACAAACTTTGAATATACCAGATTGGCGATTCAATACGGTGTAAGTGATTATTTACTCAAACCCATCGATAAGGAAGAATTATTGGCAACCGTCACCCGGATCCGGCATGAAATTGAAGCGCGCCGACGTGAGCAGGCAGCAACGGACCGGATGCGTCGTTCATTCTTTAACGATCAGTTGAAGGTCCGGGCCTGTTATTTGATGGATGTCAAGAACCAGAAGAGCCTGTCGATGACTATGGATCAGATCAATCGCGAATACCGGTTTGCGTTCAAGCAGGGGGGATTTCGCGGGTTCCTGGTCAAGATGGATTATGATCCGGAAAACGTGACGTATGAAACGGTGCAGGCAGTATCGCTTCAGGTTCGCGAACAGGTGCTCCAACCGCTGCGGCGGCTCTGCATGGAGTGTGAATTATGGTTTGAGGACAGCGTCGGATGGGGGTGCTGCAACTATGTTTCCGGCATGGGGGCGCAGATCAAAGAACAGATGACGCAATGCCTGCAGGAGCTGCGGATGAATCCGAATATCTATCCGCATATCAGCTTCTCGATGGCACTTTCTGCAGAGACAGAAAATCCGTATAACCTGGGCGAACAGATCCTGTCTGCACGTTCGATGATCCACGAACGCCTGCTTTATGGTTCGAAATCACTTCTTACGCGGCATTTTCCATTCTCAGGACTAAGTCTGCCGGACTGTACGGGCAGTTTTTTGCGGAAATATCGGATTGCATTGGAACAGTTCAGCCAGGAAGCGGTACTCGCTGCGGTGGAAGAGCTGCGGAAAACCGTACTTGAGGCGCCTGGCATCACGGGTCAGGAGCTGTATAAAGCGGTGTCGCTCGCAGGTGATAAGCTGCTTGAAAATTGGGGTGTCGCTGAAAACTATGAACAGGAGAAGAATGAATATCAGATGCTTTGCACCCTGAGCGGGACACCTGAAGAACTATTTCAACGGCTATATGCACTGGCGCTGCGGCTGCTCGACGAAACGATACGACGCCGTGCGGGAGATGAGACCCATCCGTTCCTGATGGCGAAGCAATTCATGGAAAAGCAATATATGGATAATATCTCGCTGGAACAGGTCGCGAGCATTGCGGGATTCAGTCCGAATTATTTCAGCTCCCAGTTCAAGCAGGAAACAGGAATGGGATTTCAGGACTATTTGACCATGCTGCGCATCAACCGCGCAAAGGAGCTGCTGCGCAGCACCAATCTGTCGATCTCCGAGGTGTGTTATCAGGTCGGATATCAGGATATCCGGACATTCAACCGTGTATTCAAGCGCGTGGCCGCACTCCGGCCGGGAGAGTTCAAAAAGCTTTATGGTACATCGGGCGGGCCAGTACGATGAAAGGCGGAGGGCGAAATGCAGGAGAAGAAAAAGCAATACATTCTTGATGATCTGCTGCGTATCATACTGGCGATGTTCGTTCTGACGGTGCTGTTTGCGTTCAGCTGTTTGCTGTTGAGTCATGGCGCCCGCGGCATCTGGCTGGCGGTGCTGGCACAGTTTACACTGCTCGGAGTTCTGGGTGGGGTTTTTCTGCGCCGCTGTTTGCGGATCGTTCAAAAAAACGAACAGGTCATGCAGCTCTATGCCGCAGGTTATACCATCGCAGACATATGCCACCTGAAATGTTATTTCAGTAGAGGGACAGAGATGGCGCTGAAAAAGGCTGTGGCGCTGCTGGACACCGGCAAGCTCCTGAGCGTCAGCAAACGGCAGGCGCAGTATCTTGCTCTGCAGAACCAGATCAATCCGCATTTCCTCTATAATACGCTGGAGGGAATCCGCAGCGAGGCGGTTGCGGGTGGACTCAATGTCGTGGCGGATATGACAGAATACTTGGCAAAGTTTTTCCGGTATACCATCAGCAAGGTTGAAAATCTTGTTAGCGTAACCGAAGAACTGGAGAATATTGAGACATATTTTGCGATCCAGCAGTTTCGGTTCGGAGATCGGCTTCGCCTGGAGATCGACGATCCGGAGCCGGGGATCCAGAATTGTCAGATCCCAAAGCTGACGATGCAGCCGCTTGTGGAGAATGCAATTATTCATGGACTGGAACGAAAGATAGGGATCGGTGTAGTCTCGGTTCGGCTGACACTGACGGAAAAACGGCTGATCGTGCGGATCTCCGACAACGGAGTTGGAATGGAGCCGGAAACACTTCACCAGCTTCAGAAAGAGCTGTGCCGAACAGCCTATGATTATATTGACAGCGGGCGAGGCACCGGTATTGCGCTGCTGAATGTGAACAACCGTATCCGTCTTTTGTTTGGGGAGCAGTATGGCATTACCATCTGCAGCACGCCCGGACTCGGAACAGATGTCACGGTAACGCTTCCGGCCAAGCATGAGGGCAGAGCATGAAAACAGAGATTTTACGGCTCGACAATGTGAGCCTGCAGATGTCCGGGATCATGCAGCTCGAGCGTTTCAATCTGCAGATATTCAGCGGAGAGATCATGGGGTTGATGGCGCTCAATGCGCATGGTGTATCATCGTTGGTGTCGCTGCTGCAATCGAATACACCGGTACACTTCGGGCGGGTCTATTACTGCGAACAGCTGGTCAACAGCCATATCTACAGCAGGACTACACCGAACGAGATTGTCGTCATTGAGCAGAAGAGTCATCTGGTCAATGGGCTGACAGTTGGGGACAATGTCTTTGTGCTGAGCGGCGTAGAGCGGCGCTGGCTGCTCCATACGCAAAGCTTCCGCGGGCGGCTTCAGGAGCTCGAACAGGCGGTCGGCGTAGACATTCCGTGCAACTGGCAAGTGGAGGAGCTGAGCCTCTTCGAACGGTGCATGGTGGAACTGCTCAAGGCCTGGGAATCCGGAGCGAGGCTTGTCCTGTTGTGGAATATCAGTCATTTTCTGGCGGGCACGGATATCGGACGGCTGCACTATGCGATCCGCCATTTTGCATCTCGTGGGATGGCCTTTATCTACATCTCAAACAGCTACGAAGAACTTTGCGGGCTTTGCGATCGCATAGCGGTGATGTATAACGGGAGCGTTATAAAGGTTCAGGAAATGGTATCCGGAGGCAGCGAAGACATTCATGCGCTGCTGCAGCAGTTTACCGGCACAACATCGTCTCCCCCGAGAAGTGCCATGTCAAGAGGGAGCATATGTCTCAACCTGAGCAGCGTCAGTACGGCACTGCTGAAACAGGTGGATCTTGCGGTATACAGCGGAGAATGTCTCGCGATCCATACGGAAGACCGGCGGCTGCTGGATGGAATGCGGCGACTGGCTACGGGACAGAGCGCACTGCTCGGCGGAAAAGTTCTGATCGATGGACAGCCGATCCACCGGCCGATGGCGCGGGATCAGCGGGTCGCCTATATTGCAGAAAATCCTTCACAAATGATGCTGTTTCAGGATATGAGCTATTTGCGGAATCTCACGTTTTGCCTGCCTCGGCAGATCGACAGTTGGTTTCGCCGGCGGAGCATTTACCGCAGCCTGCGGCGCGAGCTGACGCCGGAGCTTGGCGCGGTTTTTGATAAAGACATCCGTGATCTGAACACACAGGAGAAGTATGCGCTGATCTTTCGGCGGGTGCTGCTCCAGCAGCCTCGTGTGGTATTTTTTGAGCAGCCATTTTGGGGGAATGACGTGCTGCTGCAGCAGCATATCGAGCGGCAGGTACAGCTCCTTCTTGCCAAAAAAATCGCGGTGGTCGTTCTGATCGTCGGTATCTACGATGCGTTCCCGTTGGCCGAAAGAACGCTGATTTATAAAAATGGACACCTGTTGACGCAGTAAGGGAACGGCTGACAGGCCGGATGTCTTCTGGTACGATGTGATTTGTATCGTGTAAAGCAACGACCTGAACAATATGTTTTTCCATTTTTCAAGGCAGCCAATGCTCAGTGAGCATTGGCTGTTTTTCATAAATTTTGCAAGTAAAATTGTTGCAGTTTTACGAAGACATCAAAAATTCAGGAAGGATTGCCCACTTTGCCGGAAGAATTGTCCTGTTTGCATCGGGCGGAAAATGATAAAGTTTTAACAGTGAAACCGAGCAAACGGCTGAAAGGCGGTCTGTCGTTTTCATGAAAAAAACAATGGAGGAACAGAAATGAAAAAAGTATTAGCGATTTTGCTGGCGATCGCGATGATCGCGGCGATGGCGGCGTGTGCACAGAAGGCAGCGCCGGCAGACGAGACGAAGACAAGCGGCGAAACGACCAGCACGGCCGGCGAGACTGTGGATAACACCGCGGACGACACCGCGGATACGGCGAGCAGCGAAAGCTACAAGATCTTCCTGATCACGATGGACCAGATGGACCAGTATTGGACCAACATCGACGCCGGCTGCAAGAAGGCGGCAGAAGAGCTCGGGAACGTGGAGTACCAGTGGACCGCGCCCGACGTGAAGGACGATGCGAAGCAGATCGAGATGATCAACAACGCCGTCGCCAACGGCGCGAACGCGATCCTTCTGGCGGCCAACGGCCCCGAGGCGGTCAACGATGCGCTGAAGGAGGCCTCGGCGGCTGGCGTGCAGATCGTCTACGTCGATTCCCCGGCAAACTTTACGCCGTCTGTTGCGACGTTCAGCACCGATAACACCGCAGCCGGTAAGACTGCCGGCCAGACCATGATCGACCAGCTGGCTGCGAAGGGCATCACGGAAGGCAAGATCGGCGTTGTCAGCGTCAATGCTGCGACGGCTTCCACCGTGGCCCGTGACGACGGCTTCCGCTCCGCTTTCGAGGGTACCAAGTTTGAGCTTCAGGAGTCCCAGTACTGCGACGGCGACGCGGCCCGTTCGAAGGACGCGGCCTCCGCTTTCATCGCTGACGGCTGTGTTGGCGTGTTCGGCTGCAACGAAGGCTCCACGGTCGGCGTTGGCAACGCGATCAAGGAGAGCGGCGCGGATGTGGTCGGCGTTGGCTTCGACAGCTCCGACAACGTTCTGGAACTGATCAACGAAGGCTGCCTGTATGCGACGATGGTTCAGAACCCCGACGTGATGGGCTACGAAGGTGTCAAGGCTGCGGTTGCTGCGCTGCAGGGCGGCACGGCTGACGGCGCTGTCACCGACACCGGTGTTACAGTTGTGACGAAGTAAGCACCAACTGCCAACTGAAAGTCAGAAAATACGGCAAGGATTTTACTTGCCGTATTTTCTGAAACACGTTTATGCTCAACTCATATCTTCGGTTTTGGGAGGATTTGCACATGAAACGAAATAAAACAGCGTCCAGATGGATCAGCTGCTTGTTATGCATGGCGATGATGCTGAGCCTTTTCTCTGGGATCACTGTTTTGGCAGCGGAGAAAGCCGCTTCAGGCGAAGAAGACAAGGTCTTGTTTTCGACACGATTCAAAACGCAGGAAGAATTCTCAAATTTTGCGGATGTTCCTGTCGAGGTAAATGCCACGCTCAAATATGGCAACTCTGCCGAGGACGTCAGCGCACTGATCGACGGAAGTACAAGCACGAAGCTTTGTGCAACCGGCGGCGTTAAGGTACCTCTAGAGTTCACATTCCATTATAATGCGCCGACAACGGCTTCCAACTATTATATCAGCGGTGCAAATGATGACGAGGGAAACCCTGGCCGCACCCTGAACAGTTGGGAGCTTTATGGCACGAACGATCAGACTGGTGAGTGGACGCTTTTGGATAAGCAGAGCAACCAGACCGGATGGAAAAACTATGAGATGCGTGTTTTCCAGCTTCCGGAAGGTCCCGGCTATCAGCATTACAAGCTGAAGATCACGAAGTTCAACTCTAATCCGGGAACGATCCAGTTCAGCGGCTTCGGCTTAACAAAGAGCCTTGTGGACGGCAGCTTTGCCGGAACTACGGACGCAGCGCGCACGGAACATGCATCTATGACGACAACGCTGGAAAACGACAAGCTGGTCATCAGTGGTCATCATGAAGGCAATCAAAGCGCGCAGGTGTACAACGTCCTGTACACAGGTCTGAACATTCCGGTGACGGAGAATACGCGGCTGGTTTATAATATTACGCCGCAGCAGCCGCTGCCGAACAATAAGTATGACTACGATTTCTATTCCATGCATCTTGCAGTAGATCTGAAATTCACGGATGGAACCTATCTGAGTTCTACAGAGCTGGAAGATGAGAATGGCGTTCGCGCCGATCCGAACAGCCAGGGCGAAGGCAAGGCCATGCTGTATGCGCAGGAAAACCAGATCCTGATCCAGTTGGGCGCGCTGAAGGGCAAGACGATCGAAGAAATCGACATCGGCTACGCAAACAGCGCGGACTTGAAAGCGGATGGCGGCGATTTCAAGGGAACGCTGAATTCGATTCGGATTGAAAATGTCGCCCCCCTGAACTATAGCAAGGAGTCTCTCGTAGACTATGCCTACATTCTTCGCGGAACAAACAACTTTGGCGGTGCGTTTTTCTCCAGAGGCCTCACCGGGCCTATGGTCGCGGTGCCGCATGGCTTCAACTTCTGGGCACCGGAAAGCGACACCGGCAACACTATGTTCGACTATAATGCCGGTTTTATCAAAGGTTTCCGCTGCAGTCATGAGCCGTCGATCTGGGTCGGAGACCGGTCTGTGTGGAGATTTATGCCCGGCGTGAATACCTCCGCAAATGGCCGCGCCATCTATGATCAGGAAAATGTAACGGCAAAGCCCTACTATTTCAGCGTACAGTTTAGTCAGAGCGCGTCGAATCCTGCAAGCGGTGTCCGGACGGAACTGTCTCCTACCGATCACGGCATGATCACGCGCATCACTTATCCGGAAAACGCACAGACGCCGTACATCAATATCAGCGATGTGTCCGACCTCAGATTTGATAAAGCTACGAAGTCCTTCAGCGGTTACAAAAATGAGGACAGCAACCAGATGCCGAAGATGTACATTTACGGCACCTTTGATCAGGCGTTCACAGACGATGGCACCCGCGCAGTCTTTGAACAAGGTACGAAGCCGGTCGTGATGCGCGCGGCAACTTCCTTTATCAGTGCTGAGCAGGCAAAGAAAAACCTTGAACAGGAGTTGCGCGGAGATTTTGACGCTGTCAAGGCTGCCGCAAAGAAGCTGTGGAATGACAAGCTGAGCCAGTTTGAAATTGAAGGTGCGTCGGAAGAACAGCTGATTACGTTCTACTCCTGCCTCTATCGCTTGTATCTCTATCCCAATAATATGGGCGAACAAACCGGCAACGGCAGCGAAGGCGGCTGGCAGTACATGAGCCCGTATACCAAGAAGGTGACGGACGGCAAGCTTTATTATAACAACGGGTTCTGGGATACCTATCGTACGACATGGGCAGCATATTCGCTGTTCACACCGAAGCAGAACAATGAGTTGCTGCTGGGCCTGATTCATCACTTCGAGGACAGCGGCTGGATGCCGCGCTGGATTGCTCCGGCCGGTACGAACTCCATGGTCGGTACAAGCTCGGATGTTATCTTTGCCGATGCCATGCTGCGCGGCGCAACGCTGACAAACGAGCAGTGGCAACTTGCATATCAGTCTGCACTGAAGAATGCCTCCATGTCGGATTTCAAGGGGGCCTCCGGCGGTCGTGACGGCATTGATAAGGGCCTGTTTCTTGGCTATACGCCGGGTGGCAGCCAGAAATTCTCATGGTCCATTGAAGGCTACATCAATGATGCCGGTATTGCAAACATGGCGAAAGAATTAGGCGACATGGATGCATATACCTATTATAAGAGCCGTGCCACAAACTATGTCAACCTCTTCCGCGACGGAGACGGAGTTGAAAACAAATGGCTTGCGGCCAAGAATGCGGATGGCTCCTGGACCAGATCCAAAGTGGATCCGTTTGCGTTCCATGATGATTACACGGAAACTACGGCTCTGAATATGGCGTGCAGTGTACCGCAGGATGGTCAGGGCCTGGCAAACCTCTACGGCGGCCGTGCTGCACTGGCTGAAAAGCTGGATCAGTTGTTTGAGACGACATTGGAAACGGACACTGTAGGCGCAAATCAGGGCATCCATGAGCGCAGGGAAGCGCAGGAAGTCAAGATGGGCGAATATGGCCACAGCAACCAGCCTTCCCATCATATTCCATATATGTATCTCTATGCCGGTCGGCCTGACCGTACGCAGGAGAAAGTTCGGCAGGTACTGCGGCAGTGCTATGTTGGCAGCCGCATCGGCCAGGGATACATCGGTGATGAGGATAACGGTGAAATGTCTGCATGGTTTATCTTCAGTGCCATGGGCTTCTATCCGTTGAATATGGGCAACGGTGAACTGGTCTTTGGCTCGCCACTGTTCAAGAAGATTACCCTCCATCATGAAAACGGCCACGATCTGATCATCGAGGCGCCGAATAACAGCAGCACAAATATTTATGTTGGCGGCCTTACCATCAATGGTGAAGCCTACAGCAAGACGTCCATCGAGCAGACGGATCTGACCGACCAGCTCAAGACGCAAGATGTTGTGCTCCATTTTGACATGCAGGCGACGCCCGGCAAGTGGGGTATGGGTGAGAATGATGTTCCCGATTCTTTGACGAAAGGCGACGAGACCCCCGATCCGCTGCGGGACCGCACAAACAGTGCGGCTGTGGTTGCAAAAGAAGTTCCGACCACGCTAAGTTCCGGCGATTCCATTTATTGTGCTGATGGTGAGAACCTCAAAAATCTACTCGATAACAATTCTAAGACCAGTGCAACGTTGAAGCCTACGGATGAGAGCATTTCGCTTTATTACACATTTGCAAAGCCGCAGGCTGTCAGCCTCTATACACTGACCTCTGCGAGCGGCGGCAAGGATAGCGCGCCGAAGAACTTCACGCTTTATCTTTCCAATGACGGCTCGACCTGGACGGAAGCGGACAAGCGTGAAAATGTGACATTTGAATGGAGCCTCTATACGAAGCCGTTCAAGACGAATGCCGCGGATTATGTGCAATATCGTTATGTGCGTCTGGATATCAAGAGCGACAGCGAGATTCAGTTGGGCGAGCTGGAACTGATGAGCACCGAAATGCCCGCGCTGAACGCCGATGCTCTCGATGGAATGATCGCGGAAGCGACAAAAGCAAAGGAGGCTCTCAGCGATGGCGGCTACGCACCGCTTGCGACGTTGATGAGCGCAGCCATTGACAAGGCACAAACGGTTGCGGCCAAGGAAGACAAGACGGACGCCGAGATCGAGGAGGCCTGCCGTAAGCTGATAAACGCCATGAGCGAGATCGAAGGGATGAAGGATCTTTGGACAAAGCTTGATGCGATCAAGAAGGTTGACACATCAAACATGCCGTCCGCGGTTCAAAATTCCGTGAGGAGCGCCATTTCCAACGCGGAGGAAGTGACGAAGAACTACAATTCCACGATGGATGCGCTGAAAGATGCAAAATCGCAGCTCGAGCAGGCATCCAATGATATTCAGTCCTACCAGGATCTGGTGGCTAAAATCGAAGAAGCACAGCAGGTTTATGAAGGATTGGCAGATGACGCTGCACATAAGGACGCTCTCAATCAGGCAATCCAGAATGCGCAGACGGCTTTGAATGATCCGAATGCGACGATCGTAGATTTCAATCACGCAAACGATGCGCTTGACCTGAACATCAAACTTGCGCAGGCGAAGTTCCGTAATGCGTACGAGAAGATCGAAGCTGAGGAATTTACAAAGTTTGAAACAGATGCACATGACAGCAGAATTGTCAACGACGGCAAAAACATTGGCGGCGTTGCAAGCGGCACTTGGGTCAAATATTCCAATGTCTATTTCTCCGGGAACGGTGCGAAAAAAGTAACGTTCTTCTACGCTGCGCAGGAGAGAGATGCCGGCGGCGGCCAGATTCATATCCGCCTTGGCAGCCTGGACGGCAAGGAGATCGCGACATTGACTTGCCCGGCGACCGGAAGCAACTGGAGCAACTATGTGGAACTTAGCGGTGAGCTGACCGAGATCACCAAGGGTATGCACGATGTCTATCTCTACTTCGAAAACAACACCGGCAAGACCTATGTTGCAAACGTCGATTGGTTCCGCTTCACAGAAGCTTCTTCTTCGCACGAGCACAGCTGGTCCAGAGAATGGAGCAAGGATGAAACCCATCACTGGCATGCGTGCTCCGGCTGCGACGAGAAGAACGACGTAGAGCCCCATACGCCTGGCGCTGCGGCAACGGAAATAGATCCGCAGATCTGCACAGTGTGCGGTTATATCATCGCGCCCGCGACCGGCCACATTCATCACACCACGACGCTGGTTCCGGCTGTGGAAGCGACCTGCGTCGACAAGGGTCACAGGGCGTATTACACCTGCTTCGGATGCAGCAAGCTGTTTGCAGATGAAAACGCGACAGAAGAGCTGACTGAGGCGGATGTTACCCCGAAAACTGACCCGACCAACCATGTGGGCGGCACGGAGATTCGTGACGCGAAAGACGCAACCTACACCGAGGAAGGTTACACGGGCGACACCTACTGCCTCGGCTGCGGCAACAAGATCGCAGAAGGTCATGCCATTCCGAAGCTGACACCCGCCCCGGCTCCGGTCCTCCCAGTCATCCCGAGCAAACCTGCGCAGCTTCCGTTCAACCCGAACGCTGGCAGCAACGTAAGCAAGTTCCCGTTCGCCGATGTTCCGTCCGATAGCTGGTACTATTCGAGCGTCAAGGCAGCGTGGGAGAACGGTCTGATCGACGGCGTGACGGCCAATGAATTCAAGCCGAACGCAACGCTGACCGTGGCGCAGACCATCAAGCTGGCGGCGGCTCTGCATCAGCTCGACCGCACTGGCGAAGTCAGCCTGAAAAACAGCGGCGCGAACTGGTATGACAGCTATGTCAATTACGCAGTTGTGAACGGCATCATCGAAAAGGACTACGCGAATTACACCAAGGCGCAGATGAATGCACCGGTCACGCGCGGCGAGTTCGTCCACATCTTCCATGGTGCGGAGGAGGCTTATAAGGCCATCAACACCGTGGCAGATAACGCAATTCCAGACGTGAAGGCGACCGACAAGTTCGCGGCTGAGATCTACGAGTTCTATCGCGCGGGCATCCTGACGGGTTCCGACGCGAAGGGCACGTTCCATTCCGCGAGCACCATCAAGCGCAGCGAGGCCGCGGCCATTCTGCTCAGAATGTTCGAAGCCTCCGCAAGAGTTTCTATTGATCTTCCCTAAGCAGTAATGATCCGGCCCCGGATGGATCTTCCGTCCGGGGCCAAGAAAAAACGGGTCTGTTCTCCGGAACTTTTGATAACGACAGTACGGTCTCCGCACGGCGCAGAATAGGACCGTCTGGCGGAGACTGAATATAGAAATTAAATGGAAAGGAGCGCTATTATGAAGCGCAGTGAGATCAACAAAGCGTTGAAAGAGCTCGAGGCTATGTGCGCACAGGAACATTGCTACCTGCCGCCTTTTTGCCATTTTACGCCTGAGGCATGGGAAAGCAAGGGGCACGAATATGATGAAGTGCGCGATTGCATGCTCGGCTGGGATATCACGGATTATGGTCAGGGCGACTTTGACCACTTCGGTTTTTCGCTTATCACGATTCGCAACGGAAATCGTGCCATGCCGGACAAGTATCCGAAGGTCTATGCGGAAAAGCTGCTGTATCTGAGGGAAGGGCAGTACGCACCGAACCATTTCCACTGGTTCAAGACTGAGGACATCATCAACCGCGGCGGCGGCAACGTATTGATCCGGGTGTACAATCGTCTTCCGAATGAAGAAATCGATTATGAATCTGACGTGGAAGTCCACACCGACGGCAAAAGCTATACCGTTCCGGCCGGAACGCAGATCCGGTTGAAACCGGGTGAAAGCATTTTCGTTTATCAGGGGCTGTATCATGATTTTTCGGTTGAGCCCGGCACTGGTCCCGTCCTGCTGGGCGAGGTCAGCCAGTGCAACGACGACAACACCGACAACCGCTTCAATCCGCCGGTTGGCCGCTTCCCGGAAATTGAGGAGGACGAGCCGCCCTACCGACTTCTCTGCAACGAATACCCGGCAGCAAAAGACTGACACCCGGCAAAATGGCCGCAGAAGTGTTTCTGCGGCCATTTCCATTTATATTTTTCGCATCTGCGCGCGGTAGCTTTTCGGCGATATCCCCATCTTCGCACGAAAGATCCGGCTGAAATACTTGGGCGACTCAAAGCCTGCCCGCTCCGCGATCGTGCGCATGGAGGCTTCCGCAAATCCCCTCTCCATAAATTCGGTCTTTGCCGCTTCTAAAATTTTTCCGCGCGCGCTGTCGTCTTTTTCCCGCATGCTTCACTTCCCATATTTGATAACAATGTTATTATAACAGCGTTATAAAAATAAGTCAACTGTTTTTCATATGTAAATAAAAAACCGAAGAAAAACTTTCTTCGGTTATCCCAACGCGACATCAAGCGCCATCATCATGGCAAAG
>ERZ780139.788-NODE-788-length-31501-cov-4.761019_pt1 | contig 31501 bp, 24 predicted proteins | sample MGYA00511476_ERZ780139 | MGnify/ENA primary metagenome ERZ780139 (study PRJEB29588, sample SAMEA2158190) | human gut metagenome | biome: human gut; feature: human-associated habitat; material: faeces | place: Denmark | collected 2008/2010 ... | reverse complement strand
TTGTTCTGAATTGCTATTGCAAGCGAAGTGATTACGCCCGCAAGGATAAGAACGAACGCCGTAATAACGGCTATCCATCTGATTTTATTGCTTTTTTCGTTATACATTTTTACCTCCGTAAATTTTAATAATTGCGATATATGCGCCTCTTAATAGTTATGGGTATAAGTTGCTGTTATGTCGGCATAAAGAGTTATATCTTCGTAAGTGCCTGCGGGAATGGTTCCGTCGAAAGGAACGGTACACCTGTTATCCAGATACCAACCCTTAAACGCGTAACCCGCGTTGCCGCTTCCGCTGCCCGAATGATAATTACTTCCCGGACCGCCGCAAGTAAACGATGATTTTAACACGCTTATAGTTACCGTTTCGCCGTAAGTATAACTTTCGGGATAGTTGCCGCCGTTGACTTTGCTTAATCCGTATTCCGAGCCGTTCACAAACAAATACGTATCCTTACTCATATTGCCGCATTTATAGTTTATCTTAAACGTTTTAGTCTGCTTATCGAACGTGAGCGTGGTATCGTCCAAGGTTAAATTTTCCACTCTTGCAAATCCGTCAATTGCAGTCGTATCCGCAGAAAGAGAATACGTCGTAAGAATATTTTCGCTTTCGTCTTTTAAACTTAAAGTGGCGATATTCGACTTATAGGTCTTTATTTTAGCCGTAATGCTGTTTATTTGCGCGGCGGTAAAGCCTGCAATGAAAGTCTTATCAAAAAGTCCCGAAACGGTAAAACTTTTATTTCCGTTGGTTATAACGGGTGTTTTAAGCGAACTTGCCTTTACTCCGTTTATTGACGTTGCGAAAGAGGATTTGTATTCGATAGTAAGAGTGGCGGGAGCGGTTATCTCATCGTCTGTAATTGCAACCGTATAAACGTCGGATTTATTATACGAATAGGCAATATTAAGCGGTTTTTCGTTTTCAAAGTCCGCGAATACAGTTCCCATTTTCTTTGAATTATCTACCGTAGGCGTTTTGCCGTCTTGCGTAAAGGTAAGGTTGTAACCGTTAAACTGTTGCTTATACTCTACTAAACAGGTCGCCTTTGCTTCGGAATTATCTCTCGAAGTTACCGTCAGTTGTATTTGCTCGCCGAAAGGTTGCAAACAAGATATATCCGCAACCAGGTCTCCGTCGTTCGCGGTAGTTGCCTTAACGTAGTCCGTAACAGATTTGCCCGTTGCCCATTCCGACGATTCGTTTACGAACCTTATTGCCCAGTCAATTTTTTTATTAGTCGCGTTGTACGGGGATATATTCGCCGCTATTTTTGCCGTAATTGCAGAATTGCTTTCGGCGGCGTTTTCTGCGGCAAGCATAGGTGCGCGCGCAAACATCATTCTTGCGGGCATCGGGTGCACTTTTCCGTCGTTTAATATATCTCCGTTTTCGTCCGTTGCCGTAGACGGCGTTTCCGCAGTAGCAGGTTTTTTGTTGAATAGTTTAGAACAAAAACCTACTGTGGCGATTATTACCGCTAACACGAGTACGCACGAAAGAATCGTTATTACTTTGTTTTTCGTATATGATTTATACATTGAATTTCTCCTTGAATTTAGATTTTTAAAAAGTCCGCGCCGCTGTTATACGGCACGGACTTTATACCGTTAATCGCCCTATACCTTATCTTAAAAGCATGTTGAGCAAAGTCTTATCCGAATTACGAAACGGTTTTATTCCGCACTCGTATTCCGTGCCGTCCTTGTCTTTGGATACGACGGCGTAAGTATTACCTTTAAGCACTTTACCTTTATCGTCCTTTATCTCATAGGGTTTAAGAACAAGGTCGGCGGACATTTCTTTATCAAAGACTATATCCAACACCCTGAAACCGCCGTTATCGGGCGGAACGACCGCTATACGAACCTCTCGCCCGCGTATTACGCCTTTTATAAAGTACGAAAAATACGTTTTATCGTCCTTCGCATGCCAGCCAAAAATAATACGAACCTTGCCAAAACGCCGCTATTTCCGCGCTTTTCGGCAAATGCTCCTTTGAAGTACGTTCAGTACGTCTGCACTCGCCTTTACCCAAAATCATCGAAAATATCGGCGTTTTGGTTGCGAGCAAGTCTAACGGCGTATTTTTTGGCTAAGACAAGGCGTGCGAACGGGTTAATACTAAACGTATAAGCCGCGAGCAGAACGAAGTATTAGTCAAAAATACGTCGTTAGACCATGGTTCGTATTATTTTTGGCTGGCATGGGTTTCTCTTTCGACCTTGATTTTCTTTTCTTCGGGTTTTGCTTCCGTTTTTTCTGCTATTTTGCCTTGAATTTTCTTTTCTTCCATCTTTAATTCCTCGCTTTATTTAGATTTTTTGTTTCCTTTTTGTCTGGAAATTTTTGTTGCCTCTGCTTTGGATTTCCCTTCTGCAAGTGCCTTCTTGTACTTGTACAGTCCTGCCGAATCGGATTGAGCCTGCAAGTAGCCCGATCTCATACCCGCTTCGTAGTCCGTCAATTCTTTACCTATTTTTTGCCCGTGCTGATGGACTTTCACTTTCCTTTCTTCCGCGTAACTTTTGGCGCGCTTGGAAGGGATACTCCATCTACGCTCGGTATTATAACTTTTTGCCATAAATTAACCTCTTTTTTAAATTTGCCCGTATCGCCGATAGCAAAGCATTTTGCGGTTTATTCTACGCTAATTCTCTCCGAACGCTTCGATTTCCGCATTATTAAGTTGTAAATTTTTATCTGTAAAAACCTTTTTTATCCCTGAAGCGACACGCTTCTTTGCGGTAACAAAAAAAAAAGACGTCTTTTTCTTTTCGTTTAAACCGCCTTTATTTGTAAAGGTTATTACATTTTAATTTTTATCCCGCCGTTCCCGCCCGCGATTTTCAGTAGATATATCTTCTCGTGTATATCGTACTCGGCAATCGTCTGCCGTTTAAGTATTTACGCCAAGAGTAGTATTCTTCGTACTCTCTATCCCGTTTAGGCGTCCGCAAATACATAGTGTCGCGACTGAACGTTACGTTCATTCCGTCGGGATCGCTCCCGAGCGAAATTTCTTGCCTCACTATAAAGGTTTTCGTTCTGTACACGTTGCTTGCATTTTTTACAAAGCAGGGTAATTTTGTGTTCATTTTGGTTTTGCTCCTTATGTAAATTTTTTGATTATTCCGATCAGCGTGGCGTAATCCTGAACATTGAGCGTCGGCAATAATTTTTGTAATAAAGTAAGTTCTTTTCGATTTAACTTATTTTCGTTAAAATCTATATTGAAATTTTCGTCTACGAAAAAACCGCCGTTCCTGCCGGAAGAGGTGTATACGGGGTAGGTAAGCGAAAGGTACAAAACGTCGTTATCTATGGTGCGTTTGCTTACGCCGAATTCGTTCGCAAGATTTTCCCTGCGGTCAAACCTGCGATTGCATAAGGCTATTAGAATAGCCCGACGCCGTTCGCTTACCGTCATCCGTATCACCCCCTTCGCTGATTGTAGCCGTATTTTAGCACCTAAAGTTGCAACTTTCCTGCACCTTTAAAAATAAATTTTAAATTTTTTTATAACGAAAAAGGCTTCGATAACCTATTCTTCTTTATGATTTAAAGAAAAATCGTATATCGAAGCCTCTCGTAAAATCGGTATAACTTCAATATTCAAGAAACAAATCTCGCTCGGCTAAACCAGCTGCATTGAAACTTGGTCAGTCCCTTGTCCGATTTAAACCCGTAGAGTAGTTTACCGCAGTTTTGACAGAAACACTTGGCGGGAGAATTCCATTCTTTCATAAAATCGTAACTCCTTATAAATAACTTATTATTACCGAAGCGTTCGCCGTTCGGTGATATAAGTATAGCATACACAAACAAACGTTCGCAATTTTATATAACCTTAAAACGGGTTATGACAATAGAAACTGTTTTTTATCTATGAGGATAATGGGCGTTATAAGTCGGGAGGGATGTAGTTACTGTCGGCGTTGATAATAACGTAATCTCTTTGGTGTGTTTTTGCATATAGCGAAGGGGAGATTCCCGTTACTTTTTTAAACGCTGCCGAAAAGGCGTAGGGCGTACTATAACCGATTTTTTGAGATATCGTATCTAACGTGTAATCGGTATGCGTTAGCAGAGTTTTGGCGTAAAGCATTTTCTCTATAAGAAAATACTCAAAGAGAGATTGCTTTGTTTCTTCAAAAAAAACCTTATTTGCGTGATGGTAAGAGTATCCCGTAACGTTGATTAACTCTTTTAAAGACAGAGATAAGTTGTCTTGATCGGAAATCAACTCGATAATTTTTGAAACGAGTTTTCCGTAAGAATGTCGTTGCGTCGTGTCGTCTAACTGATTCCGCAATAATATTTTTAAAATTGATAAAAACATTATAAGTGTAGAATCTTCGCTATGTTTTTTAGTCCTGCCCAGATTTAAATTCGCTTCATTTGCTATCTCGTCGCTTTCGAGAGGAGATAACTTAAAGGACGGGACGTGTGCAGACAGTAATACGTTGTAAAGGTCATAGGAAGAAATTTGAAAAATTTGTTTAAGATAATCTTCTTTTATGCTGATATTTATATGACTGCATCCTTTTTCTTTTTCGGCGATAATCAAATGACAATCCGTGGGGCGTATCACGCAAAGAGTTCTTGGCTCAAGTTTGATCGTTTCGCCGTTTATATGGTGTGTGTAATTCCCGGAAAGTATAAGCATAAATTCCCAAAAGTCGCTATGAGTATGCATATATCTATAAGAGCCGTATCTTATATGAAAGCCTATGCGATTGTATTTTTTAGAGAATCCGAAAACGTACATATTTGCTCCTTTTAGATTTTTTATTTAAGTATATCCCTGATAAGAAAAAATGTCAAGGAACTTTTTCATATTGGAATGTAATAAAAAAGTATAAATATGTAAACTTTTAATATGGACATTAGATATCAATAATGATATAATTATGGCAGATGGTCGAAAAAACGTGTCTGCCATCCGATTAAACCGAAAAACTCTTTCAAGGAGGAAAGAAATGAAAAAGTTTACAAAGAAGATTTTAACGCTTACGATTGCTGCCGCAATGCTTATCGGTACGACGGCGTGCAACGTTACACCCGGTCCCGACGACAGCGGGTCAGGACAGGAATCTGTAAATGCGGAAATGATTCAACTTAACGTGTACAACTACGACGGAGGATACAAGACCGAATGGCTATATAAGGCGAAAGCCCGCTATGAAGAACTCCATAAAAACGACGTTTACGGCGACAAGAAAGGTGTGCAGATTCGCGTTACGCCCGGAAAACTTTCGCTCGATCCCTCTTCCGTCAAGAAAGACAAATACGACGTGTACTTTACGGAAAGCATAGACTATTACACTTTTGTAAATCAGAACGCGTTTCTCGATATTACCGACGTTTACACTAAGGAAAATCCCTACGAAAAGGGCAAGACGGTCGAGAGCAAACTCAACGAATATCAGCGTAATTATTTCAATAAGGACGGCAAGTATTACGCCCTCCCCGGATACGAGGGCTACTTCGGAATTACATATAATATCGAACTCTTTAACGACAACGAATATTATATTAAAAAAGGCGCGGATTTTGCGGACGAGAACAATCTCGGAAAGTATTTTACGAACGTAGACTCGGAAAAGAGCGCGGGGCCCGACGGAAAAGAGAATACTTCCGACGACGGACTTCCCGTAACCTACGACGAGTTCTTTATGCTTTGCCGCAGAATGCTCGCGACGAACGTAACGCCCCTCGTATGGAGCGGAACTTACGCCCAGAAACATTTAACCGGTCTTACTCATTCGCTTGTCGCCGAGGCGGAGGGCGCGGAGCAGATGATGCTCACCTTTACGAATAAGGGAACGGCGAAAACTCTCGGAAAAGTCGAAAACGGCGTTTTCGTAAAAGACGCCGAACCGACCGAAATAACGACGAAAAACGGCTACGAGCTTGCGAGAAGAAAGGGAAATTACGACGCCCTCAGGTTTATAAACGAACTTATAAACGGAACGGTAAACGACGTTCATTACTATCACGACGACAGTTTTAAAAACGGCTTCTCGCACACGAACGCGCAGGAAACTTATCTGAAAGACGGAATAGTCAACAATAACAACAAGATCGGAATGCTCGTAGACGGAGCGTGGTGGGAAAGCGAGGCGAGCGACGTGTTTACGGGAATGGCTACCTCGAACGGCGAGAAATACTCCAAGGCGAACAGAAAATTCGGCTGGATGCCCCTTCCGAAAGCAGAAAAGGACGACAAAGGAGTAACGCTCCTCGAAGATATGTTCTCGTCGGTATTCGTAAAGAGTACAATTGATGAAGAAAAAAAGGCGATAGCGATCGACTTCCTTCAGTTTTTGCATACGGACGAAGAACTTCAACAGTTTACGGTCGTTACCGACACTCCGAAAGCCTTATCGTACTCGATGAGCAAAGAAAACAGCGCTAAAATGTCCGAATACGGCAGATCGTTGGTTGCTGTGAAGGAATCCGCGAACGTGATTTATCCTCTCGACAAAAACAGCGTGTTCGTGAACAATCAGTCGCTTTTCAAAGACCTTCCGACGAACGGCTATTATCAGTCGAACGTTCTTTCGGGCAACAAGAGAACGCTCGTAAGTAACCCCGTATACGCCTTCGGCGATTATCCCGCGACGTATAATCCCGAAAACTATTTCGAGGGAATGTACGATCATCTCAAAAACGTCAAAGCGTCTCTCTGGAAATAAAAATGAAAATTTCTCGGTTTAAAACGAGAGAAAAAACTGGCGGTATCAACGAGGTGAAACGCAAGGACCTTATCTTTTACGTTTCGCTTATGGCCCTTCCCGTAGCACAGTTTCTGATATTCTATATCGGCGTAAACGCAAGGTCTGTACTATATGCTTTTCAGAATATAGACCTCACGAAAAACTCCGTCACGTTTACGTTCGACAATTTTAAGAATATCTTTAACGCGATGAGAACGACCACGCTTTATTCGAGTCTCACGAAAATATCGCTTATAAGTTACGCCGTATCGCTCGTGGTCGGCGTACCTCTCGGTCTGTTTTTCTCTTTCTACATCGCTGAAAAGATGCCGTTTGCGAACGGTTTCCGCGTCGCGCTGTTCCTTCCCTCGATAATTTCCGCCATAACTATGGTTACGATCTATCGTTTCTTTGTGGAAATAGCCCTCACAGACATAGTAAACGACTTCTTTCATATAAAAATAAAAGGACTTCTGGAAAATCCCGCGACGAGGTTTTCGGCGATAATGTTCTACAACGTGTTTATCGGTTTCGGAACTTCGGTTTTAATGTACTCGAACAGTATGTCGGGAATTTCCGAGGAGGTTATCGAAGCGGCGAAACTCGACGGAGCGACGGGCATAAAAAAATTTTTTTACGTCGTTTTTCCGCAGGTGTTCGGAACGGTCTCGACCTTTCTGATTATCGGGGTCGCGGGTATTTTTACAAACCAGATAAACTTGTTTTCTTTCTACGAGGCGTCCGCGCCCGACGATGTGAGAACGCTCGGTTATTATCTGTACGTAAGGGCGCAACTTGCGGTAAACGAAGCGGAGTTTCCCGAACTTTCGGCTCTCGGACTTCTGCTTACGGCGATAGCGGTGCCGCTTACGATGCTTGTCAAACGGTTGCTCGAAAAATTCGGGTATTCGGAGGATTGATATGGGAAAGAAAGAATCTGCTTTAACTCGTAAAAATTCTCATTCTACGAAAAACTCGTTTACCGCGGTAACGGGCGTAATGCTCGCCGTTCTTATCGCTTACGCTTTGATACTGTTCGGGCTTTTGCTCTGGGCGTTATTGACCTCGTTTAAATCTCAGGACGATTTTTACGGCAACTCGTATAAACTTCCGAACTTATGGTATTGGAACTTCAACGCCATACTGAAATTCGGCGTAAGGGTAGAAACCGAAACGGGTTACAGGTCGGCGTTTATGCCCGAAATGCTTTTAAACGGCGTTTTGTATTCGGTCGGTTGTTCGTTCGTAAAGACGGCGGTAACTTGCATCGTCGCCTATCTATGCAGCAAATTCAGGTACAAATTCTCGAAAATCGTGTACAATACGGTGATAATCACTATGATTATTCCTATTGTCGGCAGTCTGCCCGCGGAGATATTTATGTCCAAGACGTTCCGCTTTTACGACCGTATATGGGGTCTTTGGATAATGCAGGCGAACTTCCTCGGAATGTATTTTCTCGTATTCCACGCCGCGTTCAACGCTCAGCCTAACGCATACGCGGAAGCGGCGAAAATCGACGGAGCGAATAACTATCAGGTGCTTTTCAAAGTGTCGATACCCCTCGTAAAGTCGCTTTTCGGAACGATACTGCTCATAAATTTCATAGCGTACTGGAATGATTATCAGACGCCGCTTATATACCTTCCGAACAAGCCGACGGTTGCGTTCGGAATGCTCAAACTCTCGCAGACGATAGACAATTTTTATTCGACTACGCCTATGAGAATGACCGGTTCCGTGCTTCTGATGACGCCCATTTTAGTGCTTTTCCTCATTTTCCATAAGAGAATGTTGGGAGATTTGAACGTGGGCGGACTAAAAGGTTAGAAAAAATAATATAAGGAGTGAAAATAATGAAGAAACAAATCATTGCGATTTTGTCTGCCGTGACCATTGTTTCGGCTGCCATGGGCGGAGTTGCCGTTTTTAAGGGAATAGCGGAAACGCCGCCTGCCGCAGGTATGGTCGCGGAGGACGGAAAATGGGAGATAACGGGTCTCGAAACCTCGCCGGAATACGGAAAAACTTTCGCTATTCCGACGGCGACCGTAAACGTAAACGGCGTATCGGCAACCGCAAAAACCTATGTGACCGCGCCCGACGGTAAAAATTACGCCGGCGATAAAATTACAATATCGAAATCGGGTAAATATACGGTCGTGTTTTCGACGACGGTAGACGGTAAACTCTACAAAACCGAAAGAACGTTTACTGTAGACGCGCCCTTTATCTCGACGGGGGAGAAATCGTCGTTTGAGTATACGACGTATACGAAATACGATTGTACGAGCGAGAATACGGGTTATCTTTTGAAAATTGCCGAAAGAGAAGAGGTTACTTTCAACAAACTCATCGATTTCGACGCTTTAACGAAAAGCGACAAACTGTTAAGGCTTTTCGTCACGCCGAAAACGCAGGGAACCCCCGATTTCGACAGACTTATAATGAAGTTTACCGATTCGGCGAATCCGGATATTACGCTCACGGTCGCTTTAGACAGAGTAGCCCTGACGAAATGGCCGGGGTCTGACTCGCTTTCTTACGTAAAAGCGGCGGGCAACGGTCAGGAACTTACGGGAGTCGAGTCCTACGGTTCGGCAAACGAAAGAACGCACGTAAACAACGAGTGGGGAGCGGGAATCCCCGTGTCTTTCACGGCTATGAACGACCAGAACAAAATGACGATCGTTCCGTCGTTTATGGCGTTCGACCTCTCGTACGACAAGGACGAAGGTATCCTTAAATCGAGAGGCGTTACGATAACGGATCTCGACGACGCGAAATATTACAAAACGCTCTGGAAAGGTTTTCCGAGCGGCAGGGCGAAACTTTCGATTTCGGCGAGCGGTTACAATTCGGAGACCGCCGACGTAATGGTTACCGACGTTTTCGGGCTTGATTTCTCGCAAACTACGGTAAGCGACGAAACCGCGCCGAAAATAACGGTGAACACCGATTACGAGCAGATGCCCGTCGCGAAAACGGGAAGGGAATACTCTATTCCGACCGCCACGGCTATCGACGATTATTCGGGAGCGTGCGACGTCTCCGTCAAGGTCGTATACGGTTACGGAACGGGCAACGGCGTAGCGGTTAAATTGAAAGACGGAAGAATCGTTCCCGAATATGTCGGCGAATACGCCGTGATATACGAGGCGAAAGACGGCTACGGAAACGTCGCGACAAAGACTTATATGTTCGAGGCGAAGGAAAAAATAGACGATATAACCGCAGTTATTCCCGAGTACGGCGAGTTTACGCTCGGCGATTATCTGACCGTTCATACGCCGATTTTTTCGGGCGGTTCGGGCAGAATCGAACTCACGAAAAAAGTAACCCTCGACGGGACTTTAAAAGAAATTACGGGCGGAAAGGTCAAACTCGACGAAGCGGGCAAATGGGAAGTATCTTATTATGCGACCGATTATATAGGCAACGAGTTTGAAAAGACGATAGAACTCAGCGTTTTAACGCCCGATAAACCCGTTTTCACGGGAACGCCGAACCTTCCCGAAATTATGATAGACGGAAGCGGATATATCGTTCCCGAGTACTACGCGGAAGATTATTCTTCGGGCAAGTGCGAGTATAAACTTTGCGACGTGGTCGTTACCGACAGTCTTGGCAAAAAGAGAATGTCGGGCGGCGAGAGATACGTCGCGAGAGCGGATAAAGACGGAGATTTCGTCACGTTTGCTTACGAATGCGACGGCGTAAAGAAGTCGGAAGAGATAAAAGTTCCCGTTATAATTCCCAAAACGGTCAAGAGCGGCAGAAAGACGCTCGATATGACGAAGTATTTTTACGGAACGGGCTTTACCGCAACCGCAAATTCCACCGAAGTCGGTATCGAGGCGACGGAAAACGGCAACGTGAGTTGGAAATTCGGCAACTCTCTGCTTGCGGAGATATTCTCGATAGATATTCACACCGTCCCCGACAAGTCGAATTTCGACGGATTGAAAATTACGCTTACGGACTCGTCCGACAAGACGAATGCCGTATCGGCAACTCTCGCGTATAAGAGAGGTAAGACTTATCTGTCGGTAAACGATACGACTATCGAAATATCGGGCGGCTTCGGCTCGTTCGCGGCTACGACGATAAAACTCGAATATTCCAACGGGATTTTCAAAGTCGGAAACGTCGAAATACCCGTCGCAACGAGAAACGACAGGATCGGATTCGACGGTTTCGGTTCGGATAAGATAAATCTCGAAGTTGCGTTTATCGGAGCGAAGAAAGGCGCGAAATACGACGTAAGAGCGATAAACTTACACAAATTCAACAATAACGACTCGGATTACACCGAACCTGCGGTTTTCGTAAGCGGAAGTTACGGAGGATCTTACGACCTCGGAAAAACGTATATACTTCCCGCCGCGTTCGCAGGCGACGTAATGTCGCCCGAAACAGAACTCATCCTGAACGTATACGATCCGAACGGCAAAATCGTTCGCGATATAAACGGCAGAAAACTCGAAAACGCCGACCCGACGAAAGAATACGAGATAAGCCTCGATTCTTACGGACAGTACAGAGTAGAGTATACGGCGACGGAAATAAACTGGTGGAACAGAAGCAAACCATTCCAGTATATGATTACGGTATACGACGGGAACGCGCCCGAAATTACATTTGACGAAACTCCGAAATATACCGCGAAAGTCGGCGGAACGTGGGCGCTTCCGAAATTTACGGTAAAGGACAACGTTACCGAAACCGATAAAATAGCGGTCGGCAAGTACGTATACACCGCCGAGGGTAAACTGATAAAACTTGACGGAAATTCGTTCAGATTCGGTGAAAGCGGCAAGTATAAGTTCCGCATAATCGCAACGGACGAACAGGGAAATACGACGGTTAAAGAAATAGTCGTAACCGTTACGGACTAAGGAGGGAATATGAAAAAAATATTGTCTTTGATAATGGCTTTGATTCTTGCGTTCGCTCTTGTTTCGTGCGGCGAAAGCAGCGGAACGAGCGAGAGCGAATCGAGAAGCGACTCGGGCGTAAAAGATACCGTCACGGACGATAAACTCGACGAAAAAGTTACGGGAACGCTGCATAAAGTCAACGTGAAAGAGAGTAACAGAAGGTTTATAAGCGGCGGTAAAACCGAGTATAAAATCGTCATAGCGGATTCTTCGTCCGAGGCGCAGAGAGCGGCTACCTTTATGCTGAAACACCTTAAAGCGGCTTCGGGGGCGGATATCGGCGTAATCGCTTACGCGGATTCCGGGAATGCGGTATATACCGCCGACGCGAAATATATTTACGTCGGGAAAAACGCGGCGTTCGACTTAGCGGGGCTTAAAATGCCTTCGGACGACCTCGCTACAAGCGGTTATTGTATTAAAACCGCAGGCAATTCGGCGTTTATAACCGTAAACAATCCTTACGGCTATCAGATGGGTGCGATTGCGTTTTTGCGTGAAACGATAGGTTACGATATGTATTCGGAAAATAGGGTGTCATACGACAGAAGCCCTTCGACTATGCCCGATATGGATATAGTAGAGCGTCCCGATTTCGATTACAGACACTGGTCGAATCCGCTCGGCTCGGAGGCTTTGTACGGTATGGGATATTCCACGCACAGCGCGAAGATTTCGGTCGACGGCAACGATATGCACAATTCGTTCAAGTGGTTGCCTCCCGACGTATACGCTTCGGAGCATCCGAAATGGTTTGCGGACGACACCTCGCAACTTTGCTATACAGCTCACGGGGATCCGGACGAATACGAGGCGATGCAGAACGAGATAATCGAAAAAATGAAAGAATACGCGAGGGATAATCCGACCATAGATACCATTTCCGTTTCGCAGGAGGACACCACGTCTTATTGTAAATGCGACGAGTGCAAAAAGGAGTTCGATAAGTACGGAGCGATGAGCGCGACGACTATAAAATTCCTCAACGGTCTGTCGGATAAGATAAACGCGTACTTCGAAGAAGAGGCGGCGAAAAACGGAACGAATCCGAGAAAGTTGTATATTATACAGTTCGCCTATCAATGGACGTTGGACGCGCCCGTAAAACAGAACGAAAACGGCGAGTGGGTCGCTTTTGACGAGTCGGTAGTATGCAACGATAACGTAGGTATAGAGATTGCGCCTCTCGACGCGAAATTCACGAGGGATTTCGACCACGAAGACAACGCCTATTTCAGAGAGGCGATAGACAAATGGTCGGCGGTTACAAAAAACATCTATTTCTGGTGGTACGAGACTAATTTCCACAACTATATGTTCCCGTATAACTGTTGGAGCAATATGGTTAATCAGTATCGCTACTGCGTGCAGAGAAGTACGAGGTATATGTTCAACGAAGGGCAACTCGGACAATCGAACGGTACGGGATTTACGAAACTCAAAGATTATATCGACTCGAAGGCGTTGTTCGACGTAAACGTGAATACCGCGGAACTGATAGATAAATTCTTCGACGGGTACTTTATGGACGCCGCCGAACCGATGAGAGAGTATTTCGACGAATTGCAGACCTATCTCACCTATTTGCAGGACGAATATCCGCACGTTTTAACGGGTTCGATATACGAGGCGATTTCGAAAACCGAATCGGGTTCGCTTATGTTCTGGAAGAGAAAGACGATGACGGGTTATATGGAGTATATCGACAGGGCGTATGCGGCGATCGGGAAGTATAAAGCGACCGATATATCGCTTTATAACGCGCTGCACGACAACATTACGATAGAATCGCTCTTCCCGAGATACGTTCTTTGCAGATACTACGACGGGACGTTTAGCCCCGACGAGGTTACAGCCATGAGGAAGGCGTTCAAAAGCGACTGCGTGAGATTCGGAAACCTTTACGAACGCGAACACGACTTTATGACTGCGCTTTACTCGTCTTGGGGAGTTTAAAAAAAGATAAGGAGAAAGGAAAAATGAAAAAATCTTTACTGTTGGTAATTCTTGCGATTATAACCGTTCTTGCAAGCGTATTTTTCGTCGCCTGTAACGGCGGAGACGGCTCTTCGGAAAGTACCGCGCCTGCGGTTTCCGATTCTACGGGCGGCGACGGCGGTAGCGAGATTTTGCCCGAAGTTACGATCTCGCTTGACAAAAAAGACCTTACGGTCGATATGTACGACGAGGCGGAACTCGTCGCGAACGTTAAAAACAGCGACGAAACCGTCGTATGGACTTCGGATAACGAGTCGATTGCAACCGTTGCGGACGGAATCGTAAAGGGCGTTGCGGAAGGCGAAACGACGATTAAGGCGACGGTAGGCGACAAAACCGCGACGTGCAACGTCACGGTAACCAAATCTTCCGAGATTCCCGTAATCAGAACGGAATATTCGGAAATGAACCTCTATTCGGGCGACGAGTTCGACTTCGAGGTCTACGCCAAGTGGAAAAATAAAAAAATCGAAGCCGTCTACGATTGCATGGTAAAAGGCGGCGGCGACGTAGTTAAGATGGAAAAAGGAACGGACGGAATATTCAAAGTGGTCGCTTTAAAGGCGGGAAACGCAGAGTATACCGTATCGGCTACGGCGATAGGAACGACCGTTTACGCAGACGTTAAATTTACGGTCGTAAACCCCGTATATTCTCTTAAAATAACGAATTTCACCGAGACCGAAAGCGGATTCGAATATCTTCTTTGGAGACAACCCGACGGGGAAACGAGCGTTACCGCCGAGGTTATAGTTACGAGGGCGGGTAAGGAAATCGACTACGCCGAACTTAGTTGGACTTCGGACGACGAAACGATCGCGACTGCAAAAGACGGCGTCATTACCGGTAAAAAAGACGGCAAAACAACTGTCACGGTTAACGTTTCGGGCAGAGGAATAGAGCCTTTCGAAAAGAAAATCGCCCTTACGGTAAAAGAGGAAATCTACCGCAAGGTAACTTATTACGATTCGGATAAAACGACCGTTTTAAGCGAGGAAAGCGTTCTTGACGGAACGGCAGCGAAGTATATCAACAAAGGATACCCCGAAGAATTTGAAATCGGCGACGGTTATAAGGGCTATTATAACAAGTGCGAATGGGTTGACGAAAAGGGAAAATCCGCGGCAAAATCGCTCGAAGCGGTCACGTCCGATATGAACGTTTACGCAGCCTACGGATATATAGCGTATAAACACTATGAGTTTACCGAGGCGGATAACAACAAAACGGTAACGAACGGGGCGTTCGCGACTCATAACAAATACGCGAAGATCGTTGACGGAAAACTCGAAATGTCGTTCAGGGCTTACGCGGATAACACTCACGTCGCGTTTATGGAACTCAACAACTGGTCTGCGCCTCTTTCGTTCGATTGTAAAAAGGACGTCTGGTACACCTTCGTTATCGAATTCGAAAACGACGAATCGGGCGCGCATAAATACGTCGGGGTTAAGGCGTACGTTTTAGACGAGGACGGAAAAGTCGTCAAACAGGCGACCGCTTCCGATTACGACGAGAGATTGTGGGTATACGCGAAAATGCCTTATACTCCCGATGCGAACGGAAATCCCGTCTACGGTACGGAATGTAAAATAGATATAGGCGTTCCGATGAGCGGAGTAAAATCGACCTATACCGTTAAATATTACGACGAAAACGGCGACGAACTCGCAAGCGAAGAGGTTGCCGAGGGCGAAACCCCGAAATATGTTTACGAAGCGGAAGGCGAAACGGATAAAGACCTCGGAAACGGCTATACGCTTTCTTACGACGGGTATAAATGGGTCACCGAAAAAGGCGGAAAGACCGAAGCGAATCTCGGCAGTATAACCGAAAACGCGGAAGTGTATCTCAGAAAAGAATACGTGGCGTATATATCTGCGGATAAACCGAGCTTTAAATCGCTTTTACAGACGAACAAATACATTTTAGCCGAGAACGGAAAACTTTCGTTCAAGGTAAGAATAACCGCAGGCGACGTCGGAGCGACGACTTTTAATCTTTATGAAGATACGGTTTGGGCAGCCGCTTACGATGAAAGCCGCATAGCATTGTGGTTTAACGAAATCGGACTGAACAAATGGGTAACGATAACTATCGACGGAAACGCTAAAACGTATACCGTGTCCGACGGCAACAAAACCAAAACCGAAACCTTGAAGTTTACGACGGTCAATTTCGACAGGATAAGTCTCGTTGCCGATAAATTCACTATAGACGTTGCGGCTGTCAACCCGAAGATTAAGCCGACTTTCGACGTAACGTATTACGATACGGACGGAACGACCGTTCTTTACGTCGAAAAAGTCGAAGAAGGCGATAAGGCGATTTACGTTCCCGAGAAGAACCTTGGCGACGGCTACGTTGAAAAGTATTTTAACGTAAGATGGCTTACGCAGGCGGGCGGTACGGCGGAAGCGGACTTGTCTTCCGTAACCGAGAACAAGAGCGTTTATCTTTCGGGTGAAAAATACGTTTTAAAATCTTACGAATATACTTCGCAGGATGCAAACGGTTCGGGACTGCTGAACTCGCCGAAGAATATTCACAAATACGCCGACGTTATAAACGGAAAACTTGATTTTTATATCAGACCTCATCAGGCATATTCGAGGATCGCTTTTATGGAAATCGTAAATTGGTCTACCCCGTTCAACGTTTATCTTCCGAACGCTAACGAGTGGTATCACGTTATAGCGGAATTTGACAAAAACGGAAACGGAATTAAGGCAAACGTTTACGATTCAAACGGCGGCGTCGTTGCGGACGGAGTTTCGATCACGAGTTGTACGACTTCCAATCTCTGGCTGATAGTTAGTACGGCAATCGAAGACTGGTCAACTCCGACTTTTGCGGAAAGCGGCGCGTGCGATCTTGCGTTCAAGGCTTAATAATTTTAGATACGCCGCTGAATTAAATGTTTTTGCGGCAAAAACGGAGAAACAAATGAGACTTAAAAAATATGAAAACAACCCGATACTTTCTCCGGGAAAAAACGAATGGGAAGAACGTTGCGTTTTAAATCCCGCCGTTATTTACGATGACGAAAAACAAAAGTTTATTATGCTCTATCGGGCGGCGGGAAATGACGTTCGTCATCAAATAAAGTTAGGTTTGGCAACGAGCAAAGACGGAATAAATTTCGTTCGCCAAAGCGACGCGCCCGTGTTTGAAGGACACCACGACGATCCTGACGGCGGCTGCGTGGAAGATCCCCGTCTTATGAAAATAAACGGCGTATATTATCTTACGTATGCCGCGAGGGCTTACGCCCCGGGGAGATACTGGCTCGAACCTTACGTCGAAGGCGTTACGAAAGCCCCGAGGTATCTCGACGAAACGGACTTTTTCTGCGACGGTCTCCCGTCGTTTGCAAACGACAATATAACTGTCACTTATCTTGCTGCGACGAAAGACTTTAAAACGTATAAAAAATTCGGAAGAATAACCGAGTCTACGATTGACGATCGCGACGCGTATTTGTTTCCCGAGGTAATAAACGGGAAATACGTTATGATTTCTCGTCCTAAATTCAAAGATTCAAGCGTAAAAATGCCGTCTGTCTGGATATCTTTCGGCGACGATCCGATAAGTTTCGGTAAGTCCGAACTTCTTCTTACGGGCAAAGAGTGGTGGGAACGTCAGCGTATGGGCGGCGGTACGCCTCCGATAAAGACCGAAAAAGGCTGGTTTATGCTTTACCACGGCGTGGACGAAAAAGGCGTTTATCGCGTAGGCGCGGTTCTGCTCGATTTAAACGACCCGAGAAAGGTCGTTGCGAGAACCAAAGATTTCCTTATGGAACCCGACCAGGAGTTTGAACTGCAAGGCTTATACGAAGGTTGCGTATTCCCGACGGGAACGGTCGTTAAAGACGGCACGCTCTTCGTTTATTACGGTTGCGCCGATACTTATATCGGTCTTGCGACTTGCTGTTTTGCCGAATTGATAGAATATTTAAGTACGCAGTGTAAGGTTTAAATATGGAAAAGTATATCGAATGGCTTTCTGCGACGGCAAATGATGAAAAGACGTATAGCGAACTCTCGTCGATAAACAACGATAAAGACGAAATAAACGACCGTTTTTACTGCGAACTTAAATTCGGAACGGGAGGGCTTCGCGGTAAACTCGGCGCGGGAACCAATCGCATGAATATTTACACCGTGGGGCGCGCCACGCGCGGTCTTGCGGCGTATATAAATAAAACGACTACCGAAAACAAAAGCGTGGTTATCGCTTACGACAGCAGAAATATGTCGCGCGAGTTTGCTTTTCTCGCGGCGGATATTTTAAGCGGAGCGGGTATAAAAACTTACGTTTTCAACACGCTTACGCCTACGCCCGTACTCTCGTTTGCGGTGAGATATTTAAAAACTTCTGCGGGAATAGTTATAACCGCAAGCCATAATCCCAAAGAATATAACGGCTATAAAGTGTATAACGAAAAGGGTTGTCAGATAACCGACGGCGCGGCAAAAGAGATTTTATCCGAAATAGAAAAGTGCGGATACTTTGAAGAAATACGCGCGGATAAGTCGATTATCGAGGTTTTGGACGATAGCATTTTAAATGAGTTTTTAAGGGAAATTCAAAAATATTCGCTGCTTGATTTAAACGGCGTAAAAACGCCGAAAATAGTTTATACGCCGCTCAACGGCACGGGCAATATTCCCGTAAGGTCGATTTTAAAAATCATCGGCGTAAAAGACGTAACGGTCGTACCCGAGCAGGAAAATCCCGACGGAAACTTTCCCACGTGTCCTTACCCAAACCCCGAAGAAAAAGCCGCGCTTAAACTTGCGGCGGAACTCGCCGAAAAGGAAAACGCCGACCTCGTACTCGCTACCGACCCGGACGCGGACAGAATCGGCATTGCCGTAAAGACTAACGACGGGTTAAAACTGCTCAACGGTAACGAAACGGGCGTTTTAATGGAAGATTTTATATTTTCTTTGCGTAAAAAGACGGATAAAATTCCCGTAGTCGTTAAAACGATAGTAACTTCGGATATGTCGGAGGATATAGCGAAAAGTTACGGCGCGCAAGTGAAAGAAGTACTTACGGGGTTTAAGTATATAGGCGAAACGATAGATAAACTATCCGAAAACGAAGAATATATATTCGGAATGGAAGAAAGTTACGGCTATCTCGTCGGAACTCACGCCCGCGACAAAGACGCCGTTTCCGCGGCGATGATAATAGCGGAAATGACGGCATACTACGGTTTACGGGGCAAAACGCTCGCAGATAAACTTGAAGAACTTTATAAAAAATACGGTTATTATAAAACGGCGTTAAAGTCCGTAAGTTTCCCCGGAGAAAAGGGTAAGGCGCAAATGGATGAAATAATATCCTCGTTGCGCAACGAGCCGTGGGAAGAACTTTGCGGCGAAAAAGTTGCGGTAAAAGACTATTCGCTCGGCATAAACGGTTTGCCGAAGAGCAACGTCTTGTCTTTTACGGGCGAGAACATAAAAGTTACCGTTCGTCCGAGCGGTACGGAGCCGAAACTCAAACTTTATTACCAGGTAAAGGCGGAAAGCGAAAACGTCGCCGAAAACCTTTTGCAAAAAGTAAAAACGAGCGTGGAGGAAAATTTTAATAAATAATATGTACGAATATATCGAGAATTTTAAAAGATTAGGTTTCGGATTGTTCGTTCACTTTGGTTTATATAGCGTCGAAGGAAAAGGCGAGTGGTATCTCGAGTGTGGTGAAAACGTCGATAAAGACGAGTATAACGCAATTATTTCTCGTTTTAAAATCAATAAAACTGGGCTGAAAATCTCGTAAAAACCGCAAAAAAAGCGGGATGCAGGTATATAACGATTACTACTCGCCATCACGACGGATTTTCTCTTTACGACACGCAGGGTTTAAGCAATTTCGACGCACCGCATTCCGCTTGCGGCAGAGATCTTATCCGCGAGTTTGCGGACGAGTGCCACAAGGAAGGAATAGTACCGTTTTTTTACCATACTTTACTTGACTGGTATAATCCCGATTATAATAGCAATTTCCCGAAATATATTGATTATCTCGACAAAAGCATAGAGATTTTATGTAAAAACTACGGCAAGATAGGCGGTTTTGGTTTGACGGAATGTGGAATAAACCCGACGAGGATTGGCAGGAGGACAGGCTTTACGGAACGATAAGAAAATATCAACCCGAAGCGATGATTATTAACAATACGGGTTTAAGCGCGCAAGGTAAAACGGGACATAAAGAAATAGACAGCGTTACTTTTGAACGTGGTAAACCGTGTTTTGTCGATACGACTGATAAACCTATCGCAGGCGAAATGTGTCAGGTGCTGAACGATCACTGGGGTTATGCGAGAGAGGATTGCAATTATAAATCCGTTAAAGAACTTATCGAAAATTTGATAGATTGTCGCAAATTCGGTTGTAATTTTTTATTAAATACGGGACTTAAAGGAATCGGCGCCGTCAACGAAACGGACGAAGGTCTTTTATCTGAGATAGGCAAATGGGTAAAAGTCAATAAAGGGTTTATCTATAACGCACGTCCGACAAAGGTAAAGGCAAAAAACGCAATCATTCTGACGGACGGGAAAAAATATTACGCCATAATAAAAAACGTCGGTATGAGTGCCGATCCTAACGTCGCGATAAACGGTAAGGCGTTAAGCGTATGTTTAAGCAAACCGATTAAATCGGCGGTATGGCTCGATAGCGGCGAAAAAATTCAAATTAACGGCGATAATACTTTCGCTGTAAAATCTTTTGCTTACGGCAGAAGTTATTCCGCTCGGGTCGCGGAAATTAAAATAGACGAGGTGTAGTTTTATGAGGAATAAACCTAAAATCATTTCTTTAATGTTCGATTTGTCGTCGCAGAAAGAACGGGTCGATTTTTTAAAGAGTTACGCAGAATTTTGTAAAAAGTGCGGTTATAACACGATTATCCTCGGGTTAAACGCAACGGTGAGAACAAGCGTTACGCCGTTTTATAACGCGGACGATTCATATGCGAAAGAGGAAATAAAAGACCTTGTAGATAGTCTGGAAGCGATTGGCTTAGACGTTATTCCCGCCTTCGAGAATTTATTTCACATGGAAAAAATCCTCGCGTACAAGGAGTTGGAAGAGTATTCGGAATTTACCGACGAGCAGGAACAGGGCAGAAAACTGAGTTCGCCGAAGTTTAAAAGAGGCTCGGCAGGCTGTCCGACGAACGAAAAACTGAGAGCGTTTACCGACGCGTATATAAAAGAAGTGTGTTCGCTTTTTAAAAGCAAATATGTTCACATGGGAATGGACGAGAGTTTCGAGTTCGCCGAATGTCCTCGCTGCAAAGCCTTTTTAAAAAACGGCAATACGAAAGAAGATTTGTTCCGCGATCTCATTATACATAATCGCGAACTCGTTCGTTCGCTCGGCAGAGAAATGATGATGTGGAGCGATTTCATCGAGTATTACGACGTACTCGATAAAATACCGAACGACGTAATTATGTGTCATTGGGATTACTATTTTATCGGCTACGAGCCGCGCGGAAAGTGGACGGGCAGAATAAAAAAAGACTGGTTCAGAATTTACGACGATCTCGGATTCAGGTATATGTTCTGTTCGAAGGCGATGGAGACGTCGTCGGCGTATAATATCGAAACTCTTACCGAATACGCCGACAAATTCAAGCCGTTCGGCGCGATGATGACGACGTGGGAGAAATCCGCCACGTTTTACGAGTGCTTAAAGCCCGCGATTGCGTACGGCGGCAGACTCTGGAATGCCGATAGAAACGAAAAAATCGATTTAATCGGCTTATACGCAGACTTTTTAGACGGAGACAGGGAACTTGCAAACGTTTTGACCTCTCTATACGAGCCGGAAATAGCGTTTGGCTATTTCGACGTCGTAAACGTAGTCGAAAGGAGACACCACGTTATCTGCGCGTTTAAGTCTCATTTAAAATACGTTTTAGGCGAGTTCGAGAAAAGGAACGTTTCGCTGAAAAACGGCGGCAACCCCGTGCTTTGCGATATTTACGATAACTTGTCCGAAAGATACGCAATGCTCAGTCTTTCGTCGCTCGGCGACCGCATTTTTGACGATTATGAGGCGGACGGTGTAACCGATACGGAGTATTATAACGGCGTTATAGACGAAGCGATAAAGAGATTTAAAGCCTCGAAAGAAAACGGCGATATACTTTACGAAAGAGACAGGAAAGGAATCGTAAGTTACAACAACGCGTACGAAGATAAATATCGGGGCAATATCGCTCTGGCAGAGAAGATACGCGGGGATATTTCGGCAGTGAAAGGCAAGAGATTCAACGTCTTTTGTCTCGATTTGATGCTGCCCGACACTTACAGTATGATAAAGGGCGAACTTATCGTGAAATATAAGGGGAATGCCGAAGAGACGGCGATTTACAGCGGAACGGTAAAGACTATTCTTACAGCCTTCGACGTTTCGGGCGTATATACGCTATGTTTCAGGCTTGAAAACAAGCCGATCGAGTACGCCGTTTTCAACTCTTACGGAGAGGGCGATATTTTCCCCGTTCACTTCGCGTATTTCAACGGAAAAACGAAACTCGACGCAATAAAATGCGAAAAGTTGTACGGAAGAGTTATAAACGAACAGAACGTTCTTTCTTATGACGTTGCGTTCGCCGAAATGGGTTACGGTAACGGCAGAGAACACATTGACGATATGTCGCTCGCAAAGAAAAAGAGCGGTATAAAAGTATATTTCGAATAAGAGAACGAATTTCGAGAAAAAGGAGAAAACGAGGAGAGAAAAAGAGAAGAAAGAGGCGAGAAAATCGCCCCGTACGGGGTTGTGTTTGAGAAGCAAACACAACAATTACTTAAAGGCAACCATAGAAGTCGTAAAGTTCGTAAGTTCGGACGTAATTACTACGTCGGACGACGGCGAAAAGGATTTCTTCGATTGAAAGAAGGGGGGTTAAACGATGAGAAAGATTAGTAAAATAAGATTGACGGTATGTTTGATTTTAGCCTGTTTCGCGGTCGGTTGTATTGCGTTTGCGGGAATGGGCGTAAAGGCGAACGCGAGCGGCACTTTCGAAATGAAAAGCGGCGCGTCCGTGAAAGTAGGAACGGATAACGGACTTCGTTTTACGGCGGTATTACCCGCTTCCGAGTATGAAAACGGAGCGACTTACGGAATGTTAATCGCGCCCGAAGATTACGTCAGAACAAACGATCTGACGGTAGAAAACGTGTTCGGCGAAAACGCGGTATACGATTATGCGGTTAGAAACGAACAGGGCGAGTTTGTGTACTTTGGAACTAAAACGAGAATTATCAACGTAACTTACGATACTCTTCCGACGGATGAAAACGGCGACTACCTTATAAAAGGCTCGATATTGTCGCTCAAAGACAACAACATTGCGAGAAATTTCGTCGGCAGAGCGTATAAGAGAACGGGAACTGCGGGTTCTTACGTTTATGAAATGGCGAATTACGCGGGCGGTAACGTCGGCAACAACGCGAGGTCGATGTTCGCGGTGGCGAAAGCGGCGATAAACAGCGACAGGGAAACCGCGGCGACGAAAGCCTTTCTCGAAAGCGAATACATAGACAAGTCCTATACTCTTGCGACCCTTACCGAGGGTGACGACTACGTTAAGTTTTTCTCAAAAAGTTCATCCGAAAACGGTTCGGTTATTCGCGATTTAACCGAAACGACCGACGTACCCGAAGGTTACGATAAAGCGTACGGTATGTATGCTCAATACGGCGATGCGTATACGCTTTTCGCAGGCGTTAATCTCGAAGAATATATCCGCTTAAAATTTATGATAAAGGGGACTTATACGGCTCCCGGAATCGGTTATTTTGATAACACGGGATGGAAAGAAATCAAATGTAAGAAAAATTCAGACGGGGTTTGGTCGTTGACTTATAACGGAACGGAAGTTCCCCTTCAACAAAAAATGACGCTTAGCGGAAGTATTTGTATAACGGATCTTTATGGCGTTAAAGAAGATGCTTCGGCGAAGTATTACAGGGTTACTTATAAAAACGAAAATAACGAAATACTCTGCTATAAGTCGATTAAATCGGGAAATTCCGCGGTATTAACTCCTGATGACAAGGATTTGGGCGACGGATATACGCTTACATACGACAACGTAAAATGGCTTGACTCAATCGGCGGCAGCGAGGTCGATTTATCTTCCGTAACGGAAGACAAAACGGTGTATTTGTCTGCGACAACGATTACTTATAAGAGTTATGACGAAAACAGCAAACTCGGAGGCAACGCCGATAATCTCATAAATATCGCGTATGCGAGTGCGAATAAATATCTTTCCGTAACGAACAATAAACTTGAAATGGTTGTAAGACCCGGCGAGAACGATATGCTCCTTGCGTTGATGACCCTTACAGACTGGGAAAGTCCGTTGGGTATGTATACCGTAAAGGGCGCATGGTATAGGTTCGTACTTGAATTTGACGGAAACGGAATCGGGACGAGCGGCAATATTTATGACGCGAGCGGAAATTCCGTGAAAAGTATAACGTCGGATAAAGCGGCTAAATACAACACGACAACAGGGATATGGCTCACCGTATCGATGCCTGTAATAAGTTGGGGACCTCTTACAAGAGGGACAATCGCAAGCGCGGACGTCGGATATATTTCACAGACGGGAAACGTAAAAAATCACACCGTGACCTATATGGACGAAAACGGTAACGTGATCGGAACAAAAAAAGTAAACGATGGTAGCGGCGCAACGTTTGTTCCGACGGCGACGACTACTGACGACGGTTATACAATCGAATACAAAAACGTTGTATGGCTTGATTCTGTCGGCGGCGACGAGGTTGACCTTTCGTCCGTAACGAAAGATATGACCGTATATTTCGGCGGCGAAAAAATAACGTATGTTAAAGTAGAAAAATATAGTGACGCAAGCGGATATAAAAGAATTGTAGACCTCAATAAATATATTATTGCTGACGAAAACGGAAATATTGAATTTAAAATCAGGTTAAACGGTACGAATGGAAGTTCGTTTATAATTTATGAAAAGACTACTTGGACAGATAGTGAGTTTGGTCAGTGGATAGATGGCAATGAGTGGTGGACAGTCAAAGGTAATGCGGTCGCTAAATCGGTTACAACGTATAAACCGAACGGAGAAGTTGCCGCCTCTAAGGTGTTTAATGATTATAACGCGGAAACGATGTCCATATTTTTAAACTGCGATGTTGACCTTGCGGCGGTCTCGGGTAAAAAAAAACTTGAAATAACGAATGTTGCCGTATTGAATAAATACGCCCCGTCTACCACCTCGCAAAACGAGGACGACAGGGTGTATAAATACGCGGTTGAAGAACTTATCGGGTTGTATTCCGAATTGACGGGAACGACCTTAGAAGTCAATTACGTCAATAGCGCGTCCGAACTCGATGCGAATAAAAAGTACTTCGTGTTGGGTTCGGCTCTCGCCGAGGAAAACGGGTTATCTCAGGACGGACTTACTACCGATACGGGGTATATCGTAAAGAAAAAATCGGGCAGCGTTTACTTGTACGGGAAAACAGGATATGGTACGTTAAACGCCTTATACGGGGCTTTTTCGCAGGCGTTCGGTCTCGAATTTTACACCGATACCGTCTATACCTACGATAGCGGAGAGTTTGGTTACGATAAAATCGAAGATACCGTTTTTAATCCGTCTATCGATTACAACTGGGCAAGCGGCGAAATGGAGTACATTCCAAGCGGCGAGGGAAATCCGAACTTCAATTATCAGCATAGGCTCGGATATGTGAACTCATGGCAGATAATAGGCGGAGGATATCATAACTTTTTTGAGGTGTTGCCGAAAGAAACTTACAAGGCGGCTCACCCCGACTGGTATACGACCGCTACGAATCCGGGCGGCGAGTCGTTCGATACCCTTTCGCTCGCTTACGGGTTGGAAGCGGCGGATAACGACGTTATGGCTACGGCGGTTGCCGACTACGTTTACGATTATATAACCGAGCAGAAAAACAACCACGTTGAAAAGTCGATGTTTGTTTTCGGACAACCCGATAATTGGGGTTGGTCGAATAGCAGTTATTCGCAGGCGATTAAGAATAGGTATGGAGCGCATTCCGCCGAATATATACTGTTTATGAACAAAGTCGCAAAAATTCTCGACGAAAAATATACGATTGGAAGAAGGTTGCAACTTGCTTTGCTTGCGTATAACGCCACTCTCGAAACGCCGACGTACAGCGAAGATTTGAAGTTTTATAACGGCTACGAGGTTTATATGGGCGTGATTTTCGCGCCGATAGAATCCAACCTGTATTTAAGGCTTGACAGTCCCGCGAACGGGTATTCGGAACATAACGAATCGAACGACGGTTACGCCGAGATTTACGGTAAAACGAATCAGTATTACTACAACCAACTTCTTAGTTGGAAACGGTTTTTAAACGGCGGAGAACTTTCGGTTTTCTATTATTCTGCGCATTACGATAACTATTTCGTTCCTCTCGATTCGGTTACGAATATGGGGCAGAAATACAAGTTTTTCGCAGATAACGGAGTTAAGCATATCTATAATCTCGGGCAGGCGGGCGACGACGTTCATACCGACTGGTACGCTTTAAAGACCTATATGGGAAAGAAATACGCGGAAAACGCGTCGAGAACGGATGCCGACGGGTTGATTTTGAATTTCTGCAAGGCGTACTACGGAGCGGCGGGCGAGATAATGTACGAACTTTATAAAGCGGAGGTCGCGCAGTATAAAGTCGCTTCAAATTATTGGGTATATCAAAAGGGTGCAGATCCGACGGGTGGACATCTTATAAGAGGTTACCTTTTCAATGAAAATTGTTGGGGAGGAAACGCCGACCTACTTCTCGATTGGTATAAAAAAATAGAAAACGCATTAGCATTGGTAGAAAGCAACTCGGTTTATTATAACCGCATTAAAATAGAGGGGCTTAATATCAGATATTTACTTGTGGGAATATTCAAAGATACGAGTAAAGGAACTATGGCTGAAATTGCAGCCGACGCTAAAACACTTGGCATAGATATTTTTGCCGAAGGTTCTGCTTATACTTCCGACGGAAAGTACGGGCAATCCGGGAAAATAGAAAATTTACAATAAAGGTAATAAATGAAGATTTTATTTTTAGGCGACAGCATAACGGCGGGTGCAGGACTTAATTTAAAAGAGAAAATGTACACTACGCTCGTCGGGGAAAAGGTCGGAGCGGAAATAATAAACTATGGTGTCGGCGGAACGAGAATAGCGAGAAATTCACAGTCGTCCGCCGACTCGTCTTTCGATGAGGACTTTCTGAAAAGAGCAGAAAAAATGGATAAAAAAGCCGACCTTGTGTTCGTTTTCGGCGGTACAAACGATTACGGACACGGCGACGCTCCTATCGGTGAAATATCAGACGAAACCCCTTATACTTTCTACGGCGCAATGAATTTACTCGTTCGTTATCTTGAAAAAATTTACGGCAGAGATAAAACTTGCTTTATATTGCCGATACATCGCAAAAACGAAGATGATTTGTTTGGCGACGGCAGTAAAAAAATAAAAAGCGGAACTTTAACGGACTATATTAACGCTGAAATAAAAGTATTAAATGACGATAATATTCACTATCTTGATTTAAGGGAATTTTTTCCGATAGAAAAATTAGACGAATTAACAATTGACGGATTGCACCCTAATGCAAAAGGGCATAGGTTGATCGCTGAAAAAATTGTCGCATATATAAATAAGTATTATACCTCATAACATAATTCTCTTGCTTTTTGGTTTTGATTGACAATATGGAATTAAATATTTAATGTCGAGAAATGAAGTACAAAAAATAAAGTTGCTCGCGCTGTATGATTTTTTATGTCGCGAAACAGACGAAAATAATCCGTTGTCTACTGCAGAAATTATAGAAAGATTAAAATTTGACGGAATTGCTGTTGAGCGAAAAGCCTTAATAAACGATATAAAAGTTTTAAACGAATGGGGTTATGAAGTACAATCGTTTAAAAAGAAGAGTTTTTATTATTATGTCTGTTACAGAAAATTTGACACAGCCGAACTTCGTGTTTTAATGGATGCGGTGCAGGCGGCGAGATTTATAAACGAAAACAAGACTGTTGAACTTTGCGAAAAGATTGCGGAGTTGGCGGGGAAGAATAATGCGGAAATTCTTAACAAAACCGTCGTCTATAATAATACAGTTAAACACGATAACAAAAATCTTTTTTATACTGTAGACGTTATTAGTCGAGCGATAGATCAAAAAATTAAAATTTCGTTTGAGTATTTCAATTACGACGTCAACAAAAAGAAAGTTTACCGTAAAGAAAGAGCGAGATATATCGTAAATCCGCTTGCGTTGGTTTTAAGCGGTAACAATTATTACCTCGTATGTTATAACGATAAATATAAAAATTTGTCAAATTATCGTATAGACAGAATTGAAAACGCAGCCACGGAGAACGATAAAATTACGCCTGTAAAAGAATTTGAAAACTTTAGCGTGAACGAGTATTGCAAACAAACTTTTTCAATGTTTATGGGAGAGTTGCTTACAGTCGAACTTGAAGCAGATAACGATATGATAGATGAAATTTTGGATCGTTTCGGGAAAGACGTAGACGTAACGTATAAGCAAAAAAGTTATTTTCGTATAAAAGTTGCCGTCAGAGTAAGTCCGCCGTTCTTTGCATGGATAGTGCAGTTTCAAGGAAGAATAAAAATAAAATCTCCGCAGTCGGTCAAAGATGAATTAAATAAATTTATTTCAAATACTTATGTATGTTAAAAGCGAGTCGGTTATAAAACCGATTCGCTTTTAAGTAACACCGTTATTTCATTGTTTTATTTTCTAACCTTTTTTGAGTTTGTTTTAACGAAAGCAAGAAGTCTCTTTCAACCGCGGTCAATTCGTCAATAGATTTATTTTTGTACTTTATGTATTCCGCTTCTGCTTTCGCCTGCGCTTCGATTTGACTGACAGTCCCTGCGGAGTTTAAAACCTCGCTCCTTGTCATTGTCAGAAAAGCGTCTATTTGTACGAGCCAATCGCGCATTTTCATTTTTTCACCGCGCAAGGCTTTAATTTCCGCTAGATCTAAATACGCGGAAACAAGCCGATTCAACACCCCGAGTTCCTGTTCCGTTAAATAGTTTTTAGCGTTATCAACCTCGTTTTTTGTGGGTCGCTTACCTTTAAACGTGGTTAAGCCCATAAAAGGCTTGTTGCTGTCGGCTCTTTCAAAAATGAGTTCGCTCGCCGTATGTCCGTGCGTAGCCCAATGCATTTTGTTTTGTATAACCTTAAACAACTTCGCCGCTTCGGGGCTGTTCGCATTGTAATCTTCGCTCGTAGCGAACAAGTCCAGAACTTGACGATAGAAAACCTTTTCGGAAGACCTTATGTCGCGAATACGTTCTAAAAGTTCCTTGAAATATCCGCCACCGCCTGCCTGTTTCAGTAAATCGTCGTTCATAGCGAAGCCTTTACGAAGGTATTCTTTCAGAATTCCGTTAGCCCATATACGAAACTGCGTGCCTCGAATTGATTTTACGCGATAGCCTACGGAAATGATAACGTCAAGAGAGTAATACATTACGGGCTTATCGGAATTTGCAACGTGCAAATTTTGCACGTTGCTTTTTTCGTCTAACTCACGTTCTTCAAAAATATTCTTTATGTGTTTTGAAATAACCGTTCTATCTCGTTGAAAAAGTTCTGCCATTTGCGACTGAGAAAGCCACGCGGTATCGTTTTCAAACTCTACCTCTATTTTTGTCAAGCCGTCTTCAGTTTGATACATTACTATATCTGACATTTCGGGAATACCTCCTTACGCCTGTTTTTCGCATTTTGAAGTTTTAAAAAGCCTTACTATTATTTCACCCTGTAAAAAATAAGACCGAGAATAAACTCGATCTCGACTTCTTCAACTCCCACTTACGGTAGGGTACACCGCTTTTAACTCGACTAATTTTAAATCGCTTATCAAGTTGCGTTTGAGATAGCATCCTATCTTCGGTAAAAGAATAGCATAATGATATAAATTTGTCAAGTATTTTTGAATATCGGCTATCCTTGTACTTTATTATACGAAAAAATAGAAGGTTACAAGTTTTAATAGTTTTTTAGGTGTCGTATTTACAAGTTTTATATAAGCGCAATTCATTTTGTTTTGTCGGTAACTGTCTTTTCGTAATATTCTAAAATAACGCTTAACAGCGTTGAGTAAAAATGTTTCGCTTCGGTTTTGTCGAGTTTATCTAAATTCGGTTTGCCCTTGATTATTATTTCCTTTTCATCCATAATGTATCTCCGTGGTTTTCTTAATATTTTAAACCTTAAAGTTGCAGTTTTCCTGCACCTTTTATTTTTATTTTTTTTTAATTTTAAGTTGAAGAGTTTTTGCAAGTTTACGGCGTAGAATTCGGATTAAAAAAGATTTTATTATAGTCTTTCGCCTGCGTATGTTATCCGAAAACGGTTGTACCGTCAAGTAAAAAATTTATCGCTTAAACTTTGTAGAATTGTATCGTATGCAATAAATTTTTTGCTATTAAATAGCAGGATAATTTGCCGTAATGCCCTTGACGGTTTCACCGTTTTCGGATATTTCGCTTCGCGTCGAAAGACTAAATAAAATAAAAAAGGAGTTAAATTATGAAAACGGCAGTTATATATGCTCGGTATAGCAGCGAAAATCAAACGGAACAATCTATTGAAGGGCAGTTACGCGTATGCAACGACTATGCGAGAAATAACGATATTTTAATCGTTGACACTTACGTTGACCGTGCAATGACAGGTACGAACGATTTGCGTCCAGACTTTCAAAGAATGATAAAAGACAGTTCTAAAAAACAATGGAATTACGTTCTTGTGTATAAGTTGGATAGATTTTCCCGTAATAAGTATGAATCTACGATACATAAGCACACTTTAAAAGAGAACGGAGTCAAATTATTGTCTGCTATGGAGAATATCCCCGATACGCCCGAGGGAATTATTTTGGAGAGTTTGCTTGAGGGAATGAATCAATATTATTCGGCTGAATTATCGCAAAAGGTGCATAGAGGTTTAAAGGAAAGTTATCGCAAAGGCAATAACACGGGCGGTTTCGTTACGTTCGGTTATGACGTAGTTGATAAGAAAAACGTAATAAATCCTATCGAAAGCGAAGTGGTGAAAGAATTGTTTACCAAAACTGCGCAGGGTTATACGATTGTTTCTATAATACGAGAAGTTAAAGAACGCGGATTCAGAATGAAGTCTGGCAAATATCTGGATAAGTCAAAAGCGTATAAAATAATAACCAACAGTAAATACGTCGGTAAAGTAACGCATTACGGGGTTGTATACGATAATATTTTTCCGCGAATTATAGATGACGAAACATGGGAAAAAGTTCAGGAAATACACAAACAAAATATGCACGCGCCCGCGACGAAGAAAAACGTGTACGAGTTTTTGCTTACGGGTAAACTTGTGTGCGGCGAATGCGGAAATGCTATGGTCGGAGAAAGCGGAACAAGTTGCACCGGCGCGAGATATCAATATTATGCTTGTCTTGCAAGACGGCGTAAAAAAGCCTTGTGCGATATGTGCTCGGTAAATAAGGAACTATTCCTGATGAAAAGCCCTGTTTAGTTAATTATTCGTGCGTAATTTTCGGGTAGGTAGGTTTTAACTGCCTACCCTTTGTACATTCCCGCGTGGTTTAATATGAATTATACTGCGGTAAATTGATTGCGCCTACGAATTTGTAGATAATTTCTACTTCCTGCATTTTTCTGCCGTCGTATTTCTCGGTT
>ERZ780139.782-NODE-782-length-31591-cov-8.296518_pt1 | contig 31591 bp, 44 predicted proteins | sample MGYA00511476_ERZ780139 | MGnify/ENA primary metagenome ERZ780139 (study PRJEB29588, sample SAMEA2158190) | human gut metagenome | biome: human gut; feature: human-associated habitat; material: faeces | place: Denmark | collected 2008/2010 ... | reverse complement strand
TTCGGTTTATCTTGCGCGCCGTAGCCTCAATATCCGGCCGGTATATCCATATATCAAATTTACTCACCTCAGCCAAATTCCCTCTTTAATAAGCCTTGCAATCCGTTTCGCCCGTGCCGGTGTCTGCCGCGCATAGTCCGAGTTCAGGCACTCTTCCGCCGCTGTTTGCCACTTGCCCCAGCGTATCGCTTCGAGCATTTTCTTGAACCCGCACAGCCCCTTAAAACCTAACTGAAAGCACATATCCAAAAGCGCATACTGCCGCTCCAAATCAAGCTTGGCATAAAAATCCAACCCCGACAGCTGCTTTAAGCAGCGGTCAATATCATTCTGCAAAAGCATCAGCGCGGCATTTTTGGTAATTCCGTGTTTCCAGTCGCCCACGGCTTGCAGCTCTTCTTTGGTGAACGGGTTTGTATCAATACACCGCCCGATACCGATGGTTAATTTCCCTGCCGTACAACGATACGGCATGAGCCTACAGCCTTCGTGAAACTCCAGCCGACGAGCTATCCAATCAAAATGATTTTCAATGTTTATCATTTCCCTTTATCTCCTTAATCGTATGCAAAGGGTCTTGTTCAAAACCCTTAAATATTTTGAACACACCGTTAAAAAGACATATCCCAAACGAGCCGGAAACCAGAATAATAGCGTCTTTTAACAGCCATGCATTAGGAGAAGTAAAAAAATACTCCACAACAAAGGCAGCCGGTATCCCTACTAAAAAAGACGCCGCTAATGATTTAAAATACTCTTTCACGCCAACCACCCCCTTTATATACGATGCCAAAATACTGGCACAAGCTATCAGCGGTATAATATCAGTTAAATCCGTAATTAATTCTTTTTTCATTGTTTCCCCATAAAAAAAGGAGGCTTCCGCCTCCCGTGTTACAAACTATCTGCCCCTATGGACAAAACGTCCGGTTCGGCTCGAACGCCCCCTATAATAATCTTCGTGGACATCTCCTGCCGGTCTATAATAATTTTCATGGCCGCTTTCGCGTGCATCATAATAATTGTTACGGTTTTCTCCGCGGTCAGAATCGCGGACATAATCGTAATTTTCACTTTCAGGATCATACTCCATGTCAAAGTCAATCCCGCTCATATTGCTGAAAATCTGCATTGCAAACCATGCAATCAGCGCCCATATCGCATATTTTTTCATTGTTTGTCCCCCCTCTTCTGATAGGTTGCAGCCAAAATATAAGTCGCTGCCTCTTCGGCAAACTCTGGGTCTTGATTCATTCCGAAACGGGCAAGAAGCCAGCTCGCGCTCGCGGCATACTTTTTCGCATCCCATTTCTTGTCCACGTTTTTTCGCACTTCTTCTTTGACCCGGCGAAAATATTTGTTAAATTTTTCCTCGTCTTCAGGCGTCATCATTTTTTCCGGTTCCATCGTTTTCTACTCCCTCAGGATATGGTTTTATGTCATACTGCTTGCTTTCCTCGCTGCTCTTTCCTAGAAACGCCCGCGTAAAATCTGTCGAAAACTTGCCTATATCGGCTTTATAAATCGACATTTTCCTAAGGTCATTACGGACAAGAAACTGCTGGTATATCGGCGTATTATTAAAGCCGATAAACACAAGCTTAATTGGTTTTTCGAGGCTTCCCGGAGCAGGCATTATCGTCCCGGTTACCAAAATGCGGTAAAGCCCCTGCCTGACTTCAGAACAGTCAAAATCTATCGTATTCACCCGGTCAAACGGAAATCCGACCGAGGGGTCGCTTGCATTTTTGATGAGTTCCCATTCTTCAGACGGCAGGCTCAGACGCTGCGGAAGGTTATAGTTTGCCATTGCACCCTCCCCGGATTTGTTCCATCAGCAATATCGCCGCCGCAGCTATATGTTTCGCAGCTTTGTAATATTCTTTGGCTCCTACCGTTTTATCGTCGACTTTTTCGCGGAGTTCCTTAAATTCCTTAATTTCCATTTCAAGGATTTTAAGGCGCCCTTCTTCGAGATGTTCGTATTTTTCCCATGTTGCGGGTTTGTCGTCCAGCGTCTTTTCGATACGCCGAATGTCTTTCCAACGTGGATTGTAAAGTATATATTTCATCGGTTCCCCTTTCATTGTCTGATTGGGGGCTTGCGCCCCCGTTCCTTACGCCGCCGCGGTCGTTGCCGTTGTAGGGCGCAGTCTTTCAATCGCCCCCATCAAAACGGCCGTCTGTCCGTTTACAACGTTAGTTGTATAAAGCTGTGATTTCAAAGCTGCATTTTCTGCCTTTTCATCACAAAGCTTGGTTTGCAGGTCCGTAATCAGATTGTTCTGAATCAGCTGTCTGGTTGCGCAGCCTTCTTCGCGGATTGCGTTCTGCGTGGCGCAGCAGCACTGCTGATTCTGAAAACCGACATTATTAATCGCCGAAACAATCGAGTTCGTATTTTGGCAATTATCATGCCCCAAACTCGAAAATCCCTGCATCATGGCAAGGTTGGTACGGGAAGTCTGGTCTAACGTCTGATAGCCGATATTACACAGCCCGGTGGACAAATTCATATTCATTCCATTAATCGAGTTCTGAATAGAATTAATCCCGTCATTTAAAATTCCTGTCGAAAAGCCGTCGGCAATAGCCGCAGAATTACAGCCTCCACCGCAGCCGCCGCGCCCGTTTCCGCCCCAGTCGCCAAACCAAGAGCCAAACAACGCGCCAGCAAACGCGCCGGCCGCAGAACCCCAGCCGCCTTCACCGCCGCCAAAGCCATTTACCGGTAAAATATCTGTCATAATGTTTCTCCATTAAAATTAACATTAATGAAGAAAGCGGGAGTAAATAATAAACCCCTTAACTTTCTTCAAGTTAAGGGTACAAACACCATAATAGAATAAGAACGCCCGGTTTTCTACTTTTCGGGGTGCTCCAAAAGCCTTGCCACATAAGCGGTTAAAAACTTTGCGGACACTTTCAGGGCTTTTTGATACCGTCTTGAAACGGTTTTGACATCAACATTGATTTCGCCGGCATAAACTTTTTGCCAGCCCCGCCGCCCCTGATGCCCGACAAGCCCGTCAATAAGAACTTCCTGTTCGACCGTCCGCAGCGGAAACGACCGGATAAGCCGAATTGCCGTATCTGCCTTTAACCGCTGATACATATATTCGGCATATTCCTTTTCCATCTTACCCTGCCGTTACTGTCTTAAACTCATATTTTCCCGTTTCGTCCGTTGCCCCGGTGGCAAACCCGGTTACCGAATTATCCGGGTAAAAATGGAACAAATCCACCGGATCGGCATAAACCGCATCGGAAGCGTTTGAAAGGTTGTATGCGTTCAGATAATTCCTGCTCGTGTAATAGCACATCGCCGCCTTTGTCCGGTCTGCGGTGATGTCAAACGTCATAAAATATCCGTCCGCTTTGTCGCTCGGCGGCAACACGTCTGCGGCAATGCTGGTAAAGGTTTTGCTTTCCTGATTAAATTGGAACATGACGAACATCTCCGCCGTTCCTATATTTAAAACGCCTGTCGACGCGTTATAAAACATCTTCACGTTGACCGACGTCCACGGCAGCAAAATCCCCGGCGTATCGGCAACCAGCTGATAATTCTCATCAATTTTATAAACCGTCATCGTCGCGCCGGTAGCTAACTCAGTATTTTCAACATGCTTAAAGACATAATCTCCGGGTTCACACCCTGTCGCATACGCGACGTCTTCAATATTCGCCGTTGTTCCTATAACCGAATTCGTCGTCAAATCAAGAATGTAAACCGTGTCAGTGAACCAGACCAGCACTTTGTTACCCAGACGAATGACACGCCCGTGCTCCGCACTGGAGTTGCTTGTCCAACCCTCCCGGATATCGCACAGCACTTCCGTCCCGATGGTATCCGTGGCAAAATCGTATGTCGTCAAAACCAAGCGGCTGTCGATACAGGCCAGACACCGCCCTTCCCCATTGTACTGCCCAATATAATATGCCGCCGGATTGATAATGCCGTGCGGATAAATCGACTGCGTATTTACCGTGTAACGTATAAGCCTTTCCTGTACAGCAGAGCAGATGTTACCGTCAATAAAATCGATAAACTTTCCGCCAACGGTGGCGAGGTTAAGATTTGTCGCCGTCCAGCTGCCGGATTCCGGTGTGTAGGTCAGGCTGTACAGGCTGCTTCCGAAAATTGCATAGACATCGTTTTCCTGGCAAAAAGGAAAATGCATTCTGCTTCCAGAGGTTATGTTAATCAGCTTTTCTGCCGTTGCCGTCGTTTCCCGCTGGTGGCTGTTTAGCAGCGCTTTCGTCCCCTTTGTTACCGCCGCGCCCGTATTGTTTACCGCAAAAACAACATCTCCCGAGCCGCCTCCGCCTTGCAAAACTACCGCGTTCGTTATTCCTTTCATCACTTTTCTCCTATTGTAAAATAATTACAGGTACGACCAGCGCCTGTTCAGGAACGTTCTTGGCAAAAACCTTGACCCAGCCATCGCCGGATTCCGCCACCGGGGCATAATTTCCCGAAACTGCATCAGCTATGTTAAACACAACCGTAGGCGTCAAATCCTCTGCTGCATCATCTACCGGCATTTGCACAAAATAACGGTATCCGGCCTTATAATATTCGTCCTCTTCCGCAAGCTTAACCCACAACCTGTCGGCCGAACTGATATTTTCCTCTTTAATGACCGGAGAAGAATTGATAATATCCTGCTTAATTTTCTCATATTCGTTGTTCAAATCTTCCGCATACCCGTCATACGCAGTTTTAAGCGCCGCCAGAGCCTCATTCATCTGCTCAATAATCGCGTTGACATCCAGCTCGGAGATTTCCGCCGTATTGTTTGCCACCTGAAGATAAAGGTATAAGCGCACATTTTTCGGATGCCCCTCGTCTTCCCCTTCACTTGACAACAATACTTCGTTTTCCCCATCAGTCGAAGGCCACCACGGCGTAGAATATTTTGCAAAACCAACACCAAGATATTGAGTTTTTGAATCTCTGTAATCACGGCCGCCTTGCGAAGATACCTTAACATTATGAATATGAGCCTTGTTGCAGTCATTTTGCTCCACGGCCACGTCGTTCAAACTGTCTATTGAACTGATAAACCGCGTGATTTTCGGCAATCGCAGATGCCCGTTAAGCGTATCGATGTAAAACGACGCACACTGCCCGTATTTATCAAGCTTTTCCTCGTATGCGGCATTGTCCGCCACCGTCGGCACCTGCCCGTTGTCCGCCAGCTGGTTCAGCTTTTTCCAGAACTGCGGGTAAAGCGTCTTGCAGTTCGTAATCATCTCGCCCGTCCATAACGGATACGCCCCGACCGGCACAACGCCCGTTATGCTGTAATAAATGTCAAACATCTCCCGCGTCGGCTTGTTTTTCAGGTCAGAAATCGCCGCCTGAAACTCGTTGATTGTCGTATTAATCCCCTGCGCAAACAGCTGCACCGCCTCAAAGTTCGCCATAACCTCGCTTGCAACCGCCCGCTGCCCGCCCTGAAGCTCGTACGGATATACCAAATTCGTATCTGCCATTGTTCCACTCTCCATAAAAAAAAACCGCTATTGAGCGGCAAACATCCCCGATAAATACGCCGAAAGCGCCGGATAATTCTCTGTCAGCCAGCTGTCATCCACCCCGGAAAAATTCGGGTCCAGCAGATTTTTCGCCGCCTGACGCAGCGCCCGTTGCCTCCCGCGCAAAACGCTCTCGTCGGCTATGGCGCCAACCGCAGACAGGGGATTTTCCAGCTGCTCGCGTAAAAACAGCCGGGTTCCCTCCGGCATTGAAAGCCGGTTTTCCGCCGCATTGACCAGATTTGCCAGCCGGCCGTAGCGCGTGCTGTTCCGCCCCAGCCCCCGCATCAGTTCTCCGTAACGGTTATCAGGCAGAATGCCGCGAAGCGTGTTTTCATACTTTGTTACGTCTTTGGCCAGATTGCGGTTTGTCAGCGGATTATGGATTGCCCGCCCCAAAAGCCCCTGCGCAAACGCGTTGCGGTTCAGCAAATTAAGACTGCCGGCATAATCGCGCATACGGACGTTATTCGGATTATATTCCCAACCTGCATTATAGGCCTCTTCCATCCCTTTCGCCTTGCGGTAGCCTTTGTCGCGCCCTTTCAACGCCTCGCCCAAAGTCCGGTCAACGCGCTGCTTGACATTCCGCAACGCAACCGTATCCGGCGTATCAACCGAACTTAAGCGATTCGCAGGATTTGCCTGCTGCGACCCGATAATGTCCGCATTCAACTCCTGTTTTATCCGGTTCAAACTGTCAAGCGTTCCCAACTTATTCGTCGTTTTCGCCGCCCCTCTTGCAATCGCGTCGTCTAAAGCTTTAACCTGATACGGCGTCAGCCCCTCGTACAATGTTGAAATATGCGGCAATTCAGGGTTGACAATCAAGCCGTTACGGGTTATATTTGAAGAACTTTCTAACAAGGGATGTATCCCCTGCTGGTTGTTAGGAAGTTTTCCATGTAAGGATACATCTTGCATGGGATTTTTAAACTGATTTACTACATAATTTTCGTTAGTGTTAAATTTACTGTATAATCCCCCATTCTGTTTTTTATACATAAAATCATAAAAAGGTCTTCCGTTTTCACTGTTTATGTATTTTTTTACAAAATAATCTTGCATATCTCCTTTAGGATTTACTTGCGTATAAGTAACATCAGGATAACTCAATGTATTATGCAGCGTCCTGACATACGGACTGCGCCCTTCCCCTAAAAAATGTCTAATATCTCCTTCAAATCCTATCCCGCTTTGTTCCGCTCTTTTTTGCAGCATATCTATATATTGGCTCTGTGTCCTGCCTCTACTTGGGTTATAAGAACTCTCGCCCCGCATAGCCTCTAACTGCGCTTTCGGGCTGAAATCCACAACTTCCCGCCCCGCATTGGCTTCCATAAAGTCGCGGTATTTTTGCTTTTGATTTGCTACCGACTGCGGCACATTAACCCGCCGTGCCAGCGAACTGTTGACCAAATCTGCCGTTTCGCTGTTGACTTGGCGTAAGGCCTCCGGCGCCAGATTCAAAAAGTCCTGCGCTACGGTATCGTCCGTTTTGATGCCCGAACGCAAAACCTTTATCGCTTCGGGATTGTCCGCCACGTTATTCAATCCGCCTTTTAGGCCTTTCGTCATCGCTTTAGCGGAAAGCATCTTGTTAAGCGGATTTGCGACCAGATTACCGCCCAACCCGAATGCGCTTCCTAAAACGGCGCCGTTTAAGGCATCCTGCGCCACACCCCCCGCATCGGAAAAATCATTGTCAAAAGCCGACATAATTCCTGCGTCTGCCGCCCCGCTCGCCGCATACGCCGGCAAATTCCACATACGCGAACCCAAAAGGCTATTGCCTAAAGCCGCCGTCGCTCTTGAAGCGCCTCGCAGACCGCCGCCCAGCCCGGCCACAAAATCCGCCGCCCGATTCAGGCCGCCCAAGCCTTCGCTTTCAGCCAAAGCCTGCAATTCCTGACGGCGTTTGTCCGCATTGCCGCCAAATTTGCGATTAAGCCAGCCGTAGCCGCCGAGCGTCGCCCCGTTCAAAAAGCTTTCCGCTCCGCCCAGCAGCCCCTCGCCTAAACCTCCTAAACCGGCCGCCAGTATGCCGTTACCATAATTTCCGCTTGGTTGTGCCCGCAGTTCCGGAGAAAGCGGCGGCAGGTTTTGCGCCTTTCTTTCGTTATTCAAAAAGTTATCATAAGCCGCATCCAGCTCTTCATCCGTCGGCATAGTATCGCTCTCAAAACTGAAAATACGCCCGTCCGGCGCTTCAAAATCATATATGGCCATTATCTTACCCCTACTAAACGTAACTTGGATTTTTTAACCGTACCGTTGGATTTTTTAACTGCGCCGGTTGTTCCTTCTCCCAGATAATCCTTGCGGAAATTCTGAAGCTTCCTTAAAATGACCTCTTCGCTGTCCAGCGGGCTGATTGTATAGCGATAAGCGCTTGCCTCAATAGCGCTGTTCAATTCCGAACCGGTCAGGCCGGTCGCCTGCAATTTCTGGCGCAATAAGGCGTTCATCTGCGCATTGGCGCTTTCTATATCCGCATAATTGGCACCTGCTCCTTGAGCCGGATTTATCCCCAAACCGGCCAGAAAACCGCCCACGGGCCCGATACCGGAACCGTTTAAGGCTGCCGTTTCCGCCCGGTTGATGGCCGCTTCAACCGCCGGACGCATCAAGGCTGCGTTTTCAGCGCCTTTTTCCCGTTCCGCCTGGGCTTTCGCCCGTTCTTTCACCAAAACCTCTTCCGCCTTGTCATTCAAATTGATAACCGTTCCCTGATTTTTGAAAACGCCGCGCGCATCCTCGCTCAAATTCGGATTTGTATTCAAATACTCCGCATTCAAAATTTGCGGCGTTTTTCCTGCGGCCGCGGCTTCCGCTGTTTGCTTTCGTATAACGGCGTCCATAACCAGTGCAGTAGCTTCGTCTTCAGAAATATTGTTAAATCTGGCATAGGCTTTTATTTTCTTTTGCTCCGTATCCGGAAGGCGATTTTTAAACACTTCCAACATTGCACTGCGAATTATATCATTATTCGCCTTTGCCTCCTCCCTTGTTGCCGCCGCATCCGCCGCTCTCTGCTCATTTCTGAAGTCAAAATTGCCACGATTATAATACGAATTATCGGCAATGTCACTCTTGCCCTGCTCCTGTCGCAAAGCTTCCGCCGTTCTCTCTTCCGGCGACATCTTGTCCAGCCGTGCCAGCGCTTCTCGAGGGGTAATCCCGTACTTGTTAACCATTGCATTAAGTAGCCCCAAATCACCGCTTGTCGGCTTATCTGCAAATACTGCCCGCCCTTCGTTTAAAGCGCCGGAATCCAGCGTCAGCCCCGCGTCTTTCGCAATTCCTGCGCTTTCCGCCAAGGTCAGCGGCGGCCGCATCATCGCGTCAAATTGCTTTTGTGCCTCAAAATACTGTTGAGCGGCGGCTCTTGCTTCCGGCGAGCTGTTCGGGTCAAGCAAAATATTGCGGTTATAATTTTCCATAGCGCCGCCTAAATTAATACCGTTCATTAAAGCCGTCAGGTGCGGACGCAATGCAGGCGCAACGCCCAAATCATCCAACAGCTTGTTTTGCCGGCTCTCTGCCCGTGTTTCCGCGGCGTCAAGCGCCATTTGATTAAGAGTGTATTGCTGCGCCAACGCATCCATCGACTGCCGGTAATTCTCCGTTGCCAAATCCTTCTGCGCCTTAATCCGTTCGTCTTGCAACATCTGCCGTAATTTCCGGTCGGCCTCATAATTCTGCCAATAGAGGTTTCTCTGCGCCGCGCGGTCAGCCCAGTGTTTCGCGTCCTGCTCGTTGCGGTACAGCGTCTTTGCGGTGTTCCCCGCCCCTATCACGCCGTAGCCCAGCGCGTCTCTGAAGTCGCCGCCGGAAAATCCGACGCCCAAAGCCGTTCCCAGACCGCCTAGCGTCATCCTGCCGCCTTTGGAACCCGCCCATTTCTTAAAACTTCCCCACAACCCCGGTTCATCGTCCTGTTTGATTTCCACTTGGCTCATAATGTTGGAAACCGGGTCGTTTGCCGGAATCTGCCCCGTCTCGGCAATCTTAAAAACTCTCTCGTTTACCATAGCTTTTCCCACAAAAAAAGCCCCGTTTCCCGGAGCTTGACTTTAAAAACGAATCCTGTATAAAAGAAAAAACCAGTTGCTGGAACAACTGGTTTATTTTAACTGCGAAAGGGGTTAAACTACCCTTTAACTTCTTTCTGTAAGTTAAAGATAAACTATTTTTTCTTGTTTGTCAAGTTAAAAATAGCCGGTAGTTTTCCCCTTTCAATATTATTGAAAGGTATAATAATGATAATAAAATTTATTATTGTTATTCGGAAACTCCGAATTTTCCTGTCTATTAAGAAATAGCAGGACGGGACAGGGTTGTCAAGCCCTGTCCTTTGATTTTACGCCATAAGGAACATTGCTCCCATTTTCGCCGCATCGTCCCAGCCCAGCTTTCCGTCATCGCCGCCGAAACTTCCGGCAATATTCCCGACAGCGCCCGCAATGTCGCCGAACAGCCCGCTGTTCTGTTTCTGGCTGCCGTACAGCCCCTGACTCTGCTGGTTTAACCCGGTCATAATGTTATACGGCACCTGATACGTCGTAAGCAGGCTGTTCAATATGTTCTGCACCCGTGCGTCCTCGTTGGCCATCGCGTCGGTTTCTAAATCGGCTAGCTTGTTGGCAAACTGCCCCGACAACTGGTTGACCGAACTACCGCGCGTCAGCCCCCGGCTCGCCAGCGGGTTAATCAGGTTGTTCTCAAAGCTCTGGTTTGCCAGCCTGTTCCGCTGTGCCGTCTGCGCCTTGAAAATCTCGCTGTCGTAGCTCGGGTTAATCAGCTGTTCCAGATACTGCGGAATCGCCGCCGTCGTCTGGTTCACGAGCTGCGTCTCAAACTGCGACGGGTTATATGTGGTTCCGTGCTTGTTGGTTGTCGAGCTCCCGTATAAGCCGCCGGTGCTGACCGTCTGCGATTTAGGCTTGCTGCTGCTCATCTCTTTTTCTCCTTAAAATGCCCTTTTTCCTGTCCATCCATGTAAAACCTGCCCGCAAAAGGCAGATAACCGCCGTTTTGTGCCGTGTTTCGGCAAAAACCTCTGCAAATTCTCCCGCCACCCGTTTTACCGCCTCAATACAGGCGCGATGCCTGTGCCGGAGCGCATATCCGCCGAGCCAAACCTTCCAGTCCGTGCTCTCATAGGCGAAAACCGAACCGACGTACCCGTTGTCATAAACGTTGTAAAACCGCCCTGCCGCAAGCAATGCGTCAAATCCGTCCCTGTCGTCCAGATTCTCCCTGTTCTCTTCAAACAGGGCTTCCGCCTTTTCCCGGTCAAAAAACGGGCTGTCTCTTCCTACCAGAATAACCGTCATCCGATTGTCTTCGTCTTAAATTTGACCCGTTTCAGCTCCAGCCGTTTGATACCGAACTCCTGCGGCGCCTCTTTGGTAAAAATACGGATTTGCAGCTGCTTGAACGGCAGAACCCCGAATAGGTTGAACATGACGTTGTTTTTGTTGTCCGGGCACCATATCCCGCCCTGCTCGTCGTCCTTGTCCACAGCCCAGAACCCACCGTCCTCGTCGTCCTTGTTTTTTGCCCAGATAAGATACTCTTTAGGAATTTTTATCACTCGTTTGATACGGCTTTTGTCCTGCCGGTCATTATAGATAAACTCAATGTAAAAATCATTGTCGTAGTCAAAATCAAGCGTTATAATAAGCGGCATCTTCAATATTTTGAGGTTAGAATCCGAACTGACGTTAATAATGTTCATCTTGTATTCCGCCGCAATATAAACCCCGTCAAACGTGTTGCCGACATATTCCTTCAGAATCTTCGTGCCGTCCGCCGAATACATCGCCCCGCTGATAACCGCCAGCCCGCGGATATTGTCCTGCGCCCGGCGTTCAATCCACTCGCCTTTCAGATAGTCATAAATCAAAATCCCGTTCCGGTTCGCATACGGCAGTTTAAACCAGATTTCGCTGCGCTCGCCCGCAACGAGGCTGACGACTTCAATCTCGTCAAAACGCGCCCTGTCCACAGTGTCAAAAAAGTCAATCACATTGTCTGCCAGCCCCGCCGTCGGCCGGGTCTGCCCGCTGTCCAGAAGATAATAGGCAAAGACGTTTTTAGCCTCATTGTCATAATAAAACAGCTTGTTGTCAAACTTAATCACGCTTTGAAACGACGGACAGCCGCCGCCGGAAGCCCCTCCCCGTTCAAAATTCGCCGCGTCGCCCGGGTTGCCCTTGAAATAAGTCGAATATTCGTTGGTAAAGGCAATCAGCATGCCGTTATAATAAATTATTGCCGTAACGTTGCGGTCAAATTCCTGATACGCCGGGTTTGTCGTAACATTCGGGTCGCTGGATTTCCAGTCAAAAATATCCGAAACCTTAGACCAGTGCACCCGGTTTTCGCAAATCGTCGCCAGCCGCCCGTCGTATGCTTCCAGCCCCAGCCCACGGATGTCGCGCCCCTCGGCGTCAACCGCGCCGAGTTCCTTGACCCGCTCGCTTTCAACTTCCTGCTGCATACAAACGCCGACGTAGTCGTCCGCGCCGTTGGTAAATACGAACCAGTCATAAAATCCCTGCGCAATCGTAATCCCGTTGCATACGCCGGTTACGCTGAACCCGTCCTTCACCAGCGCAAAGCTTCCCTCCGTCGGATTGTAGCGGTACAAATATCCCTGTTCGCCGTCCTCGGCATAGACAAACCAGTAGGAAACCCCGCCCTGCACGCTCTCAAACTGCCTTATGACAGTCTTCCCCAAATCGGCAACGGCCTTGTTGCCCGGCGCCGTAAATACGCCCACGTTGGCGCCGTTTTCGGTGTATTTCAGCTCCGTATTGACGCAGCTCACCGCCGAAATAATCCCTTCGGCCTGCACATCCACTACCGGATTAACCCTGCGGACACCGCGAAAATTCTGTATAAACAAATTCTGCATACGCTTGCCTTTTCAAAAAAATCGTCCGCCGGTCAGATAACCAGCCTTGTCTCGCGTTTAATCCCGGTTAGGTTCAAAAGGTTCCGATACGCCTCTTCAAACTCCCGCTGATAAGGGACATAATTCTCGTCGGTTTCGTCCGCTATCAGATACACCATAGACTTCGTATAAAGGCAGTGCAGATACAAATCCTCAATCGACCGGTCGTTCGGCAAGTTCAGCACATCGCCCATTGCCTCAAGGTTATACTTTACGTTTCCGGCGCTGTCTCTTGCCTTAAAATTGGTTTCGTACCTGACAATCAGCGTCAGGGCCTTGTCCGGCACCGGATAAAGGCTGATTGCCGCCCCCTGGTCGGTAAACTCTACCCAGAAATACCGCGGTTCGCCTTTCTTTTCTTCCCAAAGTTCCGCCTCTTCCGCCTGTACCGGAATAAGATATTCCCCCTTCCCCTCAATCCGGACATTGACGATATTTCCTTCGGGAGCCAGAACCGTCGGCATTCCCGGTTGTACGGCTATGCCCTTTTTCTTCTTTTTGAACGGGAAATCCGCCAGCCCCCAGATATACGAATGCGCCTGCGGTATTGCCAGCTTTACCGCCCGGCTGGTTTCGGCAAAACTCTCCGGCTCCGGGTCGTCAATCGACCAGCGCAGGTTGGAAACGTCCTGAATAATGTCATAAAAAGTCTTCATTGCCTAACTTCCCTTTTCCATGTTCCAACGTTGGAACAATGCCGAAAAAGGCTTCGTCTATCTGACCAGCCTAAACTTGAACCCGTTATATTCCAGCTCTTTTGTGCCGGAACGTACTGCTTTTTTTCCTGCGGCGTCCAGCATTTCGTGAACCATCACGCCGTCAAATTCCGAAACGCCGCAGCCTTTTTTTTCCACTTTCCAGACGTTTTCCCGCGTAAAACAGCCGGTTGCAGCCGTTTCTGCTTTTTCCGTTTTCTGCGAACGCCCCAAAATCTTATCTTCTGCTTTCATTGTCATTCTCTCCCAAAACAAAGGGGAGGTTTCCCTCCCCGCCTTTAGCTTCCGCCGCCGCCGGAAGTCGCCTCAACCAGCGTATCAGCCGCCGTAACGTCGACAACCATGCCGGCCAGAGCTTTCGGCAAAACAACCTTTTTGCCGTAAACGTAAAGCCCGCGGACATTGTCGCCGAAAAACTTGTCGTCGCGCATGCTTTCCACCTTGGAGATGTTGCCCGCATAAGCAATCGCCTCGTTGATTCCGGCCATAATGTTGACTTTCTTTGTCGTTGTCGGCAAGTTGGTGCAAACCAGAACGTCCAGCCCTGCAATCGTGCCGATAGACCCTTCGCGCAGCAGCCTGTCGCCCGCCTGCGTGGCGTGGATAAATTCCGGAGCCTGGCGGATAATCGCCTCAACGTCCGGGTTGATGACACACCACGGCAGCGGCGCGCCAGCCGCCTGATTGGTCTTGTAAATCTGGTCGTTTCTGACCTGAACCGCATTGTTGTTTTTGAGCGTTTTCGAGAGCCAGACCAGGCATTTGTAAGCATTGTCCGGCGTCAGCGTAATCGCGGTCGTCGCGCCCTGCTTGTTATCAGCCGGAATTTCGGAAAAAGCGCTTAAGATGAACGTGTCCTTGACAAGGTCAATCGCCGTTCTCGCGCGTTCCTCAAATTTTGCCTGCAATTCCTTAATGTTGGACTGCTTTTGCGTAATGTCGCTCAAAAAAATGCCGAACGACTTGCTTTGGTCGAGTTTCAGCTGCTGGCTCGTTGCATCAACGCGCTGATAGGTAACGCCCCCATCGGTCGCGTCTTCCGAATAGTCGGAAACCGTAACGTCTCCCAGCTCGCCGATATTGACCGTGTCGCCAAAATTTTTGATGTCTTTTTCATAAATTTTGTTGACGATTTTCATCCCGACGCCGGACTTGTCCAGCTTTTTGTTTAACGACAGAGACCAAATTTCGGGAATAAGTTTCGGCATCTGCCTTTCCAGCGTTTCCGCATTTGTAGACATGATTTTCACCTTTCATAAAAAAAAAGCCCGCCTGCCTAAGCGTCAAACCCTTTAACGGTTTCGCCGAAGACCGGCGCGGCTCGTATGGTTTAAGTAAGCATCGGCCTGAGTTTCCCCTGCCGTTCCAGAAGAATTTGCCGTTCTATTTTGTCGCGGTTGGCCTCAAACTGCTCTTCGCTCATCCGGTTGTACTCCTCGCGGGTAATCCATTTCTCGCCCGCAGGCGGAATACCTCCTGATGCCGGAGCCTGAAGGCTGCCCTGCAACTGCTGATTTTCGGCTTCAATTTTCGCTTTTTCCTGATACCTTTTCACGGCATACGCCTCTACGGCATCCACGAGTTCGCGCACCTTGTTCAGGTCAACGTCGCCGCCGGTCAGGTTCACGGCCATCCCGACAATGTCCTGCCGCTCTTTCGGGTTAAGCCAGTCGCCGGTTTCTTTGGCAAAAGCCGCCACTCTCGTCTTGACTTCAGCCAGCCGCTGCGTCTGTACGCGGTTTTGGTACTCTCCGGCCGCCCGGTTGCGGTACAGAGCAACCTGCCCCGCAATTTCGGCAATCGTTTCCGGCGCAAAACACGCCTTTGCCGCCGCCAAATCGCGCGGGTTCAGCGTCGCCCGATAACGAGCCAGCGCATTGTACGCTTTCTCGTACGCGTCGCCCTCAAGCGTCGCTCCCAGCGCTTCCACGCAGCGGGCAAACTCAAAGTTCTTAATCTCCCAGTCCAACTGCTGCTCTTCGGCATCGTTAAAACCGAGTTTCCGTGCCGCGTCCTGCCGCACCCGGCTTTCCTGCTCTTCCCTCTCCTGATAAGCCTTTAAACGCTTCTCAAGTTCGGCCGAACGGGTAATCGCCTTTTCCGCTTCCTTGTAGCCTTTTTCGGCATCTTCAAGCGACTTGTATTTTCCGAAAATCAATTTTTCGGCGGTATCTTCCCCGTTTGCGCCGGATTCCTGACCGTCTGCCGCGGGGCTGCCGCCTGACGCTTCCGTTTCAGCTTCGCCGTTCTGCGCCTCCGGTTCCGCCGTTTCTGCCGGTTCGCCCAGCGAAGTGTCGGCATTTTCCAAAACCGCGGAAGTGTCTTCTGCGCATGCTCCCGGCAAAGGTGTTGATTCTTCAGCCATAACTAATTCCTTCCTTTGTTACGTTCTTTTTCAAATTCCTGCCCGATTCCCCTAACGCGGGAAATCAGCATTCCCATCCCTTTAACCCACTCGGCGTTGGATTTGCCGGCGGCCGCGGTTTCCACCATAACCTCCTGCATATAGGCCAAAAGCCTTTGCCCCGCTTCTGACTGCACCGCCTCGTTAAGCAGCGCCAAACGGTTGTTGTCCATCGTCTTCTCCCAGATTAAAGGTTGCTCCGTCAGACGGCGGCGTCAGCGCCGGTATCGCCTGCTGCGGATTTTTTGCGCCGAAATATTTTTCGGCATTCTCTATGCCCGCGTTGATTAAAGCGTCGCGGACAATATCTTCTTTCTTCAAGACCACCTGCGGGTCATTCCACACCGGGCCCAGAATCTGCGTCATCGTCTGGTTCTGCACCAGTTTTTTCTGAAGGCCGGTATTGTCGGTATATTTATATTCATAATGCCCCTGCCGCACCATGTCGCCGATAATAAGGCTGGTACGCCCCCGTCCGGTATTCATATACAAAAGCTCGTCGCCGGTTTTCATATTCGCTTCCAAATCCGCCACTTTTTCCACCATCGGCACAATCGCGTTTTGTTTTATCGCGTCCAGGATTTTGGACAGCCTCGTCGTCTGCCCCTGCACTTTGACCTTGATTTCAGTCGCCGTGGCGTCCTTAACCTCGTCTTGCCCCTGCATATTGGGGAATATTCCCGAAACGCTTGACGCCGTCGTATCGTAATATTCTATAATCTGCTCGTTGGAAAGCAGCGGAAACTGCATTTTGATAATGGCGTTCGGGTCTTCAAACCCCTCTTTGTAAGTAACGACTTTGCCCGGAAACAGTTTGATTTTTTCCTCTTTGAAAAAATCCTTCGGCGCATAGCACGGCTGGTTTAAGTTCAGTGCCTGCGCGTCGTTTTGCAGGTTGACTTTCTTTTCCTGTTCTTTGCAAATATCATAAATCGACCACAGCTCCGGTATGCCGCGCTTGTTTTGAGTGTCCCTGAGCGTTGCGCAGTCGATTATCGGGTTGATAACCCAGCGATTCGGCTCAAACACTGCCAGATATTTCCGCCCCACGGCTACCGCGTGCCAGTTGCGCAGAACCGTACCGTCGTCGAGCGTAAAGTTCCCCCAATATTGCAAAACCTCAACCCGGTTGCCGTCAACAATCAGGTCGGACTTGTCTCCTTCCGGCTCGTCCTCGTCGCGGTTGTCCCTGTTCAGTTCGGTCTTAATCGCCTCAAGCTCGCCTTTGGATAACCGGTAATACTTGTTTAAGGCTATGGCGTCATACGTTTCCCACGACTTGATGATTTTACCGCAGGCGTTGAACTTCTCTGCGTCTTCAGGGCTGACTTTCGGGTCCCAGACCAAATTCAGCGGGTCAATCGCTTCCACGTTGGCGCCGTTGTAAACCTCCTCGTTGAATATCCCGTACGTCCCCGTTTTATACAACAGCCCGTCCGCTCCCATCATATCCAGCCGTCGCCGGATTTGCCGGTAAACCGTCTTCCAGGAAACGAACAGACAGATTTCCCCGACCGCTCCCCAATATTCAATCCCGGAGTCAAGCTTGCGCTGAATGCCGATTTTCGTCAGGATGTTGACAAGATTGGACTTTTGCGCCGCAGCCGTTTCCTCCGACCTCTCGTCCGCTCCCTCCACGTCAAACAAATGGTCGATGTCGGAATAAATGTTGTCCCAGATATACGCCTGCTGCGTCTGGTTTAAGGAATAAATCTTGTTGAGGTGGACGTCCGACTTCCATTCATCGGCGCCATCTGTAACCTGCCTCTCCCTCTCATCCAGATAGATTTCAGGCCTCAAGCGTTCCGCTATCGCCTTTTGCTTGGCGCGCGCATCGTCCCACGTCTTCCACAGGCTGCCGATATCCGCCGCGGTTTTGTTAGCCTCCGCATCCGTCAGCCGTCTCGGCTTCTGTTCCTTCTCCAACATAAATTCAAACATTCTGTCCCTGCCCCTTTTTCTGTTACCTTCCGGCACACCCGGTCAACTCTCCCGTATCATCCGCCGCCCCTGTTCTCGCACCGCCCGTCCGCCTCATTCCCGCACCACAACCGGCAGCTTCCAAGCCGTTCCGCTCCTATTCCCGGACTACCGGATAAAAATATTCCACCATATAGCTCGCCGCGTCAAAAATATGCCCCAGATACAGCTTCTTGTCATCTTCGGCAATCTGCGACGGCGTCGGCGCGTCAATAATGCTGGTGCCCTCCTTGAACTTGAGGTTCTTCATATTGTAAATCAGCCATTCGCAGCGCGGATGAACCAGAACGTTGCGCTCTCCCGCGTCCGAAAACACCAGACGATTAAACGCATTTATCCGTGCCATAATCGCCGGATTGAACCGCCGGACATTCAAATTCCAGCGATAGCCGTTCTTTGCCAGCGAATTGACGATAATCGCATAGTCCGAATACCGGCTCTGCGTCTTGCGGTATTTCCCCGACGCGTCGCCGCATATCTGCACCACGCCTTTGAACTCCTCCGGCGGATAACGCCGCATAAACTCGTCAACCGCGTCCTGCGTAATGCAGTTGTTGATGACAATCTCATCAAAGAAAAAGAACTTCTTTCCGTCGCGGTGCGCCAGCGTGCTCATCGCCGGGTTGACGTTAAAGTCCAAACTCCAGTAAATGTCCAAATCCGGGCAATAGCGGATGTCCCCGTTGATGTTCTCTTTGCTCCAATACGGCACCACCCGCGCCACGTTCGCCCCCTTGGGCTTGTTTAAGTAATCGCGCTCATACTCGTCGGGCTTGTTCTTCCTGACCAGCTCCGCATAGTTCAGAAACTTCTCCCCCAAAATTCCGAGATGCACCAGTTCCGGATAATTTATTTCGGCAAAATAAGTTCCTTCCGGCGCCGCCATGTTCTCATAATCGAGAAACAGCGCCTTTTCCACCGGCAAATCCTCTTCTATCCGGTTATAGATGACAATCAGCCGCACCCCTTCCTTACGGATGGTCTTCAGCAAAACGCCCCACACCGGCTCCGTTACCGCCTGCGCCTCGTCAATCAGCCAGATGTCGACCTGCCCCAGCCCCTTGATGGCCTCTCTGGCGTTGCGATTGCTATCCTTTAAACCCAGAAAGGAAACCTCTGCCCCGGTGATGACGTTTGTAACCTTTTCCGAGTTGGCGACAAATCCCCGCCCCCTGAATTCCCCCTCAATCAGCTCCTGAAACTCGACGATAAGGCTGGACTTCTGGCTGGTTTTCGTTTCCCTGAAACAGACCACGCGCACCCTTCGCCGCATCATCTCCGTCAAAACCGCCCGAACAGCCGTTCCGGTTTTCATCGAACCGCGCCCGCCGGTAAAAACGAACGTGTCATACTTAGCGCTTGTCATATTCAACAGCGGTGCAAATTTTTTATAAACTTTCATTTAGACAAAAGACCTCTGCGCACTACCGCCTTCCGTGATGTCGAGTCGGGAATTTTTGATACCGAAATTTCCAAGTATCTGTTTTACCGTTAAGCGTTTTTGTCAAAACTCACTCAACCACGTCAATCTTAAACGGTGATATGTCAAGCCCGCCCGAAATCTCCCTTTTTTCCACATAAAGCCCCTTGAGCTTTCCCTTCAGCTCTTCAGCCTTAATCGCATCCGACAGCTTTTTGTTTTTCATCGCCAGCGCTTGGATTTCCGAGAGTTTGCGGAAACTGTCCTCAACCGTATATTTGATTTCTTCCGTGGTTTCGGCTCTAAGCTCGTCAATTCTTGCGGTAATCTTGCGGTTGCCCATCAATTCTGCCGCCGTGCGATTTACCGTCTCAGGCTTCATTTTACCGGCATTATAAGCCTCGCGGTATGCGTCAGAATAATTAAGCCCTTTTGCAACTCCCTGACAAAATTTTTCTTGTTTGGCCGTCAGCATTCGCCGTTTTCCCAACTTGCTACAAAAAACCGCCCGTGGCTTTTGCTTCGGGCGGCGAGTTAATGAACATTCAACAAAAAAGACGCAACTCTCCAGAGCCACGTCTTCCATTATAGTGATTTTTATCACCACTCATTTGATATGTCAAGCGTTATTTTCAGGATGCGGATTTTTAGCATTCAACACCTAGCTTATTGAGCACTTTTCTGAGCAATATCGTGGGAAGCTCTAGTTCATAAGCATTTGCAAGAGTTAACAATAAAATCATCTGTAACACCATAACAAAAGTACATATCCCTCCCGATAAAGGCGGCAAAATAAGGCAATCCAACAAAATAGAACCAGCCATAATCCAAGAAAATCTTTCAGTTTTTCTCGATTTTCGCTCATCAGTCAATTCATCTTGTAATTGAACAATCTGCTTATCTGTGGTTTCCGGCTCTTGAGAGACTTCTCTGACATTGTTGTTCAGAATATTTAATAACTCCCCACCTTTTCTACTGTTCTCCATTTCCTCTCCACACATTCTCATACTCATTGAGCATATCTTCTTCTGTGATTCTAACCCCTTTAGCACCTGGCTCATATCTCACAGCCCATCCAGTTCCTTCTCTATGTGTCATTGCTACAAGATTTACCGGACTAATACGAATTAGGGCTCTGGCAATTAAATTGATAAACTGCCTTTCCTCTTCCGAGCATTGCCGTTCAACGGGCGGAAATGCAAACCTTTGTATTGGTTTATTTCCAAATATCTTAAATTGATGATATACCGTTGGAGCTACCGGACCATAATCCCACGCTTCAAAATTAGCTCTAAATAAATGATGATGGTCATTATGCGACCCAATATAAAGTACTTGAGCTATATACAACATCTTCTGCAACTGAAGATTTGTTACCTCCCAATTACCAGCTTCACATATGTCTCTCGCCACTTCAAAAACATTACACATATTTAAAATCCTCTTTTGTGGTATTTTCTTTATAACACAAATAGCATTACTTTTCAAATATAAAATTACATTTCTTAAATAAATATTATTATAATCCCCTTTTTATATATGATTTTTCATATAAAAGTCAATACTTCACGCAGGAAAACAAAAAATAAAAAAGCCGGTTTCCCGGCTTTCCGTTTCTTTCACTACGCCGCATATCGGACTGTCGGGTCTTTGCTCTCCTGCCGTAAAACAGTATCGCAAATCCCTTTAAAATCCTTTTCCCGCGAATATTCGCTGAACTTGCCGTAATTGACAATGCCATAGGTTATCAGATACTCTTTCATACCTTGGCTCATCTTCGGATAGTTTTTGAACACATACTCCACAAAATACTTGACCCGCTCGTCCATCTCCGCCTTGATATAGGCATCAATAGATTGCCCCAAGCTCGCGCTCGCGGCGTCTTTTACCCAAGGCTTGATGAGCTTCTTCAAACTGCCGTAATAATCTTCGCTGAAGATAACATCGGCAATCGCCGCTTTCGCCAGCCGTTTAAATTTATCGGCATAAACCATATCTGTCGCCACGCGCTCCAGCTCCTCGCGCACCGCAACCGCACAGCAGTTCTTGACGATACCGCCGATAGCCTTGGCATCCAGCGGAACCGGAACCTGGCTTTTTAGTGCTTGCTCCATGGCGTTAAATGCCGCTATGTATTTCTCTTTCCACTCCGCGGCTTTCGCTCCAGTAAAGCCCATAACGAGGAATGTCCAACCGTCGCGAGTTATATCGTAACACGTTCTTTTTTCGCCTTTTTCATCCCGATATTCAACGAGCGCAAAATTGCGCGCGTTAAAATCCGAACTGCATTTCAAAAGCTTAATAGCGCGCAGCACGTCGCGATGCCGCTTGCCAAACACCTCAGCAATTTTTAATGAGGTGGTAACCGGCTGGCGGTTTTCATTGATTGTAACTAAATCATTTTGCTTAATATCATTCATCGCTTTTGCCCTCCAAAACTGCAACAATCTCTTTGAGTTTTGCCAGAACAAAACGCAACGTTTCTTTTAATGTTTCTTCTGTTTGATTTTCCATAGTGTATTTCCTTCTTAAAGAATAAAAGTGTCTAGGGGTTAAGAACACGATACACAACGTGTGGGTTTATTCAATATATTCGCCGCACCCCTAAACATAAAGTGCCACCTTTTCAGGCGTCTAATTATGAAATGTGTATAGAGTTCTTACCTCTGTAATAAATGTGAGGATATGCCGCGCGGAGAATATCCTCACAATCAACATCTATACACATTAACATCATTTGTCAACTGTTTTCTATTTTTTTGAAATCTGTATATGAACATTCAAATAATCACATTCAAAAAGTGCATCATAACAACTTTTCTTTGTAACCTTCCAATTCTTACAAATACTATTATCTAAATCTATTTCTGGATCAATCGCATATTTTGATGGTCGTGATTTTAAATATTCTATTTTAACAACTTTATCTAACATTATACTAATAATGGTACAAATATTAAGCTCATAATCTGCCGACAGCAAAGGATTACCATCAAAACAAAATTTACATATTATCGCTCCGTCAAACTTTAGATATCTATTAAAAAATTGAACATCTTCCATACTTCCGACATCCTTATCATAGCAAAAAATCACTTTTTGCTGAGAACTATACGGATGCATTAAAAGACCAGACTTATAAATAATATGAAGACAATTCTGTCCTTTCATTAAGTACCCTATATTTTCAAAATCATCAATAATTCTCTCCCATTCTATTTTATTCGTATTGGGGTCAATATTTTGCCTTTGCAAAAGGGGAGATAACTTATCCCAATCAGGATAAATGCTTACAGTAACATGAAAATAAGCATCTTCTGCACCATCAAGCTCCTCACATAATTTTTCAAACTTAGTCTTTTCAGCAAAAACAATTTCATATAATATTACGACAACTGTCAGTAAAATTCCAACTGCTAATTGCGTATTTTTATCAATCAATAAAAATAGACTTAAGATAGCTAAAGTCAGACATAAAAATTTTACAATTTTCATACCTAGTCCCCATAAGAATTAAAACACAATTATACTCTATCCGCTCTGCTTAACATCCGGTTAATCAGCCGTTATTTTCCCTTAACCCCGCATAAAATTTTCCAAGTTCATCCAGACCTAAGCATAAAAGCGTTGCCTGGTGTACACGCTCTTTATTGCGCTCATAACAGGTCAAACCCTTTTTAAGGCTGAAATCGCAATCATCAATGCAAACGCGCCGGACAATTCCCCTGCATCCTGCCGGAATTAACTTCAAAGCTTTGCGATACCTGTTTTCGGCTGCGGCAACATATTCCGGCGTAATCTGTTTTCCGTTCCCGTCGACCCTGATTTTCTCGGGATTAAGCGCCGAAACGGAACTGATACGGGAAAGATGATAATCCGCCGCCAACCTTTCTCCTATGCTTTTCCGGTCAGCCGATGAGAACCTGCCGTCTCCCCAGTCCAACCACCCGGATTCCTCGTAACGCTCCAACGCGCTCAGTTTCCGATATACGCCGTCATCCCCTCGCCTGAAGCCCCGTCTTGCCAGCTCTTTTTTATCAATGTATTCCTCTTCCATCGTCCCTCCTATAATTCCGCAACAAACCGCAGAAACTCCTTTTTATCGTTGGTCTTAAAGACATCGCCCGTTGTGGCCACGGCGTTGTACTTGCGTTCTTTGTTGGTAGGATAGTTCAGAATGTAAATCGTATATCCCCCCCAAGACGTCTTTTGCAAAAGCTTTGCGCCGTTCTTCTCTTTCCCTTGCCGCCAAGGTTTTCATCTTTTCCTTGCGTTTGATATAATTTTTTCGGCAAGTTTCCTTAAACCTCTCCGGATTAGCCTGCGCCCAAGCCCTAGCTGCCGCCCTGTTGCATTCGTTGCACCACGAGCGCAAACCGTTTTTTCCGTTCTTCATTCGCGAAAACTCGCTCAACGGCAGCTCCCGTTTGCATTTTGTACAGATTTTCGTTTCATTCATCGCCGCAAGCTCCCGTCTAAAAGCGCCGGAAATCCCTGCCGTATCGTTGCCAGTGCCTGCTGTTCAAGCTGCCGACGTTCTTCCGGCGTCATGTTTTTGATGTCATTGTCGGACTCGCAGAAATGCGGACGTCCGTATTTTTCCAGACACCAGCGACGCATACACTCGCGAAACTCCTCGTGTGTCGGGTGATAGATGTTGGCCACAAACGGGTAATAATCTGCCTTAATCCGCCGCCAAACCTCGCTATAATGCGGCACGAGCCAGTTCATATCCCCGTTTGCCTTGTCCAGCTGCTGATACTTCGTGTCATAATCCGGCTCGCACCTTTCAGATTTTGTTTTTTCCTGCTCGGCATGAATGCCTGCCACGTTCATAATCGCCTTAATCTGGGCAATGTTCGGGCGCGTCCGGCTTTTCTTGACATAATGGACGTCAATGGCATCCAGCACATCGCGGAGATAAAACCCCTCAAAAGCCTTTTCCCACGCTTCAACCCTGACGCTGTTCTGCTCGGCAAAAGCCTGCATTTCCTCATCTGTCGTGTCGCCGTGGTAAAGCTCCTCAATATGGCGCAAAATCTCAATCGCCTGCTTCATACCCAACTCCAATCGTGTTCTTTTTTCTCAATTTTTCCACCTGTCTGCTCGTTTTCTGCCATCCCAATCTCCGCATTTTGCTTTTTGCGTTTTTCGTTTTGCTTGATGAAATACTGGCTTGTTGACATAAACCAGCGCTTTTGCTCGTCAGGAGGCTGTTTCACCAGCCAATCATCCCGCAGCATCAACTCTCCCCAGAGGTTTAAATCCGGATATGCTAGTCGCCATCGGTCAAAATCAACCTGCGTCAACCGGATAACTTTTCCCTCAAAAGCGTATTTTTTCCCGTCCCGTTCAAAAGGCGGCTTGCCGCTATTTTTATTTTCTGTTTCAGTTTCCGCTACCGTTTCCGCTACCGCTACCGTTTCCGCTACCGCTACCGTTTCAAGAAAGGATTGATTGTTTTGATTGTTTTGATTGTTTTTGATTGTTTCTTTTTCCCTTTCTTCTTGTTTTGATTGTTTTTTTGCGTTTTGATTGTTTTCAGGCGCCCCCGCTCTGTTTCTCTTTCCGCCGCGTGCATCCTCTTTATCCAAACTCGGTTTTATTGCGGTGAGAAGAATGCTCGTCATCTCATCTTTAGGTTCTACCCCATCAAAAACATAATCAGTTATTGCATCATAAAATTTTAAGCGCATATCCGGCGACATTTTTTTTGCCATTTCCTTAAAATTAGCAAAAAATAAAAAACGGTCTCTACTCATATTTTGCCATCCTCTTCAAGTTCAGCCACAGCACGTTCAAAAGCCGCAACCTGTCGTTCGGTCAAACCGCCGTATTTATACCAGCTTTCAGCCAAACTGATTAGAAATCTGCATTTATTGTCAGTTGGCTGTATTTGTTGAATTATTTTGATAATATCTACCGCTGTTATCATCTGCACACCCCATAAAAGGCGGGGATATGGTTAAAGACGAGGTGTGCGGTGTCCTGCCATATCCCCATAATTTCAAGACAGCACCCCATTGTTTTAAGCCTCCAGTACGTCAAAAAACGTCATCTCTGCCAATACCTTTCATATCCCATTTTATCCTTGTCTTTCGGGATAATGACCGTGCAGCCGTAGCAATACTTCAACACGAGTATCAGCAGCTCGCGTATCACCAGAAACGGCAGTTTTAAAGTGATTATAAATTTACTCAAATTGACTCTCCAAAATAAAGGTGTTAGAGTCCCCGCGAATCCAAACCAACAAAATAAGGAAGACTCTAACATGACTAAAAACGAAAAAATTGAGCAAACGGAAGCAGCTACCAATTGGTTTAAAAAAGCGCACGAATGGATAAAGTCCATACTGACTATTAACCAACGACTTAAACAGCTTGAAGACATACATTTCGGCACTACGCCACATCCTGCAGATATATGCCCCGGATGTGGTGCACACTCTCTGCGACAATGTATCGAACATGTGCACGAAACTGTTTTTATGCACCAATATGAACATACTCAAAATACTGTTTTGTTCTGTACTGCCCCTGATTGCACGTATCGCCGCGTGATTGACGAGAGGACAGTCAAAACTAATGTCCCGATGACTGATAATCCCAAACCTAAGGGTATGAATATCAAAAGAATTTAGTCGCATTCTTTTTCCTTTAGCATATCCCCAAACTTTCCGCCGCTTTCAATGACTGTCAAGGCATTGTCATAACTTTGCTCAACACTTTCGAGCGCACAATATTTTATTAAACAGATTAAAAGAGATAATCTTTCCGCTGCTGTTAAAGTTGCTGTCATTCGCTTTTCTCCTCAATCCCGTAAAAGTCGTTCGCCGTTACCTCGCCTTTAGTGTAAGCTACAATCTTTGCCATTGTTTCAGCTGAAGGAATTGTTCCACGCACCCACCGGCTAACATTCATCGGAGTTTCATTGATGTTTTTCGCAAATTCTGCTTGCGACATATTGTGGTTGTTTAAAAAATCTGTTAAAGTCATGTTAAACCTCCGATTTAGAAAATATAACTGAATAAGTTATATGTCAAGTTAAAATATAACTTTGTTGGTTATTTAATTTTATATCTTTAAACGTTATAATCTTCAAAACGGAGGTTTAATATGGAAAATAATTTACGAAAAATTCGCAAAGCTAAAAATATGAGCCAATACGAGCTGGCTGATTTAACAAACACCACCCCACAACACATCGGCAGACTGGAAAAAGGAATATGTAATTTAACTTTTCAATGGATTGAACGCTTTGCAAAAGTGCTTAATGTTAATCCAAATGATATTATCGGTACTGCCGAACCGTTTCCTAATAGCAATTATAGGCCCATCCCAGATAATACTGTTATTATAACTGAAGATAAGTTCATGGAAATAATCTCAACCGCCTTTGACGTTTTTGTGGAATGTATACCTGAAGACAAAAACAAAATTAAAGACGTAGGGGTAAAGATGGCAGAAATATGTTTAAGTGCTACCAAAGCTGATACAACAGACCGCAAAGGACAATTAAGAGCAATGGTAATAAACCTTTATCAAAAAAAAGCGATTTAGCCAAAAAAATATATACTATGTTATGTGTAAGAACTTATTTAACAGCTGGAAATAAAGGATGACGGTATTAATTATTATAGGTCTTTTAACATTTTTTAGGTTGTTCATTGGAACAAAAGCTGAGTCCCCCAAAGTCGAAACTTTAAGCACAACAATTTACCGAGATATTTTATTTTGGAGCGCTGTTGCTATAATGTATTTTGGAATTGTTTGCTATCAAAAGGCTGAAGGTTGGTTAGGTTTCTTCGCCATTGGTATAAGTTTCCACATTTTACACAAAACCCCGCCATCTTCAAAGAATATTGCGCCTTTTTCCAAATTACCTATAAAAATTTTAGGTTTTATGGAAGATGCAATAATACTGTATCTTCTATTTTATCCTACTTTAAAAAGGCATCATTTAACTTACGACATGCTTCTATCAGTCGTCTTAAATATTTTATTGACTACAATATGCCTCTTCCTTCTATACAAAATCATCATCTATAGCTGGAAAAGCTTTATTTACATTTTATACATCATTATCGGTGCATATATCAGTTGGTACACATATCATATTGATATTATCATAATGACAGCAACTACTTTTTGTTATTTTATGCTCTTTTTCCCCTTGTACAGCTATATTAAATATTGTGAAGAATATTACAAAAAGCTTTGTTCCCCACCATCTCCTCCCATTCCTGAAATTTCTCCAACACCCGAAGTCAAAGAAGAACGCTGGAAAAACGAATATAAGCTATTTACCTTAATCCAAGGCGTCTTTCCTGAATACACGGTTCAACGCCAAGCAAGCCCGCAAGGTATGGGAACGCAGCGTTTTGACATTTATATTGAAGAGTTAAAGCTTGCATGCGAGTATCAAGGTGAACAACATTTTACTCCAATTGACTACTTCGGCGGCGAAAAAGCTTTGGAATTAAGCAAAATACGCGATTGGCGCAAATATAAGAAGTGCGAAAAATATGGGATAACCATCGTATATTTTTATTATTGGGAAGAACTGACCGAATATCTAGTAAAACAAAAACTCCATAAGTGGATTAAAGAATAATATTTTTTATTGCTTTTAAAATTAGTTGATTTTTAAGAAATTCTATGTTATATAATAAATAACCGCTGGGACTGCGTCATTATCGCAGGTTTAATCTTTGTAGATTAGCCCAGCGTCTTATTTTGGGATTTTTACAAGCCCATTAAATAAAAAATATTATATCATAAAATAAAGATGGCGAACGTCCGCCTAGGCGGTGTATTCGGAGGTAAAACCAGTCTGAATCTAGCTATCCCAACTGACAAACAGCAGCACCTTTCTAGAAGGTGCTATTTTTTATAAAAAAATATAACTTATTTAGTTATTTTTCCTCTTGACATATAACTTAATGCGTTATACAGTTACTGTAGAACAACCAAAGAACAATCATACCGAGGCACGACGAGAACTATAGCAGACATTCAAATGGATTTATTACAAGTAAAAAATCGCATGCAACTTTCAGCGTTGAGTAATGATAGCTACTTCCTATCAGCACAATATAAAAAAGATTGTCATGAAAAATTTGAACTTGAACAGGAATTAAGAAAAAAAATGGAAAACAAAAGGAGAATAGATATTGAAACAGCATATTGATATTTTCCAAAACGGCTGGAACAACCTCTGCAACAACCAACTCGCCGAAATCAAAGCTCTTCGTGCCGAAAACACCCGGCTGGAAAATAAAAACGCCAGCTTGGAAACAACCTGCATTTCTCTGGCAGTAGTTTTAGTTTTAACCTTAATTTTCGGATAACACAATGTTGGATTTTTTCTTCAAAACAAAAAAATACGAAGACAAACTTGACCACCTGTATCCCCAATTGGGACATAACAAGCGCTGCGCCTGTTGCGGAGCTTCTGCTGAACACATCCACCACATTATCCCGCGGGCAAACAAGCTCCTGCGTTGGGATGTCAACAACCTGCTGCCGTTGTGTTCCAAATGCCACCAGAGGGTACACGAACGCAAGGAACGGATTATTATTTCTTCTGTACGCAGAAAATATCTGGAGAAGATGAAGAACAAGGATTTCAAACAATACCTGATTGAGCAGGGATTGACCAAAGAAGACTTTTATAAACTCAAGGAAAAACAGCTAAACGAGGCGATAAAATGACGGAAATTTACGAAAAGACAAAAAAACCGGACAGCTGGGCTTTAAAACCTATTACGGCAGGACGTCTGAAAGGAAAAACAGACATAAATCCCCAATGGCGTTACGAAATGTTGGATAAATGCTTCGGTTTGTGCGGCCTCGGCTGGAAGTATGAATTAAGCGATTACCGCGTGGAACCGGGTGCAAATGGTGAAGCAATTCTTTTCGTTTCCATCAACCTTTATATCAGACAGGACGATAAATGGAGCGACGCGATTCCCGGGTTTGGAGGTTCTATGTTGATAGAACGGGAAAAAAGCGGAATGCATAACAATGATGAAGCCTTTAAGATGGCCGTTACGGATGCGCTGTCCGTTGCCTGTAAAATGCTGGGCATTGGTGCAGACATTTATGCGGGAAGAATGGACGGGGATAAATATCAAAAACCGGCGCCGCAGGAAGAAACGCCCGTTCCCCAACAACAAACGCCGCCCCCTGCCCCCGCCCCCAAAAAGACCTTGGAAGAGCGCATCGCCGCATTCAGGAAGTATCTTGAAACTGCCTCCCTTGAGGGCATGAACGGCGACGCTTACAAAAAGACCTTTAAAGAGCTTTGCCTGCTTGCCGGTCCCGACAAGGCCGAAGAGCTGACAAAACTTCACAACAACCGTTTTCAGTTTTTAATGCAACAAACACTGGAGAAAGAATAATGCCCGGAATTTATGAAAATATTATGGAAGCCGAACGCCTGCTTGACGAGTGCTACGACTTGGAAACCGGCGAGGTTGACGAGGAAAAGGAAGCCGAACTTCTCGCCCTGAAAGAACAGATTATCAACGAGGGGCTGGAAAACCTGTGCAATCTCCGCGCCGACAAACTCGCCTATATTGCCGGGCTTGACGGCGAAGCCTCGCGGATAGCCGACAAGGTCAAGGCGGAAAAGAAAAAGCTCGCCAGCCTTGAGGACTTTATTCTGCTGATACACCGGAAATCCGGCAAAGACAAATCAATCGCAGGCAGCTGGACGGTCGGTACGCGTAAGTCCGTACAGGTCAAAATCATTGACCCGGACTTCAACGACCCGCGGTTTTTCATCACCAAGCAGACCTCACAGCTGGACAAGATGAAGCTTAAGGACGCGCTGAAAAACGGCGAAGAAATTCCCGGCGCCGAACTCGTAACCAATTACAATTTGAGCGTGAAATAATGATTATCGCCACCAAGCAGGACATTACAAACGCCATGTATGCCTTAATGGAAAAGGCAAACGCGCTGCTCCCCGCCGGCAAGAAGCTCAAGATGGAAATCTCCGAGTTTAAGGAAACGCGCAGCACCGCGCAAAATGCCTGGTACTGGCTTTTTTGTTCTGCCGTAGCAAAGTTTCTGAATGACGCCGGACTGACTTACGGCGAATACGCCCTCCCCTACACCGGCAAACTGATACACAGTATTCACAAAAAGGTTCTGGGCCTAGAGACAACCACCAATTTAAGCAAAGACGCCTTTTCCGAAATGTGTATCCGTCTGGAGGTGTTCTGGTCGGGAAAAACGTCCGGCGAGTTTATAATGCCGGAACCCCCGGTTCAATATTTGGCAATGAAAGGATTTGAAGAGCTATGAACGACAATAAACCGATTTTCACCCTGCGCGACAGAGCGTTGTCCGCCTCGTGCTTTATGAAGACCTACACCCGTGAAGACGGACGGGAAGTCTCGTTATTCTCTATCTGCCTGCAACGCTCCTACAAAAAGAAAGGCGATGATGAGTACACCCGCGAAAAGATTAACCTGATGCCCGATGACCTGCTGAAGCTCGCCCGCCTGTGCGCCGACGCCTACGGCGAAGTCCTGAAAGCGGCAATGGCCAACCGCCCAGCCAAATCGGAATATCCGGCGCAGGAAATGGCCGTACCCGATGACGACATCCCGTTTTAAGGAATAAGACAAAAAGTTAAAGGGACTTAAGGGATAAATGACAAAAGCATATAATCAATATATCACCGAGGATTTTTTGAAAAGTCGCGAAAATATCGACAAACCAGTGCAAAAATGGATACTTTTCTGCCGGTATTTTATGAGTAAAGGCTATAAAATCAGGCTTTACGAGGCAAGAAGAACGGTCAGCAAATACATTACATTGATTAAGGACGGAAAAAGCTGCAAAGTAAGATTTTCTAACCATCGGCCTATCAGAGAACGCGAAAAGAATAAAGACTGCGATTTTTTCGTCGGGGTTACAAATTTTCAAGTTATCACAGCGCACGATGTCGCATTAAAGGTTTTAAAATTTTTTGAGGAAAAACGATGAAAACATCTGAAGAACTGACAGAAGACTGGAAAGCGGGAGAGCTTGAGTATGGGCAGTATTGGGTAAAAAATAAAGTTTGGGAAAAGCCTTTTATTGACAGATGGCTCCCGAATTGTTCTTGGAAAATCTCTTGCAAAGATGCTATTGAACAAATCCTTGCTCCCGTTCCAACCTATGACGAATACAAGGCTATGCAGGCAGAGCTTGCCGAACACCGGCATTATTGCTGCTGTTCTGAAAATGAAGTTATGCGGCTGAAACTGGCGGAAATGGAAGAGAAAAACAAAATATGGGATGAACTTGCGGAAAATCTTTTATGTTTGGAAGAGCAAAATTGGGAAAATTTAGTTAAAAACGGAACAAAAGAACAACGGCTTGATTTTCTTAAACGTAAAGAAAAATATAGCCTTTTAGCAATTCTTGGCAAATACGAACAGCTGAAAAAAGAGCTTGAATCTGCCCGCTGGTATCAGACAGTCCAGAACGAGGATATTGGCAAGCTCCGCAGGTTGCTGAAAGAGTGTTTACCGATTGTTTCTGCTGAAATTATGACTTGGCAAATTA
>ERZ780139.756-NODE-756-length-32255-cov-5.244938_pt1 | contig 32255 bp, 32 predicted proteins | sample MGYA00511476_ERZ780139 | MGnify/ENA primary metagenome ERZ780139 (study PRJEB29588, sample SAMEA2158190) | human gut metagenome | biome: human gut; feature: human-associated habitat; material: faeces | place: Denmark | collected 2008/2010 ... | reverse complement strand
GGGTCGCGGGTTCGAATCCTACCGGGCGCACCAAACGAATTCAGGAAATCCCAGATAGTTCCGCTGTCTGGGATTTTTTCATGCCCGAAGCCTTTATTCTTTCAAAACTGACCTTCCGCCTTTTCTGAATCCCGAAAAAATAAAAGGCTGACCCACAATGAGTGAATCAGCCTCTCAGCACTTTAGCGCCTGACCTCAGTTACTTCGTATAAAACCGCGTCAGATAATCCGCAAGCGCCGTGTCCCAGCTCGGCATCTTGTAGTTCAGTGTGTATTCAAGCTTCTTCTTCGCCAGGCGGGAATTTGCCGGACGCTTCGCAGGAGACCGGAACTCTTCAGATGTGCAGGGAATCACCTTCTGCTTCACATGCGCGAGCTCAAAAATCCGGCATGCGAAATCGTACCAGGTCGCCTCTCCTTCGCAGGTGAGGTGATAGGTTCCCACCAGCTCCGGATGACGGAGAAGCTCATTCAGGGCCTGGGCGACAGCGATCGTGCTCGTCGGATTGCCCCTCTGATCATTCACGACCTTCAGAACCTCGCGGGTACCATCCGCAAGAGAAAGCATCTTATCGAGGAAACTCGGACCGCCGGGACCGTAAAGCCAGGAGACGCGGGCAATAATATGGTTCGGGCAGTGAGTTCTCACGGCCTGCTCGGCCGCCCATTTGCTCTGACCGTATACGCAGTGACCGCCTGTCGGAGCATCGAATTCCGTATAGGGAACGGGCGAATCGCCCTCAAACACATAATCTGTTGAGATGGCAATCAGCTTCGCGCCGTGGCGGTAGCAGGCAGAGGCCACATTTTCGGTGCCGACCGCATTGATCCGGTAAGCCTGATCAATTTCAGTTTCGCACCTATCAACGGCTGTCATGGCTGCGCAGTGAATCACGACGTCGGGCTTATGGAGAGCAAGGCACCGATCAAAGGCGGCGGCATCCGTGATATCCGCTGTTTTGTGATTGGTTGGGATCACTTCGACCCCCTGCAGCTCATGCTGCAGGGTACGGCCGAGCATGCCATCCGCGCCGGTAATCAGTACTTTCATCGGTCAGAACTCCAGGGCGTCCTTGAAGAACGGAGCGATCTGATCTTTTGCAGACAGAACCGGTTCTTTCTTATAGGGCCAGTCAATCCCAATCGTCGGGTCATTCCAGCGGATTGAGCCTTCATCTCCCGGGTGATAGAAGTCCGTGCACTTATAGTGGAAATGCGCGACATCACTCAGCACGACAAATCCGTGCGCCATTCCCGGCGGAATCCAGAGCTGATTCTGATTTTCCTGGTTCAGAATGGCTCCAAACCATTTGCCAAAGGTGGGAGATCCCTTACGGATATCCACCGCCACATCGAACACTTCTCCAAGAGACACCATAACGAGCTTCCCCTGCGGATGCTGCTTCTGGAAATGGAGACCGCGGAGAATCCCCTTCGTGGACTTGGAGTGATTGTCCTGAACAAAGGGCAGATTGATGCCTGCGGCTTCGTAACGCTCCTTCTGCCAGGTTTCGACAAAATACCCGCGTTGATCGCCGAAGACCTGAGGCTTGATAAGCAGCACGCCTTCGATCGGTGTCTTTACGACTTCCATTATTTATCTCCTTCGATCAAGTTCAGCAGATACTGACCGTAGTGATTCTTTGCGATCGGTTTTGCCAGTTCAGCAACCTGTTCACTCGAAATGTAGCCCTTCCTCCAGGCGATCTCTTCCGGGCAGGCAATCATCAGCCCTTCACGGGACTCAACCGCGTGAATAAACATGGCCGCTTCAAGCAGGGATTCATGTGTCCCGGTATCAAGCCAGGCAATGCCCCTCGACATCAGTTCAACGCAAAGATCCTTGCGTTCAAGATAGGCCTTATTGACATCCGTGATTTCCAGTTCCCCTCGGGCGGACGGCTTCACCTGCTTCGCGATTTCGAGCACGTCAGGATCATAGAAATAAAGCCCGGTTACGGCGAAGTTCGACTTCGGGTGCTTCGGTTTTTCTTCAATGCTGATAGCCCGATGCTGATCATCAAACTCAACAACGCCATAGCGCTCCGGATCCGTCACGTGATAACCGAACACCGTAGCTCCGTGATCCCGGCTCATCGCGCGCTCCAGCATCTCAGCGAGCCCGTGTCCAAAGAACAGGTTGTCTCCAAGAATCAGGCACGTGTGGTAGCCCTTGATGAAGTCCTCGCAGAGCGTAAACGCCTGAGCGAGCCCTGCCGGCTTCTCCTGGACAACGTAAGTAAAGGAGCAGCCCCACTGGGAACCGTCCTTCAGCAGTTCCTTGAAAAGGTGCTGCTGATCCGGAGCCGTAATAATGGCAATCTCGCGGATACCCGCTTTGATCAGAACTGATATCGGGTAAAAGATCATCGGCTTGTCGTAAACCGGCATCAGCTGCTTGCTGACGCTGCGCGTGAGCGGATAAAGACGCGTTCCGGATCCGCCGGCAAGCACAATGCCGCGCCATTTATTCTTGTTGTTTTCCACAATCAGCTCCTTCAGGACAGCTCGTTTCTGCTGCCGTAATTGGTCTTAAGCCAGTTCTTGTATTCGCCGGTCTGAATGGACTCAACCCATTCACTGTTATTGAGATACCACTCAATGGTCTCGCGGAGCCCATCTTCAAACTGATGCTTCGGCGTCCAGCCAAGTTCCCGCTCAATCTTCGAGCAGTCGATCGCGTAGCGAAGGTCATGCCCCATACGGTCAGCAACGTGCGTGATCTGTTCCTTATAAGACTTGCCGTCCTCTCGCGGACGAAGCTCATCCAGAATCTCACAGATCTTCGTGACAATCGTGATGTTGTTACGCTCCGAGCGGCCGCCCACGTTATAGGTTTCGCCCACCCGGCCGCGGGTCAGCACGTCGTAAATCGCTTCGCAGTGATCTTCCACATGCAGCCAGTCGCGGATGTTTTCACCCGATCCATAAATCGGGAGAGGCTTCCCCTGAATTGCGTTCAGGGTCATCAGAGGAATCAGTTTTTCAGGGAACTGGCGGGGACCGTAATTATTCGAGCAATTCGTAATCACAGTCGGCAGACCATACGTTTCATGAAAAGCACGGACAAAATGATCACTCGACGCCTTGGAAGCGGAGTACGGGCTGTTGGGCGCGAACTTGGTTTCTTCCGTAAAGGCCGGATCCGTCATGGAAAGCGTCCCGAACACTTCGTCTGTCGAAATGTGATGGAAGCGGAAAGCGCTCTTCTTTTCCGCCTCAAGGCCGTTCCACCAGTCTTTCACGCAGCGAAGCAGGATGCTGGTGCCCATCACATTGGTGCGGACAAAGGAGTCCGGATCAACAATGGACCGGTCAACGTGGCTCTCCGCGGCGAAGTTCACCACCGCGTCCGGCTGATATTCAGGAAGAATCTTCCGCAGCAGCTTTTCGTCACCGATATCGCCGTGGATAAACACGTAGTTCGGATTGCTCTCGACATCCTTCAGATTCATCAGGTTGCCGGAATAGGTGAGCTTATCGAGATTAATAACTTTGTCGCCCGCGGCAATTCTCTGAAGAACGAAACAGGAACCAATAAAACCGGCTCCTCCGGTTACCAACAGTGTCTTCATGCTTGCTCCACTAACAATTGCTACAGAATGGTCCAGATCTTGAGGATCCCAAAGAGCAGATACTCGGACTTGGAACCATAATTTTTAACTTTGAGAAAAGGAATTTTTCCGAACAGGTAGACCCATCTTTTTCTGTCATGCTGCAGCAAAAAGTATGGATACGTTCTGATCGCATAACTCCTGACCACGTTAGCCCGATCTTCCATCAGATCAGATTTTTTGTGGGTCGTATTGTCAGGCGTATTCCTGTATTTAAGCAGCGGTTCCTGGAGGTTATGGAACATCGTCACCTCCATCAGTTTCACCCACAGCATGTAATCTTCGGCTGGTGAGTAAACCGCTTCCCACCGGATGTGATTTTTCAGCAGTACATCCTTGCGGATCATGGCCGCCGAATGAATCACTGCACAGTCAGAGAGAAGTCCTCTCTTAATATCTTCGTTACTTTCAGGAACTCTGAGCATCCGGCCGCTGGGAATCTCATCTGCCCAGCTGCTGCAGACTCCAACATCGGGGTGGGAATCAAGGTAAGCTGCTTCTTTTTCCAGACGGGTCGGGTAACAGATATCGTCATGATCCAGAATGGCGATATAGTCGCCGGAAGCGAGCCCGAGAAGCTTATTCCGGCTCTCAGAAATCCCCAGATTTTCTTCATTGCTGAAGAACCGGATCCGCGGATCGGAAAATCCCTTCACGAGACTTTCAAGCTCAGCATTGTCCGGAGAATCATTCAGGAGCAGAAACTCAAAATCACTGAATGACTGAGCCAGAACGGACTCAATCATTTCTTTCAGCTGATCGGGTTCCGTATTGTAGAGAGGGGTCAGAACCGAAATTTTAGGCATTCAGAATTCCAATTAGTCTGTTTGGCTGGGAAAGGCACCTTCGCTTTCGGCGGTTTTGGTCCTTGCAGGTCCATCCTCTGCAGGATGCGTCTGCTGAACAACTGAGACCCGCTCAAATCTGAATCGCCCGACTGAGACTGATCTTATAGGAGGTCAGCTATTTCCGGTAAATAATTTATCGTAATGATACTGCTTTTTACAGCTTAAGACTAAGTAATAATAAGAATTACAAAATGCGGATTAACCGATATTTCCTGAAGAATCTGATTACCGATAAAACATTCTTGATAACCGGAAAATATTATCAGAACATTTACGTATTCAAACACTTAGTCAGCATTCAAAAGCCCCGAAGAAAATCTTCGGGGCTTTTGCCGACCGTCTAACCTGATACCCGCCTTTCAGCGGTCAGTTTTGTTACACGATGGTCCGGGGCGGCTGATCGTACACGGTCACCTCAGGTACAGCGCCCTTCCAGAGCGACACCTCGACATTGGCGGTTGACGCCAGATTGCCGCGGGCAAGCTTGGAGGTCGGCTTATCGAGCACCAGAGTGTTCGAGTTGCCTCGAACGTCCACAACCCCATGAGCTGTCTGACGGGGATTGAACCATCCGCCGTGATGCACCACGATAACACCCGGGATAATCCGATCCGTAAGAACGGCTCCGGCTAGAATCTGACCGCGGCGGCTCTTTACGAGGCAGATATCACCGTTTTGAATGCCGCGGGCCTTGGCGTCCTTCGGATTGATCCAAACAGGCTCCCGGTCTTCAATCGTTCCACGGAGACGGGTGGCCGTGCAGTCAAGCTGACTATGCATGCGGTAACGACTCTTGCAGGCCATCAGGGCAAGCGGGAATTCCTTCGTCGCTGTGGCAACACCCTCAGTCGGCTGGAAATAGGTCGGATGCCCCAGGCTGTCGTTATAGTGGTAGCCGGCAATCTTCGGGGAGAAGAGCTGAATCTTTCCGGATTCGGTAGAGAGAGGATGAGCCTTAGGATCTGCCCGGAAATCGGCAAACGCCACATAATTCCGGTTCTCTTCAGTCACCGGGAAGAGGAGATACCCCTTCTTTCAGAAGGTATCAAAGTCCGGCATCTTCTGACCCAGATTCGCTCCCATCTGGCGCGCGTCGTTATAGAACTTGCGGATCCAATCCATTTGGGAGCGCCCTTCCGTGTAGGCCTGCTTAATGCCAAGCTTGTCAGCGAGCGCTGAGAAAATCTCATAATCAGGCTTCGATTCCCACTGAGGTTCAATTGCCTGCTTCATGGCAACAAAACCATCATTGGAAGAGGTACCGATATTCGTGATGTCGTTGTGTTCAAACGCTGTGCAGGCGGGAAGCACGATATCCGCGTGCCGCGCTGTAGCTGTCCAGACGATATCCGTCACGATCACGGTATCCGGCTTTTTGAAAGCCTTGGCAAGCTGATTCGTATCCGGATGATGGACAAAAGGATTGCCGCCAGCCCACATTACAAGATGGAATTCCGGATAGGTAACCTTCTTGCCGTCATAATCAATGACCTTACCGGGATGCAGCAGCGCATCCGTCACGGCAGCCACAGGGAGAACCTTGCTGCCCTTCCAGGGCTTTGTCACCGGGCGAACCGGCTTCACGCTGCTCGGAATCTGGCTCATAAACGGCGCTTCGCTGAGCGGGGAACCGCCGGACGAATAGTGATAATTGGTGCCGAGTCCGCCGCCCGGAAGGCCGATCTGTCCAAGCACCGAGCAAAGTGCCGCCAGCATCCAGTGGCTCTGCTCGCCGAAATCAATACGCTGAATACCCCAGCCGATCATGAACATCGTGCGATGTTCCTGTACTTCGTGCGCAAAGGAGCGGATCTTAGCCGCGGGCACGCCGGAGATCTTTTCAGCCCATTCAGGTGTCTTTTTGACGCCATCCTCTTCACCCACAATGTAACGGCGGAGTTCAACCCAGCCATAGGTGTATTTGTCGAGGAAAGCCTTATCGATCTTACCCGTGGCGTCCAGTTCGTAAATCATGGCCGCCATCACAGCCGGATCAGTGCCGGGATTCGGATGAATCCACTCAGACCCCATGTATTCTCCCGTATCCGTTTCAACTGGATTCACGGAAATGGTTTTCGTCCCCTTCTTCTTCAGGGCACGGAGGTAACCGGCGTAGTTGTGGAGCGTCGTGTACCAGTCAATATCATTCGTCACGACAGGGTCACAGCCCCAGAAAACGACGCGCTCCGAATCTCGGATCACCACATCCCATGTCGTGGAACGGGGATTCCCCGAACCAACCACATAGGGGAAGATCGTGTTTACAGCCGCGGACGAATAGCTGTTGCGACGTCCGACGAAACCACCCATCAGGTTCAGAAGACGATGCTGACACGGAATAGCGGCGTTGAGCTTCCCGGTTGACATCCAGCCGTATGAGGAACCGTAAACCGCGGACGGGCCATAGTTGTCATAGGTATCGCGGATTGCTTTGGCTGCGAGTTCAAGGGCCTTATCCCAGGAAACCCGAACCCACTTTTCATTTTCGTCACCGCGTGTCGCGCGGGAAGCCGGGCCATTCTTCAGGTAGGACTCACGCACCATCGGATAACGGATACGGGCCGTGGAATACGGCATTTCCGCAATCCCCTGAAGGTTGACCGAAGGCTGATAGTCATGCTCAAACGGCTTGCAGCCCACAATACGGCCGCCCTTCACTACCGGGCGGACAATGCCCCAGCGGAAAGCCGTGATCGATTCACCTTCGTTCAGCTGGGCCTTCCCGAGATTAAATGAACCCGTAAGAGAAAGATCTGATTCCGGAAGCGGATTCTCCGGGAAGATGGCCGCACTCTCTTTTGCGGCAGGATACCCGGGATGCTCTTTCGGGCTCTCAAACTCAATAAAGAAGAGCCGTTATGCACATATATCGCTATACAATTACAAATAGTCTTAAAACGAATAGCGGGAATTTACGTCATTTACCGTGATGCATATAGCTTCTATAAAAAGCTGTATTTCTATAGTATATTTTTATATTCAGAACGGCTCAGATATCTTTTTATATTTTATTTATATGATTGATTAAATTTAATTATTTTCAAATCCATTCCTTAAGGGAGATAAATTTCAGCTTTCTGTCCCAGCTTTCTCTATTAGTAGCACAGAAATTCAGGTATACCAGTTTTATTGACCTGAAAATCGTGATGATAAAATCGGGCGTGTTTTAGTCTGTGCGCATGGAAGATTCAGAAATGAATTGTTACATTTGAAGCGCGTAAAGACTCCCACTAATGCATTGGAACTACCTATCCAAACGTCCCAGCGAATTTTTACCAGCTGTTTTAAATTGCTTTGCTCTGAGGATGGTTCAGCACTGATCAGCACCGTCGGCCGGTCTTTTTACGTGTGAAAGTTAAATCATAAATTTATGCTTTGAAGCCGACCAGGAATTAAACATCAGTCTTATGCCATGCGGCAGCTCAATCTCAGGCCTCCAATTCAGCTCCCTCCGGGCAAGAGTGATATCCAATACATTTGCCGGTACATCCTGTTTTCGTCCTTCTTTAAATACAATTTCCACTTTTTTATTCAGGATCTTTTCTATATATCCGATAATCTGGAGAAGAGATGCTCCCTGGCTGGACCCTATATTAAATACGGTGTGATCACCTGAATAATTCATACAGGCCTTACATGCTTCCAATACATCGGAAATATATATGAAGTCCCGTATAACTTCGCCCGTTCCCCATATTTCTATAGGTTCATCAAGAATAGCTTTCCGCAGGAAATTAGCGATAACACCCTGATTGGAATATGCCGGCTGCCCCGGGCCATAAGGGTTTGAAAGCCGGAGTGATTGATAATTAAGACCGTATTGGTGGTGGTAATAGAAAAAAAGATTCTCAATCGTCAGTTTCTGAATGCCATACAAGGATATGGGATTGCAATCATGCTCTTCTGTTATCGGAAGCTTTTCCGGCACTCCATACACCGTACCTCCTGAAGATATAAATATAATCTTTTTCAATTCTCTTGAATTTTTTGCCGATTCCAAAAGATTGACAGTCGGGAGGACATTATCCGTGAATTCGGAATATGGGTCTAAATTAGAAGGCTTGGTTGTACTGATTAAATGGAAAATGTAATCAAATCCATTTCTGCACAGGCTGTCTATTAAATTTTTGTCTTTAAAGTCTCCGTAAACAAACTTAGCCTTTAAGCCATAGTCAAGAAAATCTTTATTTTTCCCCGAACCAAAAACTGTTACGTCATCCCCCAAACTTATCAGTAGTTTGGCTAAATTTATTCCTAAAAAACCAGTGCCGCCCAGTATCAGACATTTCATAACAATATCCTATCCCTATATATTAAACTTCCTTAAAAATAAATACATAGAGCTAAAATCCAACAGCAATTATATTTTTCACGTAAGCACGAATAGACTTCATTTCAGCTTCAAAATCTGTCGTGAAATATTAAATCCATGGAGTGAGTAAGGATTATCATATTGTTGATTTTTATTTGAAATACAAAGCAAACTACCATTCTTAGCAGACACAGTCAGCATTTTTACATTCCAACAAAGCGGGTAAGCAGTAAAAATCCTTCTGCCCGACCTTATCCGGGGTAAAAATCATCCCGTGAAATAACGATTCTTCTCAGCCCCCTTGAGGAAAGGATCTGCACTTTTCAATGATATCCGGAATGATCCCGGTTTTAAGGCTTTCTAAAAAAAACGGTCCCGGGAAATGGCTCCTGGGACCGCTCACTCTGTGTGCCGGTTAAGGATTTTTAGAAGAAGTACATTCCGGCGGTTACCACAATCAAGGCAAGGACACAGGGAAGCGCCGTGCGCTTCACCACTTCCATCGGATTCACATGCGCGATGCCGCAGAGAACAATCAGACCACCGGCAATCGGGGAAATCGTGCGGCCGATACCAGCAGAAAGCTGAGCGACCGCACCAAGCTGAACAATGGTCATACCGAAATCAGCCGCATGAGGCGTGATCGCTTCATTGAAAGCGAGGGCTGCCGCATTTCCTGATCCGCAGACAATGGCCATGATGAACGGTCCAAGAACAGCTGACGCCATAGCGACTGACTGCGACCCTTTCATCGCGTCAATCAGGGAACCGGTAAGACCGATCGACTTCATACCGGCCGCGAAAAGGGACGCCGCAGCGATCAGGATCACCACATTATTGAATCCATCCCCCGCTCCCTTGCAGAACTGTTTTGACACTTCGCCCGGATCCTGTTTATGCAGGATGGCGACAATCAGGCCAAGAGCCGTACCGATCAGCATGCAGACCGGAACCGAGAAGGTTTTGGTCGGAAGCCAGCCCACTTCCTTCGAGGCAATCACCAGAAGGAAAAGCGGGACAATCGGAATGACTGCCATGATCGGGTTGATATGGAAATTCTTCAGGTCCACCTGGGAGTCTTCAGGACGGAAATCAGCAGTTCCGACTCCTTCCTTGATGAAGTGACTGAGAATCGCAAGCGTGATCGCGGCAACCACCGCGCCGCAGGCCGCGGGGAGCGCTTCGCTGAAAATCACGATCATCGCGTCAGGTGACGAAATCTCACCCGCCTTGAACGCAATATCCGCCACCTGCGGGTTGAACATCAGCCCCGGGCTGATCGCGGAGCCCCAGGTCCCAAGGAACACGGCGGCCCGCTGCCATCACCGGGTTCACGCGAAGAGCAATAAGAGAAGGAATCAGAAGCACGCCAACCGCGGCTGCAACGCCCGCAGCTGACGGTAGCACGATATTCAGAAGCCAGGTGATGATGGCAGCCCCTGGAATCACAATCGCCGGCACATGAGTCAGAGGTCTCACGAGCGCATTAACGAGATGATCAGAGCAGTGCGTGTAAGTCATCACAGCGCCGAATCCCATCACGGTCACGATGGTCGGCACGAGTCCGCCATTCACCAGCTGCTTCACAAAGGCATCCACCGCGGTGCCGATCGTGACATTGGATCCCGCGGCGAGCCAGCCGATCCCGGCCATCAGAATGCCTGACAGCGCCAGAACCAGTCTTGCCTCGTAATTCTTATAAATCAGATAGAAGGTCAGAATGACTATTGCCAATCCAATCCAGATCATGATGTGTTCTCCTGGTATTAATTTTTTGGCAGCCCGGAAAATTCGGAATCGGCTGCCGTTTTGCTTCTCTCTTACATCGGTTGATTTTTTTCAGTGACTCCAGCGGGTTTTAAGCAGTGTTCTGACATCCACCGCTCTGGATGGGAGACCAAAACGCCGTACCGCATCCTCTCCGTAAGATGTCGTCACGATGGTTCCGCCTCTCCCCACAACCTTTCCCTCTTCGAGCACAGGCTGTCCGGCAATAAAGGTCGAAACGGCCTCTCTTGATACAGGGTCCGCGATCGTAATATCGGCATCGGCTCCGGCTGAGAAGTGTCCCTTGTCTGCCAGCCCCAGTCGGCAGGCCGTCTCAAAGCTCGACTTCAGAACGAATTCCTGCAGCGTGATCGCCCCGAAATCAACAAGCAGCAGCCCGTTTTTCAGAATGACATTTCGGGGAATACCGCCGCCGTCGGTACAGAAGGAATTGACGAGAAAGGTTCCGTCCTGTTTCTTCTGCGTAGCGAAATAGAACCGCGACAAGGCCGGATTTACTTTGAAACTCACCGGAACATCCATACCGCGGGCTTTCAGGATCTCAATTCCCTTCTCGGGATTTGCCAGCGTGACAAATCCATCCACCACTTCGTGGACCGCGGCATAACCGTCAGCCACCGCTTTCAGAATTCCTTCCGCACTGATGTCATACCCGTGACTTTTAAGGCATGACCTCGTAACGCCGCTTTCCGGAACATCATCCCGGCATTTGGCGCTGCAGCCGTTGATAGGAGAGAGGTAGGACTCCGTCTCAATCTCCGGGTGACGGCTGAGAAGATCTGCGGTTTCCCGTATTTCGTCCTCAAGCGGCGCGACATTGCCGCGGCACTAGGCATTGATATGGGCAAGATGAAACGGGCGGCCTTCGGCTGCCGCAATAACTTCCCGAACTCCTTCAAGATTAGATCCATGCTCGGTGGAACCCGCGTGAATAGCGAGGAACGTATACGAGTCGCAGCAGATCCGGATCAGGCGCTTCATCGCGTCCGGGGTCATGGGATAGTGCCCGCCAAGGAGTTTCACCCCATAAGCACCGGATTTCAGAGACTCCTGGATCGCCCGATTCAGCTCGTCATCCGAGGGATCCGTTCCTGAAATATTGAGCCCGGGCTTCAGCTGCTGCAGCACTGCGATCGTGAGCCCTGCTCCTTCCCGCTTCATGCCATCAAAGACCGTTTCAAGGGGACCCGCCATTTCCATCGCGGTCGTGACACCGGCTTTAGCCATCATGCGGAACGCTGAACTTCCCCCGAGCCAGGAACTCGCATGCATATGACTGTCGATAACACCCGGAATGACGATCAGACCATCCGCTTCAATAATCCGAGCGGCTGCCGGAACGTCAGTCCCCAAATACGCAATCTTTCCGTCCTTAACCCCCAGGTTCAGGACGCGGTCGATATGGTTCTTCCAATCTGCAACCCGACCGCCCTTGATCAGCAAATCCAGCATTTTCTCTTCCTCTACGGGACACAGCGGCTCTTCCCTGCTGTTTTATTTGAGAAATGCTAGAGATAGCTAATTCTTTTGGCTAATACTTTTTGTATGAGGAATAATTATGAAACTTCCTAATTCATTCCTTTCCGGAGTACTCTTCATGCGAAGCCGAATTCTTCATCATTTAGAGGCGATTCTTAAAACTGGCTCCATTGCGGAAGCCTCCCGCCAGTATTTCATTGCACAGCCTTCGCTTTCCCAATTCGTAAAACGGCTTGAAGAGGAACACCGCATTACGATCTTCGACCGATCGCAGTCACCCTGGGTGCTGACGCCGGAAGGACGGTACTTTCTTGAGACCGAGAGGAGAATTGACGCGATCCGCCGCGAGCGTGAACAGTATCTAGAGGACCTTCAGGGAGGAGCGGCTGGCGAACTGCTGATTGGCTCCACTCCCTAGCGGTCTGAAACCATCCTCAGCCGGATTCTGCCGGAATTCGCGAGACGCTTTCCCAAGATCCAGCTCCGGATTACGGAAGGGACCACAAAAGGAATCGCCGATGCTGTAGCGTCCGGCGCCGCAGACTGCGGTTTTGTTGTATCGCCGATGGTGACTTCTGAACTCGACTCCGTAGTTGTCACCCACGAGGCCGTCTGGATCGCTCTGCCGCTCACCCACCCGCTTGCCAGAAATCAGCCTCATCCAGCGCAATTCCCGCTTCCCGAGATTTCTTTTGCCTCGCTTCGGGATACGCCGTTCATCATCATGAAACCGGGCCAGGCATTCCATAACTACTTTGAGTCACTCTGCCGAAAGTTTTCGATAGAACCCCGGGTGCCCCTGGAAACCCAATCCATCACAACGGTTCCTGCCTTGGTCGCGGCTGGTGTCGGCGCTGCGCTGGTCCCGGAAACCATAAAAGATCAACTGCTCAGTCTTCCCCTGGCTCTCTTTTCCCTTGGCAGTGAACTTCACGAAAGCCGACTCTGCCTCGTAAAGAAACATGGCCGCTATGTTTCCACACCGACCAAGCTTTTTTATCGGACAGTGACAGAGGTTCTGAATCTTCCGGAAGATGAACAGAAAGATGCCGAATGGCTCTGATACTGATAGTAAATTTCTTTCTTTGAGATCAAAGATGTAACGGAAGTCTCAGCCGCATAATTCTCACTGATTCAAAAAAGCAACAATTAATTGTTTAATAACAGGGTATTAGACATGAAATATAAATAAGTTGTTTTACAGCATTAAATAAAACACGCTTTAATTTGATCTTTCATCAATTTTTACCCGGTTATTAATAATAATTAATAATTTTTATTTTGTATGTCTTGACAAAAAATAATTATGAATTTACTATGTTAAAAAGCGATGAAGAGAGATAGTAAATATTTTGAAAATTACAGAGAGGAGTTGCTTGGTGGAAAACTCTATTGAAGAAATATTGAACCAGTCTTGGAGCCGTGTACCGACTGATTTATTCATTAGGCTACACTGGGAACGCCCATTACAGCGTCAGGGTATCGAAAGAAATTTCCGTACTTGCTAAGGTCTATATTGCGAAATATAGATGAATTAAGGTGGTAACACGAAGCTATCAGCTATCGTCCTTAAAGTAAATTTAAGGAGGGTAGCTTTTTTAATGCATAAAATAATAGAATCGGAGGAATTAGTGATGAATTATGTTGTTGACAGTTACGAGAATTACAAAGAGGAAAATCGTTTGACTACAAATAATGCAAGAAGAATTGAATTTGTAACAACTACAAGAGTTTTGGATGAGATTATCGGCACCAATAGTAAAATATTAGATTGTGCAGCAGGAACAGGAATTTATGCTTTCTGGTTTGCAGATAAGGGGCATGATGTAACTGCTACAGATATTACGCCAAGGCATATAGACATTATTAATCGAACTCTTACCAATAAAAATTATCATATGAATACTTCTGTTTTGGATGCTACAGATATGTCCTGTTTCGCAGATGATTCATTTGATATTGTTCTCAATATGGGACCATTTTATCATTTGATTACAGAAGAGCAGAGAGAAAAATGCATGAAGGAATGTCTAAGAGTGTTAAGGAAAGGCGGGCTTTTGGTTACTGCGTACATTCCAAGATACTATGTTTTTCAATATATTGCTACGAGCAATGAAAAATATTTGGATGAACACTTGGCGAAACAACTTATTGAAACTGGTGTGCTGAAGCATGATGATGAGAAGTGCTTTTGGACAGATACTTATTACTCATCAAAAGATGAAATGGAATCAATTTATCGAAGATATGGATTAAAAATTGTAGACCATTTCGCTCAAGATGGTTTAGCTCCTCTTTTATCACAAAAGGTTGACAAATGGGATGAAAATCAGTTCAAAACTTGGTGCGACTATCATTATAGTGTATGCCGTGAACAGTCGGTTTTAGGAGCAAGTAATCATGTTATTATAATTGGGAGAAAATAATAAGATTTTGAAAGATATAACATTTATCCTTGCATTAACATAAGTTCCTGTGTTAGGATACCATTTAAGGAAAGTACCCATGACAGGGAGTTAAGCGTCCTGGGGACGCTTGTTTAGCGCCGACCGGAGCGGAGTGTAGACGTGGCGCCGATGACGGCTTATGAGATCATTTCGATTTTCATTGGGATATTAAAAGGATATTTCTGGAAAGGACTAAGGAAGAAAGTGTACGAGAGGCATTAAGTGGTACTCATTACGATGTAGTAATTGATAAAATTGCATATTGCTCAAATGATATTACTCATGTTTTTCAAAACGAAAAAACATTGTTGGAATAATTAGTAAATTTTATATGGAGGTATTAATGAAAGAGAAATTTATATCATTTTTAGAGGTTATAAAAGGGCTTATAAAATTCCCAATCGTATTTGGATTAGTTGTAGTGGCATTTGCTTTAAATATTATTCAGGAATTCTTTCCGACGAAAGGCTGGATTCAATTTTTACAGTTAATCGGAATCATAATAATTGCTGCAATTTGTGCTGTTATTCTTCTTACTGATAAGAATGGGAAAAATTACATTAAAAAAATTGGTATTTTCTCGTTTTTCTGGTTTGCATCGTGTATAGCATTAGTTGATTTTAATAGTTTTAATTGGGAATTGTTGATTCAGATTATTACTTCTTATGAATTTATCTTTTTGGGATGTTTGATACCAGACTATTTTTCTCAGATTGAAAGAGAACGCGATAATTCAATCAAAAAAATGGAAGAGAGAAATTCAATATTAGAGAATAATCAATCTCATCAATCATAATAATTATTAGTATAGAATAGTAGAACTATCTCGTGTATTATATACTGCTATTAGATATTTTGAGGTTGTTTTTAACATAATTTATACATAGCCATTAGGAAGGCAGCACACTTTCTTAATGGCTTTTTCTATGCCCGGAGAGGAGGTGAGATTAAGATGAATATCAAGAAAGTGGATGATAAGCCAATGGTTATTCACACCAAGAAAAAGATGGAGTTTCATACAAAGGAACCAGATAAAAGGTCTTATATACAAAAGACATAAAAGATTCGTAAACGCTCCAACCCATGTACCTACAAATACTCCGAAAAATTTGATATAACCATAATAATCCAGTTGCACAAGTTGTACGATTTTAACAAATTGTACAATTCGTACAATTATCACAAATTTTTCAGGGGGTTATAATTATTGAATGCTAGGGAGCTGGAAACACAGCACAATCTTAAAAAGTGGGCAGCTATAATAAAAGAATGCCGTTCAAGTGGCATGAAGATACTTCAGTGGCTTGAGATAAACAACATATCAAAAGACCAGTATTACTACTGGCAGAAAAAGCTTAAAGAAACATGTATTGATACTTTTGAAAGACAGGCAGCTACATTTGTGGAACTTCCTGTAACTAAAGAAGTCCCGGCATCAACAGAATTAACTATTACACATACTATATGTGAAAACAAAAATGATGGCTGTTCTTTTAAAGATAATACAATAGCTGCTGTAATAAAAACCAATGGAGTTACATTTGAAATCACTAATACTGCTACACCTGATTTTATAAAAAATCTTATAGAGGCATTTAACCATGCTTAATGATGCAGCCGGTTTTAAACGCATATTTATAGCAGCCGGCTACACGGATTTACGGAGAGGAATAGACGGACTTGCAGGAATCGTACAGTATCAGTTTGAACTTGATCCACACGATAAAGATACAATCTTTTTATTCTGCGGAAGAAAGAATGACAGGATAAAAGCACTTCTATGGGAAGGTGACGGATTTCTGCTTATGTATAAAAGGGTTGAAGAAGGCAGTTTCAAATGGCCAAGAAATGTAACAGAAGCACTGGAGATAAATGAGCAGCAGTTTGAACAGTTAATGAAAGGCTTTGAGATTATAGCAAAACGCCCGATTAAGCCACAGGATAATCCTGGAACACTAATGTAAACATTGTGCAGAAAGTAGATTTTTTATAATATAAAAAGTTTTCAAAACTATAATCGTGACAGCAAATATATGGATTATCCACTAAATGCAGGACATAAAAGAATTAATACATCCCTGTGTCCTGCCTTATGTGGATAATAGTTCTAAAGAACCAGAAATACCGGCTTTTTAGAAGTGTTATCCACCGTCATAATGACGAATCAGACAAATGCCATGAGTGGCATAATAACACGATTTCTGCTATACTTAATGCCAGGAAAAGGAGTATGTGGTTATGGAGATTAAGTATACAGAGAAAGAACTGAATAGCATAGATAAGACACTTCTTATAAAGATGTTTCTTAATCTTCAGAACCAGATGGAAACTCTTACAGTAGAAATGAAAGCACTTAATGATAAGATGCAGAAAATGATGGAACAGCTGGTGCTTGCCAATAATAACAGGTTTGGAAGAAAGACAGAAAAAATGTCTGATACAAACCAGATATGTTTTATGGAAGTAGATGGAAAGATAGTATTCTTTAATGAAGCGGAAGCAGTGTCTGATCTTGATGCAAATGAGCCGGAAGAACTGGAAATAAATGCCATACATGGAAAGAAGACAGCCGGCAAACGTGTCGTGGATATGGAAGGACTTCCTGTTGAGCGAATAGACCATTACATGACCGAAGAAGAATTAAAAGCAGAATTCGGTGAAAAGGGATGGAAACAGCTTCCTGATACAGTCGTTAAAAGGTATCACTTTACACCGGCTAAGATAACAGTTGATGAGCACCATATAGGTGTATATGCCGGCAAAGAAGACGGACATATGAAGCGTGCACCACATCCAAAGGGATTACTGCCATCAAGTCCTGTAACGCCATCACTTGCAGCGGCAGTCATGAATGGCAAATATGTAAATGCTGTACCTTTATACAGGCTTGAAAAAGAGTTTGAGAGATACGGACTTGCCATAACACGCCAGAACATGGCTAACTGGATGATACGTCTTGCAGATGAATATCTAGGAGTAATGTATGATTATCTTCACACGAAGCTTTATGGATTTCATGTAATCCAGGCAGATGAGACTCCTGTGCTTGTAAACAAAGACGGCAGACCAGCCGGTTCCAAGAGCTTTATGTGGGTATACCGTTCAGGATATATGTATTCAGATGAGCAGATAGTCCTGTATGAATACCAGCGGACAAGAAATGCTTCCCATCCAAGGCAGTTTCTTAAAGATTATTCCGGGGTATGTGTAACCGATGGTTATCAGGTATACCATACAGTAGAAAAGGAACTGGAAGATCTTAAGATAGCCGGATGCTGGGTACACTGCAGGCGAAAATTTGATGAGGCATTAAAGGCAGTTCCAAAGGCTGCCCAGAAAGAAAGCCTTTCATATCTGGTAATAAAACAGATACAGGCAGTCTACCGTGAAGAGGATAAGCTGAAAGAACTCAAACCAGAAGACAGACTTAAGCAGCGTCAGGTGGTAATAAAGCCACTGGTTGATGCTTTATTTGCGTACCTTAAATCAAACGAAAGAAAAGCCAGCACAGCTAAACTGAAACAGGCTGTCACTTATGCACTCAATCAGGAAAAATATCTGAGAGTATTTCTTGAAGATGGTGAAGTCCCAATGGATAACAATGCATCGGAACGTGCAATAAGAGGCTTTTGTATAGGCAAGAAGAACTGGGAAATGATAGATACAATCAATGGAGCTACATCCTCAGCAATAATATACAGCATAGCAGAGACAGCTAAAGCTAATAACTTAAAGCCTTATGAGTACTTTGAATATCTGCTGACCCAGATACCGGCACATATGGATGATACAGACCGCTCATTTCTGGAAGATCTTCTTCCATGGTCACCAAAGCTGCCAGAATACATCAGAAAACAAAAAGACCGTGGTTAACGGTCTTTTAAAAGTCAAGGTACATGGGTTGGAGCGTTTACGTTGGAAATGCTTTAGCTTACAGAAAAAATCTCCAGTGCTATAATAATGTTGGTTCGCCAACCACATTACAAGCAGAGGTATCCATATGGATATGAATAGTTTAGCACACACCAAATGGAATTGTAAGTATCACATTGTATTTGCACCAAAGTATCGTAGAAAAATAATATATGGACAGCTAAAGCGTGATTTAGGTAACTTCCATTTTAAAGAATGTGGACAGAATTATCATTCTGTAGGTGAGGTGGATGAAATTCAAGTGATTATTCAGGATAGTGGTTCTGTAAAAGCACCTGAATATTCTCATACAGCGAATAGGTCATATGCCATTGTGCAAAATGGTAAACTTAAGCATCTTACATTTTATGATGAAACACACAGTCAGGTAGTCAGTATTGATCTGATGCATCAGCATCACGGCTTGTATTTGCTTAGGCATAACAATCACTCAGGAGATTATTAGTATTGTAAAGATAGAACATGAAATTAATGTCGAGGGAGAGCATAGACAAGAAGATGCAATTAAGAAAATAGAGTCAGAAAGCATTACAAGAATATAATACTCAAGGTTGGTTTTATCAACTGCAGAAATGGATATTACTCACATTTTTTGTAACAATGAAATTTTAGAAGAATACACATAAAGGAGAGAAGGTTTATGTCACATATTAATTTTGATTTTCTGACGGAAAGCTTTTTGTTTGGTTATGGGTTGGAGGACAATTTCAGTGCGTTAAGCGATTATGAATTAGAGAAAGAATTGAACAGATACAGAGAATATGTTATTTCAAACATGGGGGAAATTTGTAGAGAAATAATATTTGATTCAAGAAAAATTGCAGTGACCATAGAATCTTTTTCGGAACGACCAAGAGAAGAATTGTTAAAGCAGCTGGCTCTTTATGTAGATGTAGTAACTATTTCAGATCCATTATTTGAATTAACCGAGAAAAAAAGCAATTCTACTAAAGTTATGGCTGAATATTATGGAATGAATAGTGATAATACTATTGATAGAGAACAGTTGGTAGCTGCTTTAAAATATATGAAGGAAAGCACAATACTGGTTGTATGCAACTATGTAAAATATATTCCCATTTCATATCTACATGAGGCACCAATGAATGTGCCTATTACTTATGATGCAAATAACTATAGCAAGAGTCTGCCGCAACCTATAATGGATTTTCTTAAAAAGAATGTTCAAGTACATAACACAGTTAGGATGGATGGAGGTTTACGTGTTGAGTTAGACAAACCATTGACTAGAGGAACAGGATTATTCATCCATTTCCCTGATTGTGGATTTAGAAATGGAGAAATTGTTCAATATCAAGAGAGTGAAGTAGTTGATTTTGATGAAAATACAAGAAAGGCCACATTTAGGTTTTTTACACCTGACAATATTTCACAGGATACTTTTAATATTTGGTTAGATCAATCGGTAAATAAAGCATGTTTACATATGTATGATGAAACTTTTCAAGAAGTTTATTTAGCAAGTAGATTAAATACAATGTATCTAACGCAATCTACATTGAAGGCACAATTGCTGTCAAAAGAGATGGGGAAACAATCTGTTGATAGCCAGATTGCCAATATGGCTCTTCGACTTGATGTTCCAGTATTAGAGAATAGTAAAATAACTGATATTATTAGTATTCGAAATGATTATGGAGAGAGTTTTGCAAATTTTAGAACTGAACTTGGCGAAAAATTATTACATTTGTCAAATATAAAGGACAATGAACAATTAGAAAATGAATTGCAAGAAGTGACATATGCGATTAATGAAACATATATAAATCAAATAAATCGAGAAACGCGTTCGATAATCAGATCCCTTGGGATAGAAACAACGATAGCAACTGGCTCATTGCTTACAAATAGTATGATGAGTGGAAATAATATGTTAAGCTTAATTGCGGCATCAGTAGCTGCAATTGGTGGAATAAAAGACACAGTCAAGTTATTTGGTGATGTGAGAGAGAGACCTGGATATTTTCTTTGGAAATTGAATAAAGAAAATAAGCAGAATAAAAGGTAATTGAATGATATATAAGATGTTGGTAGGTTGTGGTGATGAATACTTGGAATTTACCACTTGTAAATTAACTTCATCAGAGTCATAATACCAGTAGGAACATTGATATCCATTCGTGATACCCGAATGATACCTGAAATTTTGAAAACTGAAAATAATAAAGAGAAATAGACGAAAAGACGTTGTTTTCAGAAGCAAAAATCGACTCAAACACAGGAAATAACTTAACCTGTAGGGAGTTTGAATAACGGACAGAAATGCCGAAAGCCTGTATTTATGCGGGTTTCCGGCATTTGTTTTATCGAATAGCTCTAGTTGTGGGGAGAGTAATGGAGTTATCAGTTTTGAAAAGGTAAATAAAAAAGAAAGAAGGTACAAGCTATGTTGCCAACAAGAGAAGAAGCACTGAAGTTAATTCGTGATGGGTTATTATTTAATCCGGGACCTTGGGGAAAACATTGTTTAACAGCAGCACACTGTGCAGAAAAAATAGCAAGTGCATGTGGTGATATGGATGTTGAGAAAGCATATATATTAGGTTTACTACATGATATAGGAAGAAAATTTGGTGTAAGACATCTTGGACATGTTTATGATGGATACGTATATATGAAATCATTGGGATATGATGAAGTAGCAAAGATATGTTTAACCCATTCTTTTAATAATCATACGATAGATGAATACATCGGAAAATTTGATGTTACAGATGAAGAATTGACAATTATAAAAACTGAATTAGCAAAGACCATATATGATGAATATGACCGGTTAATTCAATTGTGCGATTGTTTGGCAGGAGCGGAAGGAGTTCTTGATATAGAAAATAGGATGAATGACGTAAAGAAAAGGTATGGCTTTTATCCGCAGGACAAGTGGAATTCCAATATGAATTTGAAGCAATATTTTGAGGGGAAAATGAATAAAGACATTTACCTTATATGTGAGAAAGATACATTTGCACCAGGAGATTTATGATCTTATAAATATATTTTCACTACAAGTTTTATGAACAGGTTGGAGGTGGTTAAGTGGATATTTTATTTAAAAATGATGATTTTGTATTTTCATACAGAGTTGGCGGTATATTGAAACATAATGGTAAAATCTTGTTACAGCGTCCGAAGAATGATGATTATGCCATTATTGGCGGACATGTTGCGGCTATGGAGACAAGTATGGAAACTCTTAAACGGGAATTTGAAGAAGAACTTCATGCTAAAATAGAGGTAGATAATCTGTTAGCAATCGGAGAAATTTATTTTCCATGGGGAAAAAGACCCTGTCATCAGATAGGCTTATATTATAATGTACATCTGGTGGATGATAATGTTCCATTAGATGGAGTGTTTCATGGATATGATGAGCTGGATAATGAAAGAATTGATTTGGATTTCTGCTGGGTTTCACTAGAAGATTTAAAGAAGGGTACTAAGGTATATCCTTTAGAGTTGATACCATATATCCTTGAGCCAGGGAAAGAAATTGTACATTTTGTTTCAAAGCAGATTTGAGGAGATAGTCAATGATAGAAAATATGAATGTAGAATTTGGCAGAACATCAGATATTGATTCATGGATGCGATTAGTGAGAAAAGTAAGTTGGAATTTTCCAGGATTAGAGACAGAGCAGAGTATAGACGAACACAAAATAATAGTACTGAAATTCATGAATGATAAACGTGCTTTGTGCGTGAAGAATGAACAAGATATTGTTGGCGTGCTTTTATATTCAAGGAAGCATAATATGATATGTTGTTTGGCTGTTGATCCAGCTTATAGAAAAAGGGGAATTGCTTCAATGTTGTTGAGTGAAGCACTTGATAAACTTGACAGAGATAAAGATATAATTGTATCCACATTTAGAGAAAACGATGTTAAAGGAATTGCACCTAGAAATTTATATAAGAAATTTGGTTTCGAAGAGGATGAATTGATAGAGAAATAGGGGTATCCTAATCAGAGATTTATTCTTCATCCACATAATTAGTTATGAAAAAAGTTAAGCTGAGATTGTAATATGCGAAGTAAGGTTTATTTTCCTCGCATAAATATCAGTTCCTGTGTTAGGATACTATTTAAGGAAAGTACCCATGACAGGGCGTTAAGCGTCCGGGGGACGCTTGTTTAGCGCCGACCGGAGCGAAGCGTAGAGGTAGCCTCCCGAGTTTTATGATACCGGACAACCGGAATACATAGGAAGGTCGCTGGATGTCCAGTGGACATCCGTTTAGCGAGGACCGAAGCGGAGCGTAGACGATGGCGCCGATGACGGCTTACGAAATCATTTCGATTTTCATTGGGATATTTGCATTGTTGATGTCCTTTGGTAGCTTGATTGTAGCGTTGCTTGCCTTTCTCGATAAAGAGAAAAGCTCTTCGGGGAAGAACAGGCGAAAATAAAAATGCCTATCCTGTCTGCCAACAGGATAGGCGGTGTCCTTAAGGACATTCATTAACCTAAACTCGGAGCATCCACCTTTGGAGTGGGTGCTTTCTGTTTAATTAGATATTATCATCTTATGTCTGATAATTCAAGAGGTTTCGCTAATTTGGAAAAATTTTTACAGTAAGCCTGTCAGTTCCTTTCTACACAACCATGTTGTTCAGGTGTGGCATGTTGGAGTGCAGGAAGAACTGGATGAGCTGAAAATTAAGAAAATGGAAGTTAAGAGGCAAGTGTGCTAAAAATAGATGGAACAATCGTAGCAACAGGTTGTTTTGTGGATAATCATATCACAAGAATCTATGTCCTGCCGGAACACCAGAAAAAGGGATATGGTACATTTATTATGAAAAATATCGAAGTTCAGATTAGCGAAAAATACGATAAGGAATATCGGGATGCTTCACTGCCGGCAGCAGCACTTTATGAAAAGCTGGGCTTTTCAACTGTAAAGCATGAATGTTATCCTGTGGAAAATGGAGTGATACTTGCGTATGAGGTTAAAAAGGCTTACATTATGAATATGTATACGGCACCGTAATATCGCAGACAGGGAATTGCATTTCAAACGTTGGATTTACTAGTGAAGGATGCGAAGGAACAGGGTGCGTTACAGATTGCGTTGGAAGCGACGGATATGGGACGACCTTTGTATGAGAGATACGGATTTGTAAAAATGGAAGATGAAATGGAGTTGATATAGTATGACAAAAGTGTATTTTGTGCGTCACGCACAACCGGAGCATAATTGGGAAGAAGACAGAACAAGACCTTTGACAGAAGAAGGCAAGAAAGATTCTGCAATTGTTCTGGAATTTTTGAAGGACAAGAAAATAGATGCGTTTTATTGTAGTCCATATAAACGTAGTATGGATACTATTGCAGAGACAGCAGATTTTTTTACAAAAGAGATTATAACAGATGAGAGATTGAGGGAGCGTGAAAAGGGACTTGATGGAAACAACCACGGAATGTTCCGAAAACGATGGGCTGATCATAATTATCATGAAGAAGGTGGAGAGTCCATTGCTATGGTTCAAAATCGTAACATAGAGGCGCTAAACGAGATTTTATCAGATAATACGGATAAAGATATTGTTTTAGGAACCCATGGTACTGCCCTTAGTACTATATTGAATTTTTATGATAACAGTTTTGAATGTGAAGATTTTCTAAGAATTATCGACTGGATGCCATATATTATTGAACTGGATTTTGAAGGTGATAAGTTGGTTGGTAAGCATGAACATTGCTATGTGGAGAAGGAATTCAAGGGCAATCAGCGTGCGGATAAGAAGTAGTGAGGAATAGATGAATACACGATATTATATGGTCATTATCAAGGGTGAAATAAAGACATCCGAAATAATGTCATGTGGTTACAATAGAAATACCCAAAAATGGGATGTAAAATTCAATACTGGAAAAATATACTCTTATGCATATTTGAATGTGGAAAAATTGACTGAGCCAGAAGTTTTAAATCCTGATATGTATCGTATTAGCAGAGAAGGACGCGAGTTCTTTGATGTTAATGCAATATATGTATTTAGAAGCGGAAGTGAGTCTTATTGGCACATTTGTTTTGGCAATGGGAGTGAAAGAGATTATCACCGCAGTGAGTTAAATATTGTGGAATCATGTCTTACTCATAGTCAGTCATCAAATGTATTTGAATATATAAAGCAAATTGCAGGTTTGAGTAATCTTAAGAATGAAGAGACTGGTGAAAAATTATTGTCTAAGAGGTTTGATAAGATTTCTTTTGTGGGTAGTGATGTAGCTTTAGCAAAGTATTTGAATCCATCATCATTGCAAGGAAAAAGAACAGGACGCGAATACATTCTGATTTTCCCATTTGGATGCAATAACAGTCAGTATAAGGCTGTAAAAAATGCCATGGAGAATCAGATTAGTGTTATACAGGGACCTCCAGGAACAGGGAAGACACAAACAATATTGAATATTATTGCCAATATATTAATGCAAGGGAAAACGGTACAGATAGTATCCAATAATAATTCGGCAACAGAAAATGTATATGAAAAATTATCTTCTTCAAAATACAATTTAGGTTTTATTGCTGCGACATTAGGAAGTTCTAAAAATAAGAAATTATTTGTTGAGCATCAGGATGCCGCTTATCCAGATTTTTCGTCATGGAAAACGCAAGAAGATCCAAGTGTTTTGCAAAAGGGAATAGCTGACCAATCCAGTCAGTTAAAAAGCGTTTTTGATAAGCAGGAAAAACTGGCGTGTTTAAGGCAGGAACTTTCACAGTTGGTTACTGAACAGGAATATTTCAATCAATATGTTAAAGAATCAGATGTTCATACAGATAGTATTAAGTTCAAGAAAAAGCTATCTTCAAAGCAATGGATGGTATTGTGGCAGGATTGCCAGTTGATTTCAGAAGAAAAAACGGCAATAGGATTTTGGTTTAAGATAAAAGCCTTATTTAAATATGGAGTAACCGATTGGGGCATTTATAAGCAGGATATTTCAAAGATAATTACAACCTTTCAGGCAATGTATTATCGTGCAAAGCAAGCGGAGTTGTCTGCAGAAATTGCAGATATTGAAAAGTATTTAAATGGTGTTAATAAAAATTTGCTTGAGGATTTATGCAATCAGTCAATGGTTGTCCTAAAAGACAAACTGGCAAGAAAGTATGAAGGTAACAGCAAGAGAAAAATGTTTAGTGAAGATAATCTGTGGAAGGAGCCATACGGTGTACTGGTTGAGTATCCGGTTATATTAAGTACAACATTTTCGTCAAGAAACAGTCTGAATTCAGATGTGGTGTATGATTACCTTATCATGGATGAGGCATCACAGGTAGATATTGCAACTGGTGCATTGGCATTGTCCTGTGCAAGGAATGTTGTTATTGTGGGTGATACCAAGCAGCTTCCTAATGTTGTTAAAGATGATACAAAGGTTAAAGCAAAAGTTATATTTGACAGCTTTCATATTAGTGAGGGATATCAGTATACAAATAGCTTTCTGCAATCCATTTTGGATGTTATGCCAAACGTAACACAAACATTGTTGCGGGAACATTATAGGTGTCACCCTAAAATAATAAATTTCTGTAACCAGAAATTCTATCGTGGTGAATTGATTATTATGACAACGGATAAGGGTGAAGAGGATGTTTTATCGGTAGTAAAAACGGTAGCGGGAAATCATGAGCGTAATCATTATAGCCAGCGCCAGATAGATGTTATTAAAAATGAGATTATACCCAAATATGTTTCAAATCCGGAAGAAACGGGAATTATTGCACCATACAAAAATCAGGTAGAAGCATTAAGCAAGGAGATAACAGATATTGATGCTTCCACAGTGCATAAGTTTCAGGGAAAGGAGAAAGAGAATATTATTATATCTACCGTGGATGATGAAATATCTGATTTTGCTGATGATCCATATTTAATTAATGTTGCTGTATCAAGAGCTAAAAAGAAATTGATGCTGGTTGTAACTGGAAATGAGCAATCAAAAGAGCGCAATATAACAGATTTGATTGATTATATTCAGTATAATAATTTTGAGGTTACTGAAAGCAAGATTTATTCGATTTTTGATTACCTTTACAAGCAGTATACTGAGGAAAGAAGGGTATATTTGCAGAAGCACAAAAAAGTATCAGAATATGATTCGGAAAATCTGATGTATTCATTGATAGAGGACATTATCTCCGCTAACAAGTATTCAAGCTTGGATGTTGTTTGTCATTTTTCGTTGAATATGTTGATTAAGAATCCAGAACTATTAAATGAGCAGGAATGTCAGTATGCAATGAATCCAGCAACACATTTAGATTTTCTGATTTATAACAGAATTGGTAAAAAGCCTGTGTTGGCGATTGAGGTTGACGGATATGAATACCATAAAGAGGATACTGTTCAGGCTTCAAGAGATTTGTTGAAAAATCATATTATGGAGTTGTATGAAATTCCATTACTGAGATTTATGACTAATGGTAGTGGCGAAAGAGAAAAGATTGTAGAGATGCTAGATAAGTTTGTTTGATAGCGTGAAAAGAAAAAGGAGAAATTACCATGGCTGTATCATATAAACGATTATGGAAATTATTAGTGGATAAAGAAATGAGCAAATCTGATTTGCGTAAAAAGGCAGAAATTGCTCCTAACACAATGACAAAGCTTCGCCGTGATGAAGAGGTGAGTCTAACAATTCTTAGCAAAATCTGCAAAACTTTACATGCAGACTTTGGGGATATTGTGGAGTATGTGCCAGATGCAGAAATATGGGATTTGTATAATGAGAACAGAGAGCTTCTTGGAAAAGACCATATCAGAGGAGAACAGTTACCAATAGACGGATACCATCTGGTGGTGCATGTGTGGATTCGTAATTCTAAGGGACAGTACCTTATCTCGCAGCGTTCTGCAAACAGACCGACAAACCCTTTGATGTGGGAATGTGTAGGTGGTTCGGTTGTGAAGGGAGAAGATAGTTTACAGGGAGCAATTCGTGAGGCAAAGGAAGAGGTTGGCGTTGATTTAATGCCGGAAAATGGACAAGTGCTTTTTACAAAGACAGGAAAAATCATTGAGGGAAAAATCTTTAATGATATTATGGATGTTTGGCTGTTTGAATATGAAGGAGAAGTCGATTTGGGAAATGCTACAACGGATGAAGTGGCACAGGTTGCTTGGATGAACAGGGAACAGATAAAAGAATTGTTTGATGCAAATATGTTTGTGGATACATTGGAATACTTCTTTACGGAAGTGGACAAGTAGTAAATAAAATAGGTGGTGTTTTAGTGACTAACTCAGAAAAACTATTAAGTTCTTTTTCGGAAGATTTCTTTTATAAAGAGCTTGTATATGCTGATTTGAAATTCGTTCCAGAAGGTGGGACAGAGATAGAATTAGCGGATTTAATTATAAATCTTGAAGATGTTATACTGGCAATTCAATTAAAGGAACGGAATGAAAGGGTTCTTTCTAAGCAAGCCTCAGAAACAAGAAACTTTGGTATATCAATATTTATATGAACAATATTAAAAATAGACATGTATGTTTTATATTATTTTCTGCAATCAAGTGAAATATTTTGGAATAGATGATACTTTCATTGCAATATATTACAATAAATAATATAATAGATACAATAAATATTAATTGAATGGATGTCATCAATATGGATAAAATAAATGAATTACGATTAGGATTAGAAACTGCATATATAGATGGTTCTGTTGTTTCTGACAGTTTTTATTGTCCTCAGTTTGTATCGAATAATTATAAATCTGGTAAGAAAGTTTTATCTTCGATTGAAGATGAGCTGTTAAGATGTGATAAGTTTCAGATCAGTGTTGCATTTATTACTATGAGCGGAATCACACCATTACTTCAGACATTTAAAGATTTGGAAAAGAAAAATATTCCAGGTGAAATTCTCACAACTAATTATTTGAATTTTAGTGAGCCTAAAGCATTGGAGAAGCTTAATGGATTATCAAATATTACATTAAAAATGTATGATGTACAAGAAGCAGATGAAGGATTTCATACAAAAGGATATATTTTTAAAACAGATGAAGTATATCGTATTATCATTGGAAGTTCGAATATAACAAGTGCAGCACTTACCAGTAATCATGAGTGGAATACTAAGCTTGTATCAACGCAGCAAGGGAAGATAGCGAAGGAAATAGTTGATGAATTTAATAGATTATGGAATTCTAGTTATGCCTTAGATTTTAATGAGTTTTACGACAATTATAAAGAACAATATGAAATTATTAAACATCAGAGAGATATTGCGAGGATTGATAATATTGTATCGCTTGAAAAATATAAGCTAAAGCCAAACAGTATGCAGATTGGATTTATTACAAATCTGAAGAAGATTTTAGAAGAAGGCGAGGACAGGGCACTTCTTATATCGGCGACAGGAACAGGTAAGACTTATGCTTCTGCATTTGCAATGAGAGAGCTTGGATTTAAAAAAGTTTTATTTTTAGTTCATAGAGGACAGCTTGCAAGACAGACTAAGAAATCTTATGAGAAGGTGTTTGCAAAATCTGTTTCTATGGGTTTGGTTGGTGCAGGTTATCATGAATATGAAGCGGATTATGTATTTGCTACTGTTCAGACTTTAAATAGGGATGAACATTTGCTTCAATATGATAAAAATGCATTTGACTGTATTATTTTTGATGAAGCACATCATGTAACTGCTGATACATATCAGAAGATTATGAAACATTTTACGCCTAAGTTGTGGCTTGGAATGACAGCAACTCCTGATAAGCGGGATGATAATATTGCAGGTAGAAATGTTTATGAGTTGTTCAATTATAAGATTGCATACGAGATACGTTTACAACAGGCCATGGAAGAAAACTTGTTGTGCCCATTTCATTATTTTGGAATTACTGACTTGTCTGTAGTTGGAGATGTTAAAAAAAATCATGATTTTAGTATGCTTACAAGCGATGAACGTGTAAGGCATATAATCCAGCAGGCAAATTATTATGGATATAGTGGAGAAAAAGTTAAAGGTCTTATATTTTGTAGCAGTATCAAAGAAACACAGGAATTATCACATAAATTTAATAATATAGTTAATCCAGACACAGGAAAATATTTTCGTACGATAGCGTTGAATGGTGATGCAACGGAACAGGAAAGGCAGAATGCATTTGAGAGACTTGCAATGGATGATAATGAGAAAAATATTAATAAGAAGCCATTAGACTATATATTTTCCGTAGAAATATTGAATGAAGGTGTTGACATTGTAGAGGTTAATCAGGTTATTATGCTTAGACCGACACAATCGCCGATAATATTTATACAGCAGTTGGGACGAGGACTTAGAAAGGCCGATGGAAAAGAGTATGTTGTTATTCTTGATTTTATTGGTAATTATAATAATAATTTTATGATTCCAATAGCACTGTCAGGGGATAGAACTTACAATAAAGATAATATACGTAGATACATTATGGAGGGTGGAAGGGTTATTCCAGGTGCATCTACAGTGCATTTTGATGAAATAAGTAAGAAAAGAATATTTGCATCTGTTGATAATGCTAATTTTAGTGATATTAAACTGATAAAAGAAAATTACACAAATCTTAAGAATAAATTAGGAAGAATACCACATTTACGGGATTTTGATGATTATGGAGAAATGGATGTTGCCCGTATTTTTGATAATAATAGTCTGGGTTCGTATTATAAGTTTTTAGTTAAATATGAGAAGGATTATAAGCTTCGTCTTTCACAGGAAGAAGAAAAGATAGTCGAATTTATTTCCAAGAAACTGGCAAATGGTAAGAGAATTCAAGAATTACAATTACTTAAGAGAATGCTTATGTATGCAAAAGGATTGTCCAAATGTGGATTATTTTCAAGCCTTTCACAGGATATGTTGACTTATGGTAAATCAATTAGCAAGGAACAGAAGGAAAATATTATAAATGTTATGACTAATGAATTTCCGGCAGGATCTGGTAAGAAAACATATGCACAGTGTGTTTTTATAGAAAAGGAAGGCAATGATTATAAGCCAACAAAAACATTTCTTGAAATGCTATCAAATAAAGATTTTTATAATATTATTAAAGAACTTGTTGATTTTGGAATAAGTAAATATGAGAGAGATTATAAACAAAGTTATGATGTAACAGATTTTGTCCTTTATCAAAAATATACGTATGAGGACGTATGTCGTCTGCTTAATTGGGAACAGAATGAAGTTCCATTAAATATTGGTGGTTATAAATATGATAAGAAAACAAAGACATTTCCAGTATTTATTAATTATGATAAATCGGATGATATTAGTGACACAACAAAATATGAGGATCATTTTGAACCAGGATTTAGGGATCGATTGATAGCAATATCAAAATCGGGAAGGAGCCTGCAATCTGAGGATGTACAGAATTTTCTTAAGGCTAAAGAGAGAGGAATTAGAGTAGAACTTTTTGTACGAAAGAATAAGGACGATAAGATTTCTAAGGAATTTTATTATCTTGGGCATATGACGGCTAGTGGAAATACTAAGGAATTTACAATGCCAAATACACAGAAAACAGCAGTTGAGATAGAGTGGATACTTGATGTTCCTGTGCGTGAGGATATATATGAGTATATTGTAAATTCATAAATATTATGTATATGTCAAAAGTATAAAAAGTCGTTTGTGCTTGCAGAAAAAGACTTTTTTACTTAATTTATTGCATTAAATCACGATATTAAAAGAAAGAAGGAAAGTGAGATAATTAGTTTTATAATTGTCACACAAGAATTATATGAAAACAGTTAAAGTAGTTGCAGCAGTAATAAAAGAAGTTAATGATAAGGGGGAGCCTATTATATTCGCAACGCAGCGCGGGTATGGAGAATTCAAGGATGGCTGGGAATTTCCAGGAGGAAAAATAGAGGCAGGAGAGACACCACAGGAAGCATTAAAACGAGAGATTATGGAAGAATTAGATACAAAAGTTAAAATAGGAAATTTAATAGATACAATTGAATATGATTATCCCAATTTTCATCTTTTAATGGATTGTTTTTGGTGTGAGATAGTAAGCGGAGAATTGAAGTTAAAGGAACATGAAAATGCAAAATGGCTGACTAAGGAGCATCTTGATGAGGTTGAATGGCTGCCGGCAGATGTTATTTTGATTGATAAAATAAGAATGGATATGTAGGAGGATTTCACTAATATAATAAGTTTCACTACACGAGTGAAAGCGGGGATATAAGTGGATATTTTATTTAAAAATGATGATTTTGTATTTTCGTACAGAGTTGGCGGTATATTGATACATAATGATAAAATCTCGTTACAGCATCCAAAGAATGATGATTATGCTATTATTGGCGGACACGTTGCAGCTATGGAGATAAGCATGGAAACTCTTAAACGGGAATTTTAAGAAGAGCTTCATACAAAGATAGAGGTAGATAATCTGTTGGCAATCGGAAAAATTTATTTTCCATGGGGGAAGACCCTGTCATCAGATATGCTTATATTATAATGTGCATCTGGTGAATGATAATATTCCATTAGATGGAGTGTTTTATGGATATGATGAGCTGGATAATGAAAGAATTGATTTGGATTTCTGTTGGGTTCCACTAGAGGATTTAAAGAAAGGTAATAAAGTATATCCTTTAGAGTTGATACCATATATTCTTGAAACTGCTAAAATAGAGTTACAGGAAAGAATAGGAGCAGTCAAGTTTGAGATAAAATCGATAGGTGTTTACTCAGTAACAGGTAAGACCAGAGTAAATGTTTATTGAACATTAATATTAGATGTATAAATTTTTGCATATTGAAAATGTTTTGCATTATCACTT
>ERZ780139.748-NODE-748-length-32446-cov-140.760767_pt1 | contig 32446 bp, 32 predicted proteins | sample MGYA00511476_ERZ780139 | MGnify/ENA primary metagenome ERZ780139 (study PRJEB29588, sample SAMEA2158190) | human gut metagenome | biome: human gut; feature: human-associated habitat; material: faeces | place: Denmark | collected 2008/2010 ... | reverse complement strand
GTACGTACGGTGCAATGAGAGGTGCTGGGGGTAACTCCCCACATCTACTCTATTTAGTGACGGTGAAAAAATAAATTGGTATGTTTTTTACCGTCACTTAGCCGCTTGGCATCTTGTGGCATAATATCTCCGAAAAAGTGTGATCAGTTAGTCTTTTTTCCCCCTTTTGTTTGCAGTTTCATGATATTATCGTAACTTTGCAGGGTCTTCGATAAAAAAAGATAAGATCAAACAACTCAACTTCCGTACATGTGTCACTAAAACCATTTATTATGATGCGTACTAAATTTATTACATCCCTCATGTTAGCCCTCGTCTGCGGCTTGCCAATAACGGCTAAAGTATATACGATACAATCATTATTGGGAGATTTGGTTGTCAACGTCCATGTGGATAAGTCAATAACATGGGCTGTAGCCAAGGGAAAAACTCAGGTGCTGCAGCCATCAGTTATCTCCTTACAGACTGATAAGCAAACTTTTGGTGTGAATCCCAAAGTGCGTAAAGCATCTGTCACCAACTGGAAAAACGATGATAATGGTGGTTATCAGCGACTGCTCCTTTCCTGCAATGGGTACGATGTGGAATTCCGGGCCTTCATGAATGCAGCAGCTTATCGCATCATCCCTAAAAAGATGATCAACAAGGTGCTTAATGAAACTTCGGAATATCGCTTCGTTGGCGATTATCAGGCATTTGTTCCCTACGTGAATGATAATCGGGGAGGGGAACGTTGGTGTTATTCCTTCGAGTCATATTATGACGAGGCTCCACTGTCTAAGATGTATAAGGATTCTCTTGCCATCACCCCTCTTGCTGTTTGCTTACCTGACGGAAAAAAGGCAGTAGTGATGGAAGCTGATGTAGAAAATTATCCTGGTATGTATCTCTTGAAAGGAACATCTTCCTCTACAGCTTCAGGAGTATTCTCTTCAGATGCATCTACGGATTATTCGATACATGCAGCCTTTCCTCCCTATCCATTAAAAGAGGAGATAGGAGGCTATGCCCGTCTGAACTTAGTTCCTACCGAACGGGCTAATTATATAGCAGAAAAAGTAACCAAGTTGCCTTGGCGTATAGTCCTTGTTACGGATGAGGACAAGCAACTGGTGGGTAATGATATTGCCAAAGTTCTCGGCCCAGCGTGCCGTGTCAAGGACACCTCGTGGATAAAGCCAGGAAAAGTAGCTTGGGACTGGTGGAATAATACCAATATAACAGGTGTAGACTTCCGTGCGGGTATCAATACAGAGACTTACAAGTACTTTGTGGATTTCGCCAGGAACAACCATCTGGAATATATCATCATCGACGAAGGATGGAGTGACCCGGAAGATTTGCTGGTATTCTCCGACAAGATGGATATGGCAGGCATCATCAATTATGCCAAAGAAAATGGAGTGGGAGTGATTCTCTGGTCTTCATGGCGTAATCTCGTACAGCGTGGACATGATAAAATGGAGGCAATCATGAAGCATTACGGCGATATGGGTGTGAAGGGATTCAAGGTAGACTTCTTCGACCGTGACGGCCAGAAGGCCATCAATTCTGTTTATGAAATCGCGGCATGTGCAGCAAAGCATCAACTTCTGCTCGACCTGCATGGCATGCGTCCGTTTGGCGTACAGTTCTCTTATCCTAACATCGTGAATATCGAGGGAGTGAAAGGCTTGGAGAATTCCAAGTGGGAACCTCGTACAGGGGATGGTCCACTGCATGATCAGCCAAGATACGATGTGACGATTCCTTTCCTCCGTGCTCTTCCTGGTTCCTTCGACTATACTCCAGGAGCTATGGTGAATGCCGTCCGCTCGCAGTTTTTTGGCAACAACGACCATCCGATGAGTCAGGGTACGAGAGTACATCAGATGGCGATGTACACGATCTTTGATGCACCTTTGCAGATGCTGGCCGATAGTCCAACCAAGTATATGCAGAATCAGGAGTGTACCGACTTTATCTCGCAGATACCTACAGTTTATGATCAGGTGGTTCCTTTGGATGGAAAACTCGGTGAATACGTGGTTGTAGCCAAGAGGAAAGGCAATAAATGGTATATAGCCGCGATGAACAATTGGCAGGCTCGTGATCTTACTGTCGATCTTTCCCGTTTAGTAACACCGAATGACACAACAGGTAATTTGGAAAAAATGAATGGCAAGGCCAATATCTTTGCCGATGGTATCAATGCAGACCGTGAGGCCACAGATTACAAACATACTTATCGACAGGTAACTTCTGACGATAAGCTCCAGATACATCTTGCACCAGGTGGTGGTTGGACAGCTATAGTAGAATAATGTCGTAGGCTCACCCCTTATGGAGTGAGCCTGATTTATTTTGAAAGATTGTATTATAGCAATTATTTTGTTACTATATCATAACTTTATCTAATCCTCGTCTAAATCTAATTGCACAGTTCCATTTAGAACATAAGACTTATTGCCATTAGAAAATTTGAAAGAATCAAACTTTACAATCAAGTATTTGTCATCCTTTTTGTCCATTATGGTTGCAGATCCACTCACATAATTTAACGTTTCTCCAAATCCAACACTGTCAAATTCAGGAGAAAATTCTTCTAATTTACTACCCTTTTTAAGGTTTTCATTGCCTTCCAAATAAATGCAATACATATAATCTATATCATATTCCCCCTTTTGCGCATCAGATAATTTACCACATGGCAAACGAAGTTCTCCGGTATGAGTTGACAAATTCCATTCTGAGGTATAAGTTACAGGACTGCGATAGCCATAACATGCATAACTTTCACCATTGATCTGAAACACATCATAATCTGCCTTGAATTCATTGTCATCGCTACTACTACATGATGATAACATTGTTACTGCTCCAAACAAGGTAACAAAAACAAAAAATATATACTTCAATTTACTCATAACAATTTAGGTTTAAAGAATTATTTTTTATGTAACAGTCCAAAATGCAAAGATAGACAAATAAAAAGCGTGGACTAAAACTATATCTAAGTTTTGAAGGTATCACCAAATACCTGACTTCCACAAACAAACAAATAGCCCACACTAAACGTGAGCATCAACTGTCTACTCTCGGAAGTCTTTTCTAAATTTGTGATTTTTCAAAACCCGAATATATGTTAACGCTTGATATCAATATGTCTTTTAATTAGTTTTATATCATAGGCCAAATTTTTAATGAAAAATATTGAACTTTAGCAGGTTAAGAAGTTATAGTAGTTAAAGAAGCTATCACTCCCTTCGGTCGTTAGAAGTTATAGCCAACAACCTTTTGGGTGTATATTTAACTGTAAAGCATATGGCTTTAACTTCTTTAACTTCCCAAACTATAAGCATTTGGCTTTAACTCTCTCCATACTTCTTCTGCTAAATACTTATCGCTTCGACAATGCAAATCAGCAACACCTTCCTCCATCAACTGCATGGTGTCGGACTGATAAAACATATCCATAGCCTTTTCAAGTGGAATACGATACATTTGGCTCATTTCAGAAATAATACGAGAATATTTGGCCTCTAATATTGCATGCCAGCCTTCATCATGTAATGTAACATTTGTCGTCATAATCTTATACTGTCTTTAAAAGTCAAATAATTGTCTAATATTTTTTGAGAACGAATACACAACTGGTCGTTTGGCAATTCAAACAAAAGACGGCGCAAGGCCTCCTCTTTGGTAATATCACCGGAAAAAAACAAATCAACAGTACGAAAAACCTTGTCATTTGCAATACCTCCTTTTACAATATCATAATTGCCAATAACAATTCCCTTTCTACATGCCACCACAAAATCCAACCAATTTGCATCGTATTTTTCAAACTCCCTAATAATGAAAGAAGAAGACATAAAATCCTCATCCAATTCGTAAATATTTAGCCAAGCTTCCTTTCCTCTCCGTATAAAGCGTTGGGCATACTTGACGGCTTGGTCTTTCAATGTCGTTACATAAAAACCCTGACCAAAATCCAAGAACTTACGTGAGTGATACACATCAGGGCGTTCCACTCTAACCATTGAGGCATGATACACTTCCATTAGGCAAGCACTCCTTTCTCCTTCATATAATCGGTAAGGTCTTCCATCAAATACTCTTTACCAAAGGTATGAAGTACATCATAACTTGGCACAATATAATCCATAAGTATACCAGATGTTTTAAGGCGCTGGTATATTTCACGTGGACTCATTTCCAATCGTCGAGACAGGTTGCCAATGCAATATGTTATGAAATCAACAATATCACTATTCATACTTTCGAACTTATGATGTCGCAAAGATAATAACAATTAAAAGAACAACCAAACTTTTGGCGTGATTTTTTTCCGAAAAGCTATGATTTTAGGTATCCGAAGAAAGCCATGCCTATATGTTTATAGCCTCTCATTCGAAAAGTCATCAAAAGTCGAAAATGACAAAAATGACTTTGACAAAAATGACCACAATACAAATAAACAGGCTCACCCCTTATGGAGCGAGCCTGATTGTATTAGATTTTCCTGTCACGTTTCACCAGAGTTGCTTGTCACCTCTGCTGTCAAGTCGCCCTTGGTGAGGCGGAAGGTGCGGCCCTGGGCAATGGCTGCAAGCATTTGGGGAAGCTGGGCAAGAGTGGCGAATGCGAAGAGGAGTCCTACGGCGGAAAGGACACTGCTGTCGATGATTCCTAATGGAGGACTCAGAAATCCACCTACGAGAAGAAGAATGGAAAGAATGAGCGAGACATAGAATGTTTTCATCTATCTAAGTATTTATCAAAGTTTTGTCAAGAATATTTTTGTCGTTGTCAAGAATTTAAGAAACAACGTTCGGCGTCCGAAGGGAAAGCCAATTTAAGAATTAGGCGGCTGATATATCAGAAATTACCCAGCACGCCCTGAAAGGGCAGAAGCTCTTAGCCCAGGGCAGCGCCCTGGGTTGTTTTGGACGCAAATCTGTCGCCCTGTAAGGGCAAAAGCTTTAAAAATCAAGGCAATACATAAAGCTTTTGCCCTTACAGGGCGACTTGCCAATTGCTATAATACCCAGGGCGCTGCCCTGGGCTAAGAGCTTCTGCCCCTTCGGGGCGTGTGGGGCTAACATTCGAACTTCTGTTAAATAAGTGTGAAGAAAAACCATATCATGTCGGCCGTTTAACGGCTTTTCGCACGATTTTTAATTGTTTTCGGGCAATTTTAAGACGTTTTCAGCTCTTTCAACCATCACTTTTTACTCTTAAGCACGTTTTTTGACTATTTATACATGGAATATAGCATTTTAGTCACAATTTTACCCATTTCATGAAAATAATTTAAAAAATACTTGCATTTTAATAAAATTAATTATATCTTTGTCCCGTCTAAGAAGAAGTTTAAAACCTATCCTATTGGACGGCAGATTATCCATTAAGGAGATTTGCATAACATACTATTATTAACTTTATAAATTCAGAGAGTATGAAAAAATTATTGGTTATGGCAGCCATGGTGCTGTCTTCAGTAGGTGCTTTTGCACAGTATTCAGCAGGCGACATCACTATTCAGCCTAAGATTGGTATGAACATTGCTTCTGTTGGTGGCGACGTTGACGGCGACTACAAGGCAGGTTTGGCTGTTGGTGCCGAGGCAGAATATCACGTTTCTCCATTGATTGGTGTTAGCGCTGGTCTTCTCTATTCTCAGCAGGGATGCAAGTGGTCAGTAGAAAATGTTGATGTCAAGTGGAAGCCAGCTTACCTCAACATCCCTATCCTTGCCAACTTCTATGTTGCCAACGGTTTGGCATTGAAGGCTGGTGTTCAGCCAGGTTTCATGGTTGCAAAAGACGATGCAGAAGAAGTTAATACATTCGACTTCTCTGTACCTGTAGGTATCTCTTACGAGTACATGAACATCTGCCTCGATGCTCGTTACAACATCGGTTGCACCAAGGTAGACAAAGATGTTAAGGGCTGCAACTCTGTATTCCAGATCACTTTGGGTTACAAGTTCAAGCTCTAAGCTTTAGCGATGACCCATGACAGGCATTTCTCAGTAGAGCCTGTCGCTTATTCATAGAGATGCCCCCGCAGACTCTTCCCCACATCAAGGAAAGTCTGCGGGGGCTCTGTTTTTATAGCTCATTAAGAGGACATTAGTAAACTTTAGCAATGAAGTCTTGGCTGTATCAACAGAAAGTAGTATTTTTGCAGAGCAAAAAACAACAACAAAACAAAAAAAGGAAATGAATATATTAGTGACAGGAGCCAACGGACAGCTCGGCAACGAGATGAGAATCGTGAGCAAGAACACCACAGACCACTATCTCTTCACCGACGTGAACCAGGTGGAAGGCGTGGAAACCACATACCTCGACATTACAGACATGGACGCCATACGCAAGATGGTGAGCGAGAACCACATAGACGCCATCATCAACTGTGCGGCATGGACCAATGTGGATGCCTGCGAAAACGACGAGAAGCTGGCAGCACTTGCAGAGAAACTGAATGCCGACGCTCCAGAGAACCTTGCCTTGGCAATGAAGGAGACAGGTGGACTGCTCGTGCAGATTTCCACCGACTACGTCTTTGGCAAGGAACCATACAATGTTCCTTGCGGACCCCAGCAGAAGGGAACTCCTACAGGCGTATATGGTACAACCAAGCTTCACGGCGAACAGAAAATCATGGCAAGCGGTTGCCAGTATGTCATCATCCGCACCGCATGGCTCTACTCTGAGTTTGGCAAGAACTTCTGCAAGACAATGCTCAACCTCACTGCCACAAAGCCACAGTTGAAGGTAGTGTTCGACCAGTGCGGAACTCCTACCTATGCCCTCGACCTGGCCAACGCCATCCTCACTGTCATAGACAAGATAAAGTCGGCCGACGACAAGAGCAAATACACCGGCATCTATCATTTCTCTAACGAGGGAGTGTGCTCCTGGTACGACTTCACACAGATGATAGCCCGCATAGCCGGACACACACAGTGCGACATACAGCCCTGCTACAGCTCGGAATATCCTTCGCCAGTGGCCCGTCCTGCCTACTCCGTGCTCGACAAGCGAACCATCAAGGAAACCTTCGGCGTGAAAGTGCCCTACTGGATTGACTCGTTACAGCAGTGCATTGCAAACCTCCTTAAGTAACATTTTAAATAATAAATATAATGAAGCGAACCATCATCATCACAGGCGGCGCCGGATTTATCGGCTCACACGTTGTCCGTCTGTTCGTGAACAAATATCCCGAGTATCACATCATCAACCTCGACAAGCTGACTTATGCAGGCAATCTGGCCAACCTCAAGGACATCGAGGACAAGCCCAACTACACCTTTGTGAAGGGCGACATCTGCGACTTCGAGCTGATGCTCAAGTTGATGAACGACTATCAGGTAGACGGCATTATCCATCTGGCTGCAGAAAGCCACGTAGACCGCTCTATCAAGGATCCATTCACCTTTGCACAGACCAACGTGATGGGAACACTCTCGCTCCTGCAGGCAGCAAAGACCTACTGGGAGAGTCTGCCCGAAGGCTATGAGGGCAAGCGCTTCTACCACATTTCTACCGACGAGGTGTATGGCGCCTTGCAGATGACACATCCCGAGGGCGTGGCAGCACCGTTCTCCACCAAGGCATCAAGTGGCAAGAACCACGAGGCTTATGGCGAGGAGTTCTTCGTAGAAACCACCAAGTACAATCCCCATTCTCCCTACTCGGCTTCCAAGGCCAGCAGCGACCACTTTGTACGTGCTTTCCACGATACTTACGGCATGCCTACCATCGTGACCAACTGCTCCAACAACTATGGTCCTTACCAGTTCCCAGAGAAGCTCATCCCTCTCTTCATCAACAACATACGCCATCGCAAGCCTCTGCCCGTCTATGGCAAGGGTGAGAACGTGCGCGACTGGCTCTACGTGGTAGACCATGCCCGTGCCATCGATGTCATCTTCCACGAAGGGAAGGTGGCTGAGACCTATAATATCGGAGGTTTCAACGAGTGGAAAAACATTGACATCATCAAGGTGGTTATCAAGACCGTAGACCGTCTTCTCGGTCGCAAGGAGGGCGAAGACCTCGACCTCATCACTTACGTCACCGACCGAAAAGGCCACGACATGCGTTACGCCATCGATTCACGCAAATTGCAGCGCGAATTGGGTTGGGAACCAAGTCTGCAGTTCGAAGAGGGCATCGAGAAAACCGTGAAATGGTATCTCGACAACCAGGAATGGATGGACAATGTAACCTCTGGCGACTATCAGAAATATTACGAGAACATGTACGGCAACAAATAAATTTGTCAAGCCAAGGCGTGAAAAATTTTGATTTTTTACGCCTTAAGACATGAGCTTGAGCATTATGCATAAAAAAATTGAGCTTTGAACATTGAATCATTATGAGAAAACAAATAACTCTCATCATGCTCGATATTCAAAGCTCAAAACTTATTGTGCTTTATAACGCTTTGGCTTTATCCTTCACGGAAGAAGTCGAAAGCCTCTTTGATTTCGTCGATGGTGGCACTTTGGTTGATGCGAATATCACCGATTCCACCCAACAAGGTAAAGTTGATGATGCCATCCTGATTTTTCTTGTCATGGCGCATCAGTTCTATCAGTTCGTCGTAGTCATCGCAGGTGATAGGAAGCGAGCCATAGTACTCCTTGATGAAGTTCACCGTCTGTCGCATCTTCTCCGTTGGGAATCCCGTCTTCATCACACTCAGATAGAGTTCCGGAATCAGACCGAACGCCACAGCATAGCCGTGCAGAACAGGCTTGCGTTTCAGTGCCCAGCTTTCAAAGGCATGACCGAAAGTATGTCCCAAGTTGAGCGCCTTGCGGATGCCGTGCTCATGAGGATCCTGCTCTACGATGCGCTCCTTTACCGCCACGCTATCGCCCACCATGCGTTGCAACTGCTGCAAGTCGGGATGAGCCAAGTCGAAGCCAACCAACTCCGCCCACATCTTTTCGTCCGAAATCAAACCATGCTTCAGCATCTCGGCATAGCCCGAACAGATGTTCTCGGCATCGAGCGTGCGCAGGAACTCAGTATCGAGAATGACAAACTTGGAGTCGCAGAACACACCTATCTCGTTCTTCAGTCCACCGAAGTTGATGCCCGTCTTTCCTCCCACCGAAGCATCCACCATCGAGAGGAGCGTAGTGGGGATGTTGATGAAGTTGATGCCACGCTTGAAAGTTGCTGCGGCAAAGCCACCCAAGTCGGTAACCATTCCACCACCCAGATTTATCATGCACGAATGGCGCGATGCACCGCCCTCGCCCAACGACTTCCATACGTGTACCATGGTGTCGAGGTCTTTGTGCGTATCGGTGGCACCAATGGTAATGACCTTCGCATCCTTGAGCGAGAAATATTTTTTCACAACAGGCCAGCACTTGACAACTGTGGTTTCGTCGGTAAGCACAAAAATCTTGTCGTGCTCGCACTCTGCCAAGGCTTCGGCTATCTCACTTTCGAGATTGGTAGAAATGATGACTCTCTGACTCATAAATTTATCAATATATTATAAATAATGTAATTCTTGCGTGCAAAGGTACGTATTTTTCTGCATTTTGATGCAAAAGAACACACTTTTAGCATTCTTTTCACACATTTTAGACTAAACCTTATCACAAAGGATGCGTCTAAACTATCAAGCGATTAAAAAAACCTATAAAATACAGAAATGAGAAAATCAGTACTCACCCTGCTCCTGCTATTCATCGCCATGATGATGCAGGCACAGCAACACCTCATCACGGGTGCCATTATCGACAAGGGAACCAACGACCCTGTCGAGGCATCGACCGTACAACTACTACGCGCGGACAGCACCTATATCTCAGGCGCCATCAGCGACGAGAATGGACTCTTCAGCCTTCAGGCTCCCGAAGACGGCAGTTATCTGCTCAAGATAACCAGCGTAGGATACAAGCCCACCGTAAGGCGCATCATGATGACCCAGGGCAAAGACCTCGCCATGGGCAAGATAAACATCAACGCAGAGGCCATCATGCTCAAGGCCGCCACCGTCACGGCCATGGCCAAGAAAGTGGTGCTCAAGGAAGACACCTTCGTGTACAACTCTGCGGCTTATCGCACACCCGAAGGCTCCACCATCGAAGAACTCGTGAAGCGCCTGCCTGGTGCTGAGGTGAGCGACGACGGAAGCATCAAAATCAACGGAAAGGAAGTGAAGAAGATCCTCGTAGACGGCAAGGAGTTCATGACCGGCGACACCAAGACGGCCCTGAAGAACCTGCCCACCAGCATCATCGACAAGATCAAGGCCTACGACGAGAAGAGCGACCTGGCTAAGGTGACGGGCATCGACGACGGAGAAGAGGAAACCGTGCTCGATTTCGGCGTCAAGAGAGGCATGAACAAGGGACTCATCGCCAATATGGACCTCAGCATGGGCACCAAGCAACGATACAGCGAACGAGGCATGGCGGCTTATTTCAACGACCGCAACCGACTCATGATGTTCGCATCAGCCAACAACACCAACGACATGGGATTCCCCGGAGGTGGAGGCCCTGGCGGATGGGGATTCAACAAGCAGGGACTCAACGCCTCGAAGATGGTGGGTCTGAACTACAACTACGAGAACAAGGACAAGCTCAAGATGGACGCCTCGCTGAGATGGAACCACAGCGATGGAGACATCAGCAGCACGGTGGCTTCCGAGAACTTCGTGAGCCAGAACTCGTCTTTCTCGAACAGCCGTGCCAAGAACTTCTCGCGCAGCAACAGCTGGGACGGACGTTTCCGCCTGGAATGGACCCCCGACACGATGACCAATATCATGTTCCGTCCATCGTTCACCATCAAGAGCAGCGATGCACTGGCACGAAGCTTGTCGGCACAGTTTAATGCCGATCCTTACCAGATCACCAACGACCCGCTCGAGGACGCAGCACGTGCCGAGCTGGGACTTGAGGACGTAAGCACAAGCAAGAGTCTGTTGCAGCAGGCTGGAGCTCTCGTCAACCTGCAGTCGTCGAGCAGCATCAGCTATAGCGAGTCTGAAAATCTGAGAGGCATGTTGCAGTACAATCGCCGACTCAGTGCGATGGGACGCAATATCACCGTGCGCACCGATGCCAGCTACGGCAAGACCGATGCCAACAGCCTCTCACTCACCAATGCCTACATGTACCTTGTAGATGTGGCCAACGGCAACGAGACCGACCACTACAACACTTATCGTTACAACGTGACACCTACCCGCAACTACAGCTACTCTCTGCAGGCCACCTATAGCGAGCCGCTCTGGCGTGCCACTTTCCTGCAACTGAGCTATAAGTTCACCTACAAATACTCGAAGACCGACCGTTCCACCTACAACTTCTCCGACTTCAGCGATGAGGAGGCAAACCAGTGGGCTTCCATCACTCCCGAGTATCGTGGATGGGGCAACTACTTGGGCACTCTTCGCTCGCCTCTCGACGAGTACTTCGACAGCGACCAGAGCCGATTCTCCGAGTACAAGAACTACATTCACGAGATGCAGCTCATGATGCGATTCATCCGACCAAAGTACAACCTCAGCTTCGGAGCTATGCTCCAGCCACAGAGGTCGAACTTCATCTACGACTATATGGGGCAGCACATCGAAACGACACGCAACGTCACCAACTTCTCACCAACCCTCGACTTCCGTTATCGTTTCAGCAAGGTGAGCAACCTGCGCGTCAACTATCGCGGAACCACCTCACAACCCTCCATGACCGACCTGCTCGACATCACCGACGACAGCAATCCGCTCAACATCAAGAAGGGAAATCCGGGACTGAAGCCATCGTTCACCCACAACTTCCGACTCTTCTACAACAACTATATAGAGAAGCACCAGCGAGCCCTGATGACCTTCGTCAACTTCTCGATGACACGCAACAGCATCAGCGACATGGTGACCTACGACGACAAGACCGGTGGACGAACCACACAGCCCGAAAACATCAACGGCAACTGGAACGCACGAGGCGCCTTCATGTTCAATACAGCCATCGACAGCGCTGGCGTATGGAACATCAACACCTTCACCACCCTCGCCTATACCAATGCCGTGGGCTATCTGAGCCTTGACGGGAAGACCTCGCAAAAGAACACCACCAAGCAGACTCAGGTGGGCGAGCGAATCGCCATGGGCTATCGCAACAACTGGCTTGAGGTCAACCTCAACGGAACCCTCAACTACAACCATGCCCGCAACAAGCTTCAGGCATCGAGCAACATGAACACCTGGCAGTTCTCTTACGGACCGAGCATCACAGCCACCATGCCCTGGGGCATGAGCCTGAGCACAGACTTGAGCCAGAGCAGCCGACGAGGATACAGCGACAAGTCGATGAACACCAACGAACTGGTTTGGAACGCCCAACTCTCGCAAGGCTTCCTCCGTGGCAAACCCCTCACCGTGATGATCCAGTTCTACGACCTGCTGCACCAGCAGAGCACCTTGAGCCGTGCCCTTACTGCCATGGCCCGTACCGATACCGAGTATAACAGCATCAACTCTTATGCCATGCTCCACGTCATCTACCGACTGAATATCATCGGAGGCAAGCAGGCACGCGAGACGATGATGTATGGCGGACGCCCCGACTTCCGCGGACGCCCCTTCAATGGCGGACGACCTCCCATGGGACCACCTCCAGGAGGCGGACATCGCCGCTTCTAAGTTTAGAGAAGTTGAAACCCATATACATGATGCCCAGAACCATTCGTCATCGTTGGTTCTGGGCATATTTTTGTCTCATTGGCTCTAACATCTCAACACCTTTCCACATCCGTCAGTTTTAATTTTTATAAAATAATCTTTAAATAACTATAATAAAGCTATAAGAAAACTATAACGATACAAATATTTTCCTAACTTTGCACCACTTTTTATTGTAACAGAAATGAAACATCGTATTTTAAGCATGACAATGTCACTTTGCCTCACCTGCACGATGGGAGCGCAAAGTGCCGAAAAGATTGTACCCATCAAGTATGGAAACATGGATAATTGGGTTATCAGAAACATCAAGGAATCAGGTATCATAGGCGGAAACAAGAAGGTGGTTTATGCCGTAGGTCCGTCGATGACCATCAATGGCAATATCCCCTACACCAACAAGGGCGGCTCGCCCTGGGGAACCTCCAATGTGCTTGCCCACGTGTCAGGCATCTATAAGACCAACAACTCAGTATATCGCGACAAGCACGAGAACGGTCATTGTGCCAAGCTCGTCACCCATATCGAGAAGGTGAAGGTATTGGGACTCATCAATATCAAGGTGCTTGCAGCAGGCTCGCTCTTCCTGGGCGACGTGCGCGAACCCATCACCGGAACCAAGGACGGTCCTAAGGCCATCAACTGGGGTATTCCTTTCACCCATCGTCCCAAGGCGGTGCGTTTCGACTATAAGACCCTGTTGCCCAACTCAGCCACCCGCATCAAGCAGAACGGCTTCAGCAGTGCATCGAAAGTGGCAGGACGCGACTATGCTGTCGCCATCCTCTATCTACAGAAGCGTCACGAGGATGCCCACGGCAACATCACGGCCAAGCGTGTGGGCACCATGGTGGTGAAGTACAGCAAGAGCACCAATGGATGGGTGAACGACGCCACCTACACCATCCACTATGGCGACATCCGACACATGGCAGGCTATAACGCCTCGCTCATGGGACTTCGTAATTGTGACTATGCTCGTAATAGCAAAGGCAAGAGCGTCATCATCAAGGAGACGGGATGGGCTTCGGCCAACGAGACCCCTACCCACCTCATCCTGCAGTTCTCTTCCAGTCATGGCGGAGCCTATATCGGAACGCCCGGCAACACGCTCTGGATAGACAACGTGTCACTCGTATACTAACTGTTTATCACATATTAACACCCCCTACACATTATTATATACATAACACATGAAGCAGCTTCTACTCTCATGCCTTACATGCCTTCTCTTGCCTACTCTTGGTATGGCAGGGGAGGCTGACTCTACCTTCACACCACATACCGGGATGGAAAAAGAGGAGGTAAAAATAGAAAAAAAGGTGGACGAAAATGTGGACGAGAAGGCGGAAGTGAAGGCGGAAGTGAAGAAGGCGGACGAGAAGAAGAAATCGCTCATCACCCGTTTTCTCGACTACTTCAACGATGCCAACAAGAAGAACGACAAGCGGTTCGACTTCAGCATTATCGGAGGCCCACACTATGCCACCGACACCAAGTTGGGCTTAGGCTTAGTGGCAGCAGGCATCTATCGCTCCGACCCAGCCGACACGCTCCTCCTCCCCTCCAATGTGTCGCTCTTTGGCGATGTCAGCACGGTGGGCTTCTATCTGCTCGGTGTGCGCGGAACCCACATCTTCCCCCACGACCGTTACCGTGCCGTCTACACGCTCTACTTCTATTCCTTCCCCAGCAAGTTCTGGGGAATGGGATACGACATGGGCGACAACGACGACAACGAGAGCGACATGAAGCGATGGCAGGTGCACGTGAAGGGAAGCTTCCTGTGGAACCTTGGCAGCAACCTCTTCCTCGGTCCTTCCGTGGCCTACGACTACATCATCGGCAAGGACATCGAGCGCCCCGAGCTCTTGGCGGGAATGGACCGACATACCGACAACTATGGCGTGGGATTCACCTTCATGTTCGACAACCGTGACAACCTCACCTATCCCCACCGGGGTTATTACGTGAACCTCACCCAGATGTTCCGTCCGCGCTTCATGGGCAACGACTATGCCTTCAGCACCACCGAACTGCAGCTCAACGCCTACCAGCAACCCTGGCGAGGAGCCGTACTGGCCGAGGACCTTCGTTCCACACTCAACTTTGGCAATCCCTCGTGGGGCATGATGGCACAGACAGGAGGCAGCAATGCCCTGCGCGGATATTACGAGGGAAGATATCGCGACAAGCACATGATAGAAGCCACTGTCGAACTTCGCCAGCACGTGTGGAAACGCAACTCGCTCACGGCCTGGATAGGTGCAGGAACCGTCTTCCCCAAGTTCAGCCAGATGAGAAGCCGTCACATCCTGCCCAACTATGGTGTGGGCTATCGATGGGAATTCAAGAAGAACGTCAACGTGCGTCTCGACTATGGTTTCGGCAAGGGCGGACAGAGAGGATTCCTCTTCAATATCAACGAGGCGTTCTAAAAGCAAACAACACACAACATGAAATCATTCAACAAAATCATATACTGGTATGCCGTCATCGCGCTTACCGTGCCCAATGTGGCCCTTTGTTTCACCGAGCACCTCAGCACATGGGCAGCCCTTGCCAACACCGTGCTGCCCTTTGGTGTCTACATGGCTCTGATGAGCATCTCTCGCAAGCCGGGCAAGATGGTGTGGTGGCTCTTCCCCATCATCTTCTTTGCGGCTTTCCAGATCGTGTTGCTCTATCTCTTCGGCAAAGGCGTCATAGCCGTGGATATGTTCCTCAACCTCGTAACCACCAATCCTGGCGAGGCCATGGAGTTGCTCGACAACCTCATTCCTGGCGTGGCGAGTGTCTTCATCCTCTATCTGCCCCTGCTCATCCTGGGCGTGGTGTCCATACGGAGCAAGAAGGCACCCGTGCTGTCCTCTGCCCTCAGAAAGCGATATGCCCTGTGGGCTTCAGCCTTGGCCATTGTGGGGTGCATCTTTGTTGCCACGGCCTGTCTCTCCCGTCCCTCCGACAACTCACAGCTCGACGACCATCACGCCCCACAATATAGCGTGCTCAACGACCTCTACCCCGTCAACGTGTTCTATAACCTCTACCTTGCCGTGAAGCGCAACAACGCCTCCATCCACTACAAGGAGGCATCTGCCCGTTTCCGCTTCGATGCCAGGCCGTCCCATCCCGAGGACTCCTGCGAGGTCTACGTCATGGTGATAGGCGAGACGGCACGAGCCATGAACTTCAGTCTCTATGGTTATCAGCGCGACACCAATCCACGGCTCAGCAAGACCCCGGGACTGGTGACGTTCAGCGATGTCACCACCCAGTCGAACACCACCCACAAGAGTGTGCCCATGCTCCTCTCGCAGGCTTCGGCCTCCAACTTCGAGCGTCTCTTCCACGAGAAAGGCATCCTGCAGGCCTTCCGTGAGGCAGGCTTCCACACCGTGTTTCTGAGCAATCAGCGCCCCAACCACTCGTTCATCGACTTCCTGGGCGAACAGGCTGACCAGTGGCTCTTCCTCAAGACGGGCGATGCCAACCCCACTGGACGTGAGCTGGCCGAAGCCCCGGGCAAGGACGGCAACTACTATGACGCCGACCTGCTGCCCATCCTCGACAGGATACTGGCCCGGAAGCGCAAGAAGGAGTTCATCGTGCTCCACACCTATGGCTCTCACTTCAACTACATGGACCGCTATCCCCGACAGATGGCGCATTTCCAGCCCGACACGCATTGCGAGGCCAAGAAGGAGAACCGTCCCGACCTCATCAACGCCTACGACAACACCATCCGCTACACCGACCTTGTGCTCAGTGGGGTGATAGAGCGCCTGAGAGCACACGGAGGCATGAGCGCCATGCTCTATACGAGCGACCATGGCGAGAACATCTTCGACGACAGTCACAAGCTCTTCCTTCATGCTTCGCCCCGAGCTTCGGAGTACGAGTTGCATGTGCCCTTCCTGGTATGGACATCGCAGAGCTTCCAGCATCAGGAGCCAACCGTGGCACAGGCCCTCTCCGCCAACCGCCACAAGCAGGCACAGAGCAGCCGTTCCGCCTTCCACACCATGCTCAATATCGGGGGCATCAGTACGCGCTTCCGCCAAGAGCACGAGTCGTTGGCGAGCCCTGCCTATCGTCCCGCCCCTCTGCTCTACCTCAACGACCACAACGAGGCTATCCCACAGGCAGAATGTGGATTTTAGGTTATTGAACTTGCGAAACTTGAGTTAGATTATAAAAACTTTCTCTTTTCTTTCTCTATATCAGTTTTTTGCTGTAATTTTGCACCCGAATAAGTCAATAACAGTAGAAAACAATGGACTCAACACGCAAAATCGAAAAAGTAAGTTTGCGCAACCTCCACATGGAGGATTACGACCAACTGGCGAAATCGTTCAAGCGCATTTATGCCGACTCGGACGTTTTCTGGACACGTTCTCAAATCAAAAAGCTCATTACCATCTTTCCCGAAGGTCAGGTAGTCATCATCGTCGACGACAAGATCGTGGGCTGCGCCCTCTCCATCATCGTCAACTACAACATGGTGAAGGGCGACCACACCTATGCCCAGGTGACAGGCAATGAAACCTTCAACACCCACGATGCCAACGGCAACATCCTCTATGGCATCGAGGTCTTCATCCACCCCGACTATCGTGGCCTCCGACTGGCCCGACGCATGTACGAATACCGCAAGGAGCTGTGCGAGAAGCTCAACCTCAAGGCCATCATGTTTGGCGGACGCATACCCAACTATCACAAGTATGCCGACCAGATGCGCCCCAAGGAGTACATCGAGAAAGTGCGCAGCCGTGAAATCTACGACCCCGTGCTCACCTTCCAGCTGTCCAACGACTTCCACGTGCGCCGTGTGATACGCAACTATCTGCCCAGCGACGAGGAGAGCGAACACTGCGCCACCCTGCTGCAGTGGGACAACATCTACTATCAGCCACCTACGGACTCCTATGTAGACCGCAAGCCCACCGTGCGCATCGGTCTCGTGCAGTGGCAGATGCGCCCCTATGCCTCCGTCGACGACCTCTTCGAGCAGGTGGAGTTCTTCGTCGATTCGGTGAGCGACTATAAGAGCGACTTCATCCTCTTCCCCGAATACTTCAATGCCCCTCTGATGGCTAAGTTCAACAATATGGGCGAGGCACAGAGCATCCGACAGATGGCACAATACACCGAGCAGATACGCGACCGGTTCCGTGAGCTTGCCATCAGCTACAACATCAACATCATCACGGGCAGTATGCCTTACGTCAAGGACGACGGTGCCCTCTACAACGTGGGCTTCCTGTGCCGACGCGACGGAAGTGTGGACATGTACGAGAAGATTCATGTCACCCCCGACGAGCAAAAGTGCTGGGGTCTTACCGGTGGAAGCCACATCCAGACCTTCGACACCGACTGTGGCAAGATAGGCATCGTGATCTGTTACGACGTGGAGTTCCCCGAGCTCTCACGCCTCATGGCTCAAGACGGCATGCAGATACTCTTCGTGCCCTTCATGACCGATACCCAGAACGCCTACTCCCGTGTGCGTGTATGCGCCCAGGCCCGTGCCATCGAGAACGAGTGCTATGTGGCCATTGCGGGCAGTGTGGGCAACCTGCCCCGTGTGCACAACATGGACATACAGTATGCTCAGAGTGCCGTGTTCACGCCTTGCGATTTCGCCTTCCCCAACGACGGCAAGCGATCGGAGGCTACGCCCAACACCGAGATGATTCTCGTATCCGACGTTGACCTCAACCTGCTCAACGAGCTCCACACCTATGGTGCCGTGCGCAACCTGCGCGACCGCCGCAAGGACCTCTATGAGCTGAAGAAAAAGTAAAAATGTACAAGATCGACATATCGGAGCGCACGCTCCACTTCAAGCAGCCAGCCGGAACCTCACGAGGTGTCTACACCACCCGGCACAGTTATTACCTCACCCTCACCTCGGCAGAACATCCGGACATCAGGGGCGTGGGCGAATGTGCCACCCTGCCCGACCTGAGCTGTGACGCCAAGCCCGAATACGAGCTCACGCTCCGACAGGTGTGCCAGATGGTGGAACAGATGGGGCGCATACCCTACGACATGATACGTGCCTACCCCAGCATCACCTTCGGACTGGAGACCGCCTTCGCCGACTTCTTCCGTCAATGCCCAGCCAGCGATGTGCCAGCATGGGCGACGTACCTGGCAAGCCTCTACGACACGCCCTTCGCACGGGGCGAGGAGGGCATCACTATCAACGGACTGGTATGGATGGGTACCTACGACGAGATGCTCGCCCGACTGGAGGAGAAGCTGAAGAGCGGATTCCACTGCGTGAAACTGAAGATTGGCGCCATCGACTTCTTCAAGGAGCTCGACCTCATCAAGCGCATACGCCAGGTGTACAGCAAGGAGCAGATAGAGTTGCGCGTGGATGCCAATGGTGGCTTCACGCCCGAAAATGCCATGAGCCGACTGGAAGCCCTGGCACAGTACGACATCCACTCCATAGAGCAGCCCATACGCCAGCACCAGTGGCCCAAGATGGCTGCCCTGTGCCGTGAGTCGCCCCTGCCCATCGCCCTCGACGAGGAGCTCATCGGCGTGAACGTGCGATCGATGAAGCAGGCATTGCTCGACACCATACACCCTCAGTACATCGTGCTGAAGCCCTCGCTCCACGGAGGCATCTACGGATGCCGCGAATGGATACAGATGGCAAGCGAACGGGGCATCGGAAGCTGGATCACATCGGCCTTGGAGAGCAACGTGGGGCTCAGCGCCATCGCCCATTTCTGCGCCAAGACTTATGGTCCCGGGGTCTCCATGCCTCAGGGCCTTGGCACCGGACAACTCTTCACCGACAACATCCCCATGCCCCTGCAGATCAAGGGAGAGAAGATCTTTGTTAATGGTTGATTTCTCAGGAGTTAAAGGAGTTAAGACAAATGCTTTTGTGGGTGTATTCATTAAGCAGCACGCCCTGAAAGGGCAGAAGCTCCTAGCCCAGGGCAGCGTCCTGGGTATAAAGGCAATCAGCAAGGCGCCCTGTAAGGGCAAAAGCTTTACAAATTGCCCCCTGGAGTTTTAAAGCTTTTGCCCTTACAGGGCGACAAGTTTGCGAACATGATAACCCAGGGCGTTGCCCTGGGCTAAGAGCTTCTGCCCTTTCAGGGCGTGCTGCTTGTGTCCATAACAGCCCTGGGCTAAGAGCTTCTGCCCCTTCAGGGCGTGCTGCTTATAGGAACTTCCGTGCCTTTCTGGGCGTGCTGCTTTGTGCCTTCAGGGCATGCTGCTCAATGAATACACCCACAAAAGCTGTTGTCTTAACTCCTTTAACTCCTTTAACTCCTTAACTCCTGAAAAATTACTCCTGAAAAATTACTCCTGAAAATAACTCCTGAAAAATTAAAATTCCCTTTATGGAACTGAACGAATTTCTTGCCGAATGGCACAATGACAACCCCCGCATTCTGGTACACACCAGCGGATCTACGGGCAAACCCAAGCCCCTGATGGTGGAGAAGAGGCGGATGCTCAACTCAGCCCGCATCACCTGCGACTTCTTAGGACTGAAGCCGGGCGACACCGCTCTGCTCTGCATGCCCCTCGACTATATCGCAGGCAAGATGATGGTGGTGCGAAGCCTCCAGCGAGACCTTCGGCTCACCTCCGTGCGCCCGAGCAGCCATCCCCTGGCCGACGAAACCCTGCCCCACTTCACCTTTGCCGCCATGGTGCCCATGCAGGTGTACAACACCCTGAAAGTGCCCTGCGAGCGCGAACGGCTCATGCGCATCCGTCACCTCATCATAGGCGGAGGAGCCATCAGCGACGAGTTGGCACAGATGATCAAGCCCCTGCCCAATGCCGTATGGAGCACCTATGGCATGACCGAGACCCTGTCGCACATCGCCCTGCGCCGTCTCAACGGTCCCGACGCCAGCCTCTGGTATACCCCCTTCGACGGCGTAGGCATAAGCCTCAATGCCGACGGATGCCTTGTCATCGATGCCCCCGAGGTATGTGCCGAACCCCTTGTCACCAACGACATCGCCCAGCTACGCACCGACGACCGCACGGGCAAGACGCTCTTCCGCATCAAGGGCCGCAAGGACAACGTGGTGTGCAGTGGCGGCATCAAGATCCAGATAGAGGAGGTGGAGGAAACCTTGCGTCCGCACCTGTCGGCGCCCTTCATGATCGTCAAGAAACAAGATGAGGTGCTGGGCGAAAAGGCCATCCTCCTCACCGAGTCGACCGACCTGACCCACATAGAAGAAATATGCAGAAACACCCTGCCCAAATACTGGGTGCCACGGGAGTTTCTGCACATCGACCGCCTGCCCCTCACCGAGACAGGCAAGCCTAAACGCACCCTCCCCTTCACACCACGGTGATCCAGATGCTCTCTTCGTTCTGCTGAGCCTGGGTGATGAGGTCGATGAGTTGGCGCAACCGCTGTTGCGAGTTCACCACCATGCCCACCATTTTGTTTTCGCCCACCAGGATGCAGCCCTGCGTGTCGTCAGGATAGTTGCCAGCATGGATGCGTATGCCCTCAAAGAGGGGCACGCCCACGAGTAGGGGCAACCATCTCTTGAATCGTGGCGACTTGCTCACCACCACGGTGTAAGAGCCTTCGGGGATAGCCGTCTTGCCCTGCACCTTGCGGGCCATCTTGCCCGACACCCTGCCGTGGCGAGCATCCACCTCCCTCGGGGCAAGCGGAATGCCCAGCAGGTTGCGCCATGTAGGCTCCAGGGTGTCGCAGAAGTAATGCTCTGTCGTGAGCAGGCTCTCGTCCACACGGCAGCGCACAGTGCGCTTGTCTTCCCTCCTCCTGCCGGGTATCAACTCTCGTTCCACACTCCCATCGGGCAGGATATACAGTCGGCCGATGGTGTAAGTAGCTCTCTTGGCTATGCGTTTCAATATGATTTCCATCTCTAAGATAACGTTTAATGTTTAGTATTTTTATGAAAAACTCTCATCCTTTCAAGAACTTCACCTTGCGGAAAATCGGACTGTCAGTGTCAGTGTCAGCACCTTCCACCTTAGCCACATATCCACGGTGCACCCATTGGTGTATGGCATCCCTGATGCGCCTGGCATTGTCGTTGTCGAAGCCTTGAGCACGCCGCACCTTCACGTAGTCGTCCATGGTAAACTCGTCGGGCAGTAGCGACAGCAGGTTCTTAGGACCGTTGGGTGCTGTGCGGCTCACCTTGTCTTGCTCGCCATCGGCATCGTAGATCATTTGTCCGAAGAGCTTCAGCTTGCACCACAGGTCGTAACGCTCGCTCCAGCGCACGAAGTCCTCTATCGACTTCTCCCACTTCATGCCGTTGGCGACATACAGCACACAGGCCTTGAGGTAGGCGATGACGTTGGCACGGAAGGAAAGGTTCTCGAACACATAGTTCTGCGACAGACGGGCAAACTCAGCGTTCTCCTCCATCAGCTTGCGGGCGAGCCGGAGAGCCTGGGGGCAGTCCACCAGTCCGCGGGCCTTCAACAGGTTGTCGATGTAGGGTTTCAGTTCCTCGTCGAAGGCGGCGTCGTAGGAGCCATAGACGGGAATCTCCGATCCGCACGGGCGTCGCTCGATGGTGGCAAACGAGATGCGGCTCACGGGTCCGTCGGTCACCACCCTTCGGAAGTAGTCACGACACTTCTTCGGTGTGCAACAGGCATTCCAGTTGAAGCGCACCTTCACGGTCTCGGTCACCGACTGCACGCCCACTCGGTCTTGTCCATAGTTGCCCAGGTCGAATGCCAGCTCCATGATGCGGAAGTGCTGGTTGGTCTTGCCCTTGAGGGCATCGAAGAGGTTCAGCTCATTCACTTTGGCATAGAGGAAGTGCCGTTCAGCCTCCTTCATACGCAGCACGAAAGCTGGGTTGGTCATGTCGATGTTCACCTCCTGGATGACGAGTCCCTCGGGGCGTTCACGCTTGTCCTTGTTGGAGCCTTTGCGGTTACATTCGTCCTTCCAAGCCCTCTCTCGCTCACGCTGCTCGGCGTCGCGTGCCCTGATGTCTGCCATGATGCGGTTGATGGGCTGTGTGATGCTCTCCTTTCCGCTTCCTGTAGGAGCACAGAGGATGTTCATCAGCGTGGCCTCATGCTCCACGTTGTCGATGTATCGGAAGCGGGTGTCGCACAGATGGCTTGCCAGTGCTGGGAAGACGGCTTGCGACACGGCAGGCTGATAGATGGCGGGCGTCTTGCTCACGAGCAGACGGATGAGGCGGGGCAGTTTCTGTGGCATCTCGTGTATGCGATAGAAGTAGGAGTCGGGGTTCAGGATGTCGCCAAACTCGTCGGCATCATAGTCGGCGGCTTTCCCCCTTGCCTGCTCTTGCTGGCACAGGCTGATGGCCTTGCGCACAATCATGGGCATGCGGTGCGACTGCTTTCTCTGACAAGCGCTGTCGACGGTGGTGAAGGCTCGCTTCTTCTCCTCGCCGAAGGTGGGAATCACCTGCTTGATCCACGTGGCGTTGTCGTCGCACAGATAGCGCAGATAGCAGCTCAGGGTGAAGATAAACGAGTTGCGCGAACCGTGCTGCGGCTCTCCTCCGAGCAGTTCTACGAGCTTGCTTGTTATCGCCTCGTAGGGGATTCCGTCGTATTCTTGGGCGAAGTCTTGTCGCTTCTCCTCTCCGCCATGATCTTGATCCACTCCATGATTGCCGAGATGATGATCATCAGCACGATCATGATTAGCAGACTGGGCATACTCAACAGCAGTGCCAGCAGGAAGAGCAGCAGAGCTATTGTCGCTCTCAGGTCGATGTTCTTGATTCGTTGCAACTTGGGGTTTAGGGTCATGTTCGGATTCATGTTCGTTAAGTTTAGGATTAAGGTTGATATTTACGCTGGTATTCGCCTGAGAAGCAGCATCACCGTTGGAGCCTCTCTCGTCCATGCCGGAAGAGCGTCGCAAGGGGGCGAAGAGCCGTGCCTCGTCGATGAAGAGGATGTAGTCTTCGGGCACGATGAACGACGGCCGTGCCAAGTCTTTCACACACACGTCGTACTCCTCATCGCCGAGTTGTTGCGACATCCACTTCTGAGCCTCTGCCAGGTTCATGCCCTCTGGCATGACGAAGACGAGCCTGAGGCCCTCCAACGACGGTGTGACGTGTACGAGCAGTATTCTCGCCAGCACCTGAGGATTCTTCACTCTCAGTTCTTCGCTCTTTGCTTTCCACCATCCCGTAGGGTCGGCGATGTGGTCTTTGTCGTAGATGCTGAGTCCGCTGGGTATGGCGTCGGCATTGAGTCGTCGGCCATTGCGAAAGGTGGCGTGGGGCGTGAGTATGGGCAACTGGCTCTTGAGCCGTGTCTTCATCGTGTCGTAGTCTTCCTGCCCTATCTCTCCCCGGCGTTTGCGCTCCAGTGCATCCTCTATCTGTGCGCATACGTCCTTCACCCTGCTGCTCTTAGTAGCCTGGTGGAAGAGCTCGGGGGTGCATACTTGCACCTCCCTGCTCCTTACGCTTTGTGATATTCCAAAAGCCATGGTTGTTTCGTATTTAATGTTTAATTATTTTTTCGATGTCCTGCACCAGGATGTCCTGATACACCTGTCCCTGATACTCATGGGTCTGAAAGCGCAGTTTCACCACGACCACCTCTCCGGCATAGAACCTAAGTTGTGCGTCCTTGCCGAGCATCACCGCGGCAAACTGGTTTTCGAACTTTCCGCCAAACTCCTGCAACACGATGTTGCACTTGGCGAGTTTCCCGTTCTCACTCTTCTGCGAATCGACGAGGGAAGTCTCTCCCTGCATCACTACTTTCATGATCATTGTTTCCATGTTTTTTTTTAATGTTTAGTTTGTAATTGAAGTTTCGTATTTTCGGAAGTTAAGGGAAGTTTGTGTAATGAAACACCCACAAGGACTGTTGTCTTAACTCCTTTAACTCCTTAACTCCCTAACTCCTTTAGCCCTCAGATGAATAAACTCCCGTCCCTTCTCCGTCCACACGAGGTACATGCGGGTTAGCACGGTGTCTCTTCCCACAAAGAGGTCATAGTGGGTTCGGCTCTTCGCCAGTCCGCGGTGGGCATAGTCGGCATAGAGCATATACTGCCCGCTCTGGTAGTACTGAATCCGTTCAGCGCAGAGCCAGCGGTTCAGTTCCTGCGCCGTCATCCCCAATTCCTTGGCTATCTGCGTGGTGGTGTAGCACGAGATGCTTTCGAGCACGCTGTCGGTGTAGAGAGCCTTGGGCAGCAGTCGGTCGATTTCCACATCCTGCTCAGCGATTCGTCTGTTCTTTTGCTCCAAGAGCACTTTCTGCTCGCTGATGAGCTTGTCCTGCTGGGCTATGAAGGAATCTTTCTCCCGCAGCGTCTTGCGAAGAATCTCCTCAGTCTTGCGGACGACCGCCTCATCGCTCTCGCCTTCGTGGAGCGGAATGAACCCACCCGTCTTGCGAATTTGCGGCAGCACCTCCGAGGTGACCCAGTGCTTGAAGCGCTGCGCAGTGGGGAGCTTCGAGCCAAGCACCAGCGCATAGAATCCGCTCTCGTTGACGAAATGCAAACTGCGTTTTTGTTCATACACAGATCCGTTTCTTCGTATAGTCACACTCGCGGTACGTTTCGTACCGTCAGTAGGCTTCACATGGCGCAAGATAGCTTTGCGGGCCTGGTCATATCCAAGAGCTTTGCACACGTCATTTCCGCAAAACTGAGGCTCACCTTTCTCGTCGGTCAAGATGCGGATGCATCCGAACTCAGAGCACTCAAATACCATCACCCGGATGGCGTTCTCATGATTGGCAACATTAGATGCCACCATGTTGGCAGCAGCCTTGCTACCGACAACCTTTTCATTAGTTTTTTTCATATGCTATAACTATTAAAATGGTTAATACTATGTTTTGAATACAAAATGTGATTTTCATGGCAGAAGACCATCATTCTTGTTGTTTCAACCTTGTCAAAGAGCGAGTGGATGGCAATATCATTCTTATGTCCCACTTACAACATGGCATACACAGGAATGTCCACGAACTTCAGAACTCGGCGATGGTTCTGAAATCCATGAGCAAAGGTAAAGCGAAAAAAAAGGATGCCAAAAGAAAAAAATATGCAATGATCAGCTGGTCTAATCAGTCTAATCATTGCATATCTTTTCGTCTCATTCGTCCAACAAAGAGTCTAACGAATGTTATGTTTTACTGACGGTAAAAAAATAAATTGGTATGCTGTTCTTTAAGTGTTTTCCATTCATTGTAATTGGTACTGCTTAATTCATCGCTCATAGAGGCAACTGCCTACTTGACGCTGCAACTGTCTTTTAGACCATTGCTGCTGTACACATTCTATCTCATAGAAAGAACGAGCGTCTGAATTTTCCACACGCATCAGAATCAGATAATGACTCCAAGACAGCTTAAACATTTGATTATCACTATCTTTTGAATTTGCTAACCAGTGGTTAGCATTTTTGTTTTCAAAAGGGCAACCAGTGGTTGACCTTTTTGCATATACAATATAGAATTGCCTAATATTGCGGAGATTTGGATATGACCATCCCGTCCCAAAACGAGCTGTCAAACTCTTAGATAACTCTTGCAAGACTTGCTTTCCATATTGCGCATGGACATTTCCATTCTGTTCATACTCTACTATATACTTGCCAACATAGTACTTGGTATAGACCTCCGCCGTGTTGACAGAAGTCTTCACGTAAGACCTTGCCTGTTCTATCAGACCAGACACCTTGTTGAATAGGTCTTCTACATTATCTGAAGTCTTTGTTATTTCGTTTGCCATAATTAATTACATTGTTATCTGAATTTGTGGGACGCTGTCCCACAAATTCCTATTTCAAATAAGTGAGACAGTGTCTCACCTTTTATTTGGTACGCATGCGTACCAAATTTTATTATTATCAGAAGTTCTACAACATACCTGTCTAAGACATCTTTTATCTTGTTTTCTTCATAAATTCACCGAATTTTGCAGCAAATATACATTATTTTTTGCGATAATCATTATAAATTAAGCTATTTTATGCAATTCAACTCCTCTTTCATCTCCACGAGCCGCACGTACAGTCCCCTGTAGGCTATCTCGTAGAATCGGCTCACCTTCTCGTAGGCGATACCGAGCTGATTGCGCCTTGCCCACATGTCCTTCAGCCTGGTTACCTCCTTGGATTCGCCGTATTTCCACAAGGTGCGTTCATGAGAGACAGACTTGCGCAACTTGTCGGTCATCGACTTCATTTCCTCGGGAGTATCATAGGAAAACACCATAGGGAACCATTCCATCATCTGCTCCACAAACTCTTTGTCGCCCACAGATTGACGGCACACGCCAGCTTCCAGCAAGGCCTCAAAGATATAATACCATTCGTTCTTGACTGAAGGGTTGATTCTGCCATGCTCGTTAGGGCCGTAGATGGCGTTGTACTCTCCAAGGTCGATGCTCCTGGCAATCTCACCGAGCAAGGCATTCAGCTTATCGTCAGAGTCGAAGAGCCTGGTGTCGAAGATGCAGTTGCGCAGGGAGTCGGTAAGTTCCTCCCGGTGGATGCCCGAGGCCGACTGGACGCCGCCTCCAAATCCGAAGTTCACATGCTCGATGGTGAGGTTGCCATCGACAGCTATGCCATAGTTGTTGCCATTGATATTGATTGCCATAATTATCGTTTTTGTAAAAGAGGTTGGGTTTCTTTGGCGGCGATAGCCTTTGCCAGCATCTCCACCTGAGAGTTGGTGAGATGGAATCCTGCGTTCAGGTCACCCCCGGTCATGATGCCACAGTTGTCGCCTCCTGCACTTACGCCCTTGGACTCTCCGTCGAGCCGCTTGTAGAGTTCGAGCAACGGAACGTCGAGCAGGTGATGGTGCTCGATGTTGTATCTGTTCAGCAAGAGCAGCATCTCCTTGATGGTCTCCACGCTCCTGCCGTATACCGGGGTGAGCAGCTGATTTATGAACTGTCGCATTGCATCAGGGTTTTCACCTTCTTCCCGCTTCCACTCCATCAGCTCATAATGCAACAAGTCGGCCCGCTTTCCTTCCGCAAACCGGGCCTCTTCTTTCTTGCATCCCTCGTCGAGCAGGGCATCGAACAGTTCATGGTGGCACCACCTTTTCATGATGCAGAGGATGACAGACTGCAAGTTTGACTTCTCAAGTATCTTCCCTGATGCCTGGCCCTGCTTCGCTGACAAGGCGACTAACATCGAGGCTGCCACCATCTCGATAAGCATTGCATCGGCAGCAGCGCCGACGTCGCCAGAGGCCTCAGTGATACAGGAAGCCTCCTCCTCCAAGTCTTCCAGTTCGTCATCGATGCCCTCTTGCGCATCGGGAAGCCCGAGTATCACATCACAAAGTTTTTTTGCCGAGAGGCAAATCTCCTGAGGCGTGAGGTGGGTCTTACCTTCCTTGTACCACGCCTTCAAGGCATCGTGGAAGGTTACATAGACCGTATCGGAAAGCATCCGGCGGCGCAAGGAACGAGCCTGATGAGGTGTAAGTCGTTCTATCATTTATTTTTTAGTTTACTCGATTTACCAACGAATCTCCCAGAAGAGAGCGAGACTCCTCGTCCTCAGACTCGTGCTTGATGCTGTTCATCATCGTTATCACCTTGGCTTCCAGCTCTATGCGTTTCACCTGCTCCAGCGGTGCACCCTCCTTGTCGGTGCCATGAAAGAGGCACTCCAGCAGGACGGCATCGAATTCCTGGGTTACAATCTTGTCGGAGAGAGTCTCTTCGGAGTCGATGAGACAAGAGTAGTGGGCACCGTCACTGGTAATCAGCTCAACAGGGGTATCGGTGGCGCGGCTCAGCGTGAGCAGGTTCTTCATGAAGACAGATGTCTTGTCAACATAAAGTGCGGTCTTCGACTCCTCGGGCATCACCGTGTAGAGCGACTTGTAATTGTCCCTCTTGGCAGCCAACGCCAGTGGCAGCACGAGCGACATAAGCGAGTCGTCGAAATACTCCTTTCCCTCGCCCCTCAACCGGTCCACTCGCTGCAAGATCTCGCTCTCCGTCAGCCCCTCAGGCGCACTGAAGATTAGGTTTTGCGAGTGCTGTTGCAGCCGTGTCCACGTCTTGAAGAGGTCTTCTGCGTAGTAGCTGGGCAGGATGTCGATCGTGTAGCAATAATCGGCGAAGAGCCTGGCGTTGATGGTTCGGGAGAGGATGCGCGCCACTTGCTGCGGATTGCCGAATGCCTTCTTGCGGCGGTGTATGGCGACGGTGCGAAGGCCACTTCGGTTGTCGATGACTACGAAGCACGAAGGCTCGTCTCTCGCCACGCTGGGCTCGTAATGCTTCTCGATGGGGATGTCGATGCTGTTGGCGAACTGCATCACGATGATTTCGGGTGCCGACAACAGGTGATACACTCGGTGGTTGAACACTTTCTGCGTTTCACCCTCGCCCAGCCGGAAGTCGATACTCGAGTCCTCTTCGAAGAGGCTGCCCAAGTGTCGCTGGCGATCTTCCCAGTGATGCGGGGCGAACTCATGCTTGTACTTGATAAAAAAATGCGCAAATCTTGCCATAAGGTTATTCAGGTTTGATAATTGTTTTTTAGTTCTACTTTTCCCACTCTGGGCATCAGCCCACGCTTACTGCCTACAAAGTTACACAATTATTTGGGTTTTCGGAAAGAAAAGGGAGAAAAAAACAAACGGCAATAAAAATATGCTCCACATGGTCTTTCTGTAATCGGAGGAAATAAAAGACAAAAAGTTAAGATATAAGACCAATCATAAACCAAAAAAGGGCACGATTGCTCGTGCCCAAATTACTTGATCTATCATTATATTGCGTTCGTTAGCCGAAACTATTGAACAACAACTTTCTTCACACTTCCATCACTATACTTCACGATATTCAAGCCCTTGGCTGGAGCAGATAATCGCTGGCCATTTGCTGAATAGCGAGAGACTTCCTTGACATTGGCAGAGGTTGCAACCTTATCAATGCCCGTCGCATCGAACTCTACTATATTATAGAAATAGCCAAATTCTGCTGACCGAAAATAAGCATCACCAGTTCCTTTTGGTACATAAACCGTACAATTCTTTTCGTCACATCCAAGAAATAGATTTGACCCCGTCTCTGGTAATTTTTCCATATATACATAAATGGAGGTCAATCCACTGCAACCATTAAAAGCTCCAGAACCTATCGCAGTAACACTGGAAGGGATGGTCAAGCTAATCAATCCATAGCAGCTGAAAAAAGCTGCTCCACCTATCTTAGTAACACCGGAAGGGATGGTAAAGTTAGTCAACCCTCTGCAATTCAGAAAAGCACCCTCGCCTATCTCAGTAACACTGGAAGGGAGGGTCAAGCTTGTCAATCCAATGCAATTAAACAAAGCATAACAGCCTATCTTAGTAACACTGGAAGGGAGGGTCAAGCTTGTCAAACCACTGCAACCATTAAAAACATAATCGCCCAACTTATCATTAGAGGTATAAATGAAGCCATCATCGCGGTCCGAATAATAAGCAGATCCACCTTCTACAATTTTAGCATCAGACAAGTCTAATATAGATAGCTTTCCGTCGGTTTCTTTCCCATTAACATCACAACCAGCCATCTCACGGATAAATTTCAAATCCGTGCCATTAATTTTACCAACAATCTTCAGATTGGTAATCAGATTCTTCTGGCTTTCACTAATCTTATCAGGTAAAGTACCAGCCTCATCCAGCTTTATTTGTCTGGTAATCAAGCCATCATCTGCAGCCAGAATTGCCGTGCTCCCAAGCAACATAAATATCACTGTTAAAAACAGACCTTTGAAAGTAAATGTTCTCATATTCATTTTAGTTATTTTATTCCGCAGCACTATAGTTTATTATACTTTTGATATCCTGAGCAACAAAAGCGGCCCAGGGTCTTGCCATGTCGAAAAATTCAACGTATCTTCGTGTTGCAAAAAGAAACAAAAAATCCAACGATAGACATGGCAAAGTTACAAATAAAATCTGAGAAACCACTTTTTTGGGAGGATTTTTTTCGGGTCGTGGAGCAAATCCGCTGACACTGACACTGACAGTCCAAAATTCCGCAACCCTACTATTGAGGGAAAAAGGGTAAAAGAGAAAGTTTATATTTATATATATAAATATAAAAATATATTATTAACATTTCTTTACTTTTCTACTCCTTCACAGGAGGAAAGAAGAGGGGGTGCGGAAAATCGGACTGTCAGTGTCAGTGTCAGCGAAGCGTCACATAAAAGCGAGGTCGTGAGAAACTATGACTTCGGGAGAAGAAAACTAAATTTGCGCGCGCCGAAAGCTATGGATTTCCGTAGGGTAAACTTACTGAACGCATTTTTGCTGAAAATCGCCAGTTTACGCACACCGAAATTTGGTCAGTCCAAGAAAAGGTGGTATCTTTGCAACAGAGATAGAAACATCGAAAAACATTAACCATTAAAACACATTACAACTATGGCAAACAACACAAAAGGAACATTGAAGTATCGTAAGGTAAAGCGCATTCCACCCCTGGGTGAAAACGCTGGTAAGGAAAAGTGGTACGCCACGGTGGTAACCGACCGAGAGTTGTCGTTCGAAGACTTCGTCAACCACATCTCCGACCACGGCTCGCCCTACTCACGAGGCTGTATCAACGGTGTGCTCACCGATGCACTCGACTGCCTGCAGGAGCTCATCCTCGACGGCAAGAGCGTACGCCTCGGCGACCTGGGACTCTTCTCCATCGGCATGGCTTCGAAGGCCGAAGAGACTGCCAAGGACGTGAGCGCTCAGAGCATCAAGAAGGTGCACCTCATCGTGCGCAACACCCGCACCTGGAGCAACTCGGAGCTCAGCAAGAAGTGCAAGCTCAAGGAATACGACGCCTTCGGCACTGACGGCACTCAGACCGACTCGCCCGGCTCTGGCACCACTGGCGGCACCACCCCCGGAGGCACTGGCAATCCAGGAGGCACCACCAATCCCGGAGGCTCTGAAAGCACCGGAGGCGGCGACGGAGAATAGGCATCCTGACTCCTGAGCATCGCCAAGGGGAGTTGCCCGAAAACTCCCCTATCGAGAATCATTCACCGAAACACAGAACCCTTAAACATCTATCACTATGAAAAAGGACACTTGGAAAACCCTCATTCAGATCGCCATCAGCATCCTGACTGCTATTGCCACCACGCTCGGCCTCGCCAGCTGCACCCTGGCATAGGCGCCTGGCTGGCATCTCTGAACGCCCCTCTCATCCCCTCTTCACCCAAAGCCCGCGAGCCCCTCACAGCAGGGAGCCGCGGGCTTTTCGCTTTGGCATACTGAAAAAAAGAGGAAAACATTTGGCGGTTTGAGGGATTCCTTGTATTTTTGCAATGGTTTATCAAAAAAGAAATAAGGCTTATGTGCAAATATGAAGAAATAGAAGGCTGGCGTCTGTCGAACGGAAAGACCATCAGGGAGATCAACAATGCCGTGCACGATGAGGTGGAACGCATCTACTTAGAGGCGTGGTCGAAAGGCATCTCCGTGCCATATTTCGAGGGCGGCAAGACCTTTCTTGCCAATCCCGATGGAAGCGACGATGAAGTAAATTTTGATATCAGAACAAGACAATACACCATCATCCGACAAGTTGCTGCACCAGGAAAAGGAAAAATGTCCTACTTGCTGCAAGCATAGTTCCGTTTGCATTTATACAGATAATAAATTCAAGTTTCGCAAGTAAGCCCCACACGCCCTGAACCAACGGTCACCGGCGCGTAGCGGAATTGAAAATCGCTGGCCG
>ERZ780139.736-NODE-736-length-32841-cov-3.296254_pt1 | contig 32841 bp, 30 predicted proteins | sample MGYA00511476_ERZ780139 | MGnify/ENA primary metagenome ERZ780139 (study PRJEB29588, sample SAMEA2158190) | human gut metagenome | biome: human gut; feature: human-associated habitat; material: faeces | place: Denmark | collected 2008/2010 ... | reverse complement strand
CGCAGGCTCTCCTGCAGCCGCTCGGATATGTAAACGATATTCAGATTCCATTTCGGTTTTGGCATGGTTCCACCCTCCGATGCGCTTCAACAGACTTCTTTGCCTATAACGGTTTTGACTTGTATGTAATTATACCGGTTTTAGCCGTAAGTGTAAACTGAATGAAACCCACTTTTCGAGCATTCTATGGAAAAAAGGGTGCCTTCTTGCCTGCAGCACGGATGCTGTGACAAAAGGTTTGACTATGACCTTTCTCATAACCTTTTTCCTGCCAGTCTGCCGCAAATTCCTTTGCTGCTGCCCGCTGCTGAACACCCGTCATAGCGTGACCCGCCTATGTTTTCTCTTGTGTCTTAGTATACTATAAAAGGGACAAGCTTTCCACTTTTCGGTAGCTTTGTCCCCTTGGTACGGCATTGTTCGTTGTCGAAAGGGATAGAAGTGATTGCCCGACTTCTGTCAACATCGGTGGATGCTGCTGCCTGCGCAAATGCCCTTGTGACCACTGCACTAGCCGGAGGCGGCCGGGATAATGTGACGGTTATCGTTTGCAGGGTGGTACCTTGCGCTTAGAAACTTTAGTAATTGTGGCATTTGCCAGAGCGATGATTAACCTCGATGGCAACAGTAGCTACCACATGTGCGGTTAGGAGAAACTTGCAAAACAGACGGCATCGGTTAATGGTGCGTGAGCGCTCATTCCGACCATTGATGGATACGGCTTGTCCTTCACAATGGCCCATGTATCCGGATACTGGAAATACGTATGGATACTCAGAAGGTATTTCTCTATCGTTGCCCGAAATCACTTTGCCTGAAAATGGATGTGTAAACCAGCAAGTTAAGTACAGAGAAGCCGCAAGACATCGGTGTATAATCCGTGCCTTCTTTGATGATAGCGGAAAGCTGAGACCACTTTGCTTAAAAATGTTAGAGCAGGCTTCTTGTGACAATTACTGACTGCCTATTTCTTGCGGTTTCTCATGTCCTTGATACACAGATATGTATATGGTGGATGGTTACGGCGAGAACAACCCCATCGTGGTGAAATCTCAGTTCATTATGTCCTTGGTAGAGCGCATTGACCCCAAGGGCGTGGGGGCGAAGCAGAAATCCATCATTGACCGCTGCACGGGCATCATATACGCGGAGGCGGAGCAAAACGGCACGGTCCCCACTCTGGCAACCCTGCGGGAAAAACTGCTGGAGCAGCCGGAGGCAGAGGCGCGGGAGATCGCTTTGGCGCTGGAGCTGTTCACCACCGGCTCCCTCGATATTTTCGGACACGAAAGCACTGTGGATCTGGACAAGCGGGCGGTGGTGTTTGACATTCATGGCTTGGGTGAACAGTTGAAGCCCATCGGCCATCTGGTCATTACCGACACCATGCTCAACCGCGTTACCCTCAACTGGAAAAGGGGCAAGCGTACTCACGTCTTTATCGACGAGTTCCATGTGGTGTTTGAGAACGAGCAAAGCGGTGTGTTCTTCAACTCCGCATGGCGTCAGTTCCGTAAGCGTAATGCTTATCCGACTGCGATTACGCAGAACGTGGAGTATCTGCTTGACTCCGTTCAGGCCAGCACGATGCTCTCAAACTCTGAGTTTGTTATCATGCTGAACCAGGCAGCGTCCGACCGTGAGAAGCTTGCAAGGCTTCTCAACATTTCCAATGAGCAGATGAGCTATATCACCAATGCCGATGCAGGCTGCGGTCTGATTAAGTACGGTTCGGCGCTCGTTCCGTTCATCAATCAGTTCCCGCATGATACGAAGCTCTATCAGCTTATGACCACGCGCCCCGGTGAGGGCGAATTTGCAAGAGGACAGGATTAACCCTGTCCTCAATCTTTTATGGAGGTAATTTGATATGAAAATCAAAAAGATCATTGGCATCGCCGCTATTGTGGTCCTGTGCGGGATCGCGGTATTCTCTGGCGTCGTGTTTCATCACCAGTATCAGGATCAAAAGAACAGCGCACAGCAGTTTGAGGACTTGTCCAACATGATTGCTGACGTGGACAAGAGCGAACTCGACAAAGAGCCCGTCCCCAAACCGGGTGAAGACGAGCCCGAAAGTGAGACACTCTCTGAGGACGAACTGGCTGCGCGAGAAGCAGAGCTGGCAATGGAGAAGTACAGGGCTCTTTTCGATCAGAACAGCGATTTTGTGGGCTGGATCTCCATCGACGGCACGAACATCAACTACCCGGTCATGTGGACACCGAATAATCCTAATTACTATCTGAAGCACAGCTTTGAGAAGGAGTACAGCGATTACGGCGTTCCGTATATTGACGAGGACTGCGTGATGGGAGAGAGCAACAACTACGTCATCTACGGGCATCACATGAAGAACGAAACGATGTTCCACGACCTTTGCAATTATGCCAGCAAGGACTTCTATGACGAGCATCCGATCATTAAGTTTGATACCCTGTTCGGCTTCGGAGAGTATCAAATCGTGGCGGTCTTCCGCTTTGATACGAACAACGACACCTTCCGGTACAATCAGTTCACAGATATGGATGAGGAGCACTTCAAGAACTTCATGAATAGTGTTCACCTCCGCCAGCTCTATGACACCGGTGTAGATGCCGAGTACGGAGACCATCTTATCACGCTTTCCACCTGTGAATACACCTACACCAATGGGCGCTTCGTGGTAGTTGCCAAGAAGGTTTAATCCTGTTCTTTGAGGAAGGAGGCGATAGCTATGAGCAGGATTAAGACGAGAGAAAGCGTGAAGGATATCAAGGTCATTGACAAAGCGGCTGTTGCCTCCGAGCGTATGAAGACGGCGCTGGTCAGGTCAAAGGATCAGTTTGAAAATCTGATGGACGATGGCCAGGTCACGCCGTCTGAATATGCGGAGGATAAGATCCGCTATGCTGCGGAAGATGTTGCAGATCGTGTCGGTCATGATGTGTCAGCCGAGACGAAAAAGGCTGTCAACAAAGGCAAAGAGGCATATCGGAAACATCGTGAGGAAAAGCGGATCGAAAAGAATGAGGAACGGGTCAACCGCTACGAAGAGCGCTTCCGCAGGGAGGAACAGGCCCGATCCGAGAGAACTTCTTCTCAGGAATCTCATTCACATGAATCGACTACACGAACCTCAGAGCCGCAGGGACCTGCACAATCGCGGAGTGAGTATGCATCCAAACGGCAAGCTGTCTCTCAAAAGCAAAACTCTGTTCTGCAGAGGAAAAATGCCCACAAGCAGAACCCTGTCAGAGAAACAGCATCCACCGGTGGTGAAGTCCGGAAGAACGCTATACGCGGAAAGCGAAACCAAACCATCAAAACAGCGGAGCGGACGGAACACACGATTAAGCAGTCAGCCCGTTCTGCCGGAAAGAAGCCCGTGAAGACCGGTGCAAAAGGTACGGTGAAGTCTTCAGAGAAGGCAATTAAGACAGCGGAGAAGACTTCCAAAGCGGCCATTAAAACGGCTGAGAAAACCGCCAAGGCAACTCAAAAAGCTGCTCAGGCGACTGCCAAGGCCGCACAGAAGGCTGCTGAGATGGCGAGACAGGCTGCGATTGCGGCATACAAAGCTGCGGTGGCGGCAGCGAAAGCGATTGCCGCCGCGATCAAAGCGATTGCGGCAGCCATCAAAGAACTGATCGCGGCCATTGCCGCCGGTGGTTGGGTGGCGGTCGTTGTGATTATCGTTATCTGCTTGATCGGCCTTATCGTGGCATCCTGTTTCGGAATCTTCTTCTCTTCGGAAGATACCGGCTCTACGCAGACCATGCAGCAGGTCGTCCAGGAGATCAACCTGGACTATCAGAACAAGCTTGACGAAATCAAGAGCTCCAACACCTATGACGAGCTTGAAATGTCAGGCTCCCGTGCAGTCTGGCCGGAGGTTCTTTCCATCTACGCTGTAAAGACCACCAACGACCCGGATAACCCGCAGGAAGTGGCGTCTATGACCGACGAAAAGAAACAGCTTCTGAAAGATATCTTCTGGGAAATGAATGAGATTTCCTATGAAACCGAAGAAAGGACAGAAACGGTCATAGTTGAAACAGATGATGGAGAAGGCAACATCGTAGAAGAGGAAGTCGAAGAAACAACGGTATATCTGTATATCACTGTAAGTCATAAGACCGTAGAAGAAATGATGGAGCAGTACGGCTTCACCGAGGATCAAAAAGCCCAGGTTGCCGAGCTGCTCGCACAGGACAGCAGTATGTGGGCATCTGTTCTCTACGGCATCTACGGAGCAGACGATCAGATTGTTGCGGTTGCGCTGTCTCAGCTTGGCAATGTGGGCGGTGAGCCCTACTGGAGCTGGTACGGTTTCGGCTCTCGCGTTGAGTGGTGCGCCTGCTTTGTATCGTGGTGCGCCGATCAGTGCGGGTATATCGAGACTGGCGTAATTCCAAAATACGCAGGCTGTGTCAACGGCGTCAACTGGTTCAAGGATCGTGGCCAGTGGGCTGATAACGATATCGAACCGGCACCCGGTATGATTATCTTTTTCGATTGGGATAACAAGGGTAGCTCCGGCCCGCAGGACGGCGAATCCGATCATACAGGTATCGTTGAACGGGTTGAGGACGGCATTGTCTACACCGTTGAAGGCAACTCCGGCGATAGCTGCCGCGAAAACCATTATGCTGTAGGCTACTACGAAATCCTGGGATACGGGATTCCGGCCTATTAAAATCATTCACTCCTGTATCAGGTTTAGACAGCCTGATACAGGAGTTTTTTTGCTATTCCTTGATGATGTCGGCTGTAAGCGACAACACTGTGAATCTCAACATGAAAATCGTGTATACATATTGAAATCAAAGAAGGATTGTGATATAATTTACTATGTCTTTTTATATCTGGCGTTCAGTTGGCCAGATTGATGCTATTTTATAGTGAACGGAGGCGCGCCATGAGAATCAGCTACGATAAACTCTGGAAACTAATGAAGAAGAACAAACTGATGAAAAATGAATTGGCAGCTGCTGCCGAAATCAGCGGGTATGCTATGAGTAAATTGTATAGAGACGAACCTGTGTCCCTTGAAGTAATAATGCGCTTGTGTAAAGTCTTCCACTGTGACATTGGCGATATTGTTGAGATTATAGAAGAGGATTAAAAATGATTCAAGATAGTATTCATACCAGCCCATATAAGGGTTCAGGTCAAATTACGAGAGAACAATTTCTTTTCTATGAAATGAGAACAACAGCGAAATTGCTGATTGCCGGACATGATGAAAAAGACACTATAGATACTATCATACGGGACAATCTATTCCAGTACCCAACCGAAAAGTCTGTGAAACAGATGGCCAAAGTGTGTGTTGAACGTTTGAAGTGCCTGCAATCAGATGAGCTGATAGGTGTTATTGCAACTGCAGATTCCGTTACCGCAAAACAGACTTGTCTTTATGCTATGATGAAGAAATATCGTGTCGTAAGAGATTTTATGATAACCGTAATCGGAGAAAAGTATAAGCAGCGAGATTACTCCTTTGGTAGGGGAGATATTCGAGCCTTCTTTCTACGACTCCAAGAACAAGATGATTATGTAGCAACTTGGTCAGACAACACAGTAAGAAAAATGGAATCTGTTATATCACGTTTGCTGATCGAGAATGAATATATAGATGGCGGAAGATCAACGTCATTAAATCCTATGCTGATTACATCTGCATTGGAAAACGCAATTAGGTACAGTGGCGATTTACTTGCCTTGCCTGCCTTTAATTGCCTGGATTGAGGTGACAGTATGAGCAACTTGAAAGAAAGACTGGATCTTCTCAGAGAGGAAATCCAAAAAGATGATTTCCTTGATGGCAAGGGTCTCAGCAACGAAGTTAATATCCGCATCTTCTGTTACGATCCGGCAGAGGAAATGACGGTAACACACTTCCTTGAACAAATAAAAACAGACCAGTCTCTGAATTGCAGACTGATCGAATGTAATCTGTATAAGACTTTCCTTTCCATCTGTGATGATCTTGATATCACGGATGCAATCCCTGAGATGGAAGAAGCTGACGGAGGTATCTTCCTTCTGGAGCAGCTTCACTCTGCGATTGGTGAAGGAGAGTTCATAGATAAGATCCAGTACGAGCCGCACAAGCGCGGTGATGTACTGATGCTAACCGGCGTGGGTGATGTGTTTCCCTTCATGCGAGTACATTCCTTGCTGGAAGCATTGCAGCCTTACTTTTCCGATATTCCGATTTTGGTTATGTACCCCGGTGAGTTTGACGGCCACTATCTGAAACTGTTCGGCAGGCTGACACCAAACGATTATTACAGAGCTTTCAATATTTTCTGAGGAGGATGCAGACATGGTGATTCGCAACATGTTCGCTGAGGACATCAACAGACAAATCAATGGTGTCATCAAAGTCGATCAGGATACAACGGACGTTATCGAGCAGGAAGTTCGAGAGTACGTCATCACGAAAGAATTGAAGAAGCACTTCATCAGCTTCTTTGACTACTATAGCGACTCCTTTGATAAACCTACGGACGATATCGGCGTGTGGATCTCCGGTTTCTTTGGAAGTGGTAAATCTCACTTCCTGAAGATGCTTTCCTACATCCTTGAGAACAAGTCTGTTGGCGGTGTTCCTACGGTCGAATTGTTCCGCAAAAAGTTTGCGGATGATCCTGCCACGTTTATGCTGATCGACAAGGCTACCCGTGGCAAGACTGAGACCATTCTTTTCAACATCGACATTGAAGGCTCTATCAACAAGGACAAGACTGCGGTACTCCGCGTCTTCGCAAAGATGTTCTATAACCACCTTGGTTTCTTTGGCGAGAATCTGAAGGTTGCCATGCTGGAGCAGTACATTGATCAGCTTGGAAAGACCGAAGAGTTCCGTCGCGTCTTTGAGGCCAAAAAGGGCAAGTCTTGGGTTGACCAGAGAAAGGCTTTTGCGTTCAACGGCAAGTTTATCATTCCTACGCTGATGGAAGTTCTGGACATGAGCGAAGAGGATGCAAAGCGCTGGTTCAACGACAAAACGGCGGTGGAGTTTTCCATTGCCCAGCTGGTCGAAGATATCAAAGCTTACGTAAAAAAGCAGCCGAAGGACTTCCGGCTGATCTTCCTGATTGATGAAGTTGGTCAGTACGTCGGAACGGACACTGACATGCTCTTGAATCTCCAGTCTCTGACTGAGAAGATCGGCAGCGAATGCGGCGGCAAGGTTTGGGTCATGTGCACCGGTCAGGAAGCCATTGATGAGATTATTAAGGTTCGTGCCGATGAGTTCTCCAGAATTCAGGCGCGTTTCAAAACCCGTCTCTCTCTGTCTTCCTCCTCTGTGGATGAAGTCATCCAGAAGCGTATCCTGAAGAAAAAGCCCGATGTCGAGAAGCAGCTGGAAGGCCTCTATCATGAAAATGATTCTGTCCTTCGCAATCTCTTCAGCTTCACGGACTCCATTCTGGATATCAAGGGCTTTACCGGAGCAAACGAGTTCGCAGTGAACTTCCCGTTTGTCCCGTATCAGTTCATCATCATGCAGAAGGTCTTCGCTGAGATCCGCAAGCACGGCAATTCCGGCAAGCACCTTTCCGGTGGTGAGCGTTCCATGCTATCCGGTTTCCAAGAAGCCGCGCAGAAGATTCAGGATCAGGACGAATACGCACTGGTTCCGTTCTTCCGCTTCTACGATACCGTACATACCTTCCTTGATAGCTCCATTCGCCGGGTGATCGAGCGCTGCCAAAATGCAGCGGACATTGGCGCGGGAATCGAGGCTATGGATGTTGACGTTCTGAAGCTCCTGTACTTGATTCGCTATGTGGATGACATTCCTGCCAACGTGGACAACATTGTTATCCTGATGGCCGACGATATCCGCACGGATAAGATCGTTCTCCGTGAAAAGGTCAGAGAATCATTGAACCGGCTCATGAGCCAGAACTACATCGGCAGAACTGGCGACACTTATAACTTCCTGACCGATGAGGAGCAGGACATCCAGAAAGATATTAAGAATACCAACGTGGATACTGCGTCTATTGTTGAGCGCATTGCTCAGATGATCTACGCTGACATCTACCAGACCAAGAAATATCGCTACGGCAAGTATGACTTCGACTTCGATAAGATGGTTGACGGCGTGACCACGGGTGCAGTGACCGGTGGTATGAAGCTGCGCTTCCTGACTGTCGCTACCGATGCCGTGGAGAAATCTGAACTGCGCCTTATGACGGAATCTAAGGGGCAGGCTATTGTCGTGCTTTCCGGCACATCCTACTATGAGGCACTGGAAAGTGCCATGAAGATCCGCAAGTTCGTGAAGCAGCGGAATGTCTCCCAGCTCCCGAAATCCATGCAGGACATCATCCGTGACCAGCAGGATGAAGCTGGCCGGTATGAACTGTCCGCTATGGAGGATCTGAAGAAAGCCATTGTGAATGCCGCCTTCTATGTAGACGGTGAGCATGTTGAGATAAAGAGCGGTGACGCAAAGTCACGCATCGATCAGGCGCTGGAATATCTGGTGGCGCACGTTTACAGCGAGGTTGGCCTGATTGAGAAAAACGCCGAGACGGATGCTGACATTATCGAGATTCTGACTGGCAACTTCATTGCCGGAGCAGAACCCAACCGTGATGCAGCTGCCAAGGTCGAGGAATACCTGATCGTGCAGGATAGGACGAAGCTGCCTACCTCCATGTTTGATGTACAGAGCCGTTATCAGGGCATCCCGTATGGCTGGCGTGAGATCGATATTGCTGCTGTTGTTGCTCTGCTTATCAATCAGCAGAAAGTCACCATCAAGTACGGTGGCACAACGATTCAGCCCAATGATCCCAAGCTTCCGGACATGCTCCGCAAGAAGAGTGAGATCGGTAAGACCAGTATTTCCAAGCGTCAAGTTGTGACTGCGGTCAAGATGAAAGCAGTCAAGGATCTCCTCCGTGAGTACTTTGATGTGATGGATGTGCCGGATGATGAAGACGGCCTTGTTGCCTTTATCGTTACGAAGTTTGAGGCTCAGAAGGCTCATTATGAGACTCTGGAGCAGCGCTATGTACCTAACCGGAGATATCCGGATAAGGGCAAAGTGCAGGCGGCAATTCAGCTGGCAACGGAAGTTCTCTCTCAGAAGAAAGACAACATTGCGCTGATTGACCGCGTTCTGAAGCTGGAAGACAAGCTCTTTGACAGCAAAGAAGATCTTCAGGAAGTGGAGAGCTTCTTCAAGACACAGGTGCAGGTCTTCGATGCAGCAGCTCAGATGGAAGAAGACCTCCGGAATGAGCTGGATTACCTGTCTCACGAACCGGAAGCCAATGATGCGCTCAATAAGATCCGTCTTATCGTTGTGGTGCAGGGCGGCTTTAGCTATAAGAAGATTCCCGAACTGAATGGCCTTATGGCTACTGTCCGGGAAGGCCATGACCGCCTTCTTACTTCTAAACGTGAAGAAGTAAGCGACATCATTACGCAGTGCATGGGCGCAGTGCATCAGGCAGCAAACGGAGACTTCAAAGCTAAGGATCTTGTTGCCAAGGCTGATGAATACTACTCTCAGCAGCGGCAGAAGGTCAAAGACTTCCAGAGCCTTGCACTTCTGGACGGCCTCATCCCGCCGATGCTTCAATACAAGGACACTGCGGTAGCAAGGATTGAAGTGGCGGTTGCGCCTCCGAAACCGGTTGACCCGCCTAAACCGCCTGTAAATCCGGTCAATCCTCCTAAACCCGCACCGAAGAAGGTGATCCGGTCGTACAACCGGTCAGTCATCTTCCCTGCGAAGACAATGGAGACACCAGAAGAGGTAGACGATTATGTTGAGAAGCTTCGCACTCAGCTGAAGCAGCTCCTCAAGAACTGTGACGGTATCCAGCTGAAGTAAGGAGACGAGTATGGACAAGAATGCTATCAAGAAATATGCAGTATGGGCAAGGCGGGAACTGATTTCTCGCGTCAGCCAGAGAGCTGCATTATATGAGATCACCGATAAAGGCTACGGGGACGCATCTACGGATAGCGTTCTTGGCCGTGTCATGTCTGCTGAAGAGAAACGTCAGCGTCAGGCTTTGATTGCGCAGATCCGCGAAAAAGGCTATGAGCAGGTTATGGAGGAGATCGCCTACACTTGGTTCAACCGGTTCATTGCCCTCCGGTTCATGGAGGTCAATGGCTATCTTCCTTCCCGTGTTCGTGTCTTCACGGATGATGAGAACAACTTCAAACCTCAGATATTGACTGAAGCAATCAACATAGAGCTGGATGGGCTGGATATGGAGAAAGTCTATGCTCTGAAGAATGCCAACGATGATGACGCGCTCTTCAAGTACATGATCATTGTTCAGTGCAACGCGCTCTCCAGCATTCTTCCCGGCATGTTCCAGCGAATCTCTGACTATACAGAACTTCTTTTCCCGGACAACCTTCTTCGTGAAGGCAGTGTCATCGAGCAGATGGTGTCCATGATCCCGGAGGAGGACTGGACAGATCAGGTGCAGATTATTGGCTGGCTGTATCAGTACTATAACACTGAACCGAAGGACAAAGTGTTTGCTGACCTGAAGAAAAGCATTAAGATCAGCAAGGAAAGCATTCCTGCTGCAACTCAGTTATTTACTCCTGATTGGATAGTGCGGTACATGGTGGAGAACTCTCTTGGCCGTCTTTGGCTGGAGGGTCATCCTAACGATGAGCTGAAGACTTCTTGGAAATACTATCTGGATGAAGCGGAGCAGGAACCGGACGTGCAAGCACAACTTACAGAGATCCGGAAGGAATATGCTTCCCTGAGACCGGAAGATATCCTAGTAATTGATCCTTGTCAAGGCAGTGGCCATATCCTTGCCTACATGTTTGACGTTCTTGTGCAGATTTATGAGGCTTACGGCTATACTGCCCGTGAAGCGGCAGCCAGCATTATAGAGCACAACCTTTGGGGATTAGATATTGACGACCGCGCAACACAATTAGCTTATTTTTCTGTAATGATGAAGGCGCGTCGGTATGATAAGCGCTTCTTTAGCCGCGGTATTCAACCTCACATTTATTCTATTCAGGAAAGCAATACTGTTGATCCTCACTGTATTGAATACTTCGCTGATGGACGAGATGATTTGCGATCTGCAATCACTACACTTATCCAAGAGCTTCATGACGCAAAAGAGTTCGGCTCAATTTTGAAGGTTTCTTGCCTCGATTTCGAGTCTCTTTATGAACGGTTTGACGCAATAAAAAATGAGGACATTCCAGGAATCTACAGCTATCAGGTGATAGATGTTCTGTTTCCCCTCGTGCAGGTGGCGCAGGCTCTGGCTCAAAAGTACATGGTTGCGATAACTAATCCTCCTTATATGAATCCCGGTATCGCTGGTGCCAAATTAGTAAACTATGTTCGTCAGAATTATCCTGATAGCTGTACAGATTTGTTTGCTGTCTTTATTGAAAGATTGCAGGATTTGTTAGCTAAAAACGGGTATCAAGCAATGATTACCCAACATTCATGGATGTTCTTGACTAGTTTTGAACGTCTACGCAACAAGCTACAAAACGTTGACTTTGTGTGTATGTCTCATCTTGGGGCAAGAGCCTTTGAAGAAATCGCTGGAGAGGTCGTGCAGACCACAGCATTTGTTATCCAAAAGTCTTCTACCATTAATAGAATAGGAACTTATGATCGGCTGATAGCTCCTTCATCGCAGGATGGAAAAGAAAGCCTGTTTTTATCTGGGGAATCTAGGTTTTTAGCAAAACAATCCAGCTTTAACAGCATTCCCGGAAAGCCTTTTGCGTACTGGGTGAGTGATGATTTTGTAAAGGATTTCCTATTAGGGACGAGAATGGCCGACCTCTGCGAAACAAGAAAAGGTCTTGCCACATCTGACAACAATCGCTTCTTGAGATTGTGGTTTGAGGTTGAACGCCCCCGTATCGGATTCAATATTGCAAGTAATTCTGCAACCATTGATAACGGGAAACGTTGGTATCCTATTAACAAAGGCGGTGAGTTTCACAGATGGTATGGAAATCGTTCATATGTGATCAATTGGGAAAACGATGGGTTTGAAATTAGAAACTTCAAAGACGAAAAAGGAAAGCTGTTGTCTAGACCTCAAAATACACAGTACAACTTTTTACAGGCATTAACGTGGTCTAAAATTACGACGTCAACATTTAGCGCACGTTTTTGTGAAGGTGGATTCCTTTTTGATGATGCAGCAGCGATATGTCACCACAGGGATAAAACTGTGCTAATGAGAGCGTTAGGTTTCCTCAACTCAAAATGCTGCCAGTATATCCTTGCAGTGTTGAACCCGACAATCAATATTCAAATTGGAGATATTGGAAACCTTCCCGTTATTGAAATCGGCAATCCGGAGATAGAGGTTCTTGTACAGCGGTGCATAGATCTATGCAAGACAGATTGGGATGCATTTGAAATATCGTGGGATTTTAAACAACATCCATTTTTATATAGTGGTAAAACAATTCGCGAAGCGTTCAATACGTGGGAAGCTGTATGTCAAACGCATTTTCAAGAATTGAAAGAAAAAGAGGAAGAACTAAATAGAATATTCATTGAGGCATATGGCTTAAACAACGAGCTAAGCCCGTTTGTGGCAAATAATGAAGTTACTGTCCGCAAAGCAGACCTTCAGCGGGATGTTCGCAGTTTTATATCTTATGCTGTAGGCTGTATGTTTGGTCGTTATTCACTTGATATCCCCAGCCTCGTCTATGCTGGCGGAGCTTGGGACGATTCAAAGTATTCCACTGTCCAACCTGACAAAGATGCTATTATTCCAATCTGTGATGATGAGTATTTTGAGGATGATATTGTTGGACGCTTCGTGAAATTCGTTGAGACGATCTATGGCAAAGAGACTCTTGAAGAGAACCTGCGCTTTATTGCTGACGCTCTCGGAGGAAAAGGCTCTCCACGCGAGGTCATCCGCAACTACTTTATCAATGACTTCTATGCTGATCATCTGAAAGTTTACCAGAAGCGTCCGATCTACTGGCTCTTTGATAGCGGCAAGAAAAATGGCTTCAAGTGCCTAATCTACATGCATCGGTATCAGCCGGATACGATCGCACGTATCCGCACGGACTATGTGCATGAGCAGCAGAGCCGGTATCGCACTGCGATTGCGGATCTGGAGAGCCGGATTGCCAACGCAGGAACCGGTGAGCGTGTAAAACTCTCTAAGCAGCTGACGAAACTTCAGGAACAGGCCGAAGAACTGAGAGTCTATGAAGAAAAGATCCATCACCTTGCTGACCAGATGATCCGCATCGACTTGGATGATGGAGTGAAACACAACTATGCAATTTTCCAAGATGTACTTGCGAAGATCAAGTAAGGAGGTATAGGACATGGCCGGTATTGATTTAGGAACCATACAGCAAGACTTGGTACGTCGTTTTGCTGCGCCATTACCGGAGTTCTATAAGCGCCGGATTATCTTCTGGTATGATGAAGACCGGGAATTTGAAGACCAGCTGGAGGATCTGTCTCTGGAGGGTGTAGAAGTTGTTGTTCTGACTGGCAACAATACGTTTGAGGTCAAGAAGCAGCTCTGCGAGGACAGCTTGACAACGAACTTCCTTGTCTATGATCCCCGTCCCTTTATGAAGGATGATGATAACTGGCTGATCAATGTGCAGATTTACAGCGAGGAGTTCCGCGCCGATCTTAATTCTATTTGGATGGATGAGATGGGCTTGCCTGCTACGCCTATTATTCGGAATCAGGTGAAGCATTACCGGAAGTTCTTCCGGGCAAAGGATCGCCGTGATACTGTCAAAAAACTCAGTGGCAGCATCTCCACGGCTCCGCAGATGCACCTTGCTGTCATGGCTGCGCTTGCTGGTTGCAACGACATTCAGCCTAACAAGATCATCAAAGCGGTCATTCATGCCGGATTGAATCTGGATACGAACAGCATCTACCAGAGCTTCCTGACCTATGGCGCGGACAAGCCGTTTTGGGTCATGGTCTCTCAGGCTACCGGGTACAGCGAAGGTGATGACTCCAACCTTGGCAGACTTGCTATCCACATGCTGCTGACCGCAGCAACGCGGACAATGCATCAGGATCACTTGGCCGGACTGGATGCCTTTATCTCGACACCGCATCAGGCCTATTGCTATGACTTTGTTTCTGACTGGCTCCATAGCGAGGACAACATGCAGCTCTATGAGGTTGCCCGGTACGTTGAAGATGAAGCACGTCTATCGCAGCGCTTCAGCAAATTGGCTGTTGAGGATCTGGTGGATACGGAAGTATTCCCGTGCATCAACGAGTGTATCCTGACAGCGCTGATGAAGGAAATCAGTGATCGCATCATCCAAGTGGACGTGATCAAGGCTGCCGTTGAGAAGCGCCGCACGATGGTCTGGTATGACAGCGTATCCAGCTATTATGACGGTCTTCTTCAGGTTGCCAACATGCAGGCCTTTTTCATGGAGCACTCTGCCGGTTTCCATACAGTTGAGCCGCATCGTATTTGGAAAGAGTACACGACGGACTACTACCGGATGGACACCTACTATAGGCTGTTCCATCTCTGTTTCCAGAAGAGCCTGAAGACATCAAATCCTTTGCTGGATGATCTTTTCAAGCATGTAACGGAGAAGGTCGAAGGCCTCTATTCTCACTGGTATCTTGGGCAGCTCGGTCAGAACTGGTCGGATGCCTGTGCTGAGAATCTGGAGACGTATGGCCGCATTCTGGAGGTTCCGCAGCAAGTTGACTTCTATAAGTCCAAGGTCAAGACCAACGACAATCGTATTTTTGTGATTATCTCGGATGCTTTCCGCTATGAAGTGGCAGCCTCCCTTTCGGAGCAGCTTCAGCGGGAGATGCAGTGCAAAGTAGCTTTGAATAGCTGCGAAGCGATCTTCCCGACAGTCACGAAGTTCGGTATGGCAGCTCTGTTGCCTCATAAGAAGCTGGAAGTCGTTCCCCGCAGCAACGGTGTCCTCGGTGTTCTGGCTGACGGCCAGTCTACAGATGCTGGATATAGGGATAAAGTGCTGAAGGCCAATAATCCCAGCAGTGTTGCGCTGAAGTACGACAACATCATTGGCCTGAAGCGGCTGGAGCGTCAGGCTTTGGTCAAGGGTATGGATATCGTCTATATCTACCATGACAAGGTAGATGAGGCCCGCCATACCTCTGACAGCGCCGTGTTCCCGGCCTGTGATGATGCTATCGCAGAGATCAAGAATCTGATCCGTATCATCGTCAACGAGTTTGGCGGTACGAATGTGATTGTTACTGCGGATCATGGATTCCTCTATACCTATAGCCCGTTGAGCGAAGATGACAAGGTGGACAAGACTTCGCCCAGCGATCAGGACGTGGAGATTGACCGCCGATACTTAATCACCAAGAAGGGCGCTAAACCCGATTATCTGCTGCCTGTACGCTTCATGGACGGCCAGACGGAGTATGATGCTTTCACGCCGAGAGAGAACGTCCGCATCAAGAAAAAAGGCGGGGGTCTGAACTTTGTGCATGGCGGTATCAGCCTTCAGGAAATGGTTGTTCCGGTTCTGGAGTTCCAGTTCCTGCGGAACGCCTACAAGATGTATCAGCGAAACAAGGATAAGATCGATACAAAGCCTGTGACTATCAGTCTGCTGTCAGCCAGCCGGAAGATCAGCAATATGATTTTCTCCTTGAACTTCTATCAGAAAGAAGCGGTTGGAGGAAACCGTGAAGCTGCAACGTATCTTCTGTACTTTGTTGATGTGAACGGGCAGAAGATCAGCGATACGTGCAAGATTATCGCTGATAAGACCAGCGACAATGCCCAGGAGCGCACTTTCCGGTGCAACTTCAATCTCCGGTCGCAGAAGTACAGCAACCGTGAGACCTATTATCTGATCATTGCCGACGAGAGCGGCCTGCAAGCGCCGATCCGGGAAGAATTCCAGATCGACATTGCATTTGCCGTGGATGAGTTCAACTTCTTTTAAGTGAGGACTGCCGAGGAGGAACGAAAGATGGAAGATTTCGATACGAGCTTCAGTGTTCGTGAGATAATCAAGGACAAGCTGCGCCAGAACTTCGATGGCAAGATTGTCCGCAAAGACCTGACGAAGAAAATCAAGGAAGGGGCAAATGTACCTACCTATGTTCTTGAGTTCCTTCTTGGGCAGTATTGCAGCTCTGACGATGATGAGATTGTTGCCCAGGGCGTTGAGAACGTAAAACGCATTCTGGCTGATAATTATGTGCGTCCGGATGAATCAGAAAAGGTGCTTTCCAAGCTGCGCCAGCGTGGAGCAATGACCATCATTGATCAGGTGACGGTTGAGCTGAACCTTCGGTATGACTACTACGAGGCCCGTTTCTCCAACCTTGGACTTGGCGGTGTACCTATTTCTGAAGAGTATCCGGAGAAGTATGACCGGCTTCTTTGCGGCGGAATTTGGTGCATTATCCAGCTGGAGTACAACAACGAGCAGGATTCCGATATCGTTGTGCCTGACAGAAAGCCGAGAAAGAAAAACGAATCCCTTATCAGTATCCGAAAGCTGACTCCCATTCAGATGCCTCATGTAGACATCGAGGATCTGAAGCAGGGACGTAAAGCCTTCACGAAGGATGAGTGGATTGACGTGCTTCTGCGCTCTATCGGTATGGAGCCGGAAGAACTGACCTATCGTGAAAAATGGCTGCTTCTTCTCCGGATGATCCCGCTGGTCGAAAACAACTTCAACCTCTGTGAGCTTGGGCCGCGCAGCACCGGTAAATCTCATCTCTACAAAGAGATTTCTCCTAACTCCATTCTAGTTTCCGGTGGGCAGACGACCGTTGCGAACCTCTTCTATAACATGGGCAAACACACTATGGGCTTGGTAGGCCTTTGGGACTGTGTTGCCTTCGATGAGGTTGCTGGTATTCGCTTCAAGGATAAAGATGGCATTCAGATCATGAAGGACTACATGGCATCCGGTTCCTTCGCCCGTGGCAAGGAAGAAAAGGCCGCTAACGCCTCTATGGTCTTTGTGGGCAATATCAATCAGAGTGTTGATGTGCTGCTGAAGACTTCCAGCCTCTTCGACCCCTTCCCGCCAGAAATGGGAACGGATACGGCCTTCCTTGACCGTATGCATTGCTATATTCCGGGTTGGGAGATCCCTAAGTTCCGTCCGGAGCATTTCACCGATGATTACGGCTTCATTACGGACTATCTGGCAGAGTTCTTGCGTGAGCTGCGTAAAGAGCAGTATGGTGATGCGCTGGATCGCTTTTATCGTCTCGGTAAGAACCTGAATCAGCGTGATACCATTGCAGTCCGCAAGATGGTAGGCGGCTTGGTAAAGCTTGTATATCCGGACGGCGTTTTTGAGAAAGAGGATCTGGAGGAAATCCTTCAGATTGCACTTGAAATGCGTCGCCGTGTCAAGGAGCAGCTGAAGAAGCTGGGTGGCATGGAGTTCTATGACGTGAACTTCTCTTACATAGACAACGAATCCTTCGAGGAACACTATGTCTCCGTGCCTGAGCAAGGTGGCGGCAAACTGATTCCTGAAGGAATGTGCAATCCGGGACAGGTATACACGGTCAGCAGAGGTAAGTCTGGTATGATCGGTGTGTTCCGGCTTGAAAGTCAGATGCTTCCCGGAAACGGAAAGTTTGAGCGTACCGGTATCGGCTCCGACAGAGATGCAAGAGAGGCAACCAATACTGCCTTCAACTTCTTGAAGGCTAATGGGAACCGGATCAGCGGCTCTATCAGCACAACAACGCGAGACTACATCATTAACTATCAGGATCTGCAAGGAATAGGTATGACCGGCAAGCTGGCACTGCCTTCACTGATTGCGCTTTGCTCTATAGCTCTTGGAAAGCCGGTTCTTAGCTCTACAGCAATCCTTGGCGAGATCAGCATCAGCGGCACAATCATCAAGGTGGATGAGCTGGCTAACGCCCTTCAGGTCTGCTTGGATAGCGGAGCAAAGAGAGTTCTGCTTCCTATGACCGCAGCAGCGGAGCTTGGCACAGTACCAGCGGATCTCATCGGATGCTTTAACCTGATTTTCTATAGCAGTGCGGAGGATGCAGTGTTCAAAGCGCTAGGAGTGGAGTAACCTATGAAACCTTTTCGAGACTATGACCTCAGACAGGTCATTGCAAACCAATGGGCGGCAGTGAACAAAAAGATAGATACGATGTCCAACGAGGAGATAATGGCTAATGATCTTGACGTTTTGGCTGAGAACATCTATCAGGAGTTCTTCATTGAGCCTGTGACGATCTTTGAGGAAGATTTCTCGAAGCGGAGTATAAAACAAGGGAAAATCCAGAAGTATATTGACCCTTTCTTCCGGGATTATTCAGACCGCGAATATGTTGAGGTCGATGGAGTAATTGCAGAGTTCTATTTTCCATTTTCGGGAGAGGCTGACCTATTTAAGTGCCGTGCATCAACATTCTCTATGGGGGTATATCCGGAAATAACAGTTAATAAAACAACTGTTTCTTTCCGTATTGAGCGCTCTCTGTCGGAGATGAATAGCGCTAATGCAAAAGATAATTTGCTGGGAAGCCTCGATCACGCTCTGAAGGAAATCCGGGACGGTCTCTCTTATGCGAATAACGATGTGACTGCCTTTAATAATTCCTTGAGACAACAAGCTATGAAGTGGCTTCCGGAGAAGACGAAAAAGGTCGAAGCTTACTTTAGCATTGCGACGATGTTTGAGGTCCCAATAGAAAAGAAAGAATATGCGCAGACACATATTCCTCTGAAAAGAAACATCGTTCCAGTAGCAAAGCACTATGAATCTTCGAATTACTACGGAATCTCAGATGGTGACTATAAGGACATTCTGGATTCTATCAAACATACGGGTTCAACTTATGAACGCACACCTTCCTCATATAAGGCACTCCATGAAGAAGACCTGCGAAACACACTCTTGGCGGCACTTAATGCAACATATAAAGGAGATGCTACAGGAGAAACTTTCCGCAACAGAGGAAAGACGGATATCTGTATTGAACGCGATAATAGAGCCGCATTTGTCGCTGAATGCAAGATGTGGACTGGACAAAAAGAAGTTGGAAAAGCAATTGACCAGTTGGATGGCTACTTGACTTGGCGTGATTGCAAGACTGCTCTGATTTATTTTGTCAGGCGCAAGGATTTTTTGAATACGCTTGAGTCGGCGGAAGCTGCGTTGCGTGCATACGATAGCATGAGGAATGTTACTGCGCTTGATAAGAACGAGTTTGAATGCTTGTTCCTATCGAAATCCAATCCCGGCCAGCAGATTAAAATGCGGGTCATGTTATTCAATCTATACTGTGAAGATTAAAGGGAAGGACGGGAAAAACATGTCGAAACTAAACATTGACCAAAAGAGTGTACGAGCGCTCTTTAGTGAAAAGAAGGCTGATTTTTTGATCCCTGATTATCAGAGACCGTATGCTTGGGGTGAAAAAGAGTGTCAGACTTTATGGGATGACCTTTTCTTGTTTGCCTTTCCAGATAATGACTGCGATAAATTCAACAGTGAAAGTGACGAATACTTTCTTGGCCCGATTGTGACCTTCAAGAATGATGCTGGAAAAATGGAAATCATAGACGGTCAACAGCGGCTGACCACTCTCATGCTTTTGCTCAGAGCTTTTTATGACAAGTATGGAAGCATGAAGAACGATAAAGCTGTTAAAACCAGTAAGTTTATCGAGCAGTGCATTTGGAAGACTGATGAATTTGGCGATCCTGACAAGACCGCCCTGAAGATAGACTCTGAGGTTGCAACAGATAAAGAGAAAGATGAGTTCCTTGCCATACTGAAAACTGGTATTGTCACCGATAAAGAGAAAAGCAGCTACGCAAATAACTATAGGTTTTTCCAGCAGAAGATCGTCGAGTTCCTAAATACCTATCCGGATTGGTTTTCATTTTTTCCGATCCGTATCATGAACAACTGTATTCTACTTCCGATTGAAGCAGAGTCTCAGGATACTGCTTTGCGTATTTTCTCTACCTTGAATGACAGAGGCAAGCCGCTTTCGGATGCAGACATTTTCAAGGCTCAGTTCTATAAATATTATTCCGCAAAGGGAGAAAAAGAGACCTTTATCCAAAAGTGGAAGGATCTCGAAGTGCTTTGTGACTCCATTTTCCACCCGACCACCGGTACTCCGATGGACGAAGTTTTTACACGGTATATGTACTACGAGAGAGCAAAGCAGGGCATCAAATCATCCACAACGGAAGCTCTCCGAAAGTTTTACGAGAGAAATGCTTATTCGCTGCTAAAAAACGACCAGACCTTCGAGAACCTTATTGATCTTGCCGACTTCTGGAACGATGTTCAGAATCAGAGTGTAGAGCGTTTTTCGGATAGAATTCTTCGCAGGCTTTTTGTGCTTAATTATGCCCCCAATGGCATGTGGACATACTTTGTGTCGGTTTACTATATGGCGAACAGAGACAGTAAAGGTATGTTGGAAGATAATGAGTTTTACGAATTTCTGAATAAAATAACGGCATTTATTTGGGCTTATGCTGTCACGAATCCGGGCGTCAATGCGCTTAGAACACCTGTGTTTGCTGAAATGATAAACATCGTAAACGGTCAACCTGTTACCTTTAACGAGTTCCTTTTCCATACTCAGCAACTTCAGAATGCATTTACCAATTACACTTTCAGCAACAATCGTGCAATCACTAAATCAATGCTTACTTGGTGGGCGTTCCAAGATCCGGGCCAGGAACTTCTTTCTTTGGAGAATGTGCTTGAGATAGAGCATATTTATGCCAGGAATCGCCATGAGAAAGAGCATACCCTTTCAAATCCAAGGCATGTTGAGGCACTTGGCAATAAGGCATTACTTGAGAAGAGAATCAATATTCGTGCCTCCGACTATCGCTTTTCAGATAAAGTGAAATACTATAAGGGTTTTGAAAACGCAAGAAAGCAGATGAAGGAAGGCACGAGAATTAAAGAGCTGACTGATTTGGCCAATAGTGTTCCCGATTTTACTGAAGCAGACATTGTTCAGCGAACCTCCAAAATCATCTTTGGGTTTGTGGAATTTATGCACAAGAACGGCCTCTTGAGTGAGGAGTAATCATGGTTGGCAAATACAAAGTCGTTACCCTTTGCGGAAGCACACGATTCAAGGATGAGTTCTTAGAAGCACAGAAACGATTAACATTGGCTGGCAACATTGTGATCAGTGTCGGCTTGTTCGGGCACTCCGGAGACAATGAAGTATGGACAGAAGGCACCAAGGAAATGCTGGATGACATGCATAAACGGAAGATAGACTTGGCAGACGAGATTTACGTTATCAATGTGGGCGGCTATATCGGAAGCAGCACCAAATCGGAAATCGAATATGCGAAAAAGACTGGTAAAACGGTGAAGTACCTTGAAGAGGTGTAGATATGGACATTGATGCTAAGTTGAGACCGATTTACTTAATTAACATTCTTAAGGAACGGACGGATGAGGATCATTATCTGACCACATCGCAGCTTTGTGCAATTCTTAAAAGTGAATATGGAATGGAGACCCATCGTACTACGATCAAGAGCGATATTGAGATGCTTCAACAGGCTGGCGTGGACATTAAAGCGGAGAGATCCACTCAGAACCAGTATAAGTTTGTTGGCAGAGACTTTGACACTGCTGAGTTAAAGCTGCTAATTGATGCCGTTCAATCTGCAAAGTTTATCTCAAAATCAAAGAGCGATCAACTTGTTACGAAGTTGACCGCTCTTGCAGGCGTAAACAAATCGCGGGAACTGAAGCGCAATCTTGTAGTTGACGGGAGGAATAAGCTTGAAAACGAGCAGATCCTCCTCATCGTTGATGCGATCAATGACGCAATCAATCAAAAACGGAAAATCAAGTTTCAGAAGGTCGAATACAACGTAAAAAGAGAGCGTGTGCTACATCACGGCGGCGAGACCTATGTTTTTAGTCCTTACTCATTGGTGTGGGATGGAGATTTCTATTATGTTGTGGGATACTCAGACAAATACCAATCGGTAGGCAGCCATCGAGTTGATCGAATATACAAGAAACCAGAGATTCTTGATGAGGCAGTGGTTCCGGCTCCTGTGGGTTTTGATGTGAATAAGTACATCAACACGATGTTCCGTATGTACAACGCACCCCGTAGAGAAGTTGAGTTGATCTGCGATAATGGTGTGATGGATGCTATCATAGACCAATTTGGCCCTAACGTAGAGACCTATGCTTGCGATCAGCAAAATTTCCGAGTGATTGCTGAGATCGCAGTTGGCAAGGTATTCTTCAACTGGATTTTTGGATTTGAGGGGAAAGTCAGAATCAAGGCTCCAGAAGATGTGAAACAACAGTATAAAAACCAAGTCCTGAAAGCATCAGAACTTATATAATCGACGATATAACCATTTGCAAACTCTATCCATGAAGTTGGCCCGAATTACTATGGAGAAGAAGACTATGGGTGTTACAAAGACAGATTTCATGCGGGGGATGCAGTGCCCGCGTATGCTTTGGCTCGATAGGCATCATCCTGAGTTCAAAGTTATCCCTCCGATTATTCAAGATCGACTGAATCGAGGGAATGAGTTCGGTGATAGAATGATGGGTATATTTGGACCTTATGAAGAAGTCCGTGAGTATTATCCCGGAACAACCAGACCAAACAAAACGGAAATGGCTAAGAAGACACAGGAGCTTCTCTCCGTGGGAACCAAAATCATCTGCGAGGCTGCATTCATGGATGAAGATGGAAACTATTGCGCAGCGGATATTATTCGGTGGGATGAAGAACGTAAATGCTATGATCTTTATGAAGTTAAAAATGCTTCATCGGTTTCAGAGCAGTTTGTTAAAGACGCTGGTTTTCAAGCCTTTTTGATTAGAAAGGTTGGTTTGAACCTGGACAGGGTTTACATAATTTACCACGGACAGGAGCCCTATGACATTATGGATGTCACCCAGAAAGCAAATAATTGCGCTGATTGGGTTTCGGAAAATATCGGACGCTTAGGTACTGTTGCTGCTCAAGATGAAGAAGTCTACTTCGACACCGGAATCCAGTGCGCAACCCCATACGAATGCTGGTATTACAACTATTGTCGAGAAGTAGAACGGAGAGAAGCTGCGCAATAGGAAATCACTTTCACGAAGGAGATTCATATGAGGAAGCAGCCAAAAGCACGATGGATTCAACGTACACATCTGTTTCGTAAGGATGAATATGAATGCTCTGCCTGTGGTTTTAAGGGCGATAAACCTTATAAGGTATGCCCCCGTTGCAATACAGCATTGAAAGGCTCCCATTATAATCCTTCCTGGGTGGATGAGATGGAAGCCTATGATGCAATATTTGACGACTGATCTCCTTTTGAGTTGATAATTGATAAAGTCGCCTGAGAGACGACCAAATAACACGAGATCACTGATAAGATATATTTGCAGTTGGGAGGTGCCGACAATATGACGATTCTTGAAGCAAAAAGAATATGCTCTGACTACTACAACATGACTAATCCGTCTGAGGAGGATACCTTCCTTTACACGGAAGCATTGAAATTTCTCATTGAAGAAACAAAGGACGCCGACTACATGGTCGAATTGGGAGGCCTGTATTATGAAGACCGTCAGTTCGATCTTGCTTTGAAATACTACGAACTGGCTGCTGAATACAATAACCTCTATGCTATTTCTAATCTTGGCTATATCTGGTACTACGGCAGAACCGGAGAGCGTAATTACGAAAAAGCTTTTTACTACTTCGACAAAGCCAGACAAATGGGAGATGTTATCGCTGCCTATAAGGTCGCAGATATGTACAAGAACGGCTACTATGTCGAGAAGGACTATGAGAAGTATAAGACAATAATCGAAGATCTCTATTCGAAGGTAAAAAATGCTCGTCGCCTAAATGAGCCTCTGCCAGAGATTTTTACACGGTTGGCTAAGATACGTTCTGAGGAAGGAAAAAATAATGAAGCTCTCCGGCTTTATGACAAGGCAAAAGACTTCCTTGCTCAGAGAATTCAAGTCCATCCCTTCTTCGGAGATTTGAATATTATGAAGTGGATGACGGAGGACATCTATAAGCTTCGTCCCTTTGGAGCAGAGGATATATGGGTCTATGATCTGTACTATCTGCTGATGACCCCTCATAAAGTTCAGTTTAGCTTTGAAGATCAGAGTCATGAGGTTGAAGCCGTTGAAGAAGAGGGGACAATAGTAATTCGCTTTGATAACGAGTGGTTCCGTACAATTGATGATTTCTTCCAGAAGGCAGAACTTGATGGTGAATTGCTTACTACTCGTTATGAAGAATTGTACGACTTCGAGGTGATATGATGGACCTTATCAAAAGCACTGACTCCAAATATGAGGAGTATGAAAACCTTCTTCTGGAGAGGGATCAAATCACAAAGGAAGCTGGGCAGATTTGGACGGTTTATCTCCAGCTCTTTGGGAAGTTAATCACTGACAACTACGAAGAAAAACTTGAGTGCATCAAGTGTAAGAAAACTATAGCCTACTATCAGAATGCATTGAACCATGGTGGGGTTGTTGATTCTGCCGCTATGGAGAAATACATGGAACAAGAGATGGCGGAATACTATGCTAATTTACGCCGTATGCTCAAGGAGAACGAAGATGCAAATAATGCCGGTACATCTACCCCGTATGAAGTGGCACGGGCAAAGACACTGTATCGCCGCCTTGCAAAGCTAATTCACCCGGATATAAATCCAGAAACTGACCACTCAAAAGAACTCCAGGAGCTTTGGCAGAGGATTTTGATTGCCTATCATCATAACGATGTGAAGGACCTTTCTGAACTCGAAGTGTTAGTTCGTAAAGTGCTTAAAGAACTTGGCTCAGAAGATGTGAAGGTAGATATTCCTGACATTGAAGAGAAGATCGAAGCGCTCAAATCGGAGATAGAGGGAATCAAGCAAACAGAGCCATACTGTCTTCGCTTCCTTGTAGAAGATGAAGAAGCTGCCGAGAAGAAAAAGATAGAACTGAGAGAGGAACTTGAGACTTATCAGAAGTATCACAAGGAGCTAAATGAAGTCATCCTTAAGATGCTTCAGAGTGGAGGGCTGAAGATCTATGTCCAATGAATTAGTTGAGCAGAAAACGGGAGGGCTTGTATCCACAATCAACCAACAGGGGCTGGGAGAGATGCTCAAGCCTCTGATTAAGGAAATCCACCTTTTTGATTCATACGTTGCTGGAACTACCTACCTAAAGGACCAGTCAGTTCTGGAAGAGATCAAGGTTGATGACAAGCTTTCTTTACTTAGAGAAGACAATAAGTTCGATAAAAACGCAATCCTACTTATCACAGAGAACAAAAAGAAGCTTGGCTACGTGCCGGAGAAGGATAACATTATCTTTGCGCGGCTCATGGATGCAGGAAAGCTTCTGGTTGCTAAGATTAAGAAGATCCAGAAGAAGGGCACGTTCACGCAAATAAGCATAGGCATCTATTTGGTGGATTTTTAATAGGACAAGGAGGTTTGCCATGAGGTTAGGTAATACCGAATTGAAAACCGTTAATGCGGACATAACAAAGATTGAATCCGTTGCGGCCATCGTCAACGCGGCGAATAATTCCTTGCTCGGCGGCGGTGGTGTTGATGGCGCAATTCATCGCGCAGCAGGGCCGGATTTGCTAAAGGAATGCCGCACCTTGAATGGCTGCGAGACAGGAGAAGCAAAGATCACTGGTGCGTATAAACTGCCTTGCAAGTACATCATTCATACCGTAGGCCCCATTTGGCAGGGAGGGAAGAATAAAGAAGCCGAACTGCTTGAGGCTTGCTATAGGAATTCTTTGCAACTCGCGGTCGATAAAGGCATTCGTTCAATCGCGTTCCCGTCAATTTCAACGGGAGTTTTCTCATATCCACTTGACCAGGCAGCGAAGGTCGCTGTTCGCGCGGTTGCGGATTTCATCAAAAAGCATCCTGATTCCCTTGATGTCGTTGTATGGACACTATTAGGGAATGAAACCAAGACTGCTTACGATAAGGCATTGGACGAGCTTGAAATGGATCTTACTGCGGAAGTGGCGCCAAATGTGGCTTCGGTAACTCATTGCCCGCTGATAGGTTTCTTTCATGAGGACGAGGAGTATGGCTGCTTCAGCAACTGGTATCACGCAGAGTTTGACTATGCGGGCCGACATTATGTAAACTCTGAACAGTTCATGATGTATCATAAGGTTCTGATGTTCCACAAATACGAACTTGCCGACCAGATCATACAGACCAGCGACCCGGCAAAGTGTAAAAAGATTGCTGGACAGAAGTTCCCTGAATTTGATTCTGAGCTTTGGGAAAAGACCTGCGTGGCAATAGTGAAACGCGGCGTGAAGGCAAAGTTCGCACAGAATAAAGATATTCTGAAGACATTGCTCAATACAGGAAATGCCCTTCTTGCGGAATGCTCGCCTTATGATAAGAAGTGGGGTATTGGTATTGACATCAATGATCCTCAGAGACTTGTGATTGCCAACTGGAGAGGCAAAAACCTTCTTGGTAGGATTCTGATGGAGGTACGTGAAGAACTTCGCCAGGAATTACAAAACTCTCCGGATGGTCGTATTGAATATGTCGAAGCGCGTGGGCTTGAGCCAATAACCGAATGGAACATGACCGCCGGTGAATTGAAGAGAATTCCACAGTTCTATGATGCAATCCACGCATACGGCGATACTTTGAAGGATTATCGAGTGAGGAACGTCTTCTATAACGATTTCTCTTTGTTTCAATGGGAAATAGCGATGCGGGAAAACATGGGCGGAGGCTTGCCGGTCATTGGCTTCTACGAGATGAAACAAGATGTGTACGATACTGTACGCCGTTTGCAGATGCAGGATGTGGAGACCAGGAAAAGGATAGCTTTCTGTAAAAAGTATATTCCTGTGTTGCAGATGATTGAAGAAGACGATGACTTGAAGAGCGCCTGCAAGAACCATTCCGCTTATACTAAGGACAAGGATCACCCTGCGTTGATCTCTTATCTGTATCATGAGTTTATGCATGAAGCGTATGAATCGGATGTTGTCGTGACGAATTATGGTCAGCTCGTTGAGGAGTGCAAATGCGAGGAGTGGGTAAGTAATCCGACAGACGAAAAGCTGGAGTGCCTTGATGCTTCACACATTCTCGGTTGTATCGCATGGCATTTTAGAAGAGATCATTTTAGCGAAGGATCTTTAATAAGCGACAGCATCGCCGGAGGACACATGCTTCGATTGCTGAAATGCTATAGGAATAAGGTCGCTGGCAAAGAGGATAGGTTATGACACGTGACCAGTTTAAGATCCTGCATAGTGAGATCATGATGTATTTCCAATGCATTGAGTTTGACCTGAAGAGGATATACGCCGGAATGTCTTCAGAAGACTTTGATGATGAGATGGATTGGCTGGAAACGTCAAACTTTGGAAACACACTTCGAGAACTGAAGAAGCTCGACAAGAGTGATGGAGACCCCTGGCTCTCCGATTCCGAATATGATCAGCTTGATCGTATCAGAGAGGTTCGGAACTATTGGGCGCATCAATGCTATTTAGATTACATCTACATCCAAAACGAGTGGCAGCAGGAAAGTAAGTTTCAGAGGATTGCTAATCGCCTTGCCAACGAACACAATCGAATTTACAACTTGCACTGCAAATTACAGGATCTGTACTTCGATTGGTTTGAAGATTAAAATGCTTGTTTATGAAAAGAGATGGTGCTTGTGAGCGCCATCTCTTTTATTATCAAAAATTTCGTGTCGGTTACAAGCGACACCACAATGTAACCCTATTGCAATCACGAAAAATATGAGTATAATGTCGATAGTGGGATTTGAAATCCCATTAAAGAAACGAGGTGCTGATATGAGAGTAAAGAACCAAGAAATCTCTGATGCTATCCTGAAGTTTGTGAACAAGTATTTCCATGAAAATCGCAAAGCTCCTACAATCAGCGAGATTGCTGATGGCGTCGGTGTGGCCAGATCAACAACTCACCGCTATATGCAGGACTTGAGCGAAAATGGCCTGCTTGATTACAGCAGAGGCATCCTGTCAGCTCCGGAGAGCGCCAAAATGAAAACAGCCTATATAGCCGCCCCGTTAGTAGGCTCCATTCAATGCGGTTGCCCGGAAGAGGAGCAAGAGTATGTTGAGGAGTACGTCAGTCTACCTGTTTCCATGTTTGGTAAAGGAGATTTTTATATCCTCCGTGCCAAAGGTGATTCTATGGTCGATGCCGGTATCGAGGAAGATGATCTGCTTGTGATTGAGCGTAATTGCCCTGCTTCGGAAGGGGATATAGTCGTTGCGCTTGATCCGGATAATCAGAATACGTTGAAACGCTATGCTGGCTATGACGAGGATGATGAATGCTATCTTCTCGCCTATGAGAATGAAGCAAAGTATCCGGGAGAGGTCATTAAGGTGAAGAGCTTTAAGGTACAAGGTGTGGCTCGTCACGTTATTAAGGCTCTCTAAAACAAATAATCTAACTCGATAGGAGATGTTTTGTTTGAACGCGGTTGATGTGAAGTGCCCAATCTGCGGCACAATCAATAAGTCTCTCGACTTAGAAGAAACAGACGGATGGATGGAATGCGAAAGCTGCGGCGAAGTAACCCAGCAGATGAAGTACGTGAAAACGAGAAAAGTACCGTGCTATCAGATGGGTAAGGTTCAAGTACTCGTACCGCTTCCGCAGAAATAAGAAATAAAGGAGTACGGCGATGCTGGTGGACTGGAGGATATATACCTGGTATTGCCCGAACTGTAAGGAAGAAGTTGCGGGGCTAAAAAACAAGAAGAACCAGATAAAAGTAAAATGCAGCCGGTGCGGAGCTGAAATGATCCGCACAGTTGTTGGACGGAGGCATGATGTGATCGACATCTATGCTCCAAATGGTGAAGAGCGCAAAGATCTGGAGTTAAGGATTATCTGATATGAAAAGAGATAATCAAATTCTTCAGAAAAACGGAAGGACGTGATATGAAATTGTATGGATAGGACCTACATCTGTATCGACCTGAAATCATATTACGCCTCTGTAGAGTGCGTACACCGGGGACTCGATCCGCTAAAGGCAAATCTGCTGGTTGCGGACGAGTCCCGATCTGACCAGACGATCTGCTTGGCGGTTTCCCCATCCCTTAAGGCGAAAGGAGTTCCAGGGAGGCCAAGGCTTTTTGAAGCGAAGCAGAAAATCAGAGAGTACGAGGCCAAAACGCGTACAAAGGTCGATTACATTATTGCGGTTCCGCGAATGGCGGAGTATGAAAGAATCTCCGCACAGATCTACGGAATCTATCTTCGGTATGTGGCTCCGGAGGATATTCATGTGTATTCCATAGATGAGTGCTTCATCGACTGCACTTGTTATCTTCACGCATACAGGAAGGAAGCAAATAAACTAAATACAAATCCGGCCCATGTCATGGCTATGACGATGATCCGGGAAGTATTACGAACAACAGGAATCACAGCGACGGTCGGGATCGGGACAAACCTTTATCTTGCCAAAGTTGCAATGGACATTGTGGCCAAAAAACAACCGGCAGACAAGGATGGCGTCAGAATTGCAGAACTCAATGAAGACTCCTATAAGTTCTTGCTCTGGGATCATAGGCCACTTACGGACTTCTGGCAGATAGGCAATGGAAAAGCAAGACGCCTTGAAAAAGCCTACATGTTCACGATGGGCGATATAGCTGCACGGACACAGTGGGATGAGGAGTTCTTCTATAAAACCTTCGGGATTGATGGAGAAATCCTTGTTGACCATGCTTGGGGAATCGAACCGGTCACAATGGCGGACATTAAATCCTATAAGAGTGACGGGCACAGCCTTAGCAATGGTCAAGTCCTTTCGAGACCGTACAAGTATCAGGAAGCGCGCCTGGTGTTCCGGGAGATGATCGAGGTCCTCTGCACGGACATGTTCTCAAAGAATCTTGTAACGCAGGGCTGCTCCTGGTGGGTATCCTACGACTATAAAAGTTTAGAGGTGTGTCCTTCTTATGATGGGCCACTCAGCATGGATTTCTACGGGAGAATACACCCTAAACACAGTAATGGGACCGTCAAGCTTCCGACCATCACCAATAATATTCAGATCATCACTGCACCCCTACTGAAATCTTTTGATGATAAGACTGATCACCGACTTCTATATCGGAGATTAGGCGTCTGTGCAAATGATGTGAAAGAAGACGGCGGAGTGTTTCAGCTTAATATGTTTATTGATTACGAAGCACTGGAAAGAGACAGAAAGCTTCAGGGCGCTATGCTCGAAGTGCGCCGGAAGTTCGGTGCAAACGCCCTTTTCAAGGGGATGAACCTTATGGAGGGCGCAACAACATTGGAGAGAAATCAGCAGATTGGTGGCCATAAAGCTTGAACCACTTCCTGCTGATGCAGGAGGTGAACTCAAGTGAGTAGCATTGGCGTCATGGCAATGCCTGCGGACTTCCGTTATCGAGAGGTATTTCTGAAAGGAAAGCCGCAACACGACCGATTTGATTTGTTTCGAGCTCGTCATCCGAGCATGGATGTAGGCCGGAGAGCCAAGATATTCTCGCCGTTCGACGCCCTGAAAGGATTTAATGAGGCTATTGCCTCCAAAGATATTCTATATCGTGATCGCATAGAGCTGAACGAGGATGACCAGAACGAGCTTGATCGCAGACTTCAAATCCTAAAAGGCCTTACATACAACAGCAGGATGGCCAGAGCAAACCGGATTAAAGTCACGGTAGTCTACTATGTGCCTTGCACTGATGAGAATAGCGAAGCGTATGACCTTCGTGGACGATATCATAAGCTGACGGGTATTTGCTGGAATGTGGATGAACTCTATGGGAGTATTCTTGTAGATAATACAAGAATCTCCTTTGAGGATATCCTTCGCATTGGCAATGCTGATGGGATATTTCAAAAAGACTGGACAACAGATTATCCGGAAGACTAAGGAGGTATGAACGATGGCATTGGAAATGAATGGGCCAAAAACTTGCTGCTTCACTGGCCACCGCGAGAACAAACTAAACAGGTCGGAAAAAGAGATTTTGGAAGACTTAAAACAGGCTATCAATCAAGCCGTTGACGATGGCTATACAACATTCATTACTGGAATGGCATACGGCGTCGATATCTGGGCCGGTGAACTCGTATTAAAGAAGCGGTTTTGGAATCGAAATATCAAATTGATTGCCGCAGTACCTTTTGCTGGCTTTGAATCTCGCTGGGACGACCGATGGAAGGACAGATATCATAAACTGCTAAACAAGGCTGATGAGGTACATTATATCTGCGACGGCTATTCTAAATACGCGTATCAAAAGCGAAATGAATGGATGGTTGATCGGTCTGCCAGAGTAATTGCCGTATATAACGGCGAGCCAAGTGGCACCAGGAATACGATCAACTATGCCAAGAAAGTGGGTGTGCCTGTTGTGTACATCCAAGCCTGAATAGGAGATGGCTGTATGTGTACACGCTTTTATGTTGAGCCCGATACAGAAGAAATCCGCGAGATAATTGCGGAGGTACAACGGTCTCAGCTTTCCGGGAAGTACATCAAAGCTGGAAATGCGATCATAACATCCGGGGAAATCAGACCGACAAACGTTGTGCCCGTGATAGCTCCAAACCGTAACGGTCATAGGGCTGCATTCCCGATGAAATGGGGTTTTCAAATTCCAGGCAGATCGCTAATTGTCAACGCCAGAACAGAAACAGCAGCAGAAAAACCAACCTTCAGAGAAGCTTGGGAAAAGCGTCGTTGCATCATACCTGCGTCATGGTATTTTGAATGGGAACATCTAATCAGTAATTCCGGACAGAAAAAGACTGGAGACAAGTATATGATCCAGCCTAATGGATCGTCTATGACCTGGCTGGCAGGATTATACCGTATAGAAGATTCGCTTCCGGTCTTTACGGTGCTGACGAGAGAGCCTACTGATGAGTTGCGACATATTCACGACCGAATGCCATTGATTTTTCCGAAAGAAAGAATAGACGAGTGGATAGACCCGCGTTCTAACCCGGAGGAGCTTCTTCGTTATGCAATGACCGACATGGTTATGGAAAAAACGATATAGGCTTAGACACTATTTGGGTGAGGTGAGATCAGGATGGTATATACGCACTTAAATCGCATCCAGTTTGGAAACGGAGACGTGAGTATATTGGTTTCTATGGCTGGAACGATAGAAGAGCCACAGGCAATGCTCGTGTTCCAGAATCGTGAACCGACTGAAATCGGCGGGATTGATAGCGACGCGGATATGAGTAAAACCGTCAAAGGCACTTATCATCCGCATGATGATATAGCAATGCTCTTTTCAAAGCCAGAGAGTATAGATAGCGTTGTCTCTGCACTCTTGGCAGTTAAACGGGCAACTTTTGGCAAGGACAACGTGACTCGGTTCTACTTGGATGAAGAGCCAGCATCAGAAAAGACATAGGAGGTGTAGAAATGAATACAGTTGCGAATTTCGTGAAGGAGCGCAATGAGGCGCTTTTCAGCTTAGATAGGAAGAAGATTGAGGCGTATTGCGCGAAGTATGGCGAGAGTGACAGTGCAAACGTACCTGATGTGGTATTTTGGGCTGGCGTCTATAAAGCAATTTGCGAGATTAAGAACGCACCGGAAGAAAAAGTGCAGATCGCTCGTACCTGGCTCAAAGCACATGGGTTTTCTGCTTCTATCTCATAACGGTGTAAGAACCTAAAACTGAATCAACGGCATCACGACGGAGCGGTCGGGCTGAAACAGGGCCATACTAAATCCGATTCCAGGTCACTTGACCGTGCGGCAGAAATGCCCGAACCCAACCGGTTG
>ERZ780139.722-NODE-722-length-33433-cov-30.383516_pt1 | contig 33433 bp, 43 predicted proteins | sample MGYA00511476_ERZ780139 | MGnify/ENA primary metagenome ERZ780139 (study PRJEB29588, sample SAMEA2158190) | human gut metagenome | biome: human gut; feature: human-associated habitat; material: faeces | place: Denmark | collected 2008/2010 ... | reverse complement strand
CTTATACTTCAAAATGTAGCTTTTTGGATAATGAACGGATTTGTAAACATGAATCCTACGAAGGAAGAAGGATCAAACGAGGATTGTTTAAAACTTCTTCTGGTAGTATTATTAATGCTGATATCAATGGTGCCTTTAACATCATTAGAAAATCAGAAAAAGAATCCTTTGATGTAACGATGTTACCAAAAGGTAGAGGGTTTTGGTGGAACCCGGTACGGATTTCCGTATAAATGTGTACTATTTTACGCTTTTAATGTAAAGTGGTATATAATCACCTTAACGTAATTTACTAACAACGAGAATGTTAAATGCCTACTCTATTAAGGATTTTCGGCTTCTTCCTTTATTAAAACGAACTTTGTTGATATGATAAATTAGGATAGTCTTTCTTTTTCACCTCCTTTCTATTAATAGGGTTTTGAGCAAATCGAATTTATACTTTTGCACATTATACAGGAAAATCTTATTCAATTGTTATCCAAATTTCTTCATTGGTAGAAGAAAGTTTTTTGTACACCTTTTCAAATGCTTCTTTAATGTTGGTAAGTTGTCCTTTGATAGTGTTGTACCCTACACCTATACAACCTTCTACATTGTCGGCTGTAGCGGCGCAATGCAATAAAATTCCAGAGAACGCTTTTACTCCTTCTAATCTGGGTACTCTGCCTTGGCAAACATCCATATAGAATTGTTTTTTACTGAATTTAGGTGACACTACATTCATAAGAACTTTATAGCGACCAGAAGGAATAGCCGTTTGTCCATATATTTTTTTTAACTTTATATCTTCTTCCGACATATCTTGGGACAATCCTCTGTCCGTATCTTCTATTGTATTGCAAATAAATTCGTCATCAATATAAAGACAGCCAATAGTGTATTTTTCTTTTTTCCAATTTCTTTTTACTTTTATTTCCATAATCAATTAAATTTATAATATTTCAATCAAATCATCTATTGAAAAATTTTTAAAATCTTCTATACCAAACTCATCTTTTATCAATTCATTGATATATTCTACATCTTCAAATCTTTCAGATGTAATTAAGTTGTTTCTTAATCCTAATAGGTAGTTAAGCCTTACAGAATCAATTCTGGAATTGATATAAAGTAAATGATTCTTTAGGCTCTTGACCCTAAGCCAAAGGATAACGACAGCAACTAATAGGAATGCTGCCACAACTGAAAGTATTATTGTTACCAAATTCATATCTATTCTCGTTTATAAGCCATTTTCTCTAATTCAGTAATCTTTAGATCGTCCGGTATTGTTTTGGATCGTTTGTATCGTCCTCTTTCAATCCTTTCAATATATCCTGCCTTACAAAGATAGGAAATTGTTTTTCTAAGCGTGCCGACAAAGAACAAAGTATGTTTTGTCAAGTCGTAAAACTCAAAAGGGCGATCTATTGAATTAATAAGCAACGCCAACTTTTGAAACTTTGTATTTCTTTTGCTCATATTGATATAGTTTTATGTAGTTAAAAATCGGGAAAGATTATTTTCCCAAACCATCTTTCCCTTGCGAATCATCTAACTTAAATTACTATGGAAAATACAAACTGTTTCTATTCGTCTGTTTTAAGATATTCTTCGATTTCCGTTAATGTAACGGTTTTAATTACTAACTCATCTCTTGTAGGAAGAAAATCGAAATACTTCTTTACAACCTCGATCGCTTCCACATCTGACGCAGATTGAACCATCAAAGAGACCTTTTGCATTCTGATTTTCCCTTTAGGCGTTTCTTCCGGGTAAAGGACATCAACCTTAAAGAATTTGCCATCAGGATCGCTTTCTATCACTGTATAAATGGATAGCTCCTTAATAGGTGATATTTTGATTTCTTCCTCTGTTTCTTTTGTTCCCCATTCTATGGACCCTGCTTCTGCTTCTGTATAGGTGTAACCTCTAACAAGAAGATGCCTCTTTACCTGGATTCTTGGAGGTTTGAAACCATCCGGGTTATCCGTCCAATAATTTACAACTGATTCAAAATACATGCTATCACTGTTTAAATAACGATTGAACTACTATCCCTTTTGTGTAATCACACCCTTCGCTTCCTTTAGGAAGGATAACGAAGTTTTGGGAAGGGTCGTTTGTTTTAAGATTAAAAATAATTTCCGGCAGTGGAAGGAAGTTTACTTTTTCTACAAAAAGAAAGTCTTTCGCTTGCTTACTATCTTCGGAAAAATCATAAGAAAAAAGCGGTATTCCTTCCGATCTTAGAACTGTGATCCAGTCTCCCCACATATCCATTAAAAGAAGTCCGCTTGTGGCTCTAAAACTGTCGCCTGTGTTCAAAATACATTCTACAACATACGAGTAATCGTATTTTACAGCTTCCGAAAGACTTCTTCCAAACTTATGAGTGTTTTTCAAAGAAACAGTCAACGCGAGCTTTCCTTCTTCTTGAATCTGGTCACATCTCATTGCTTGCTTTTCGCTGTCTATAGCAATGAAAGTACTTCCTACAATCCCATCAACTATGTTCATTTTCCTCTGTTTTCTCCTTGCTGGGAATTAAAATTACCGAAGGGACACCGTTGCATCCTTGATTGACAGGTATTTCATTCCATTTCCCACCTGTAATAGCTTTCACTTTTAAGAAAATATCCAAAGGAACACTAAGTGTAAGCGGTTGCGGCTTGTAGGAACGATCTCTTTCCCATTTTGCCATTTGAAGTTTTACGTTTGTTCCTATTGCTTCCATCGAAGGAAGGAAAGGAGCAAGTCCTTCTATTTTGTCAGCCGAAAAAAGGGTTACATTTCCGTTCTCATGAGGTACAATGATGTACAGTTTAGTCTTCTTTTTCTTCATCTTCTTCGTCGTTATCAAATTTTCCACTCTTATAAGAAAGGTAAGCTTCGAACATTGATTGAGCTGTGACGCACAATGTAATAAACATGATTGTTATACAAATCCATCCACATATTCCCATAATCTAAAAAATTTAATTGTTGCTTTTAATGCTGCAAATGTAAGAATATATTATTACATAGCAAGGTGAAATATGTAAACACTTGTTAAAAGTAATATTTCAACGCCATTCCACCTTGTATGTTTTGTTACTTATGGAGGTCAATATCTGCATTAACATGACAATAAACCAATTCTTCTTTTGCCCTTGTAATTGCCACAAATTTAAGACACTCTTCCGCGTACAATGCTTTAGGTGTCTTTGCATATTTGGACGGAAGCAGTTCCGGGTTCAAAAAGAAAACACGGTTAGCTTCCAGTCCTTTGCTTTTGTGAATAGTGGACAGGATAATGCCTTTGTTATCGCCAGAGAAAATGTTCCTAACCCTTTCTTTTAAGGAAGAGAAATTTCCTTGATGCGATTCGTATAACAATTCCACAATCTTTACTTTTTCTTCCAAAGAAGCATAAGACGGATGATTTTTCACAGAGGCAGGATCAATACCTTTTTCTATAAGTTTTCGTTTTTTATCGTCCAACAGAAGGTACATATCGTCAAGACTGGTTTGATTTTCCATTAGGCGGCAAATGTTTTCCCCAAAATCACGTCCCATTATAGATGATTTCTTTCCTTCTCTAAGGAGTTGCAGGAAAGCTGCCACTAAAGGAAGGTTATTTCGGCACAAAACGAAATCCCCGTTAGCAGCTTCGTTTAATTCGCCTTTTCTGACAATACCTTCTTTTGCTCCTTCTGCACATTCTGTCCCAGGGAATACCTTATTAGCTTCTTCAACTATCCTTTTGCTGCATCTGTATGTGACAGAAAGAGGAAGTGTAATCGTGTTGGGACCATTTTTTAAGGAATTAAACACATTCAAGTCGCTACCCATGAAGTTATAAATACAATTATGCGTTAATATTCCATCAGCAACATAATTGTGATCTTTTTCGACTTCTAAAGAATAGACTTCTTTTTGTTCAGATAAAAATTCAACTTTGGTTATTTGTTCTATTTTTCTTTTTACCTTGTCTTTGCTATTTTTACTCTCTTGATCAAACACACAAACATCCATATATTTAGGAAAAAGATTGCAAGCTGCATAAATTGACAGTGCGATCTTACCTCTTTTTTCTTCATTTGAAATTATTGTAAATGGGCATTCATACTCTTTGTTGTAATATGAAAGGCAATTTAAAAGCCTTTGCCTTAAGCCTCCCCATCGCTCAAATAAAATTTCTACGTCTTTATCCTTTAATAATTTAGCGCCAGACCTTTCTTGGCTAAAGATTATTTGAGGTATCCCAAATTTTACGCTTGCAAAAATTTCTTCCATTCTTGCCTCTTTATCTGATTCGCAAAATTTTAAAATCCATGCCTTGACGCATCTTTCAGCTACCATTCTTGGTTTTAAAGCAAAAGTCGTACCTCCATTTGACAGAAAAGCTCTTGTTTTACCTACTCTAAACATGCCTTTTCTGTTTTCCATTACATATACTACCCAGATTGACCGGGAGCAAAATTCTTGATTAAATTTAGCATAACATAAATGTTCATAAGAATATTCTGACACCTTCCCTGTTTCTGTTGTTATCCTTACAGTCTTATCAACTACTCTTACGGCTTTGTTTACAACTTTTCTCGCTATAGATTTCTCTTTATATCCTCTAAAAGTACATTTTGTCTTGCCTTCATAAGTTACAACTTCGTCCCCTATTTCAATATCTTCAATATTTTTAGTTGACAAATCTTTTAATAAAACTTTAGTTCCTTTAGGCTGGCATTGTTTTTTATCTCCTGCAGCAATGAATCTGCCTCTTGCCTTTATTAAATTTTGCATGATTTCTTTTTGTAATAGAAAGGTATCGTTTGCCTCATCAACCATCACAACATTGTATTTCGGAAAACTTTTCGGCTCTAAAAATGTGTAAGGAATCCAAAGCATATCCACAAAATCTATTTCGAAAGCAAGATTGTTGTTTATCCTTGTACAATCATTTCTCCATGCCTTTTCAATTTCAAGAAGGTCGGGAATCATTTCTTCTTCGTAATCCAGATCAAATTCTATCGTAATAGGAACAATGTTTTCTTCATTTATCTTGCAAAGAGACAGTCTTGTTTGTTCCCACAATGTCTGGAGTGCAAAGAAATACTTCATTCTTTCTTTAAATTCCATCTTTTTGTATTGGAACAGCTTCGTGCAGAGTTTGAAACATTTGCCGTCATTCACTTTTGCTTTGAACCGGAAATTTTTCATCATTGTACGAAGTCCAAGCGCATGGAAAGTATAGCAATCGACATAATAAGGGAGTTTCGATCTTAATTCTTCCGCTATGCTCTTGTTGAACGCCATAAAAAGACATGACTTGTTTTCCGGTGTCCGATTGCATAACTCTTTGAGCGTTCTGCTTTTGCCAGAACCGGCAGTTGCATCAATCACTATGTTTTTGTTGGTATTTTCGTAAGCATCAAAAATGTCCAACTGATATTTACTCCATTTCATAACATCTTCTTTTCGTTTGCTTCTGTTATCCTCTCAAATAATGAACCCATTCGTAAGGTTTCCTTACGCCTAAATATTCATCATCATATTCATTGTTGTATGCTTCTCGCTCAAAAGAAATGTTTCTGTAAGCCTTATGGGAATCTTTGTATTGAATTAATCTTACAATCCATTCTATCACATACCACAAATAGAAGAATACCATCAGAAGTTCTATTTGCTGTTTTAGATGAATGCTCTCATGTATGATTGTCCTCATCCCTAAAGGCTCGTATTCTTTCCTTGCAAAAATGAAAGGAAATAGAGTGATTGCTGTAAATCCCTTAAAGGGGATCAAGTTATTGTAAATGATTTTCTTTTTCATACTCTTTAAAATTTTTGTAATTAGCCATGTGGTCTGCGATAAAATTGCCACATACAATAGGATCATTGTAGTCTTTTTGATGGCTTCTTATCCATTTTACGGAAACGCGAAGTTTTCTGTGCAGCAACATTTCCGAAAATATAGCATCCCACAAATCCTGGTTTTCTACATGAAGGTTCTCCCTTGCCCAATCAAGGAACTTGTGACGAAACTGATTGGCAACATACTGGCTGTCGATATAGAAGGTTGCCTTCACATTCAAATTCTTTTTTATCGCTCGAAGCGCAAGAAGAATTGCTTCCGTTTCTCTTCTTCCTGTCGTAGTATAGGAACGTCCTTTGGTTATATGATATTCCTTGTCTTTCCATTTGATGTAAACAGCAGAACCTCCTAATTTTTTGGGATGGTTAGCGTTGCAGCTTCCATCCGTCCAAACCTCAATGATCCGTGTTCCCTTTCGTTTATCGCTCATTCTTATACTTTTGAAGGATCATAAGACTGGTATCGTCTTGAAATCCTTTGTTTAACATGTCCGTAACATCTTTTTTCCCTTTCAACATCTCCCACAAGTCCTGGTCGATCGTTTCTGGTGATAGCAGGTATTGAATTGTGACCGGATTCTCCTGTCCGCTTCTTTCCAATCTTCCTATAACTTGCACAAGGTCGCTCGGACGCGGTGGAAGTTCTAAGATAGCCATATTGGAACAAACCTTTTGAAGCCCGTCCACACCAGTACCAAGACAGCCTATATTCGCAAAAAGCACCCTATTTTCCTTTTGTGAGAAAAACTTTTGCAAAATTTCATCTCTTTTCTTTGTGGTAGTGCCTCCTGTAATAAGAAGCCCTTCCTTAAACTCTCCGGCTATCTTTGTAAGGATTGTGGATTGTGAGGCAAATACCAAAAGTTTTTCTTCTTCGTTTGCTTCCATCCACTCTTCCACCCATTTTTTTATAAACTTTTCTTTACCTTCTAAGGATAATTGCTTTAATGTCGAGAGTTTTACAAGGAACTCTGCCCTTGCAGCTTTTTCAACCTTTTCTTCGTCCTTAAACTTATCTTCAATGAACTGCAAAAGATCATCCTTTGCCTTTTTGTAAGCTCTTTTGTTTGTAATCTCGCATTCCACAACATTTTCCGAAATAGGAGGAAGTTCTTTCAAAGCATCCCTCTTGCTTACCTGGAAATAGCAACATTCTTCCAAAAGCCGGTTCAGTTCCTTTATATTGGATGCTCCCGAAATATCCAGACCAAAATTCGTTTCCTTCATATTGCAGTACCTTTCAAAAAAATAATGATGATACTGGTCGTCTGGTGCAATTTCCTTTATCCTTTCTATTAACATCAGGATATTTAGAAGCTCTGCCGGACGGTTCATGATAAGTGTCCCTGTAAGCCCTATCACGGAAGGAACTTTATGCGCCAGTTTCTTGAAAGACTTGCTTCTGATGGACTTTCTGTTTTTGAGAAAATGGATTTCGTCTGCTATCACAAGGGAGAATGATTTCTTTTTCATTCCATCTAATCTTATTTCAAGAGATGTTTTACCGTTTTCTTTTGTGACCCTTTTCCCAAGTATGTCATAGTTTATCACTATCACGTCCGCTTCAAAATCTTCCGGCGGAGAAGACGTGGAAATGACAGATACCCGTCTATCTGGGTTCGTTTCTTTCCACTCTCTCAACCAACCGGATTTTACAGAAGCCGGACAGACTACCATACAAGGAAAAAGATCAAGCATTTCAGCATAGAGAACAGAACATAGACTTTTGCCTGTCCCCACTGAAGAGCCATTTATATGATTTCCGTGATTGACTGCGTAATATAGATAGTCCATTTGATAGCTTCTCGGCTTTTTTAAAAGAGGAAGATTGTCTATCAATAGTTCTATATCCTTTCGGGATAAAAGTTCCTTGTAAGGCTTTATTTCGGCTTTGCAGCCGGGACGAACTATTGATAGAGGATTGGCTTCTTCTATTTCGTTGTCGGAAACAAATTCTTTTAAAAGGAAATCTTTTGCTGGGTCGGATTTTATGTATATTTCCTTATTGGTAGCGTTACGTTTAAAGGATGAAATCAGTTTAAGGCTCTTGTAAACTGATTTTTCCAAAGCACCAAAATACCAATAGTCCTTTTCCTTGTAATAGTACATAGTCAGTTGAGCTTTATATATTTACCCGGCAACTTTAGATTCTTTAGAATTTCATCTCCTTTCTCTCCGTAAGCAACAAGACAACTATCTGTACCTGGAGATCCTCCTTCTTTCCCATTCTCATCAATAAATTTTATTCTTTTGCGCAAGAAATAAATAGATGTTGCTTTATTCCAAATACATTCATGAAACATTGAATTTCCTACTCTTGCATAAACAAGAGCTATAACATTCCCATATTCAGACAACTTTTTCATGAAAAGTTTAATCGTAGGATTGGAATAGGGCGGATTTAAAAATACAAAACCTTTCCAATCTTGGGCTAATCCATCGTCTTCTTTAGTAAAACACTTTCTTGCAGTGTACCATTCTCTTTTAGGAGCAGCAGGATCTAAATCAAAATCATTTCCCAATGCTTCAATAATATAAGGAGGTGTGTACCATTCTACTGTTGCCACCTTACCGCCTCCAAATTTTGTTTCAAAGTTTGTATTCATTTCTTTCTGTTGTCTATAAATTCAAAATAATGCTTTCCGCCTCTACATTTGATTTTCTTGATAATGCAAAATCCTCTTATGTTTACTTTTCCGTCTCTTTCCAATTTATCGAATATGATCTCAAAAAGTAGGGAGATAACCTTCTCTGCCTTCCGCATAGAAATAAAACTTCTAACGTTTGTTCTAAGTTCCAATTTATTCAATGCTTTTGTGAAGTTGAAAGTTATCTCCTTATAAACCTTATTCATTCTTTTCTTCTTCTTTCTTCTCTTCTTTTGTCACTTCGAAATTGTCAGTCTGAATCCCAATACACTATTACATTCGTGAGGAAACAGCATCCAAGCAAGATAACGATCTTCTTCTATTCCTAAAAAGTCAAGAAGTTCCTTCAACCATTTATTAGGAATAGGAACTGATTTTCTTACAATTTCTTTTTCTTCCATAACTTATTGTTTTAAAATATGTTTACTCAAACTGATCATCATCGTTCAGATCAAAATCTTCGTCACTTTCAAAGTCACCAATCCAATCTTCTATTTCTCTTTCCATCTCATTTTTGTTTCAAACTCTTCCGGTGTAAGAATAGGAATGGAAAGCTCTTTTGCTTTCTTTACTTTTGAAGAAGAGCTTTCTTTGTCTTTTGTTACAAGGATGGTCGTGTTCTTTGATACTCCTGAAACGACCTTGTGCCCTTCTTTGGATAATCTTTCTTCCCATTCTTTATTTCTGAATCCTGTAAAGCATACTGATTCGGGATTGTCCGCAAGAACAACATTGTTTTTTACATAAGAGATAGGGAAAGGTGAATTTTCAATGATATTAAAGAAAACTGCAAGTCCATTATTAAAAGAAGTGGCAGTAGTTTCAGCAACACCATCAATAGAAAGAAGTGTTTTGTTGGGTAATGTACCGTCATTAAACAAGACTTTTACATCTTCGTCCGACAAAGAATCAAAAATCATCTGACAAGTCTTTTCTCCTATCACACCACCGAACACATTATAGGCAGTAAGGATTTTTGCAAAGGGAACTCCATTGTCCGCATATTTATCGAATTGACCTCGTAACTTTTTGGACAATTTCGCTCCTATTCCTCCGATTTGAGACAATTCCTTTTCGCTTGCATTCACAATCTTCTCTACACTATCAAGTCCTCCTTCATAGAATTTTCTGATAGTAGCTTCTTGCATTTCTTCTGTTTCAAGCGTTGCAAAGAAATAAGTAATTTGTTTGATTTTCTTTTCCTTGCAATCGAAATTGGTACAAACAATATCTGTAAATGTTCCGTCCCATTTCAACGGTTCTCCGCAAGAAGGACAAATCATCATACCATCGCACATTTCACGGAAAAGTTCCACACTGTAACTGACCGTTTCCAAATGCTTAGGGATTACATCTCCGCTTCTTGACACAACGATATAGGCATTTGGTGAAATATGATTGTCCGTAATATATTTAGCGTTATATCCGGTGCATCGTGAAACAGTCGCTCCGTCAAATTCCACCGGATCGAATACGATTACAGGTTTCGCTTTACCGTCTTTTGAAATACTCCATTCGATCTTCTTAACTTTCGTTGTAAATCTTTCCTGCCAGTCGGGATTCTTGTAAGCAATAGCGTAACGCGGATTCCCATTAGGCAACCGTCCTAATTCTTCTCGTTTTGTTTTGTTATCAACTTCGATTACAAGTCCATCACATTTAAAATTCTTGATTGATTCAAACAAATCGTTTAGATAGGTGAGGGCTGTTTTGCTATCATCGAACACGCCGGCGGAAGTTACCCAATACTGTGTAGCGTAATTCCCATAATCGTTTCGAAGTTCTGCAAGCTGCATAGATTTATCTCTGTCGGAATCCATAATGCCATATCTCACATAAGCGGTATTTCCAAGAACTTGTGCATTGAAATCATCTGCATTGAATGCACCGGCAACAGCGTTTCTTGCACTCTTATACCCAAGAGGTTTTACGTTTTTAAGGAACATGCCGATAGGGACGATCGCTTCCCCGAAAGTAAAACACCCTTTCTTATTCATAGGATTGCCATGATTTACATAACGGTAATGATCCCTACTATTCTGTCCTTCCGTGCCATCTCCCCTTGTCCAGCAATCATTTGTTGTTTCATCAACCAGCAAAGAAATACCATCATATTTAGGCGTAATGACAACACGGTCGTTAGGCGACAATTCCCATACGTCCTTTACCCATCTTACAATCTCGTCCACCGTCTTGACCTTTTCCAAAGAAAACATAGGAAAAGGTAGTCTTTCCATGCGATCCCCCTTTACACTTTTTTCAACGATAGCCTTTTTTAGAATATCACTGTCTGGAAAATACTTTTCCAGCCCTTCCTTCATGCTGTCATACTCCTTGTCAGACAAGATAGGATTCCCTTCTCTGTAAAGCCGATTGGCTTCTATAATTTTTTCTTCCAGTTCTTTTTGATGTATAAGCATATTTAAAGTCTTTTTGTTGTTTTGAGTAACACAATCAATGCTATAAGAATAGTGAAAGCTCCTATTGCTATTCCTCCCAAAAGATAAAGCATCTTGTTAGGGACAGCTTTTACTTGCTCTTTTAATACTCCATTTTCACGCGATACCTTTGACAACCTTTCTCTAAGGCTTTTTACTACCAATTCAAGGCTGTCGCAAGATGCTTCTATGAAAATGGTGTCTCCTTTCTTTTCTATGGAAAGGTTAGCTTGTCCTTTACTTGTTTCTTTCTTTTCCCCATCTTCCATTTTCGAAGGATTGATTACCATATTGACGATAGAATAGGGGATTTTCACAAGACTGTCCGTCATTTCTTTTTCCCAGACAAGAGAGTCCTTTAGGGTAAAGGTATAATCCGTTTTTGAGGAAACACGGCTTTTGCAGCCTCCCAACCCTATAGAAAGACAAACAGAAAGACAAGTAACCAATAACACATTCCTTTTCATTTGTCCTTTAAAATTGCTGTTTTTAAAAATCCTGTAATCCCCATTCTAATAGTCTTCTGTTTCCCGTTTTTCAGAATGTCTATCTCTATACTTCGGTAATCCCGTCCAACATTGACAGACCTCACTTCAACTTCTTCACCGGTAGGAAGAACAAGCATTTTCCCTACCGCTTTGTCAAGAATACAATTATTTGCTGCGTTCATGAGGTTTCAATACATTTCTGTAAGCTATAAAGTTATCGTGTCCGAACGCTACAGACACAAAATCACTTTCTTCGATAAATTTCTTTACAGTAGATTCTGAATAATTGGTAAGGTTCACTTTGTTTACAGTATTTGTAATGTCGTAACCCTCCGCTTCATTCATAAAAAAGTCTCTTGTCTTTCCTTTGAAGACAGTAAGAGATATACATCTTTCCATTTCTCCTTTTGAGTTGACAAGCACGAGAGTGTTCCTTTTTGTCACCCTATGAATGTACTTTACGTTTTCATACAATAGATTTTCCATCTTTCCTTATATCTTTACGTTCAACATGTTTCTGATTGCTTTTTCCTTGTAGTGACGTATCTTGTCTTCGCTGTTGTCCTTTTTAGAAAGTGCCTTAGACCTTTCCTTCAACACCTTTTTCTTGTCAGAATCAGACATCATTTTAAACTCGCCTATTGAAAGATTAGGCATTTCTGTGCTCTTTTCTTCCTCATAAGACATTTGCTTTCCGCATTCAGGACAAACTGGAATGTTCATAGGAACAAGTTTTCCGTCACGAAACACATACTTAGGATTCGCAATCGGTGATTTCACTCCCTTTCTGGGGCAATTCTCGTTCTCGCAAAAAATTCTTATCATGTTGTAAATCTTTGATTTTATCTTTCAAAATACGAAGGGATTCTTCCACAGATTCAATCCCGCTTTTATTACTTGTATTCTTTTTGAGATAACTCAAATCGTGTTCAATCCCTTCAATCCTATCAAGGAAGGAAAGTACAAAAATGTTAAAATACTTCTGATTAGTCATTGTCTTATAGTTTTGTTTGTTACTTTTTGATGTGGCAAATGTAATAGTTTATTCTTACATGTCAAAATATATTCTTACATTTTTTCGCTTTCCTTCTGCCAATTGTTTAGAGAAGGCATTTCCTTCTTGCGTATTCCGCTATCAAAATTCCGTCTCTATCGGGGTGTTTATCCTTAACATCAGGAAACAACCTTTTGCCTATATCAAGAGACGCCTTCTTCAATTCTTTAGTGCCTACAACCCCTTTAGGTAGCATTTCCTTTTGCCACTCTTTGGAATCTATAAACATATAAGGAACATCATAAAGCTCCAATACGGTAAGTTCCGCTTCCAAAGCACGCATAGCAGAACATGTAGCATCAAATCTTGCCGGGTTCTTCATGGGACGTTCCAAGACGGCCACACATAATCCGTATTCTTTCAACGCAGAAATTATTTCGGCAAGTGCCGTTACGTTCACCCTTGACACATTCTTCTTTGCTTTTGTGTAATCCTGCCCGAATGTGACAGGCGTTTCCATGAACTCATAATAGGTCAGTTCTTTCCCTACTATGCCTATAGAACCGGTCACACCATTATCTATCCCTATATAAAATTTCAATTCTGTTTCTTTGCTCATTTCTCTATACGGCTTATACCATTCTCCTTAATTATTTTGAGTGTTTTGCATGAAGCATTTTCATTCGAAATATGGGTTGTGACAAGTATAGGGAACTGAATGAACTCTAACGCTTCTATCACGTCATACAGACTTTCTTTAGACAGTCCTTCCGTAATTTCATCAATAGAAAGGAATTGCAGTCCTCCCCACTTGTTCGTTTCATTTATCATCCCTTGTATGGCTATAATCAGGGCAATTTCCACTCTTGCACGTTCTCCACCACTATAATACCAGAAATTTTCCGGTTCATCCCGAACTACATAAGGCGTTATCTCTTCTTTTATGGCTCCATCCGCTTTCGTCTTAAATCCTTCTATGACGATCCTAAGATCGCTGTTTTCTGCTTTCAGGATATTGTTTGCCCGAAGCTGGATATTCTTTAACTGTTCTATCGCAAGATACATCTTGAATGATTTGAACCTTCCTATCCACTCCTTTTTACGGAACATTTCGTTTTCCAATTCCATCATTTCCTTGTCATATCCTGCAATAGTGATCATCGTTTCCTTTATCTGCTTTTCCTGTGAGGATGTGTCAATAGAAGAAGGTACTTCCTTCTCAATTTCCTTTATCTGCTTTTCCAAACGTTTTACATCCTCTTTATAGGAAGTTATGTTCTCTAAAAGCCCTTCATTTCTCTTTTCAAGAATGGAAATGTTGGACTTTACAGATTCTATTTCACTTGTGACCTTATAGATAGCAGATGAAATTTCTTTTCCTGCTTCCCGGATTTTGTCAAGTTCATCCTCCTGTTCGTTTTTCACTTGAATGAAAGAAGAAATAAGGTCTTCGTATTCCTTTAGGGATTCATCCAAAGATGTTATCTCTCCGACAACTTCCTTTTCCTGTTTCCCTATTTTCTCCTTTTTCTTTTCTTCCTTTTCAAGTGTGGTATCCTGTAATGTGAGGAATTTGTGCTTGCATTTCGGGCATGTAATCGTCCCAGAAAGGTTTACAAGAACTTTCCGAAGAGACACTTTCAGTTCGTCATGGATTTTCAAAAGCTCTTCTTTTGTTTCCAAAATCTCATTCTGATCTTCTTTGGCTTTTCCAAGTTCTTTTTTGACGGATTCAATCACATCTTCTATTTCCTTAGTAGAAGGAAGTTTCTTTTTCTTTTCTTCGGCTTCTCGAAGTTCTTCTTCCAAGACTTCAAGTGTTTTCTTTCCTTTGTCAATATTTTTCTTGTTGTAGTCAATATTGTATTTAGCAGAATCAATATCTTCTTTTAAAGACTTGATTTTACTTTCCACCCTTTCGATCCTTTCCTTTCGATCCGCTTCGAAGTCAAAATTAACAGCATCTTCTATCATTTGCTGCAATGCTTCTATGCTTCCCTCGGCACGATCTCTTTTGCTTTGGATAACTAATTTCTTAGATGAAATTTCGTCTAATTCCTTTTGTATAATATCTTTACTGCCATCCAAGAAGTCATAATTGATAAAACGACTTATGAGAGCCAATTTATCCGTATTGGAACTTTTAAAGAACGACTTGTAGTATTCCTTGCAGATAAGAAAATAACTTTTCAAATCTTCCGGCGAAATACCCATCCATGAAAGAATATAGTTGTTACCGTCTTTTACGGTAGCAAGACTGACTGGTTCGCCATTCATAGACACATTAAGTTTGCTACTTCCTTTTAAGGGCAAAATGCGCTCAATATGGAGAGTTTCTTTCCTTATGGGACATTCTATATCAAGTAATACTTTCGCTTCCTTCTCACCATTTCTAATCAGTTTCTTATCAATACTGCTCCGATAATTGTTACCTGTTATGGCAAAATAAACTGCCTGTTGCATGGAAGAATTATGAGTAGGCGTATAGTTGTTCGTAACAAACATCCCGTCTTCTCCCGAAACGGTAATACATTGTTGCTCTTCCGCACCCATACAGGCAAAAGAAACCATCTTTTTAGACGGTCTGCCGAAACACCCAGGAACTTCAAAAAACACTTCTTCATCTTTGCTTCTTTCCATGATCTTGCCAAGCGAAATTACAGACCATTCTTCGCTTTGGTTTGTTCGTACTTTCCATAAATGCTCTTTATTGCATTTTACTTCCGTACCGTCAGAAAAAGTAATCTTGTATGCAATATCTGTATCATGAAACGGAATCGCTCTCACCACCTGATAAGCACCGGAAGGATGAAGGATAATATCTCCTACTTTGATATTTCTCATTTTTACAAACCCATTAGGGGTAAGAATATCGGAATCCATCGTCAACGCTTTGCCACTACCGTTACTGCCTTGATTGTCGTCTGTTTTATTCAATCCCACAAGTGCGGTTACTCCATCTTGAAATGTGTATTCAAAATGCTCGAATGACACAAAATTAGTTGCTTCAATCTTGACCGGCTTCATTTTCCACCTCCTTGTTTTCAAATGTTGTTTCTTTCTTTCTGAACTCTGAAAGGACATCTTTTTTAATCTTGTCAAAAAGTTCCGTTTCTTTGATCAGCTTTTTCCTCGCAGCAGGGAATCCGAATCCTACTTTTTCTTCTCCGTAATAGATATACGTCCCCTTTTTTGTAAGCACACCCAAGTCCAATCCCATGTTAAGCATTTCCATCACCTTGTCAATACCTACACCAAAACGGATAACAATATTGCAAGTTTTCATAGGTGGAGCTACTTTGTTTTTCCTGCATGTGATCTTCACTTTGTTTGCAACGGACACTTCACCCTCTTTATCAGAACCTACACGGGCAAGTTCAACCCTTTGGCTTGCATAGAAAGGTATGGCAAAACCTCCCGGAGTAGTGGTTGCATTTCCATACCCGCCTATATTTGATCTGATCTGGTTGATACAGAATAGAATGCACCCTGTCTGCTTGCAGATGTTTTTCAAGATATTTACCTGTGAACTTAAAAGCCTTGCTGTAAGACCTATATGGGCGTCTCCTGCCTCTCCATTTAAAAGAGCAGTAGGAACCAGTCCTGCAATAGAATCAATCACCACCAATCCAATAGAAGGTTCGTTGCACATTTCCTTCGCTATTTCCAGTGTTTCCTCTGCCGTGGAAGGTTGGGAAAGAATGAACTTATCGGGAGAAAGGTCTACACCGATAGCTCCCATGTATTTCGGGTCAACTGCATTCTCCGTGTCAAGATACCCTACCGCCATTCCTTGCTTTTGGATTTCAGTGGCAAGGTGGAAAGCTATACTTGTCTTGCCGGAAGAAAAGCCTCCGTAAGCCTCCACTATGCGTCCTTTCGCCCATCCTCCACCAAGTATTTCATCTAATAGGAAAGAACCTGAATGTACGAACTCTATATCTTGCTTCTTTCCCGCTATGGCTTCCTTTCCAAACCTACTTTCAATCCGGCTTATAAGATCACCAAGACGGTTGGGCTTCTTTTCTTCTTTAGGCTGCTGTACTTCTTCTGCTACCGCTTCTTCCGTTTTCTTAGTTTCCTTTTTCTTCGCCATACATCAATTTGTCTAAAATTTCTTTTCCTTCTTTTTCGTCATATTCGTTTTCCTTGCAAAAAGCGGAAAACCTTTCTTCTATGTCCTTTTTGTCAAGTGTCTTTACTTCTGCCAACATAGAATGTTTTTCTTCCACTTCCTTAAACTTTTTCTTGATATCTATGCCTTCTTTTGTAAAGGCATCCTTATCAAAGGCATCGAGTGAAGATTGTTCTCCCCAGACTTCCACCCTTACACGGGCAGTAGGATTCTCCTTTTTGAATTTCTTGATAAGTGACACTGCCTGTTTGTGGGGAGTTTCCCCCAAATCAATTTCCAGTTTCTTAAATACTTGTCCTTTTGTAGAAGAAACAAGATCTACATTCAAATCCGAATCCAAAAGCCAGAAACCCTTCTTTTCATCTTCCCCGAAGTTGTTTTGTTGGACACTTCCTAAATGATAGATATTCTCTCCTACCCGTTGATAGTTATGATAGTGTCCCAAGTACACTTTTTTGAACATCTGGAACATGGAAGGTTTTAAAAGGTTGGACACTTCCGATCCGTCCATGTTCTTGCTTCCTGTGACCGCAAAATGTCCAAAGAGGATATTCTTCTTTCTTTTATCCCCTATTTCTTCCAGTTCATCCAAAAGAATATCATCTGTAAAAAACGGAAGAAAAAAGCAATACACACCTTCTACTTGCATTCCGTCCAATTCTTCTACCAAAGTAAAAGACGGATGATATTTAAAAGGAGTAAGGAACGATTTCTTGCTTGTGTAGGATGTTTTGTCATGGTTGCCGGGAATACAGATCACATGGTGTCCGCGTTTGTCGTATTCTTCCAGGACATCATTCAATGTGGAAAGACATACTTCTCTTTGTGACACCCTATTATCAAAAACATCACCCAACCATATATGGGTTTGTGTCTTTTTCTTTTCTGCCAAGTCAAGTTCTTCCAAAAGAATATCTTTTATAATAGTAGCATTATCGGCAGTAAGATGATGATCCGTTGAAATTATAGCTAAATATTTGCTGTTCATGATCGAAATTGTTAGGAAAGAGGGAGAACACAAAATTCTCCATCCCCTTTCTGATTAATATATTAGGAAAACGAAAAGAAAATTATTTCTTTTTCATCTTAGCTTTCAAAGCCTGCAAACGCTTTTTGGCTTCCAATAGCTTTTCATCATTGTCCGTCTGTTCTTCGTCAATAGGAGATTCCTCTTCCTCCCCTGCGGGATGTTCATCTTCCCTATCTTCCTTTTCCGGTTCGTCTTTTGCCCGATCATCGTCAGATTCAGTTTCATATTCCTGTTCTGCATCATCTTCTTCACCTTCCGGGAAAGGCAACGCTTCTCCCTTTTGTGCCAGATCGTACCATTCACGAAGTTCTGTGATTGTAAGATCGGATGGAATTTCCATGCCAGGATATTCTTCATCAATATATTGCGACAAAAAGGCTTTCATCTTAGAAAGCGGAGGATAGGAAGCGACTTTTGCTGCCTTTTCCGAAGCTGGAGCTTTTACAACCTGTTTCTTGGGTGCAGGTTTTTCTTCTTCATCTTCGTCCTTTGCCGGTTTCTTTGCTACAGTTTTCTTTTTGAGTTTTTCTTCTTCATCTTCGTCCTCGTCAAATGGAGTTTTCTTATCTTCCTCTGATTGACTGTCGTCTGGAAGCATTGCTGCCATTTCTTCAATTTCATTCAAGAACTCATCGTCGGAAAAGATATCATAATTGTTTTCTTCATCGAAGCGTTTCAATCCATCCAAAGCCATTTCAAAATCCTTTGCTCTGTAAGAATCTTTGTAAATTTCTTCAAGCGAAGGAACTTCGTTCAAGAAATACTCCATGTCTTCGTCCGGGATAGCAGTTTCTTCAAAAAATTCATCCCATGACTGACCTTTCTTCGGTATGCCGGCAGATAAAGAATAAGTCTTTTTGCCTTTATCATCTTCCCCCATCGTGATTACAAGAGGATAAGCACCTTCCATCTGTGAAAAGATATCAAATGAAACCGTATCATCATCAGATTGTTCTACAGAAATTTCCTTTATACGGTTCATCCATGTTCCATAAAGCTGCAAACGGGCAAAATCTTTATTCCCTTGATACACATAGCAAACATAAGCCAGCGTAGGATTGATGCCCCATACGAACTTGTTGCCTTTCTTGTAGCCCATGATAGGATTGAGGTACTTGCGTCTTTCCGTATCATCTTGATATTCTTCGGATGCTTTCTTTCTCACATAGTCGCAATAAAGGACGATAGGGTCTTTTCCTTTAAGAAGGTTGCGTCCATGTACGTCCGCGCAAAAAATGTTCTTGTCTTTTACTTCCTTTCCTGTTACATTACCGTTCTCGTCATAAGTAGGAACTTCCACGCGGAGCTTTGACATTTTGCAAGCGACATAGGCTTTACCCATTGAAGGAGCTACACGGAATGTATTCTTTCCTTTTTGGACGGTAGCAAATCCGGTATAAGATTTACCACCCTTTCGCATTGTCTTTTCTGCTTGCTTTACTTCTGAATCCAAATCTTCTACTGACTGTTTTTTGAACTTCGATCTGTCAAATTTCATAACTATAATGTTTTAAAATGTTGATAATAAAATGTTACTTTTCTTTTTTAATTATGAATGTATTTATTTCTCCTTCCACTAAATTATCCAAAAACTCTTCCGGCGTAACTTTTGGAACTAAGTTGTTTAATTTTCGGTCTTTCGACTGCAATGCCCAATAGAGACTATCTATTTCCGCCAAATGCTTTTTCTTCTTGACAAGTGTCTTTTGCATTGCATTAAGCTCTGGATTGATAGTAAGAATATCTTCCAAAGAACTTTCTGTAAGTTTCACAAGTCCTATATCTTCCACTTTGACCTTTCCGGCATTCACAATAGATTCCCGTCTTATCTCTGTAGAAAGCTGTGCTTTATGTACAGAAAATTCCAACTTTGCTGCTTCATATTCAGATTCAGCCTGCGCACGAAGAAGTCCTACTTTGTTCAATAAGACTGAACTTGTAGCTATCTCCCCGTACAGATTGGAATGGTCTATAGAAGTTACAGCATCCATATCCAGTTCATTTTTAAGGTCGTTTGAAATCAAGACTATAGCCTTGTCACCAAAACATCTCGTAAGTTTCATATTATCACACTCCCAATTTTATAAATTGACTGTTTCCATTTGCTTGTATCACATATTCCTCTTTAAACCTATCAAAAGAAACCTTTCCTGTAAGCAGTAAGATGTTCTTCTTGCAACTTTGGATATACTCTTCTTTGTCCATATAGTCAGCAGGGAATATCACCACACGAAGGAATTTGTAGTTGTTTTCAAGTAGAAGGCTGGCAAATGCCCCTGTTTTTGACTCCTTTTCTTCCACTTCCAACACATATCCTCCCACCATTGCCATTTTATAAGTAGAACCGTCATAGTTCTGCAAATCGTCCACATCGTAATATTCCGCAGTCTTTGCTTTCGGACGAAGGTATTCCTCTACCAATTTCTTGTAATCAAAGAAAGCGAAACCGGACTTGTTTTTCTGTTGCAAAAGCCACCACCAATCCTTACCTATCTTGTTTTTGTTGAAAGCAACACTGTATTCGTCCTTTTCCCTATCTATCTTGATACGGTTCTTTTCTCGATATTTCCCAAGCATATATTCCCTTGCAGAGAAGATATTGGAAAACTCTCTTGTTTCGTCCATCTCGTCAAAAGCACCTGAATAAATAAGATTTTCAACAGTGGACTTATTAACAGAAGAACCTTTAAAGGAATGACGGTCTACAAATTCTTCCAAAGAAAAATATTCTCCATTTGCATTTCTCTCTTTGATGATCTGTTCCTGTGCCCTTTCTCCTACTTGTTGAGTGGCATTAAGTGCCCAGTAAACACTATTGCTCTTTTTGTCGCCTGCAATACCAACATCAGATTTGTTGATATTAACGGGCTTGATTTCGATCCCTTCCGTTTGATTCATCTCATTAATATAACGGGGAAAATCATCTTTACTTGCACGAGACAAGGCAACCGACCAAAACTCCAACGGATAATGTACTTTCAGCCACAAAGAATTGTAAGCGTTAATAGCGTAACTTGCTGAATGTGAGCGGTTAAAAGAATAAGCTCCAAACTTTTCCATCTGCTCCCAAAGAGCTTCCGCACTCTCTTTTGTTACCCCTTTTTCACCAAATCTCTTTACATATCCATCTACAAATTTAGGACGCAATTTCTTAATTTTGTCCATTTTTTTCTTACCAATTGCAGCACGTGCAATGTCTGCTTCTTCTTCCGTAAATCCAGCAAGGGTTTGGACTGCTTTGATGATCTGTTCCTGGTATATCCAGACAGAATAAGTATCTTTCAATATTTCTTCTGTGCCAATAGGATATTCAGACTCTTTCTCGCCATTTTTCAATGCAATATAATCCATGTGAAAGCCGTTTTCCATTGGACCGGGACGAAACAAGGAGAGTGCAGCAATTACATCATCCATATTTTTAGGCTTCATTTTCTGCGTGTAAGAAGAAAGTCCCTTTGCAGAGAATTGGAATATGTCGCTAAGCCAACCGTTTGCAAAATAGCGGTACACTTCTGGATCATTATATTCTATATCTGTATAGAGATTGATTCTCTTTCCAGTATTCTTTTCTATCAAATTCAAAATGTCATTGAACTTGTCAAGCTGTTCGATCCCTAAAATATCTTCTTTCAGAAACCCTGCCTCATCCATTTCTCCGCCTTCCCATTCGCTAATGACAAGGTCGTCCACTTTTCTTACAGGACACCACTCATACATTGTCTTTTCCTTTGGGAAAATCATCATGGCACAAGCATGAATGGAAGCTGCCTTTTGTTGCCCAAGAAGAAGGAAAATGACATTCATCATTTCGGGATATTTGTTCACGAATTGTGCTATTTCTTCCTTTCTACAGGCAAGTCTTAGAAAATCTTCCTCCGTCTTCACATCTTCTATCATTTTGGAAATTCTTCTAAGCGTAGGAATGGAAGCTCCATAAATCTTTCCTACGTCATTTATAGCTTGTTTTATCTGCAAGGTAGTGTATGTACCTACAGAACAAACCTGTGTTTCTCCAAAACGTTCTTCCATGTATTTTTTAACTGCCGGACGATACTCTCCCGGCACATCTGTATCAATGTCTAACTCTCCCCCTTGTCCGAAAACAAGGGGGCAATTAATCAGGGAGCGATCCAGACACAAATCGCTCCACTGTTATTTTTTTAAGCTCTTTAATTTTCATATTTTCTGTTCTATCTATTAAACCAATATATCGTCACCTACTTTTAAATTTTTGGTAGTAATATTGATAGGAAGAATCTTTTTAGACCCATCTTCCAATGTTACTTCATAAACTTCCTGTTTTTCAAAATGACCTAAACGTCCTTTTGTCAAAAATCTTTCAAAAAGTAAGTTAAACTTCAAAGGATGCGTATTTATGATACCAAAAAGATAAGAAATTAGTGAACCTGATGCACTTCCACGACCAGCACCTAACAAAATGTTGTTTTCCTTACACCAATTTACAATATCTCTTAGAACCAAAAAATAATCAATAACACCACCAAATTTAATAATGGATGATTCCCTTTCAATCCTTTCTACCAATACATCTTCCGAATAGTCTTCTAAAAGTTCCGGCTTATTCTCTATACCTTCATAGATAAGGGAATCAAACATATCTTCGTTGGATTCATACTTTTCTTTTTCCTCTTTTGTCATTTCGTAACGAGGAAGATGTCTGCTGTCAGTAGGAATCTCAAAATTGCAACTTTCCGCAATCATATCCATGTTTTCTCGTGCCTTTAAATAAAAGGCTTCCCCTACAGACTGGTCCCCAAATAAAGAAAGAAGTTCTTCCATGTAAGTCACTTCATCCTTAAAATACTGGTTGTAGGATTTATGATTAACCTTCTTTCCTATTTTATTTACAGTTTCCCTTAAAATGTAATACTCTGGTTCAATATAGAAGGCATCGCAAAGGGCAACTGGCTTCATTTTCGACTTATAAAAGGCTTCAAAGTTTGTAAGATATTCTGTATCTCTGTTGAACTTTGCATATTCCACTGTATCAGCTTGCCAAAATACGTTATGCTTGTTTCTTAAAAGAATAGGAACATCAGTATAATCAATTGTTTTTGGATCAAAAACAATAAACACGTCCGCTACATGTTCCATCATGTCTTTGGGAGTTATGAATTTCCCGGAAGAATCACAATTGATTATTTTGTTGATGGCAAGAAGATGCTGCCACCCCTTTTCGTTTTGAGCATAGATTTTGTAAGTGAACGAAATGTCTTTTTTTTCATCTTTTACAGGAACTTCCAATCCAAACACAGGGATAATTCCTACAGATTTGCAGGCATTCTGAAATTTCAATGCTCCTGCAAGTGTTCCTTTTTCCACTATACCAAGACGTTCGATCCCTAAGAATTTGGCTTTCTTTACCCAATCGGAATATAGACTTGTTCCATTCAGAAGTTCAAATGAACCATGTACACCCAAAAAATTGGAAGAAAGTCCTGCCACTTCGCTTTGTCCTCTCCATTTTACACGGTTTAATTTGGGGTCTTTTTCTTGTCCTTTTTCTATAGTGTACCATACGCCGCCGAAGCGGAAAATATAGCCGTCATATTCGGTAGCTTCATTGTCCCACCGAAAATCTTCATCAAAGAAATATCCATCATCATTTGGAGAAAAAAGCTCGTATGTCTTCCCATCAAATGACACAGTATAGTTTTTCCTGTCAGAAGTGTATTGTATTGTATTGGAATAAAGATATTCTTCCAACTCATTAAATAAAGTCTCCATGTTATCTTCTTTTCGTTTTTCTATCGGCAAATATACAACTATTGCATTCAATAATTGAAATTTTGCCGATTTTAACAATGAATTTAACGTAAATTCATTCTTGTAGAAAGTACACCCTTTATGAACCTTACCCTATTAAAAGGAGTGTCGTTTGGTATTACTTCATAGGGTAATCTTTTGTCTATTAAAAATCTCCTTATCTCACTGTCCCATTTTCTTCTCCTGTTTTCGTCACTCAATCTTTCTCCATCATTTTCAACATTCCAATAGATAGGAAAATAAAAGATAACGGGAAGATAATATTCATTAAGACTTATCAAGTCTGACTGCCGCCTTAATTCATTATCTAACGAAATCGAATAGGGGAGTGTCCTTGTGAATGTATGAACATCAATAACGCTTCTATCGGAAATATAGTTTTCTCCATGTAGCACTTCAAGATACTTGTCGAATATCGCTCTTTGACTGGGGACAGAATTAAAGGAAGGGTCTATTCCCCCTTCCTTTACAAGTTGTCTTGATATGCTGCCTATTTTGGCGAATCTGGCAAACGACCTATCCTTTTCGATAAGATCAAAAACAGATGTCTTTCCAACGCAAGAAGCTCCTAAAAAAGTAACAGCACGTACCATAATCGTTACCGGTTGTCACCGTCCCCATGTATTTTATTCTCGGCTTTTCTTTTGGCCAACTTTTCCACATTCCCCTTTGCAATAGACATTAAAGAATAGTCGCCTTTATCTCCTTCAATGTAAACGGCAAGGTTCTGCAATCCTTGTAAAATTTGTTCCAAAGCCTTATGACACGCCTCTTTTCTTTTTTTCGGGAATCCAGCTTTGTAATCATCATCCCGGAAGAATTTCTTTACATGTCCGTTGATAATGCCTACTTGTTGTAGCAAATAAGAAGGACTTAAACGATAAACATCCTCGTCATTCAGTTTTAAAATGATTTCGGGAAATTCCAATTCCGGCAAATCAAGTTCCTGTCTTATCATGGCAACATACCAAAGGACATCTCCTATTTCCTTTATAATTTCCTTTGCTTCGGCTGCGCAATCTACTTTTTCATAAACTTCTGCCAGTTCATTGGTAAGACCCATTATTACATACGGAATAGCCACCTCTTTTTGGTAGCAAGCTGTTGAAGCTGCGTGAGCTTCATACTCTTTAAAATTCATGGTTCGAAATAATTTAATTGTTATTTAGTAATTCAATGCGCAATTCCAATATATCAAGATAGTTGCGCATCACTTCTTCTTGATCTTTCATTAGTCCCAATAAATCTTCCCCAACAATACTAATCACATTTTCTTTGCTAAGGAAATTCTTTAATTTGATATGTCTTTCTTTTAATTCGTCATACTCAATATGTAAACGATCAAGGGGAGACTCTGCTAATTTATAAGCCTTTTCAAATACATCTTTTGGGCTCCAACTGGCATAACCATTATCATACTCCACATAATAACCATCTAACGTCTTTTCATTTTCAGTGATGATTCTGTTTTTCTGCAACAATCCATTTTCATATGCCTCTCCCATTGTCATGGGTTTGGCACTAATCTGTTTTACTCCAATATACTTTTTCATGTCTATAATAATTTACCATCAAAACACATTACAAGTTTCTGTATTTTGATTTCTGAATAACTTACATTTTTTCTTTTCTTGTTTACTTGAATGCAAACCGTCCGATCTTTCATATTATTGCCTAATATAGGATATTCACTGTCTTTATAGATAACTACCTGCCCTTTGCCAAGCAAATGAACAACGTCCCAATACCACTGCGAAGCACGCTTTTTCTCATCATTACTATACTGGAAATTGGGAAGTCCGAAAGGATTCAAGAACTCGCTCTCATAGAAATTCATAAACTCTTCCGTTGACATAAAAATAGAAGATTTGAAATGACGTTTGGAAAGAAGCTCTACCCTTTCCTTTTTGAACTCTGCTATATCAGAAGCCATCTTGACAAATTCCGGACGATCAAAAATAAGGCTTCTTACTTTGTTTGTAAGGTATTCCAATTGAAGCACCTTCAAATATTCGTCTATTGACAATTCTCTGCTTTTCTCCATGATGATATATGATTTTTGACAAAGTTAATCCTTACTACCACAACTTCTTGATTTTAGACACATAAAAATTAATAGGATCATAGAGATTATTCAACACATCATCTAAATAATCCATATCCATATCTCCCGGATCAATCCCTGGCTTATAAAGATAGGCTATCTTTGTGTTGAATTTCTTTCCCAACATAAGTCCTGCGCTTTTCGATTCTTCCACAGTTGCATCATCATACATAAGGATCACATTCTTAATGCCTTTCCTTTCCAAGTAGGAAATCTGTTCTCTGCTTATACTGTTTCCGAACGTAAAAACACATTTCAAACTGTTGCAATCCCAAAGCTGCAAAAGATTGTCTATTCCTACCTTATCAAACAACCCTTCCACTATGATAACATCTTTGACCGAAGAAGAAAGCTCATCAAAGCCTCCCAGTATCTTCGTGAAGTTCGTTCCTATACTGTTTTCGTATCTTAAGTGAGGCTTACTTCCTGTTTCCTTTGCCCTTTCCAAATCCTTTTTATGCCATTCTTTAGAATATCTGCTCCTTCCGAGCCATCCTACCAGCTTACCATCCATCTTCATTTTGAAAATGATATAATTTCGCAAGTTCTTTTCAAGAACGGAATTTGTTTCGGAAGGTTCAAAAAGATCGTAATGGTATTTCTTAAACCCCCTTTCGTCAAGATAACTGTCTGATACTATTCTTTTAAGACGAAAAGGAAGCTTGGGGGTAGGAAGCTCTTCTTCCTCGTTTTCCTCTTTCTCATCTTTCAAAGGAGTAAGTTTCGTGCTTATAGAGTTTTGATATTCCATCCGTATAAGGTCTTTTCTTCCTACCTTTTCAAGAAAATCCTTGAAAGATGCTTTTGTCTGACATTTCCAGCAATGGAAAACTCCCCCGTGCACATCTATCTTGACACCCCATTTCTTTTCCTTTCCACAATAAGGACAAGGCATCCCTTTATTTGAAAGCCACCCTTGCGAACCGAATATTCTAAGTCCGAACACAGCCTTTACTTCTTCTTCGTCAATCCGTATCATATCGTTTCCGTCTTTTGTTCGTCAGACTTTTTCTTCCTTGTCGCCTTTTTCGCTTCCTTCCTTTCAGATATTTGGTTGTACATCTCCATTGTCCGTCCTCTGTGATAGAACCTGCGCTTGTCGTAATTGGTAGCAATCGTTATCACTTCTTGACTTTCTTTGTAGTCACGCAATTTGTCCACATAAATACGTGCCGTGCCGTTGGACTTTTCCTCTATTGTCATATTTAGCGTGAACACAAAGGAAAAAGGTTTTACAAGTGTCTTATCTCCTTCCGTATAAGAACGGTCTATCACTTTATCAGGGTTGTTCCATACCTCAAAGGGCACATCACTTGTTTGTGTTGCTGTGATAATAGGAGCTTCAATCTCGTCGGCAAGGTTCTTTAGAAGCTGTGCACAAGTCTGTAGCTTTTCTTTTTTATGATCGGGGTCGCTATCTATTTTTTTGGAAATGCCGGTCTTTACCAAATCCAATGAATCCAAAACTACCAACCCAGGAAAACGCCCATGTGTATTAAAATAGTCATAGCATAGCTGCCTTACATCACTCATAGAAGCCTGCCCGAACTTCTTGAAGCCGTACACTTCTATATCCGAACCAGCTTCCCTAATTTCTTCAATCGCCTTTTCAATCTTTTTCTTATCGTTGGGATCAATGTTACCAGACTTGATATTGGAATAGGATTGATTTGACCAAAGCTGATCGTATATCTGCATACAGGCTTTAACACCACCTTCCAACTGAATATGAAGAACCGGAACACCTCTAAGGGCAGCAGAGTAACCATGCCATTTTAATACATTGCTCTTCCCGACCCCAGACCTTGCAATCCAAAGCGTTGTATCACCTATTTCCATGCCACCGAAAGACACATCGTCCAACCTGTCGATCCCGAAAGGAATTTTTACCAGCTTTTCCACTATCGTAGCAGCATCCATGCGTCTTTCAATCATACGTTGCTGGAAACCCCCGAAAACAGACTGGAAACCCCCTGATTTGGAGCGAAAGGACATCTCCACAATTCTTTGCGATTCTTCCGCGTTTATACGGATAGCTTCTTCCTTCTTTCCTTCTTCGTAAAGGTCATGTACCCTTTTGGAAAGAAGTTCAAATTCCGTCTCTTTCACAAACGATTGAAGCTGGTCTATTGCGATTTCCCTATCTATCAGATTGGCTTTCTTTATTTCCTTTGCAGCATCCAACACAAAGTCATTATCGGAAAATTTTTGACAGATAGCACCAAGTGCAGGGAGTTTCCCCTTTTCTCTATATTGATCGACAGCTTCTCTTAGTATGAATTTGTACCCAGACCATTCTTTAGGGATCAATTCATATTTCAGATGCTCCGAAGTTATACACATTATGACTTCATCCGAAAACATCAATTTAAATATTTCGGACATAAAGCCAGGATTCAGTTTATTCACGATACCAAAATTTTAAACTAAATTGATACTAAAGCTACTGCTTTCACCTTCTTCTCGTAAGGTATTTATACAAAAAAACGACGAAAGGCATATATCATCGTGTCCTGAACTTGCTTCCAGTTTTCCTTTATCGCTTCTGAAGGTAATAGAAGCAAACTCGCTGAACATCATCTCCACTTTTTCTCTTGTCTCACCTTCCTTATAAGGAACTTTTATCTGACCTCTTTCAAACATGGCAGACAAAGAAGGAAGTCCAGTGTACAAGTCCTTCTTATTTCCTTCTGTAGTGGTAAATTGTTCGATATTAGTAAGCCCTCTTTCTCTTGCAAGTGCAGACAATATCCCTTGGAATCCGTTGGCTTCGCACACGATCTTGTCAGGCTTATACAGACGATTGAAAAGAACAATCTTGTCCACCTGTTCATTGTGAGACATACCTTTTGCACGGAAATAGTTTATAAGATAATAATTGCCTGAAAAGTCAACTCCCCAAACAGAATATACGGTGTAGTCAGCACCAATATTACCAGAGACGGCAAAGTCACACCCCACTACTACCCTTTGAAGTTCAAACGGATAGAACTCTATGCTGTCCGCAAAGGAAACCTTATCCATGCCGGTAGTTGCCCTTCTAAGATATTCATAAGGAAAAATAGTTGAGTTGTCCGAAATAGGGATCACAAGGTATTCTCGTGCAAACACAATAGAACCAAGCTCTGTTCTTTTCCTTTTTATATCTTCAAACATATACCTGTCAGGAGCAAGAGGTCGTCCGTCCGGGAATATGATAGGATATTCAAACAGATAAAAACGCTTATCTCCCTTAATGACATTGTACAATTCGTTAGGAGCAGTAGAATAAGGCGTACCAGACACAATCAGATATCCGTAAGGCTCAACAATAGGAGTAATAGTCCCTCTAAATGTTTCCTTTAACTTTTCTCTTTGTTCATCACTGTAAAGAGAACTTTCATCCGGCATATCATCTATGATTGCTGCTCCAACGTGCAAACCACGAATAAAACCATCCTTACCACGGACATGAAGGATCGCACCATTTTCGCCTTCTATTGCCGTCTCTCCAAGTTTAGCTTTACCATTCGGATCAAGTTTTTCCTTCAATATATCGTTGGTAGATATTTCCTCTATGATCTTGTTCACATGTACTTTTGCAAGTGTCATTGTATTTGTGATCATAGCGGTTTCCTTCCGGTTCTTATTGTCTATCGTATCCCCTCCATACAGCATAGGACGTGTATAGGAGTATAACCTCCATAAAGGGAATGCGTAACACCACTCGAAGCTGTTGTGTGTTACCGTACCGTCAGCAAGCAAGAACTTATGATCTCCATCGCAAGCAAAACCGTAATATTCACCTTCATCCAGTAAGGTTATAAAGATTTCCGTTTTCTTGAATTTCCCATCTCTTGAAACCTTGTAGCCTTCATATTTAGCACCTCTCCTTTGGTTCATTTCAGCGATTTCAACAGGAATATAAGTGCCATCAGCAAGGCAAAGAATGTGTCCTTCGCTTACTATATAGCTGTCTCCGCCTTTCTGCCTTACTTCATACATATAAGTTTCTCCGTGATGCAGTTCCAAGACATTGCGAGACTTCAAGTCTTGCCCCATCACCTTATCACCTACCCTTATATCCTGGACTTTTTTTAGCGATCCGTCCGACATAACTATCAAAGTATCAGGAGCTTCGCACTTTCCACTACTTCGCGAACACAAATAACTGCTCCAAGGAAATAACTGTGTAAGATTCCCCCATTCCAAGTTTCGCCATCCCATATTGAAATTAGAAAGGACTGTCGCTTTGAAATAATTAAAAGACAGAATCCTTAGGTTTTCATCCATTGAAGCAAACAGATTGTCCACATACCCCAGCTTTTCCGTGTCAAGCGAACGTCCAAAATTCATGGCATACTCGGTTTGGTTGATTATAGTGTCTAACATTTTATCCAAATCCTTTCTACTGCCACCAGAAAACAAGGATCGCACAGTAGTGGAAGGAAGTCGGTCTATAATGTCGTCCACTGTCGTAAACAACCTTTTTGATTGCAGTTCAGTAAGTATTCCGCCTTTTGAATTGTATATGACAGCCATCCCTATAAAGCAAATTTTTCTCGGAAAGGATTTCGTGCAGATGAAGTTCCACCGTCAGACACACCTTCTCCCCTTAACTTTTTTACAAAATTGATCATAAGTAGTGCGTTGGCATAGATATCATCACCTGCGCGATGCGCATTCACCAAATCAATACCTTCTTTTTCGCAAACGGTATGAAGCTGATAGTTTTCCAATTCAAGATATGACATGTGTGCCATTTGCATAGTGTCAATGGAAAACTTTACATACTTCTTTAGATCATCCCCCATGAACTTGAAGAAGTTCTCCAAAAAGGCATTATCAAACCCTACTATGTTATGTCCGCATAATGTGCACAATTGTCTGGGGTTCTTGTACTTCTTAAAAAGTGCCTGACATTTCTTGAATATATCCTTTAAAGGTATAGCCTTTTCCTTTTGAATTGTTTCCGTTATCCCATGCACCGCTTCCGCTTCCGAAGAATAGATAAGACCTTCTTTGTAGTCACGCGGAAATATCATAGACAATTCTTCGCAAACTTCCAACTTTTCCATATCTATTACAACAAAAGCCAATTCTATTAATGCTATGGTGTCAAAAGCAGGTTTTTCTGCGGAAGGTAAACCAGAAGTTTCACAGTCATAGCATATTATATACTTACTTGCACTTTTCACGTTATTAAAAATTTTAAATTTTATCAATTAAATTCACATTATAAAATGTTTACTCTAATAGGGTTAAACGCTACATCATTATTTGTTTCCCGTAAACTCTTGCTATCTCAAACTCTGCCATGCAGCCTTTTGATGCTGCCCAATCAAAAACAAAATAAACAGCATCACACTCCAAAAGAGCCTTAACGCTCTCCCCCATGTAATAGGAATATGGTTTATCCGGTTCACTACAAGCGTCAAAAGGTGTTATCACTTCATATCCCTTTTCTTCGAGCCATTTCTTGACTTGATTTGCGTATTTCTTTGTTTCTTCCAAATCATGCCCTGTTATAGGCAAGCTAACATACACTTTTGTTTTCATCTTCTAAATTTTTGTCTATTTGTATCTCTTACAAGCTGCCAAAGTCTTACATTTCCTCCTTCCGGTACACATGGATCGATATACAGATTTCCTCTACCTATATAAGCAGGAACATTCCCTGTCGTGCTATAAGCTCTAATATCCCACAGAGTGAATTTCTTGCCATTTCTTTTCGAGAAATGTTGATTGAAATACTCTGTCATCCCTGTAAGATTCAAATTTTTTGTTAATATTTCCACACTCTATCAGTTTAAAACTAATTTCAGTCTATCGAAATCACGAGAACAATCATCCTCGTTTTCATATCGTATATGGATATTTTTATAGGGGTTGTCCTTCAAATTGACAGCATCCGGCATTTCATTTATGATTATTTCCGGTATCCCCTCATCCGTATATTTCATTTCAGCAGAGACTATGTATATCCTTATAAGTGCCAGTTTCCCGTTTGAAAAGACAAACAGTCTCTCTTTCTTGAAATAGTTCTTTTCGCTCCATTTTGTGTATTCTTCTATAAAATCCGCTACACTTGTGTCACTTGGAAGAGCAATCACCTTTTCCAGCTTCTCTTTGAAAATGTTCATTTTCATATCCCCAAGCAATTCGGAAATAGAAGCAAGAAGCAATTCCATGTTTTTATTCAATCGTATTTCCATCTTCGCCTATTTCAATTAATGTGTTCCATTCTCTAAGAACAAACCTTTTGTGATTGTTCTCTGCTTCTACCACTAACATCGTCCCATCTTCCACAGGGTAGGAATCAATCACTTCCCCTTCGAAGTAGTTTCCTTCTTCCGTCCAACATACTTTCATGGTATCAAAAAATTTAGTTATCAATCTTCATAAAGCACATCCATATTGTTTTGCTTTGTCTTCCTGTTGTGTGTCCAAATAAAGGCTTATACGGAATTACTTTTAGTACATCTTTTGCAGATATTTCAGATTCATTCCATTTGAAAACCAATATACCATTTACTTTTAAAACACGCATACATTCTTCAAAACCTTTTCTTATTAAGGGTTGCCAATCATCAGGAAGTTTGCCATATTTCTTGGACATCTAAGACATCTCTCCAAGTGTCTTTAAATGTGGCGGATCAAACACTACCATATAAAAAGATTCATTCTCAAAAGGCATATTAGTAAAATCACCAACAATATCAGGTTTAACTTCTATTATTCTTATTTTATCCCTGTCTTTTGCTTGTAACGTCTCTGCTCTTTTGTCCATAAACAAAACATTCGGATTCTTCTTATCGAACCAAAACATCCTGCTACCACAACAAGCATCTAATATCTTCTTTTCCATAACGCATATTTTCTTTTACATTCTTGATATATTTCTTCGAAACCTTTCCTCTATGAAGAATAATCGCCCTATCAATATCCTTATTCGGGTTGTAATGTTGTTGGTAAATTTCAAACATCTCTCTTGCTTTAGTAGGATTGAGCCTATCGTTATAGGAATAAGCTCTCTTTCCTTTGATACGGTTCACTTCATCCACATAAATTTTCAACATTTGAAATCTGCCGGAAGCTGAACTTTTAGGATTTCTTGCACTATCGTCACAACCTGATTCAACCATGCAAATAGCATGAACCAATCTTTCCCAAACCACCCTGTCCATCGCTTCTTTCTTGTCACTAATAGTAGGAACTCTAGCATCAGAAACAAGTAACGGAAACAAAGATAATATTGACACGACAATTATTTTCCTCATAAAATTTCCCTTTCTCCAAATTCGTGCAGTCTATGGCAAGCAGAACAAAGAAGTTCAATGTTGCTTTTGTCCATTTTCAAATCCGGTCTTGCTCCGCGTGATCGTATGTGTGAAAAGAAAATGGCTTTCGGTTCATCTCCCAAAGGCTTTCCACATTTCGCGCAAACATGTTCTCTTTCTTCCCATATTTCCATGAATAGGGATTTAAGATCACCTCTCCTTTCTTTCCCTATTTTCTTGTCACATTCTTTGCAGAGCCACTTCATCCTGTTATAGATATAATGACTCTGCTTGCAACAGACACAAGGTCTTGCTTCATATTTTTCTTTCTTTTGCAGTCCCATGTCACCAGTTACCCAAAAGTTTTCCGTCCTGTACAAAAGCCCAAAAGCCTACAGGTTCTTCTTTTGTTATCAGAGGAATAAAAAGCATTGTGTCTATATCCCCTCTACATAAGACTTTCTTTCCGTCTTTTGCGGGCAAATATCCCCACATATCTCTTTTTATTTTCTCTTCTTCTGTAAGAGAATCAAGAAGTTTCTGTCTTGCTTTATGCTTCCTCTTTCCCATGCTGTCAGAATTTTAAAGCTTTCAACCTTTCAATCTGTTTTTCCAATGACAATATCCGTTTTCTAACCTTTCCATTAATTGTTCTTTCTTCTTTCATGTCGCATTTCTTGTATTCTGTTAAACCTCTCTACTAATTCAATCACCCAAT